>Ga0207703_10000012_pt1 | contig 310717 bp, 253 predicted proteins | sample KBSSwiS12_FD_184304 | JGI IMG/M metagenome (GOLD analysis project Ga0207703, IMG submission 184304) | Switchgrass rhizosphere microbial communities from Kellogg Biological Station, Michigan, USA - KBS Switchgrass S1-2 (SPAdes) (version 2) | ecosystem: Host-associated > Plants > Roots >... | reverse complement strand
CCCTGCACCGCAACAGCGGAACCAGCAGCGGTGGCGGTCAGGCTGACCACGGCGGGACAGCATCCACCGACCCGGCCGATCCCACCGACCCGGCCGACCCGGCCGATCCCGCCGACCCGGCCGATCCCGCCGACCCGGCCGATCCGGCCGGACCGCCGGCTGGACCGGTGGAGAACGCCAACGTCGAGCATGCCCACGGTGGAGATCCCTGGGGTGACCTGGGCAAACGGGCCGGTGGCGGGACGGCCCACCCGCGCACGGGCGCTACTCCCTCCAGCCGACGCAAGCCCGGCGGGAGCCCGGCCGGGAAACCCGCGACCGCGCGACCCGGCGGCGGCGGGAGCTGGCGCTACCGGCCCTCCGCCGTGCTGGCCCGCCACATCCGCGCCCGGAACGTCAGGTGCGTGTTCCCGGGCTGCGGGCGCCAAGCCCGCGCGTGCGACCTCGACCACACCATCCCCTACGACCGTGGCGGTCCTACTACTCATAGTAATCTTGGTCCGGTGTGTCGCCGCCACCACCGTCTGAAAACCCACGGCGGATGGACCCTCACGCAGCCCCGACCCGGCGAGTTCCACTGGCTGAGCCCGGCCCGCCTACGCTACGTCACCCTCCCCGAGACCTACCACCAACCCACACCCCAACCCGCACCGGAACCACTCGACCCCTACGCCGCCGCCCCACCCTTCTGACCCGGGTCGGCGACGGGCGCGGCGGCGAGGCCGGCGTTCCATTTCTCCTCGATGTTGCCGTACTTCCAGACGGTCAGGGCGATGGCCCAGGTGAGGACGAACAGGCCGACGATCGCGTAACCGATGAGGTTGAGGTCGAGGTTGCCGACCCAGGTCCAGAACCCGCCACTCAGATTGGCCTTCTCGACCAGGATTCCGAGGAGCTCGACGGTGCCGATGATGAAGGCGACGGCGACGGACAGACCGGTGATCGTGATGTTGTAGTAGACCTTGCGGACCGGCTGCGAGAACGCCCAGCCGTAGGCGAAGTTCATGAACGAGCCGTCGATGGTGTCGAGCAGGCTCATGCCGGCGGCGAACAGGACCGGCAGGCAGAGGATGGCGTACCAGGGCAGGCCGGCGCCGGCCGCGCCGGCGGCCAGGAAGAGCAGCGCGACCTCGGTCGCGGTGTCGAACCCGAGGCCGAACAGGACACCGACCGGGTACATCTGCCAGGGCTTGCGGATGGACCGGACCAGTGGGGCCAGGATCCGGTTCATCAGGCCGCGGTTGTCGAGCTGCCGCTCGAGCTCGGTCTCGTCGTACTGGCCCGAGCGCATGCCGCGGAAGATCCGCAGGATGCCGATGAGGATGACCAGGTTGATCGCGGCGATCAGATAGAGGAAGCCGCCGGAGACGGTCGTGCCGATCCAGCCGGCGATGTCGTGCAGGCCCGAATGATCGTTCTGGACACCGCCGGCGAGCGACCGCACGCCGATCGAGAAGAGGAAGGCCAGCACGAAGACGATCGTGGAATGGCCGAGGGCGAAGAAGAACCCGACCGACAGAGGTCGCTGCCCGTCGGCCATCAGCTTGCGGGTGGTGTTGTCGATCGCCGAGATGTGGTCGGCGTCGAAGGCGTGCCGCATTCCCAGCGTGTAGGCCGTGACACCGATCCCCACGCCGAAGACCTTGCCCTGGGCGCCGTAGTGGTAGTGGTGCGGCGCGACCAGGGCCAGCAGGGTGAACCAGCCGATGACGTGGAGCGCCACGATCGCCCCGACCAGGGCCGCGACGTTCATCCACTCCCGGCGGCTGAGGGCGCGGGACGGGGCGAAGCTGGCCATCGCGGTCCTCCGGGGGCTCGGGGCGGCCGCGCTCTCAGCGCGGCGCGCCCCACGCTAAGGCGCTCCCGGAGTAGTTGCAACAACTTCGCAGTAACGAAGGTCTCGCCTTCGCCTGCCTGCTCAGAAGTTGATCATATGGCCGGCCAGGCCGTGGATCGCCTCCTTGACCGCCTCACTGAGCGTCGGGTGGGCGTGGACGTTGCGGGCCACCTCGGTGACGGTCAGGTCCCACTGCTGGGCCAGCGTCAGCTCGGGCAGCAGCTCGGTGACGTCCGGGCCGATCAGGTGGGCGCCGAGCAGCTCGCCGTACTTCGCGTCGCTGAGGATCTTCACGAAGCCGGCGGTCTCGTTCAGGCCGTGGGCCTTGCCGTTGGCGGTGAAGGGGAACTTGGCCACCTTGACGTCGAAGCCCTGCTCGCGGGCCTGGGCCTCGGTCAGGCCGAAGCTGGCGACCTGCGGCTGGCAGAAGGTCGCCCGGGGGATCATCACGTAGTCGAGTTCCATCGTCTCGGCGTTCGCGATGGTCTCGGCCGCGATGATGCCCATCGCCTCAGCCGCGTGGGCCAGCATCAGCTTGGCCGTCACGTCACCGATGGCGAAGATGTGCGGCACGTTCGTCCGGCAGCGGCCGTCGATGGCGATCGCGCCCCGCTCGGTCAGCGCGACCCCGGTGTTCTCCAGGCCGTAGCCCTTCGTGTTCGGCGCGAAGCCGATGGCCTGCAGCACCTTGTCGGCCTCGAGCACCTTTGTCTCGCCGCCCGCGCTCACGGTGACCGCGACGGTCCCGGCCCGCTCCTCGATCGACTCGACCCGGGTCGAGGTGAGGATCTTGATGCCGGCCTTCTTGTACTGACGGGTCAGCTCCGCCGAGACCTCGGCGTCCTCGAGCGGGACGATGCGGTCGAGGAACTCGACGATCGTCACGTCGACGCCGTAGTTGTTCAGGACGTAGGCGAACTCGACCCCGATGGCCCCGGCGCCGGCAATGATGATCCGCTCGGGCAGCACGTCGGAGAGGATCTGCTCCTCGTAGGTCACCACCCGCTCGGACAGCGACGTGCCGGGCAGCAGCCGCGTCGACGCGCCGGCCGCGATCACGCAGTGGCCGAACGTCACCGTCTCGGTCGAGCCGTCCGCCAGATCGACCCGCAGCGTGTGCGGGTCGGTGAACGTCCCCCGACCGGTGAACTCGGTGATTTTGTTCTTCTTCATCAGGAAGTGGACGCCCTTGACCCGGCCGTCCGCGACCTTGCGGCTGCGCCGGAACGCCTCGCCGTAGTCGACCTTGATTTCCCCGTCGATGTGAATGCCGAAGGTCTTGGCCTCGTGGGTCAGCGTGTGCACGATTTCGGCGTTGCGGAGCAGCGCCTTCGACGGGATGCAGCCCACGTTGAGGCACACCCCGCCCCAGTACTTCTCCTCCACGACGGCCGTGCGCAGCCCGAGCTGGGCGCCGCGTATGGCCGAAACGTACCCACCGGGACCAGCGCCGAGTACCACGACGTCGAAATGCTCGCTCACACCCCCACGATATCCACCTCGCGGCGGGCCTCGGGGAGTGGCGCTCCGCTCAGCCTCCCGGCGCGGTCAGCTCCCCGGCCGCGGGTTCTGGCTGTAGCTGCCCGACCAGACCGCCTTGGCCCCGCTCTCGCCGATCCGGTAGACCTGCGTGATCGACCCGACCGCCGCCGCGATGCTCAGGACGGCCAGCACCACCGCCACCACCCGTAGGCCACCCGGCGCGGGACGGGTCGCGGTAGCGGCCGAGGCCGCCCGCCGGGCGCGGCGCGGCGCCGGCGCCGGGGCTGGCGCCCCACCAGGGGCGCCCACGGTCACCGGCTCGTCGACCGGATAGTCGTCGACCGGATAGTCGTCGACCGGATAGACGGACGCTTCGCTGCCAGCGCCCGGCTGGTAGCGGCGCAGCGCCCACAGCGCGGCCGACAGCACGAACATCGCGATCACCCACGGCAGCAGCGTGTCGCCCAGGTCCGCGTGCCGTTTCACCAGCGGCGTCGGCGCGACCCGTTCCTCCAGCCACTCACCGGCGTGGGTGGTGATCGGCACCGCGATCAGTGCGAGCAGCGCGGCGATCGGCGTCCCGATCCCGAGCCGGGCCCGTGCCGCCGGCCAGGCGGCCGAGCAGATCACCATGATCGCCGCTACCGGCACGAGGACGACGACCACGTGCACGAGCAGGGCGTGGGCGGGCAGTCCGTGGATCTCGGTCGGTCCCATTGATGCTCCGATCCGTGGCGGAGTGGCGGAGTCGCGGAGTCGCGGAAGGCCGGCAGCCGAAACCGGCCCTCCCCGTAAGCCACGGCCGGCGGCCGACGCTGGTTCAGGCCCTAACCGGCGGCGGCGACGAACTGGCGGCGCGCACGGGGCAGGCCGCCGCTGGCGGCCAGCCACCGGTGGGTGTCCTCGGCCAGGCCGGCCCAGTCGGTGCCGGGCGAGAGGAACGGCTCCTCCATGTGCGTGGCCAGGTCGGGATCGGCCGCGAACAGCTGGCGCCGCAGGCGCGCGGGCCGGCTCAGCGCCACCGCGTCCATCAGCGCCTGGGCGCCGAACCGGCCGACCCGCGCCGGCAGGGAGCGCTCCGGCCGTGCCCCGTCGGGCGGGCGGACCAGCGCCTCGGCCGCCGACGGGCGCAGCCCCTGGTAGGCCAGGCAGGTCGCGTAATCCCACGCGCCGCCGGAGAAGGGCGCCGTGCGCAGCAGCCGCTCGTCGGAGACGATCGTGGCGACGCGGGCGCCGAAAGAACTGGTCGTCCCGGCCGCCCGGTACCAGCGCACGCCGTCGACGTCGTACGCCGCCGGATCGCCCGTCGCTCTGCCCTCCAGCGCCAGCACCGGCGCCCACCGGGTCGAGCTGGGATCGAGCCGGTCCTCGGTGTACAGGCTGAAGTACGACGCGTCGGGCAGCCGGGTGGCGGCCGTGACGAAGCTCGTCAGGGCGTCGGGCCGGTACAGGTAGTCGTCCTCGGCGAACCAGACCAGGTCGCCGGGCGCCCAGCCACGCCGGCGCGGCAGGCGCAGCGCGTACCGGTACGACGAACGGTTGCTCCCGCAGGCCACGGCCAGCGCGGCGCCGAAGGCGACCATGAGCGTCAGCCGATCGGTGGGAATCTCGCCGTCGTTCAAAAAGACTATTTCGTATTCGGTCTGGAGCGCGTCGAGCGCGCGGGCCAGTGAGGCCAAGGCGATCAGCTTGCTGTAGAACGCCGGTCGGTTCTTCCGGTTCTCCCCACCCGTCGACCGGTAGATCACGTGCAGCTTCACCGTGTCATCACCTCCCACCCGAGGCACGGTTCGCCGCGTCCGCGTCCGCGTCGTGGGTCAGGAGTCAGGCGAACGTGACGACGTCGAGTATGGCGCCGCATCCGGTGGAACGAATCAGGGGTTGCCCAATCGGGAGCGTCCGGTCAGTGGACGATCAGGAGTGCCACGGTGTCGCCCGGCCGCCAGTCCGGGCCGGCGACGGCCAGGGCGTCGCAGGTCGCCGCCGCGCCGAGGAACGCCGGCTGGTGGCCGGCGAGGACCCGCGTCCCCGCGGCGGCGCCCGCGTCGGTCCAGCTGACGGGGACCAGGCTCGTCCGGCCGGGGGAGTGGCGGAACTGCCCGCTCACCGCGGCCGCCGGCAGGGTGGGCAGCGCCCGGCCGGCCAGGCCGGCGAGCAGCGGGCCGAGCAGGGTGTGGGCGGCAACGAACGCGGCGAACGGGTTGCCCGGCAGCCCGACCACCCACCCGCCACCGGCCAGCCCGGCCAGCAGCTGTGGATGGCCGGGGCGGCAGGCGACGGAGTCGACCACCCAGGTCGCGTGGTGCCGGCGCAGGAGGGGGCGCAACCGGTCGCCCCGGCCGACCGACGTCGAGCCGGTCACCACGGTGATCTCGTCGCCGGCGGCGGCCAGGGCCGCCTCGAGCGGTTCGGCCGGGCGGTCCGGGAGGTGGCGGACGCCGACCAGCTCCCCGCCCAGCTGGGCGACGAGGGGCGCGAGCAGCGGTCCGAGCGCGTCCCGGACCAGGCCGTCCCCGCTGGTCCCGGACTGGGTCAGCTCGTCGCCGGTGATGATCAGGCGGACCCGCGGGCGCGGCCGGACCAGCAGGTCGTCGTGCCCGGCGGCGGCGGCCAGGCCGAGCAGGGCCGGTCGGACGGGCGAGCCGGCTGGGGCGAGCACCGCCCCGAGCGGGGCCTCCTCGCCCGCCCGGCGGATGTGCCGGCCGGCCGGCACCGGCCGGGTCGCGCGCACGGACTCGCCGTCGCGGGCGGCGTCCTCGAGCCGCAGCACCGCCGTCGTTCCCGGCGGGATCTGGGCGCCGGTGGAGATCGCGCGGGCGGTGCCCGGGCGCAACGGGCGGGTGGCGGCGGCCGGGTCGCCGGCCCGGACCTCGCCGTCGAGCCGGTAGGGGCCGGCGCCACCGCCGGGCTCGCCGGGCTCGCCGAGGGCGTAGCCGTCCATGGCGGCGGTGTCGAAGGCGGGCAACGGGTTGCGGGCCAGCAGCGGCTCGGCCAGCGTCAGCCCGGCCGCCGCCGCCAGCCCGACGCGGCGGGCGGGCCCGGGCCGGGCCGCCGCGTGGGCCCGCCGACGCGCCTCACCCCAGGCCAGGCCGGTCCCGCCACCGGCGATACGACCAACCGGATCCGCGGCGGGAGAATCAACCGACCGAGCGCGAGCCATCACCCGACTCTAGCACCGTCATTTACGCCGAGTTATGATCGCCTCCGGCGCCGGAAATAGGAGGCGCGGATATTCACGGCGCCCCTTCGCCGGCCGAGAGAACTGTTTTGCGCCGCCGTAACAACGGCGTACAGCCGGGATAACAGCCGGTGGCGACGATTCCGGGGTGGACGAGAAAATCGCCGTGGTAGTCGGCAACGGGATGGTCGGCCAACGGTTCGTCGAAAGCCTGCGGGAACGGGACGCGAGCCGTTCCTGGCGGGTGACCGTGCTGGCCGAGGAGAGCCGCCGGGCCTACGACCGGGTCGCGCTGTCGTCGTACGTCGACGGCGTCGGCGCCGACGCCCTCGACCTGGTCGCGGACGGCTGCTACGACGGCGGCCACTACGCGCTTCACCTGGGCGAAGCCGCCGTCGGCGTCGACCGCGCGGCCCGGACCGTGACCACCGGGACGGGCCGCGTCCTGCCCTACGACGCGCTGGTGCTGGCCACCGGGTCGGCGGCCTTCGTGCCGCCGGTGCCGGGCGCGACCGGCCCGGGCCGGTTCGTCTACCGGACGCTGGACGACCTCGACGCCATCCGGGCCGCCGCCGAGCGGGCCGTGGCCCGCCGGGGCGACGCTGGGCGGGGTGACGCTGGGCGGGGCGGGGAGGCCAGGGGCGTCGTCGTCGGCGGTGGCCTGCTCGGCCTGGAGGCGGCCCGGGCGCTGCGTCTGCTCGGCCTGGCCCCGACAGTCGTCGAGTTCGCGCCCCGGCTGATGCCGATGCAGCTCGACGAGGGCGGCGGCGCGCTACTGCGCCAGTTCGTCGAGGAACTCGACGTCACCCTCCACCTCGGGACCGGGCTGGCCTCGATCGTCGACGGTGAGCCGCTTACCGTCACCTTGAGTGACGAAACGGTGATCGCTGCCGACGTCGTCGTGTTCGCCGCCGGTGTCCGGCCCCGCGACGAACTGGCTCGCGCGGCCGGGCTGGACATCGGCCCGCGTGGCGGCGTCGTGGTCGACAGCGGCTGCGCCACCACTGATGCGAATGTGTATGCGATCGGCGAGTGCGCCTGCGTCGAGGGCCGGGTCTACGGGCTGGTCGGCCCGGGCTATGCCATGGCCACGGTGCTGGCCGACCGGCTGACCGGCGGGGACGCCACCCTGGCCACCCCGGACACCGCGACCACGCTGAAGCTGCTCGGGGTCGACGTGGCCAGCTTCGGCGACGCGAACGCGGTCAGCCCCGGCGCGCTGGAGGTGGTCGTCAACGACCCGGTCGGGCGGACGTATGCCAAGCTCGTCGTCTCCGACGATGCGTCCATGCTGCTCGGCGGCGTCCTCGTCGGGGATACTTCTCGTTACGCTTCGCTACGGCCGCTGGTGGGACGGGCGCTGCCCGGCGACCCGCTGACGATGATCGCGCCCAGCGGTGGCGAGGCGCCCACCGGTGGGGTCGCCGGTCTGCCGGACGACGCGATGGTCTGCTCCTGCCACCTGGTCACCAAGGGTGCGCTGTGCGGCGCGATCAGCGCCGGCGGCCTGGCCGGCGTGGCTGACGTCAAGGCCGAGACCTTGGCCGGGACGGGCTGCGGGTCGTGCGTGTCGTCGATCAAGGCCCTGCTGGCCGCGTCCGGCGCCGCCGCCGAGACGGGCCTGTGCGAGCACTTCTCCCAGAGCCGGGTCGAGCTGTTCGAACTGGTCTCCTCCGGGCAGGCCCGGACGTTCAGTGAGCTGGTTTCCCGGTTCGGGACGGGCCGGGGTTGCGACATCTGCAAACCGGCCGTCGCGTCCATCCTGGCCAGCCTGTCCGCCGAGCTGGGAACCAGCCACATTCTGGATGGTGAGCAGGCCGCGCTTCAGGACACCAATGACCATTTCCTCGCCAATATGCAGCGTAACGGGACCTATTCGGTGGTCCCCCGGGTCCCGGGCGGGGAGATCACGCCGGCCAAGCTCATCGCGCTCGGCGAGGTCGCCCGCGACTTCAACCTGTACACGAAGATCACCGGAGGTCAGCGGATCGACCTGTTCGGGGTGCGGGCCGAGCAGCTGCCGGCGGTCTGGCGCCGCCTGGTCGACGCCGGGTTCGAGTCCGGCCACGCCTATGGCAAGGCGCTGCGCACGGTGAAGTCGTGCGTCGGGGACACCTGGTGCCGCTACGGCATGCGCGACTCCGTCGGCCTGGCCATCGAACTGGAGCTGCGCTACCGGGGCATCCGCGCCCCGCACAAGATCAAGGCCGGCGTGTCCGGCTGCGCCCGCGAGTGCGCCGAGGCCCAGAGCAAGGACATCGGGGTGATCGCGACCGAGGGCGGCTGGAACCTCTACGTCGGCGGCAACGGCGGCTTCCGCCCCCGCCACGCCGACCTGTTGCTCACCGGCGTCGACACCGAGACGCTCATCCGGACGATCGACCGTTTCATCATCTTCTACATCCGCTCGGCCGACCGGCTACAGCGCACCGCCGCCTGGGTTGAGTCGCTCTCGACCGACGGCCAGGACGGCCTGGCCTACCTGCGCTCCGTCCTCGTCGAGGACTCCCTCGGCATCGCGGCCGAGCTGGACGCGGCGATGGCCCGGCACGTCGAGCGTTACTCCGACGAGTGGGCGGCCGTGCTGGCCGACCCCGAGCGGCTGCGCCGGTTCGTCTCGTTCGTCAACGCCCCCGACACCGCCGACCCGGCCATCAGCTTCGTCACCGAAAGGGGCCAGATCCGCCCGGCGCCCGCCGCCGGGCTGGTGCCGATCACGATCACCCGCCAGCCGGTCGCCGTCGACCGGGTTCCGGGGGCGGTGCCGCGATGACCGCCGAGGCCGGGTGGACAGCCGAAGCCGGGTGGACAGCCGAAGCCGGGTGGACAGCCGAGGCCGGGTGGACAGTGGTCTGCCGGGACGGCGACCTCCAACCCGAGCGGGGCGCGGCCGCGCTGGTCGGCGACGTCCAGGTGGCCCTGTTCCTGACCTATGACGGTGGTCTCCATGCCATCGATAACCGGGATCCGTTCACCGGCGCCGGGGTACTGTCACGCGGAATCGTCGGTAGCCGCGGTGGGCGGCCGACGGTCGCGTCCCCGCTGCACAAGCAGGTCTTCGACCTGGAACGCGGGGTATGCCTGGATGACGAGACCGTCACGGTGCCCGTGTATGGCGTCCGCTCCCGCGCGGGCCTGATCGAGGTGAGGGTGCGTTGACGGAGCTGGAGCCGTTGGCCGGCTACACCGTCGGGATCACCGCCGCGCGCCGGCGCGAGGAGTTCGGCGCCGCCCTGGCCCGTCGGGGCGCCAAGATCATGTACGGGCCGGCGATCCGGATCGTCCCGCTGGCCGACGACACCCGGCTGCGGGAGGCGACCGAGGCCTGCGTCGCCGCGCCGCTGGACATCGTCGTGGCCACCACCGGCATCGGCTTCCGGGGCTGGACCGAGGCGGCCGACGCCTGGAACCTGCTGGACCCGCTGACCAAGACCATCGGCGCGGCCGTCGTGCTGGCCCGGGGGCCGAAGGCCAAGGGCGCGATCCGGGCCTCGGGGCTGCGGGAGGCCTGGTCACCCGAGTCGGAGTCGTCCAGCGAGGTCCTCGACCACCTGATCAACCAGCATGATCTGGCGGGCAAGCGGGTCGCCGTCCAGCTGCACGGCGAGCCGCTGCCCGACGTCGTCGACACTCTGCGAATGGCCGGCGCCGACGTCATCGAGGTGCCGGTCTACCGCTGGATCCCGCCCGAGGACACCGAGCCGCTGCGGCGGGTGGTCGAGGCCGTGGCCGGCGGCGCGCTGGACGCGGTCGCGTTCACCAGCGCCCCGGCGGCGGCCAGCTTCCTCGGCACGGCCGACGCGCTCGGCTGTGCCGACGACGTCCGGGACGCGCTGCGCGGCTCGGTCGTCGCCGCCTGCGTCGGGCCGATCACGGCCAATCCGCTGCTGGAGGCGGACATTCCGGTCGTCGCGCCGACCCGGGCCCGCCTCGGCGCGCTGGTGCGGGAGATCGTCGAGCAGGTGCCGCGCCGGCGCGGCACCCTGCTGCCGGTGGCCGACCACCGCCTGGAGATCCGCGGCCAGGCCGCCGTCGTCGACGACCGGCTCGTCCCGCTCAGCCGGACGGCGATGGCAATGCTGCGCCGGCTCGCCCACCGGCCCGGGCACGTGGTCTCCCGGCGGGACCTGCTGCTGGCCGACGGCGGCGGCGAGCACGCCGTCGAGGTCGCGATCGGCCGGCTGCGCGGCGCGCTCGGCGACCCCCGGATCATCCAGACCGTCGCCAAGCGCGGCTACCGGCTGGCCTACGAGCCCGAGCGGGCGTCCAGCTGGCGTTACTGACCGACGCGTTACTGACCGACGATGGCGGGGCGCAGCGGGAGGATGGCCTCGGCGACGGCGCCGATCGTCGCCTCGTCCACGCCGGCGGCGGTCAGGGCGGCGACGAGGTGGCCGGCGACGGCGTCGAACGCCGGGTCGGTGATGTCCAGGCCGGCGTGGGCAGCCGCCATGTCCCGGCCGGTGTAGGCCTTCGGACCGCCGGTGGCGGTGACGATGAACGCGGCCTGGTGGGCCTTCAGGCGGTTCATGTCGGTGTTCGCGAAGTAGGGGGCCAGGCTCTCGTCGGCCAGGATCCGCTCGTAGAAGTCGGCGACCACGGCCGCGATCGAGGTTTCCTTGCCGAGCGTCTCGTACAGGGTCGTCATAAGCGCATGATTCCGGCGCCCCGCCGCGCTGTGGTGACCCGGCCGTAACGATCGGCGGACGCCTTTCTCACCGGCGGGTCAGTGGGGCTGTGAGGGGGCGGCGAGGCGGCGGCGGGCGGCGGCCAGGTCGGCCGGGGTGTCGCAGTCGTCGGTCGCGCTGGGGCGGGCCGGCCGCTCGGTGACGGTCAGCTCGGCCAGCAGTCCGCGCAGCGGGCGGCCCGTCAGATCGCCCAGGTGAGCCAGGGCCGCCCAGGCGGCCGCCGCGCGGTAGAGCGCGGTCAGCGGCTGCCGGCGGCCGGTCGCGTCGACGAGGACGACGGCGTCGGCATCCGGCGGCGGGTCCAGCAGGCCAGCCAGGTCGGTCGGGCGCAGGAGGGGGAGGTCGCTGGCCAGCAGCAGGACCCGGTCCGGCCCGGGGCCCAGGCGGGCCAGGGTGGCCAGGCCGGCGGCGAACGCGGCCAGCGGGCCGCCGCCGGGCGGGTCCTCCCGCGCCCAGGCGACCGGACGGGCCGTCGGCCGCTCGGGGCCGACGACGACCGTCCGCTCGGGCCCGGCCCCGGTGCCGGCGCAGGCGGTCAGGACCCGGTCCAGCAGGGTCATCCCGCCGGCGTCCAGGCCGGGTTTGTCGACCCCGCCCAGACGCCGGCCGGACCCGCCGGCCAGGACGACCGCGTCGAACCGTGCCTCAGGAGAGGTCATACCGACCGAGGTTCATGACCTTCACCCAGGCGTCGACGAAGGCGGCGACGAACGGCTCCCGGGCGTCGTCGGCCGCGTAGACCTCGGCCAGCGCCCGCAGCTCCGAGTTCGAGCCGAAGACCAGGTCGACCCGGCTGCCCGTCCACCGGAGCGCCCCGGCGGCGTCGCGGCCCTCGAAGACCTCGGCATCCGCCGACGCCGGCGCCCAGGTCGTCGAGGAGTCGAGGAGGTTGACGAAGAAGTCGTTGGTCAGCGCCCCGGGCGTCGCGGTGAACACGCCCAGCGGCGAGTTCTGGTAGTTCACACCCAGCACCCGCAGCCCGCCGACCAGGACGGTCATCTCCGGCGCGCTCAGCGTCAGCAGGTTGGCCCGGTCCACCAGCAGGAACTCGGCCGGCAGCCGGGTGCCCTTGCCCAGGTAGTTGCGGAAGCCGTCGGCGCTGGGCTCCAGCGCGGCGAACGACTCGGCGTCGGTCTGCTCGTCGGTCGCGTCGGTGCGGCCCGGGGTGAACGGGACCTCGACGCCGATGCCGGCGGCCTCGGCCGCCAGCTCCACGCCGACCCCGCCGGCCAGCACGATCAGGTCGGCCAGCGAGACCCGGGCCGCCCCGTCGCCGCGCCCGGCGTTGAACGCCTCCTGGACGGAGGTGAGCGCCCGCAGGACGGTGGCCAGGCCGTCCGGGTCGTTGACCTCCCAGCTCCGCTGCGGCTCCAGGCGGACGCGGGCGCCGTTGGCCCCGCCCCGCTTGTCACCGCCGCGGAACGTCGAGGCGGACGCCCACGCGGTCGCGACGAGCTGGGTCGCGGACAGGCCGCTGGCCCGGACGGCCGCCGTCAGCGCGGCGACGTCGGCCGCGTCGATCAGCGGGCCGGCCGCCGGGACGGGGTCCTGCCAGATCAGCGTCTCGGCCGGGACCTCCGGGCCCAGGTAGCGCTCGATCGGGCCCATGTCACGGTGGGTGAGCTTGAACCAGGCCCGGGCGAAGGCGTCGGCGAACTCCTCGGGGTGTTCCAGGAAGCGCCGGGAGATCGGCTCGTAGACCGGGTCGAAGCGCAGGGCCAGGTCGGTCGTGAGCATCGTCGGGGCGTGGCGGCGGGACGGGTCGTGCGCGTCGGGGACGGTGCCGGCCCCGGCGCCGCCGGACGGCGTCCACTGCTGAGCCCCGGCCGGGCTGCGGGACAGCTCCCAGTCGTAGGCGAACAGCGTCTCGAAGAAGCTGTTGTCCCAGCTCACGGGGGTGGGCGTCCAGATGCCCTCCAGGCCGCTGGTTATCGCGTCGCCCCCGACGCCGGTGCCGAAGCTGTTCTTCCAGCCCAGGCCCTGCTGCTCCAGCGGCGCCGCCTCCGGCTCCGGGCCGACGTAGGCGTCCGCGTCGGCCGCCCCGTGCGTCTTGCCGAAGGTGTGGCCGCCGGCGATCAGCGCGACCGTCTCGACGTCGTCCATCGCCATCCGGCGGAACGTCTCGCGGATGTCGCGGGCGGCGGCCAGCGGATCCGGGACGCCGTTTGGGCCCTCCGGGTTGACGTAGATCAGGCCCATCTGGACGGCGGCCAGCGGGTTCTCCAGCTCACGGTCGCCGGTGTAGCGCTCGTCGCCGAGCCAGGTGCTCTCCGGGCCCCAGTAGACGTCCTCGTCGGACTCCCAGACGTCCTCACGGCCGCCGCCGAACCCGAAGGTGGTGAAGCCCATCGTCTCCAGGGCGACGTTGCCGGCCAGGATCATCAGGTCGGCCCAGGACAGCTTGCGGCCGTAGCGCTTCTTGACCGGCCACAGCAGGCGGCGGGCCTTGTCGAGGTTGCCGTTGTCCGGCCAGCTGTTGAGCGGGGCGAAGCGCTGCTGGCCGCCGCCGGCGCCGCCCCGGCCGTCGCTGATCCGGTAGGTGCCGGCGCTGTGCCAGGCCATCCGGATCATGAGCGGTCCGTAGTGGCCGAAGTCGGCCGGCCACCAGTCGACCGACGTGGTCAGGACCTCGGCGATGTCCCGCTTGACGGCCGGGAGGTCGAGGGAGCTGAACGCGGCCGCGTAGTCGAAGCCCGCGCCCAGCGGGTTGGCCACCGCCGGGTTCGGGGCCAGGACCTTCAGGTTCAGCCGGTCCGGCCACCAGTCGCGGTTGCCGCCGCCCTGGGTCGGGTGCGGGGCCCGGCCGTGGCCGGCCGGGCAGCCGCCTTCGGTGTTGGTCTCGAGAGTCGTGTCGGTCTGGGTTGCGCTGTCGTTGATCTCGGACACGCGATCCTCCTCGGCGAGGCGGGCCAAGCCCATCGCGATCGCCGCGGCGGCCTCCGGCGGCCTGGTGCCGCGTCCGGGAGGCCGAAAGCCTGACCCGGTGGAACCTTCCCCCCTAATCTGGAATCAGTCAAGTCTTGGCGTTTCTGGGCGCGGGGCGGGAAGCTGGCGGCCGGGATCGAGAGGGGAGCGGCGTGTGCCGAAGCTGGAGCGAGACGGTGAGGTCTTCATCCTGCGGCTGGAGCCGGACGACGAGAACCGGTTCAGCCTCGACTGGCTGGCCGGGGTCGAGGCCGCGCTGAACGAGGTCGAGGCGGCGGTCGGGTCGGGGCCGGCGGCGCTGGTCACGGCGGGCAGCGGCAAGTTCTTCTCCAACGGCCTCGACCTGGACTGGGTGGTCGGGCACCAGGAGGAGTTCGTCGCCTACGCCGACCGGGTCGAGCGCGTCTACGCCCGGACGCTCGCCCTGGCCGTCCCGACCGTCGCCGCCGTGAACGGGCACGCGTTCGCGGCCGGCGGGATGCTGGTGCTGGCCCACGACCAGCGGGTGATGCGGGCCGACCGGGGCTTCTTCTGCCTGCCCGAAGTGGCCATCCACATCCCGTTCACCCCAGGCATGACCGCCCTGTGCCGGACGACGCTGCCGGTCCGGACCGCGCACGCGGCGATGACGACCGGCCGGCGCTACGGCGGCGCCGACGCGCTGGCGGCCGGGATCGTGGACGCGGTGGCGGCCGAGGACGAGGTGCTGGGCGCGGCGGTGGAACGGGCGCGGTCTCTGGCCGCGACGGCCGGGCCGACGCTCGGGACGATCAAGGAGCGGCTCTACGCGGACGTGCTGGCGCAACTGCGCGCGCCGAACGCCCCGGACGTCTGGGCGGGCGTGTCGATCACATCAGTCTGAGGCGCCGCCCCTGCGCCGCCCGCGCGCTCAGCCGGCCTGAGCCGGAGCGGGCTGGTTGCGCCGGGTCGGGAGCAGCCAGCGCGCGAAGCCAACGAGCGGCAGCAGCGCCGCGAACAGCGCCACGGCCCGCCAGCCGTGGTCGCTGTACAGCGCCCCGGACACGGCCGAGCCCGCGGCCCCGCCGGCGAAGAAGCTGGCCAGGTAGACCGCGTTCATCCGGGCCCGCGCGTCCGGGCGGGCCGTGTAGATCTCCCGCTGCCCGAGGACCATCGTGGTCTGGACGCCGAAGTCGAGCAGCAGGCCGCCCGCCGCGAGCCCCACCACCGAGTGGTGGGTGAACATGGCCAACAGCATCGAGGCCGCGCCGAGCAGCAGCCCGGCTCCGGTCGCCCCGTGCGTCCGGCCCCGGTCACCGAGGCGCCCGACCAGCGGCGCGGCGGCCGCGCCACCCGCCCCGACCAGCGCGAAGAGCCCGACATCGACCTGGCTCAGGTGGTGCGGCCCGCGCAGCTCGTAGGCGATCGAGGTCCAGAACGCGCTGAACGCGCCAAACATCATCATCTGGTAGAACGCCCGGCGCCGCAGCACCGGCTCGCGCCGGACCAGCTCACCCAGCGAGGCGATGAGCGCCGGGTAGCGCTGGCCGCTCGCCGGCTGCCGCGACGGCAGCACCCGGGCCGCCGTCAGGCCCACGGCCAGCATCAGCGCGGCCGAGAAGCCGTAGACCCAGCGCCAGGACAGGGCGGCGGCGATCAGGCTGGACGTGGTCCGGGCCAGCAGGATGCCCAGCAGCAGCCCGCTCATGACCCGGCCGACGACCGCTCCCTGCCGGCCCTCGGGGGCCAGGCTGGCCGCGAACGGCACCAGCACCTGCGCCACCACCGACATCGTCCCGATCAGCAGCGCGGCAACCATGAACACGGGCAGGCTCGGCGCCGCGGCCGCCCCGGCCAGGGCCACGGCCGCGCCGATCGCCAGACCGGTGGCCAGCCGCCGGTTCTCGACCAGGTCGCCCAGCGGGACGATCAGCACCAGCCCGGCCGCGTAGCCGATCTGGGTCACGGTGACGACAAGGGCGGCGCTGCCCGAGCTGACGCCGAAGGCGGCGGCCAGCGGGCCGAGCACCGGTTGTGAGTAGTACAGGTTCGCGGCGGCCAGCCCGCAGGCCACGGCCAGGAACAGGGTCACGGTGCGCAGCCGGCGCGGGTCGTCCCGCACCTCGTGGAACGAGGAGTTGCCGAACACTGACTTTCCGACCTTCGCGGAGCGGCCGACCTTCTGGTCGGTCCTCCTCGTCGGCGTGGTCGTCGTCGTCGCCATCGAACCCGTCCCATCATTCGTGAACGATGCGTTCACGAATGATGATAGCTGTACGTCGCGTTCATAAACTAGGCTGGGGGTGTGACGGTGGACGCAGGCCGGGTGGCCCGCTCGGGGCCCGGCCGGCCGCGCAGCGAGAAGGCGCGGCTGGCCATCCTGGACGCCGCCGCCGACCTGCTCGTCGAGGGCGGCTTCACCGCCGCGACCATGGAGGCCGTCGCCGCCCGGGCCGGCGTCAGCAAGGTCACGATCTACAAGTGGTGGCCCAGCCGGGGCGCGGTCGCCGTCGAGGCATACTTCCACCGGTTCCGGCCGGTGATGCCGCCGCGCGACTCGGGCGATCTCGTCCGGGACATGACCGGCCAGCTCGGGGACATGGTCGACGCATTCCGGAGCCGGCCGGGTGAAATCCTGGCCGAGCTGATCGGGGCGGCCCAGACCGACCCGCACCTGGCCGAGGTTCTGCGGGCCCGCTGGATCCAGCCGCGCCGCGACGTCGCCGTCGCGATGTTCCGCCGGGCGATCGAGGCCAACGAGCTGCGGGCCGACCTCGACATCGAGGCCGCGCTGGACCAGCTGTTCGGGCCGCTGTACTTCCGGCTCCTGGTCCGGCACCTGCCGCTCGACGACGACCTGCCGGCCGCCCTCGTCCGCACCTTCCTCGACGGCGCCCGCCCGTAGGGATCTTTGAACAGATCACCCGGAGCGTGGCCTGTCTTTCCTGGCGGGAGCACGGGTGCTCTGGCGCGACGGTGAGTCATACGGTTAGATGCCCAGGCTTCAGGCGTATTTGGCCAGGTAGAGGCCGCTCGTCTCCGCGGACCGGCAAGCGATGAGTACGGAGCGTGAAGTTTCGCTTGCGAGCGGTGCTCGTATGATCTGGCTCACATCAATGCGCGCCGCTACGATTACTCCTAGCAAGTGGTCGGAACTTTCGGTGAGATTTTCCATCGGGGCGGAGCTAGCGACCGCCGTCGCTGACGGAATCTGTAGCTTAAAGAAATCTTGCGACTACGCCTTTGCAAAGGCAACTTGGAACTGAAGACGACACGCCTCTGTGGGCTCAACGTGGTGTCGTCGGACTACCGGTCTAGGCTTCGCGTCACTCGATCAGCGCGGTTTCCGTGCTGTTGTCTTCTTGGTGTCTCAGGAAGAGGCGTCCTGGCCATGAACCGCCCTCAGTCGTGCCCGCGGTGGCACCCACTCGGTTCCGCACTCGGTGCACACGACTCGCCCGTGGTACCCGGTGATCTTGCCGACGTTGTCCAGGCAAACGTGTCCGGGATCGACGAGGTCGAACCAGGCTGACCCGCAGTGACAGACAGCCATGCTGGAAAGATCTTCCTCGCGATTCGGGTTCGCGGACCGCCCGGCATCTACTGGAACGCCTCGAAGATTGCGGCCAATACTCATAGAGGGGAACTCACGGCATGATCGAAGGTGCCGACAACGAGAGCGCGGTGCCGGCAGACCAGCTGATACGGCATACCGGCCACCGCGTCCCGCTCGACGGACATTGGATTGACCAGGACGGCACGGTCCGCGTTTTCTACAAGAACGGAACCTTCCCGCCCCGGACCGGTAAGCGATCCGGTCGTGCGGAGTACGCCTGGGCTGGACCCATTCACTCCGACAGCTAGCGACCTGAGGCTCGGTGGCGTCGAGCTAGCCCCTCGGCGCCACCGCAGTCGCACTGTCATCGCTCCCGCTTCGTCAGTCTCCACGTCCGCTACGTCAGTGTCCGCTGTTTAGAAGCCCAGCGCAGCCATATGGTTGTGTTCGCTACACGTGACGTGAGTCGCTGAGGGTAGTCGTCGCGGGGCGTTCCGGTCGACGTGTAACAAAGTACTACAGTTAGCCATTGGTTCGGCACTTACCGTTACGAGTTTTCAGGACTTATCGCAAGTTGTGGGTATCAGATGACTTCTCTTGCGAGTTCTGTTGGCCGACCTGGTGAAGATCATTTCCGGTGTGATCTACCGCACGTGCTCATTTGGGGTAGACGATTCAACCTGACGTGCCGGCCCAGGTCTCGTAGTGGACGACGTCGGCCAGCTCGCGGCGGCGGGCCCAGCCGTGGCGCTCCAGGTCGGGGACCTGCTCATGGTGGGTCACCGGGCCCAGGCACAGCCAGGCGACGGGCCGGATCCCGGCCGGGATGCCGAGCAGCTCGCTCACGAACGCCTCCCGGTAGAACGACACCCAGCCCACGCCGAGGTCCTCGGCCCGGGCGGCCAGCCACAGGTTCTCGATGGCCAGGCAGACCGAGTACAGCCCGGCGTCGGCGATCGCGTGCCGTCCCAGCACCGCTGGTGCGCCGCGGGCGGCGTCGTAGGTGACGACGATCGACAGCGACGACTCCAGCACCCCGTCGATCTTGATCTCGGCGAACCGGGCCGCCCGCTCGGCGTCCAGCGTGGCCGCGAACGCCGCCCGCTCGTCGCTGACGTGCCGGTGGAAGGCGGCCTTCGTCGCGGCGGCCCGTACCAGCACGAAGTCCCACGGCTGGGTCAGGCCGACGCTCGGCGCGGCGTGCGCGGCCCGTAGCACCCGGTCGAGGACGTCGTCGGCCAGCGGCTCCCCCGTGAACTGGCCCCGCACATCCCGCCGCCCGTAGATGACGTCGTACAGATCCGAGCGCACGGTCCGCCTGCCTCCTCGCCACCCGTCCGCCCAGATCCGGGCGTCCGCCCAGATCGGGCCGGCGCGTCATCATGCCTGGTCCGGTGGGCCGGGCACGACCGATAGCTACCCGGGCTCGGCCGGCCACCAGGACGTTCCGGCTACCAGGACGTTCCGGCTACCAGGACGTTCCGGCTACCGGGGCCCGGCCAGATCCGCGGCCGGGGCGAGCAGGGCGAGCGCGTCCTGGTCAGGGCTGCCCGCGTCGGCCTGGAAGGTCACGAACCGCTGGCCGTCGACGGCGGTGAGGATCTCCGAGGTCAGGGTGAGCGGGCCGACGGCGGGATGGTCGAAGGGCCGCCGGGCGCCCCGCTTGACCCGGACGTCGTAGTGCCGCCAGAGCCGGGCGAACTCGTCGCTGGCCCGCGACAGCTCGCCGACCAGCGTGGCCAGCAGCGGGTCGCTCGCCGGCACGTTGCGCAGGTGGGCCACGCAGTCCTCGGCCATGCCCGGCCAGCCGGCGAACACCCGCCGGGCGAGCGGGTGCACGAAGACGTAGCGGACCAGGTTGCGCTCGTCCGGTGGCCAGTCGGCGATGCCGGCCAGCAGCATCACGCCCTCGGGGTTCGCGGCCAGGAGCGAGCTGGTCGGGTTCAGCACGTAGGCCGGCGTTGGTCGCACCCAGTCCAGCAGCCGCGCCAGGGCGGGCCGGACCGGCCCGGGCCGGCCCGGGCTGGTGGCCGGCGCTGGCCCGGCCGAGGTGCCGACCAGGGCGCGCAGATGGGCCCGTTCGTCGTCGTCCAGCCGCAAGGCCCGCGCCAGCGCGTCCAGCACCGACGGGCTGGGACGGGTGTCCCGGCCGCGCTCCAGGCGGATGTAGTAGTCGACGCTCACCCCGGCCAACACGGCCAGCTCCTCCCGGCGCAGCCCCGGGGTCTGGCGGCGGCCGGGGCCGCTCGGCAGGCCGACCTGCTCGGGCTGCAGCCGTTCCCGCCGGTTGCGCAGGAACTCGCCCAGACCGCTCACCGTTCAACTGTGCCATCGGCGTCAGCGGGCGGGGAGGCCCCGCCAGGGCCCGTCCCGCCCGGGCCTGCACACCGTCGGGGGCGGCCGGTGAGGCTGGCCGCATGAAAGGTTCACGAGTGCTCATCGTCGGTGGCTCGTCCGGGATGGGCCTGGCGCTGGCCGAGCTCCTGGTGGCCGAGGGGGCCGCGGTGACGGTGGCCGGGCGCCGCGCGGATCGCCTCGCCGCCGCGGCCGACCGGCTCGGTGTCGCCACGCACCGGGCGGACATCACCCGCGAGGACGACGTCCGCGCGATGGCGGCCGCGGTCGGCCGGCTCGACCACGTCGTGGTCACCGCCGCCGACATGACCGGCGCCTACCGGCCGCTGGCCGAGCTCGAGCTTCCGGCCGCCCAGGCCGTGCTCGCGTCGAAGGTGCTCGGCCCGTGGCTGGTCGCCCGGCACTGCCCGGTGCCGGCGGGCGGGTCGATCACGTTCACCTCCGGGATCGCCGCCTACCGGCCGGCCGCGGGCGGCTGTCTGGTCGCGACGGCCAACGCGGCGCTGGCTGGGCTGGTGCGGGCGCTGGCCCTGGAGCTCGCTCCGGCCCGGGTCAACGCCGTCTCGCCGGGCTGGGTCGACACGCCGATCTGGGAGGTCGTCGCGGGGGAGGCCAGAACGGAGCGGCTGGCCGCGATGGCGGCGCGCCTGCCGGTCGGCCGCATCGGCCGGCCGGCCGACATCGCCCAGGCCTTCCGCGCGGTCATGGACAACGGGTTCATCACCGGCGGCGTGCTCCACGTCGACGGCGGTCACCGCCTGGTCTGAGCAACCTATGACCCCGTGCTCATGGTTATAATACGATACGTGTCGTACTCAAACGTCGGAACGGGACCTCGGCGCGCCGCGAAGCGACCGCCGGGGCGGCCCCGCGATCCCGCCCGCGAAGCGGAACTGTGCGCGGTCGTGATGGATGTCGTGGCCGAGGTGGGCTTCGAGAAGCTGACATTCGAGGAGGTCGCGCGGCGGGCACGCTGTTCGAAGACGACGTTGTACCGGCGCTGGCCCACCAAGAAGGACATGCTGGTCGCCGCGATCAAGGCGGGTCCGGCGTCGGTCAACAGCCCGGGCCCGATCAACACGGGCTCACTGCGAGGCGACCTGCTGGCGCTGCTGGCCCGTCTGGAGGCGGCAATGGAGCGCGGTGGCGCCACCAGCCTGCTGCTCCTGCGGGCGGGTCTTGAGGACCCCGAGCTGTGCCACCACATCGAATCCTCGGCCGATCCCACCGGCGCGCGCCTTCCTGACGACGTGCTGCGGGCAGCGATCACCCGGGGTGAGCTTCCCGCGCACACCGATCCCTTTGCCTACGAGGAGGCCGCCGGCGCAGTTCTGCTCATTCGAAAACTGAACGGGCTCGCCACGGATATCCAGTACCGGGAGCTGCTGGTGGACGCGATCCTCATCCCCGCGCTGCGCCACGGCCGAACAGCTACCGAGCGGGGCATTTTCTCCGGCTCGCCCAGGACGGTGCTCTAGTGACCACGCAGGCCATCGAGGAGTTCGACTACGCCCGTCTACCCGGAGCCGACGGCGTGTCGCTGAACGTCGCCCACGCCGGAGAAGGCACTCCCCTGGTGCTGCTGCACGGCTTCCCACAGACGCATCTGATGTGGCGAGCCGTCGCGACCGACCTGGCGCGCGACCACACGGTCGTAGCCCCTGACCTTCGCGGTTACGGAGAGAGCGACAAACCCGAGGAGACCAGCCCGGGGATCTATTCGAAGCGCGCCATGGCCCATGACGTCGTGACCATGATGCGTGCTCTTGGGCACGAACGGTTCGCCGTCATAGGGCACGATCGTGGCGCGCTGGTCGCCGTCCGCGCGGGTCTCGACCACCCGGAGGTGATCACACACCTGGGCATTCTGGACGTGCTGCCGACAATGGATTCCTGGGACGTCCTGCACGGTGTGGATGCCAAAATCGCCTGGCACCTCTATCTCATGGCACAGCCCCGGGGCCTGCCCGAGAGAATGATCGGAGCGGTGGCCGACGAGTTCTTCTCCTCCTTTCTGGACGCCTGGGACCCGACCGGCACGACCTTCACCGCTGAGCTGCGCCAGCACTATGTCGCCAGCTCCGCCCGGGCCGTCGTGTCAATTGTCGCCGACTACCGGGCGACGGCTGGAATCGATCTGGACATGGACCGCGCCGATCGTGCCGCCGGCCGCCGACTGGCCATGCCCGTCGGGGTGATGTCCCAGGACTGGGGCAGCCAACTCGGATTCGACCCCACAGCGATCTGGTCCGCCTGGGCGCCGGATCTCACCTACGAACCCACCACCGCGGGCCACTTCATGGCCGAAGAACAACCCGCGACGGTCACCAGCTTCGCGCGCCGACTGCTCGGCAGGTAGCAGACAGGCCCGGTTTGGGGTGATCCCGGGCCGCTGTCTGGTTACGCTCGTCGGGATGAACCCGTTGCGGCGGTTGCTTCTGGGTACGGGCCGGCTCCCCGACGAGCTGCGGGCGGAGCTGGAATCGGACGGGATCGTCCTGCTGGCTGAGGGCCTGGCCGGGACGATCACCTATCGTCACTATCGAGCACCGGGGCGGCGCTCGAGCTTCCGCAAGGAGGGCACGTCCGGCGCGATCGCGCTGAGCACCCACCGGCTGGTGGTGTGGGCCGGGCGGATGAAGCAGATCGACCTGCCCCGCACGGGGGAGTTCCTCGCCTCGATCGAGGTGACCGTCGGGTCCCCCGGCCGGGTGTGCTTCGGCTACGACGCCGGCCGCTATAGGCCAGACCATTCCGGGACGGTGGAGGTGCGCCTGCGGACGGATCGGGCGGCCGAGCTGGTCGAACTGATCCGGTCGAAGGACTGAGCCCGGGGCTCGAGTTCTTACGGATCGCGGACGGGGCCGGCAGGGAGCTCGGCCGCTGGCGCGGTCGCTTCTAGCGTTCAGGCGATGCGGAACCGGACGAGAGCAGGCTGGCGTCGGCCCCGTGCGGGCGTCGGCGTGGCGGCGGTGCTGGCCACCGTGGCCGCCCTGGTCGCGGCGGGGTGCGGGTCGTCCGGCGGTGGCGGTTCGGCCGGGGCGTCCTCGGTGGTCCGAGTGTCGCCGGCGGCGGAACCGGCTGTCGCGCCGCCGCTGACGGTCACCCCGGCCGGTGTCGTCCGGCCTGTCGGTGACGATCCGGAAGGGATCGTGGTCGACACCCGGGACGAGCTGGTCGTCGCCGCGATCCGGGGGCGGCGGTTGGCCCTGCTCGGCTCAGGTGGCTCTGGCGCGATCCGGACGGTGGCCGTGCCCGGGACGGCGCGGCACCTCCAGCTGGCCGGGCCTGGCGGGCCGGTCCTCGTTCCCGGTGAGGACACCGACACCTTCGCCGTGGTCGACCTGCCCTCGGGCCGGGCGGGGGAGACGGTCGTGCTCGGCCGGCAGCCGCATGACGCGGTCGCGCTCGGTTCGGACCGGTTCGCCGTCGCCGACGAGCTCGGTGGGGCGGTGTCGTTCGTGGCCGGCGGGCGGGAGACGGCGCGGGTGCGCGGGCCGGTGCAGCCGGGCGGCATCACCGCCGCCGGCGGGCGGGTCGCCGCGGTTGACGTCCGGGGGAACGCGCTGTTCGTCTACGACGGGGCCGGGCGGCCGCTTGCCCGGCTGCCGGCCGGGGCCGGCCCGACCCACGCCGTCGCCCTGACCGGTGACCGGGTGGCGGTGGCCGACACCCGGGGCAACGCGATCGAGGTCTTCGCGTTGAGCGGGACGCCGCGGCGCCTGGGCCGGCTGTCGCTGGCCGGCACGCCGTACGGCATGGCTTTGGCGCCGGACGGGACCACCCTGTGGGTGACGCTCACCGCCCGCAACCAGGTCGTGCCGGTGGCCATCGGCTCGGACGGTTCGGCGCGGGTGGCCGGGGCGGCGCGGCCGACCGTCCGGCAGCCGAATTCCGTCGCCGTGGACGGTGCCTCCACACGCCTCTACGTGACGGGCAGCACCGTCGACGGCGTCGTCGAAATCATCGACATCTGATCGAGACGGCTCCCGGGCCGGGTGACGTCAGGGGCCGCTCAGCATCGGCGCGAGCGCGAGCAGCTCCTCGGCCACGTCGGTGTCGCCGGCGACGGCGACGTCCAGCTCGGCTCGGGGTAGCCGGTCGGCGACGAGCAGGCAGAAGGCGACGACATCGACGCTCACCGCGGCGGCCGGCGGTCCGGGCGGAGTCGGCGAACCCACCCTGACCAGTGCCGAGAGCCCGCCGGGACCGGTCAGCGTCAGCGCCACCGTCCCCGCCGGGCCGGCCGGGCTGGACGAGCCGGACGAGCCGGACGGGACCGTTTCAGCCAGACCGTCGAGCACCCGGGTGGCCAGATCGGCCATCGGGCCGATGACGTCGGCCGCCGGGTCGGGCAGACGCAGGTCCGCGCCGAGGGCAATGTCGCGCGCGTGGATCCACGTCTCGAAGGCGCGGGCCACCACGTGACCGGCTACGGACATGCGACGACCGGCCACGTCCACCAGGCCGAGCCGGTCCCGCTCGCGCAGGGCGGCGGCGAGCAGCTCGACGCTGTCCCACCACCGTCGCCGCCGGTCGGCGGGGCCGGTCTCGGCCGCCGTCCAGTCCAGGACGGCCCGCGTCACGCTCTCCGGATCGGCCGCGGGAGCGACCGGAAGATCGGTGGGAGCACCGAGCGCGGCCGCGAGCTGCGCGTACTCGGCGGTCAGGTGGGTGACGAGGTCGCCGAGCGTCCAGTCCAGGACGGGACTGGGACGGTCAAGCCGCGCCGGGTCGACGCCGGTCAGGACCGTGTCAAACATGCCGACGGCGGCGGCGAACGGCGCGGCGAAGGTGGGCAGGACCGGGATCGGCCGGCGGCCGGCGCGGGCCGCGGCGAGAACACCGTCGAGCGGCGGCGGACCCGGCAGATCCGGCAGTCCCGGCGGGCCCAGCGCTCCCGATGCCCCCAGGGAACTCGCCGCCGGCGGCACCGGCCGCACCGGCCGCACCGGCGATCTGGGCAGCAGGCGAGCCAGCTCAGCAATGTCGGGCAGGTCGTCGCTGGCCGGAGTGGCCTGGACGTAGGCGGCAAGCAGCATGGACTCGTAGTCGTCGTCAGCCACCGCTCACCTCCCGAGCCCCTCGTCGGCCAGGCACCGCGCGAGGCGACGCAGCGCCGCCCGCATCCGGGACTTGGCCGTTCCTTCCGGTATACCCAGTTCCACGGCTATCTGACGGTAGGTAAGGCCCCGGTAGAAGGCCAGCTCGACCGCGACCCGCAACGACTCCGGCAGGTTCCGGACGCCATGGCGGACGAGGTCGACCGTCTCCGTCTTCTCCACTATCTCGTCGGCGGCCGGCGCCTGCTCCGCGCCGCCGGCGGTTGCCGCGGCCGCCGCGGCTGGCAGGCGGCGCCGACGCTCCTCCCGGCGCACCCAGTCGACCGCCCGGCGGTGGGCCAGCAGGGCCAGCCAGGCGCGCAGGCTGCCCCGGTCGGGCTCGTAGGCCAGCGGGGACCGCCAGACCTGGACGAAGACCTCCTGGGTGACGTCCCGGGCCAGGTCACGGTCGCCGAGGACCCGGAAGGCCACCCCGGTGACAAGCGCGGCGAAGGCCCCGTAGACCTCGGTGAGCGCGGCCTCGTCCCCGGCCACCAGCCGCCGGTGCCAGTCCATGTCCTGGTCCGGCGGCGCGATCGCCACCGCCGGACCTTCGCCCATTACCGTCACGCCCGCGCCCACCCCCCGGAGGGGGACCATCGTAGCGTGCACGGCGCCGCCGTCCAGGTCCCTCGCCGCCGCTGGCCTCAGGCCGCGAGCAGCTCGGCCCAGTGCGCCGTGTCGAAGTTCTCGACCATCCGCACGGCCACCCCGTCGGCCAGCGTCCACGAGTGGACGAAGCCGAGGGAGACCGCGTCGCCCGAGGTCGAGTGCGCCTCGAAGCGACCGAAGACGATCACCCGGTCGTCGGCGGCGACGCACTCGTCGACGACGACGGCCATGGTGTCGCCGTAGGCCGCGGCGACCTTCGCGAAGAAGCCGCCGACCTCCTCGTGGCCCTTGTAGACGCCGCCGAGGCCGCGCGGCGAGCCGACCGGAGCGACCCATTCGATGTCGGGTGAGAACCGGGAGAACAGGTCGGCCGCGTCCCGCCGCGCGAACGCGTCGTACCCACCCCGGATGATGTCAACATTGTCGGCCATGGCCGCCTCCACTGCTGTGGCACGTGGATCCCCCCGTGCCCGCCACCCGGCCGCCCACCGGCCGGTCAGGAGGTGTTCGCCCGCCGGCCCGGCCTGGATCACGCCGCGGCGGAAAAAGTTTCCGCCGACGCGACCCACCGGCCTACTGGCCCGGGTTCGTCGCTGTGACCAGCCACATCGCGCCCGGGAACCGGACGGACCCGTCGACGACGTACTCGCGCAGCTCGGCCCGGACGTCCTCCAGAAGCGCCGCCCAGCCGGCGGCGCCCAGCGCCGGCTCCAGCTCCGCCCGGGCGTTCCGGCCGGTGGTCGTGCTCAGGATCGTGGCCAGCCGCTCCTCGACGCCGTCACTACCACCCGTCGCGCGCTCCCCGGTCCCGCTGTCCCCGGTCCCGTAGTCACACTCGACGTCGAGCGGGCTGATGGCCGGGTCCCAGCCGGCCTCGGCCAGCAGCCCGACCAGCCGGGCGCGGTCGGCGAACGCGGTCGGCCCGGGCTCGCCGGAGACCGGCAGCTCCGGCTTCACCTCGAGCCGGTCGACGAGGACGGACGTCCCGACGGTGAACATCGGGTTCTCCGCCGCGTCGCGCCAGCAGACGAAGACCATCCGGGCCCCCGGCGCGGTGGCCTGGCGGATGTTGGCGAACGCGGCCGCCGGATCGGCGAAGAACATGACCCCGAACCGGGAGACGACCCGGTCGAACGGCGAGCCGGGTGCCTCGTCGAGTAGCTTCGCGGTCTGGGCGTCGCCGACGACGAGCGTGGCCGCCGGGACCCGGCGCCGCGCGCCGTCGGCCATCGCCGGCGAGATGTCGATCCCTACCACGTCGGCGCCGGCGGCGGCCCCCGCGGCCAGCAGCGTCCCCGTCCCGCAGCCGACGTCGAGCACGCGTTGGCCCCTCGCCAGGCCCGCCGCGTCGAGAATCGCGGCCGTGACCGGGGCAAAGACGGCGTCGAAGATCGCCTCGTTGGCCACCCAGCCGTCGGCCCCGTCGGTCCAGGTGCGCCGCATCTCGTCGTTTGCCACGGCGGCGACTGTATAGCTATAGGTGTTCGAGCAGCTACAGGTATCGGGCTGGTTGTCCGCGGGTCACTCGGCCGGGCAGACCCGGCGCAGCACCGCGTCCCAGCGCCGGTCGGCCAGGGCGCGGCGGACGGCCGGGCCGGGTCAGATGCGAACGATGGTGATGGTCCGGTCGCTGGGGCTGGTGACGCGCTGGGCGCCCATCCGCGTGCCGGCGCGTTTGCTTTCGGCTGGGCGCTGGTCGAAGATCACCAGGTATCCGGCGGAAAGGCCGAGGCGCGGAAGGTAAGCGTCGAGCTGCTGGATGGCCTCGTCGGTCGGGTCGGCGTCGCCGGGGCGGTGGGTCTTGAGCTCGAGGGCCTCGCGCTGTACGGCGGGTCCGCCGTCGGGGCCGAACGCGGGCCTGGCTGGTCGGGTATGCCCGCGAACATGCTGTCCGCGAGGACCCTGGTGATGACGTTTCGGTAGATCGGGTTGGCGACCTCCACCTCCGCGCCGGTCTGCCGGATGAGACCGAGGTCGATGGTGTAAAGCAGATCGTCGGAGAACGGGGCGAAGTTGACTGTCTTCCCGGCGAGGAGGGGCTCGATGACGCGGCGGACGGCGGGTTCGCGGAGCTTGTCGACCAGCGAGTCGATATGCGTCTCGCGCGCCACGATGATGCGTTCGGCGGCCTGGTCGATGTGCTCGGCCGTCACCGGTGTCAGGGCGGGGACCCCCATCGTGTCGACGATCTCGGCCGCGACGGCGTTGACCAGCCACGGCTGGCCCCTGGTCAGTTCCCAGGCGTACGCGACGGCCTCGGGGGTGAACACCTGCCCGGTGTCGGTTGTGTGCTGACCGTAGAGTTCCCGGACCTCGTCGAGGGTGAAGTCGTTCAACCGCAAAGATTTCTTAATGTTGAACGGGCTTCCCGACCGCAATCGCGTCGCGTCGCCGCCGGAGGCGGCCTTATAGTCTCGAACGTCGCGCAGACCGCAGAGGGCGACTGACGCGGGGAAGTCAGCGGGCCGGAGTCTGAAGCCGTCACGCAACTGGCTGAGCACACTGATGAGAGTGCGGCCTTCCAGCGCGTCGATCTCGTCGAGAAAGAGCACCAGCGGGCGCGGGCAGGCCCAGGACCAGGCGCCGAACGCGCGTCCGAGTATCGCGCCGTCCGAAGCCTCGGGCCACGGCGGCGGGTGAAGCTCCGCGGGCAGGTTGGCCCGTGCCGCGCTTCTGGCGTTGTCGAGGATCGCGCGCGTGGCCGCGCCGAGGTCATCGCCCCACGCACGGCCGGCCTCCATTGACAGAACGACCGCCGCGTAGCGGCCGCTGGCGGTCAGCTCGGCCGCGAGCGCCTGCAGCGCGGTCGTCTTTCCCGACTGCCGCGGGGCATGCACGACGAAATACCGGTCGCGCGCGACCAGGCCGGGTACCTCCGGCAGGCGTGCCGACGGCAAGATCATGTAATGTTTGGCCTGCACGCACGGACCCTCGGTGTTGAACCAGCGACCCATTGCCCCATCACCTCTCCGCGTCCTGTGACGTCACTGATCGTCACAACTCTACGGAACCCCGCGGCACCCATGGCTGGACCCGCTGGCCGAGCCTCCGCCGGGCACGGTCAGGCGCGCTCGCCGGAGTCGGTGTACTGGCGCGGGACGCCGTCGGGCCGGTAGGTCCGGATGGACGCCGCCGTCGGGTTGGTGCCGAGCGTGTTGCCGCACCGGGTCGTGATCCACTGGCCGCGGCTCATGCTCGGCCGCCAGCTCTCCAGGTCGAACGTCGGGCCGGTGGCGTAGCCCTTCCCGCCGCTGGCCGGGATGAGCGCCAGGTGCTCGTGGCAGCGCAACTGGGCGTACAGGCTGTCGCCGACCTGGGTGTCGAATCCACGCACGCAGCGGCGCAGGGCCGTCCACATGGTGTCGGTCGCGCCGTCCAGGTCGCCGGCGTGCCGGGCGGCGGGCGTCGGCCGCACCGAGACCCGGAACAGGCCACCGGCCCACTGCTCGACGGTGATCTCCTGGACGTCCTGGCTCGCGCCGCAGTAGAGCGGGCCCGTGATCGGGGCCGCCGGCGGTTTCCCGGAGGCGGACGGGGAGGGGGACGGCGTGGCCTGGCCTTCGGTCGTCGCGCGCGGATGCCGGCCGTGATCCGAGCCGTGGGTCGTCACCGCGCCGATCACGACCGCGAGCAGTACCAGTGCTCCGAGGAAGGGCCACGGTCCCCGGGTTCGGTCACTCACCGGATGAGCGTAGGCCGCCGGTTGCGCGCCGCGAGCCCGCGGTCGGGCTTACCTCCCGCGTATAGCCGTATCTGGAGCCCGGCGCGCCGGCCGCGCGGCACAGCACATGGGCTCCTTCGAGCAGCATGAGCAGGGTCGTGGCCAGGTCGGCGGCCTCCTCCGGCGGGAGTCCGGCCCGCTCGAGACGATCCGCGAGGGTCCGGGTCCACGACGTGAAGATGCCGGCGGCGGCGCTCCGGAGGTCGCCCGGCCCGTCCGCGTCGCCGCTTGCGCCGCCGCCGACCGCGCCGCCGCCGATCGTGAATCGCGGCGACGGCGCACCCGCCGCCCCGGGTCAAGGCCTAAAGGATGGGCCGGACGGCGGCCAGGAAGGCGGTGACCAGGGTCAGCGGGTCGCTGGAGGGCAGCGTCTCAAGGGCGGCGCGCACCTGTTCGCCGTTGCGTGTCGCGGCCTCGGCCACGAGCTGAGTCTTGCCGCGCGGGAAGTGGTGGTAGATCGCGCCGCGGGCCGCGCCGCTGTCGCGCAGGACGACATCCCGGCCCACGCCGTGGCGCCGCAGCGCCTCGACCGCGAGGTCGATCATGCGGTCACGGGTGTCGCCACGGTCCTCCCTTTCGGCGCCGGTTGACTCCGTCTACGCCGGCGGCGTGAACCGCCGCGTCGTGATGGTCGAGCTCAAGCTGCCGAACATCGGCCTGCCCTACCCCGCCAGCCGGCCGCGTTCATCGCCGCCGCCGATATCGTTGACGCGCTCACCGTTGACGGTCACGACCGTGCCGACAGCTGGGTGAACATCGTCAACGCGCCCGACGGCGGCTGGGGCCTCGGCGGTGTCGCCTACACCGGCGACGCCCTCATCGCCGCAGCCGGTGCGCCGGCCGTCCACTGACGCCACCGGGCGCTGCCCGCAGCTTGCGTGGGCAGCCACCGACACAGGGGGTCACGTTCGGCCGGCGCCGGACGTCTACCACCCGAGGAATGGAGCGCGGATGAGCGTTCGACACATCGTGATCGAGACCGACCTCGAGCCGGCACGTGACAAGCATCCGACACCCTGGCCGCACGTCAGAACGCACCGCGACCTGCCGGCGCGGACGGCACACGAGTAGGGTCGGGACGGCCGGTTATGATAGATCTTGACCGGCTTGGCGGACTCATGACGACAACTGTTACCGCGTTCGGTGCCCGCCACCGGCTGACACGCACGGGAAACGCACATTCGTCGGGGGACGCATGGCCAGTCGACGTACGCTCAGGTGGATTTTTGGTATCCTTGCGCTCGGCGGCATAGCTACGTTGACCTCGATGGCCTTCCTTCATCGGCTGAGTGATGCAAACAGCATCAGTGGCGTCGGTAGTTTCGCGGCCATACTCGTCAGCGTCATCATGTGGTCCTTTGGCCTCAACCCGGCCGGTGTCGGAGAAAGCACTCCCGAGCAGCTCGACAACGCGAAGGGCGCACTTGCGGAGGCCCTGCTCGCTCAGTGGCAGAGGGAGGCGGTCCGTCGCGGTGTTCTCGACAAGACGCCGGCGCGCGTCAGTCTTGTCCTTGAAGACGGCGTTGGCGCCCCGGTGTCTCTCCCAGCACCACCCACGGGGAGCACGGAGGACTATGCGGAGCACATCTACACGGCCTACCAGCAGGTGCGCAGCAAGCGACTTTTAATCCTCGGCGACGGTGGATCAGGAAAATCAAGCGCCGCAGTCCTCCTGCTCCTGCAGATCCTCGAGAAGCGGACCGATGTCGAACCAGTTCCAGTCCTGTTAACGCTCGCCTCATGGGATCCGTCCTCGGATTTCTCCCACTGGGCGGCGAACCGGCTCCGTGAGAACTACCGGTTCCTCAGCCAAGCGTCGTATGGCGGCACCGCAGCCGACCGGCTGGCCGACGGGAACCGCCTTCTCCTCATCCTCGACGGATTCGACGAGCTCGTTCTCCCGTCGTCCGGCAAGGACCGTGCGCTCGAGGCCCTGAACAAGGCATTCCACGCCAACCGCCCGGTCGTCATCACCTCGAGAGCGTCGATGTTCAGCACGGCGCCAAACGTCCGTCTCACTGGCCGGAACTACGAAGCAAAGCTCGGCGCGATCGAGCCGGACGAGCTCGCGGACTACCTTCAGGCGGAGGATGATCCGGTCCTCCGGGCCCGCTGGGTCGCCGTCGATCACAAGATCCGCAATCCAGGCACCATCGCGTACAGCGTCCTCAAGACTCCGCTGTACGCGAGCCTGGCGCGCACGGCCTACGAAGATCTCGCGCGTGACCCCGACGAGCTGTTCGCGGCCACGCCCTTCAACACACGAGCCAAGCTCCAGGCCCACCTGGTCACAATCTTTATTCAGTCTGCCTTCGACCGTGAGCTCGCCACGGCGAAACCGCGACGCCGACTTCACCGAAAATGGGGGACGCCGTCCCGGCAACGCGGCCTACGCTTTCTCGCCAAGCATCTTTCGGCGAATGATCAGCATGACATCGCCTGGTGGCGCCTGTATGAACTCCTGAGCGAGAACTCGTGGATCGTTCCCCTCGGCCTTGTCGCCGGCTTCTATTACCTGGCGACCGCCGACCTACCGGGCGGCCTCCGTCGAGCCGTCCCTATGGGCTTCACCTTCACCACAACCATTGGTCTCTCACGCGGCCGGGTCGCGGGCTGGTCCGCGGCCTGGCGGGTCACTGCGGCGAGTTTCCTGGCCATCGCGGCTGCCGGTTGGCATCAGATCGGGCTAGTTCCGGGAGCCATCGACGGTGTGGAGATCTCACTCGCGCTCGGCATGATCATCGGGATGGGCGGCGCCTTCTCCGCGGTGAGCTGGCGCCAAGTCCTCCATGTCGGTTGGCGGGTGGCCCTGACGGTCGGTGTCCTGATGGCCGTCGTCGACGGCATTCGTTACGGTGCACCGCTTGGCCTAGCCCGGCTCGCCCAGACGGCTCCCGGAACCTTCATCGTTGTTAGTGCTCCCGGCCTCTTCATCAACCGCCTCAAGGTACCGGAGCCGCCAGCTGCGCCGGCCCGTCTCAATGCCAAGCTGGTGGGCCGCAAACGGCTTCTGCTGGGGCATATCGTCATCGGGTTTGCCGCAGGTTTCTTCGTGAGCCTCGCCGGCGGCATCGTCGCAGGCGTCCGCCATGCCATCCAGGGGGGCTCCGGCTTTGATTATGGAACGAGCGTGGCGCTGGCCTACGGCCTGAGCATCGGGCTGGGAGTCGGTATGGGCGGCGGCCTCGTACGCTGGTTGAACCACCCGTCCAATCTTCATCTTGTGTCCGGACCCGTGTCGACTCTCCGGTCGGCCCGGGTCTCCGCGCTTCTCTACATTGTCTCGCCCACTATTTTCGGCGCTCTCTCAATGTGGCTGGTCCGCAGCCTGGGGCACTCTGGCGCCGTTGAGATCGCCAACGATCTGGCGGACGCGGGAGTCTCACCCACCAACGGGGCCAAGCTCGGCGTCTGCCTGGGGCTCGTGCTCGCGAGCTGCCTCACCGCCTGGCCAGCGCTCATCGTCGCCGAGCTCGTCCTCGTGAGTTCGAAACGAGTGCCGTTCCGCCTGGTCCGACTCTGCGCTCAAGCCAGCGCCCAGGAGGTACTGAGGCAAGAGGGGCCAGTCTTCCAGTTCCGCCACAAGGAGCTCCGCGAGCGTCTGAAGACCTGGCCCGGCTGACCGGTCGCGCCGGAGCCGGCCTGGTCAGCGCCCTCACCCCTGGCTGCGCTGCCTCTGCCCGTGAGTCGCGCCGGCACCGATCGCGCTCGACGGGTCCGCCGGGCCAGGCGACCGCAGGTCCCGGTCTATCTCCTTGAGCCGGCGAAGCTTGGCGGCCGACCGGCCGCCCGCGAAATCCGTCGCCATCCAACGCGAAACTACCGCGATGGCGGCGGCCGGATCGATCAACTCCGCGCCCATGGTCAATATTTGCGCGTCGTTGGACTTCCGTGATCGCTCGGCGGAGTAAGCATCGTGCACGGTCACGGCTCGAATGCCACCGACCTTGTTTGCCACGATTGCCATGCCGAGGCCGGTCGCGCAGAAGAGCAACGCCCGGGGATAACGGCCGGCGGCGATGTCCAACGCGATCGTCAGTGCGATGTCCGGATAGTCCAGGGGCGGGTCGCCACTCAGGTCCGCTGTTTCGTGGCCCTGGGCGTGTAGGTGCTCGACCACGCTGTCCTTAAGCCCGACGCCAAAGGCGTCGGCGCCAACTCCAATGAGCATGCTTCTCCCGGTCAGGTTCACGATCGGCAGCCGCGGCGAGCGGGCAACAGCTGCCACAGCTTGCACACTGCGCACCCAGTGCGATGGTTTTCATGTTAGCCTACCGTGTGTTTGTAACGTGTCCACTCCGGTTGCGGAGGTGCGGTTCATCGTGAGTCGCGATCTTCATACGTGCGGCGACTACATCGATACGGTGGCAAGCTTGACGGTCCGCTCTCCGTCGAAGATCGTTATGCTGGTGGTGGATGGGCTCGCGGGCTTTCGGAGCGGCGCGCGACTCTCCGAGCTCACCCTCGCGGCGACACCAAATCTCGACCTGCTGGCGGCTGACGGTGCCCAAGGCCTGATCGACCCTATCGGGCGCGGAATCACACCCGGTTCGGGTGCCGGTCATCTCGGTCTCTTTGGTTACGACCCGTTGCGCTACCGCATCGGCCGTGGCGTCTTCACAGCCGCCGCGGCCGGAGTCGATGTTGGCCCGGGCGACGTCGTGGCTCGCGCGAACATCTGCACCCTGGATGCCGACGGCCAAGTCGCGGACCGACGGGCCGGCCGTATGTCCACCGCAGCGGCCGAAGAGGTCTGCGCGACGCTCTGCGCCGGGTTATCGCTCGGCGATACACAGGCGTTCCTCACCCCCGAGACTGGCCATCGGGCGCTGTTACGCCTGCGTGGGCCGGAACTCGGTCCAGCCGTCTCGGACACTGATCCGCAACGGGTCGGAGTGGTACCCCTGCAGCCCACGCCGAAGGACGAAGGCGCGGCCAAGACCTCGAAAGTCCTGACCGAGCTGCTGGCGCAGACGCGCCGGCTCCTCTCGTCGAGAGCCAGCGGGAACTATCTGCTCCTCCGCGGTTTCGACACCGCGAAGGAAGTGCCCTCCTTTCGAGCTCGGTTCGGGATGCGAGCGGTCGCAGTCGTGACCTTGCCGATGTACCGTGGCATTGCGCGAGTCCTGGGTATGGAAGCGCGGACAGTACCGTCGCTGGCGGACGGGGTTGACGCGCTGCACGATGTCCTCGCGGGGGGTGCGGACTTCGTCTATCTGCACTTCGCCGATGCCGACACCGCCGGCGAGGACGGCGACACGGCGGCGAAGATTGCGGCGATCGAAGAGGTCGACCGACTGCTACCCCGTATCATGAGTGCTGGGGGTGACGTCCTCGTGGTGACTGGTGATCACGCGACGCCCAGCCAGACGGCTACTCATACCTGGCACCCGGTACCCGTGCTCCTGCATGGCGGGACAGCGCCCGCCGACGGCCTCAGCCGCTTCGACGAGACGAGCTGCCGGAGCGGGTCGCTGGGCCGGTTCAGCGGGATCGAGCTGATGCCGCAGGTGCTAGCCGCCGCAGGCCGGATAGCGAAGTTCGACGGCCAGTCCTGAACGGGGAGAGCAAGGTGGCGCGATGACCTTTCATCTGAGTCGCCTGCAGGCCATCGAGAGGCTCGGCAGTCGCGGACGGCCCACGCACAGGGTTCGCGCCAGGCCCCGTCGGGCGGCAAGACGGAACGGCACGGCCCCGCCGAGATGCGCGGCGGCGATACCGACCGGTTCGAGGGGATGGGTGTGCCTCGCGCCTGCGCGCTGGCAAACGGCCCGCTGGCCAGCCTTCTGGTCGGCAAGAAGTTCAGCGACCTGGCCGAGCCGGCCCCCAAGGTGTTCGCCGCCGATGGGCCCGGCGGACTGGGCAGCAGCCTTGGTTCCAACGTCACCCTTGCCGTTTCACAGGCTGTCGTTCTAGCCCCGTCCGCCCGGCAGGGTCGTGGTGCCTTTCGCCTGGTGAGCGAGCTGGCTGGGTGCCGACCTCGCGAGACTGAGGAAGGATATGCCGCCGTCGGCGATGAGGGAGGGCTCAGCCCGGTTGGCCTCGCCAGGCCCGAGGACGCGTGCGGCCGTCAGTGATGCTCGTCTGCGATGAAGGGGTGTGTACAGACATCGGCCGGATGAGGATATTTGCCGCCGCGGACGTGGGTACGGCTGTCCTCGACACGGCGGGGGCACCTGCCCGCGTCGAAAGAGCCGTCAGGTACAACCGCCTCCTCTCGATCGAGGACGATGCCGGTGAGGTGCCTTTCCATGCTCTGGGCGGAACCGGCGGCGAGTCAGGATAGGCTGGGGGAATTTTCCTGGTTGGCGCCGCCGACCGCGCGGACCAGATCGAGCCACCGGTACTTTCCGAACTCACCCCAGTCACGGCCAGTGCGGACCACGATAGTCTGGGTACGCGGCGATACGAAAATGTACTGACCGCGGGTTCCGATGGCGCAGAAGTCAGGTGTGCTTCCGGTTTCCGGCCACAGCCACCAGCCGTATTTGTAGCCCATGTTCACTGGCTTGAAGGAATGGGTTTGAACCCCCGAGAGCAACGAAGGGTCGTCGGGCGTCAACCTGGTTGATTCCCACACCCATTCCTCGGACACGATCCGCCGCTCCCCGGCGACACCGCCGGCCAGGTACATCTGCCCGAACTTCGCCAGCGTGCGGGCTGTCGCGTAGAGCCCGGCGCCCGCGTTCTCGAACGCACTCGGCGAGGCGTTATCCAGGAGCCAACAAGCCGCGTCCGGCATACCGAGCGGGTGCAGGAGCTCGGCGGCGGAGTAGGCCGCGAAGGTAGTCGAGCTGGTGGCGCGCACCATCGCCAGCGCAAGCATCGCGGCGCCGTACTCGTTGTAATTCCATTCGGTCATCGGGGCATGAGCGAGCTTCGACCGTCGAGTGATGAGCGAGACACGATCCGTGGCGTGGTAGGACCGGGCGGCACCGGACCACGGCAGCGGACGATGGCTGTAACGAAGACCGGACGTCATGCTCAGCAGGTGCTGTATGGTGACCCGATCGAAGCCCGCCGACGAGAGCTCGGGCACGTACTTCGTTATGGGCTCGTGCACGGACTCGAACACGCCGTTGCCGATCGAGATACCGACGAGCGTCGCGACGACCGTCTTTGAGATCGACATGAGGGCGACCGGGCTCGTAGCGTGTTGACCAGCGAAGTATCTGCTGTATGCCACAGTCCCGTCCTTGACGACTGTGAACGACGTGGTGTTGTTGACTCGCAGGAGTTCCTCGAAGTCCTCAGACGGCGGGTCCAGGCCTACAACGATCTCCTCGAAGGCGGTCGGTCGGATCGTGCCCGCGTCCGCTGCCTCGGGAAGCGCCGACGGCTCCCCCGACGGCTCGATCCAGCGGAGTGGGAACCGTTCGATGTCGCCCACGGTTGGGGTGCGCCAGGCCAGCACCCGGCCAATGTATGTGTCCGTGAACCGCATTGCATCCTCCGCTCTTGGTGACAGTGTCGCATCGTAGGCGTCCAGTACTTCGTGGAACGGTTGCCTGCACCGGCTCGCCGCCCGGCGGCGGTATCTACTCAGCCCGGAGGCAGCGTGGTGAGATAGTCCTGAATCGCCTTGTGGCGGAACTGGTATATCGGGCCCTCCTGGCGAAGAATCCGATTTTTGTGGCACTGGGCGAGGAAACGCGAGAACAGTATGGGAAGGTTACCATGTGCGGCGAGCCACATGTGGGCCACGAAATACGCCGGCCATGCGGTGAAGTAGCATGCTGCGACTAGGCCAATCGTAAACCCGAAGAGAATTCCATGCTCCGGCCGCGGACTGAAATTCGAGTTTTCAGCCAGCACGTCGAGGATCTGGTGTAGTGGCCCGCGCAGGATGAGTACGCCGAGGCTCGCTGCCGTCGCGACTCCCATGATACACCCTAGGGCAGCGATTCGGTCGTTGCGCAGCGTCGACTTCGCAGTCGTGGTCGACATTCCGGCAAAAGGTGCGCTCAGCCACTTTACCGCGCCCGCGACGAGGCCTGCGGGAATACCGACGATGATACCGAAGAGAAGGGTCAGGCTGACCCCGTAGTCGAAGCCGTGGCGCAGGCCGCCGCCGACTCCGCCACCAATGCCGATGGCCACTGTGGAGAGCAGGCCGGCCCGGATCGGCCCGAACCATCCTCCAAGGCGGCGCTCCGCGCGGAACTTTATCTGGGAGGGTTGCAGCCCATCGAGTGTCGGTACGAGTAGCCGCGTGTTCATCGAGGAGATCCCGACGCCGAAGAGTATCCCGACGAAGAGGCTAAAAGGCCCTCGTTCCGGGTCCTTGAAGTGCAGGAGGTAGCGGAGCCCGAGAGTCACCGCGCTGCCCGCGACCCCGCAGAACAGCAGCCGAAGCACGACGGCGAGCACAGATCGGAAGAGGAGGGTGTCCCTGAATATGTAAAACAACACGACGGCAGTCGAGATCTCGCCGGCGTCGACGACTGTCTGGCTCGTCACGCCAGTGTGAGGGGTGTGAAGGGTACCGACGAGCAGCACGCTGGCCAGCGCAGTCAACAAGACGCTGACGACATCGACGCGTCGAACCGGGATCCCGCGGGTCACCCCCGCGAGGACGGCCGTCGTCGTTCCGATCGTCAGGCCCCGGGTGAGGCCTACCGGCATGACGAGGGCGAGGGCGTAGCCTGGAATGACGGACAGTGTCCCAGCGATTGTGATGAGGGCGGAGGGCGGGACGTAGGCGGTTCGCCACCAGGAAAGCGAGTTCGAGCCATGGCTCGACATCTGCCGCGCGATGAACGAAATATACTGCAGCTCTTTCGATCGACGCCATTCGGTCTTCGCACCCAGGGCGGCGTCGATGTAGTTGCCGATGAGCAGGCTGGAGCCCGCCGACGCGCTACGGTTGGTGCGCTCGATGATCTGCCTGGCGGTCGTGGAGCCGGTGTTCAACGCATTGACGGCGAGCGACGCGAAGAGCGGCGACGTCAGCAACTGGCTGACCGGCCCCCGCGGATTCGCGGTGAGGTGGCCGGTCAGCAGGTCGTATTGCCCGGCGAATGTTGCGTTGAGGCCCGCAAAATGATTCAGATACTGGTTGATCGTCTCGGCGGACTGGGGGCAGATCTTGACCTGCACGGCATTGCGGAGCCCGAAGAGCACCGTCGACCGTTCGGATCTTGAAAACACTAACAGCGGGCTGTCGGCCGGAATAAGATCGTTGATCTGGTCCACGGCTCGGCTCAGGGTGCCGCGGGGCAGTTCGTCGACGCCGTCGAGGAGTAGAACGAAGCGACTCGATCGTGCGATTGTTCCAGCCCATCCCTCCGACCCTACGGGCCGAAGATTGCGAATGGCCGGGTACCGGTTGGCCAGCTCACGGTCGAGCCACCGGTGGACCGACTCCGCGCGAGGATCCCACGACTCGAGGGACAGCGGCAGGGGCACCAGATTTTGGTCGACGTCGTCGAGGAGCGCCATAGTGATGATCAGAGCGAGGGTAGACTTTCCGTCCCCGCCCCGGCCGTGGAACACCGCCCGCCTGAGCCCGTCGCGCAGGACCACAGCCGAGAGCGCCGCCTTCAGGTCACCGAAGGTCTGCGGCGAGCCGCGCTGTGTCGTGAGGTAGGAAACGGCCCCCGAGGCCGGCGAGAAATGGCCGGACAGGATTTCGAAATTGAACGGAAGCAGCAGGCTTTGACCTAGCCTTTGGTTCTGGACCTCCCGCGTCCAGATCGAGGCCGAGTTGTCTGCGATGTAGGGCGCGGCCTCGATGAGCGACTTATAGTCGCGCTGTGGCTGGAACCCCAGGAGGGCGGCCGCCACCAGTACGCCCCCGATGACGCTGGACAGCTGGTCAGCCTTGCTCACACTGCCCAGGACGATAGTCCCGACCATGAAGCAGAGGCTGGCGACACCGAGGATAGCGCGTACGGGCCCGAGCGTGCGCAGATATCTTCTCATGCTGTCGTTCCCGGCGGATGGCGCCGTCGTCTGGCCGTCCGCAGCCGTGCCGGTCGGTGCTGTTGATTGCCACTCGATCCTGAGCGGGCGGCCTGACCGCGCGTCCTGGCGTGGCCGGATCCGGTCGTTCTGTCGAGCCGCCCGCGCCACGGTGGCGAGATTCTTCTCCGCAGCGCCACGGCCGGCGCGGCGAATCGTTTGACGGAAGCCGAGAGCCGACGTACCGAACCCGCGACAGGTTTCTCCCGGTCGTTGCGGCGAAGGCCGACAGCCATCTAGCACCCCCGTTGTGCTGCAAGTTATCGAAGACTACATCTGGCGTTCGCCCGCCCGGCTCATGTCGCTGCCCACTGCGCGGCCAGCGCTGTCGAACCCCTGACACGCAAAAGCTCGACGGATGGAGAGCCCATCCGCTACGGGTCGTCCGGACTGCCTCCACGCGTAGTGGTCACGACTTGGTCAGCTGCCTCGTCGTGGTCTGGGCGTTGGCCAGAGTGCCTGCCGGGTCGGCTCCCCGCATGATGCGGATGACCTGGTCGGTCAGCTCCTGCGGCACTTCGCCACCGCGGGTGCCCGGCCACTGCGGAACCTTGGCCAGCGAGCCGGCAAGCGCATTGAACTGCGCGAGCTGGGGGTATCGCTGGTAGTAACCGCTAAGGCTGGCCAGGGCGGCGCTGTCCACCGGCAGGTAGCTGACCGCCTCGACGCTTGCGGCGACGACCGCCGGCGCCAGCAGGGACGCGATCAATTCCCTTGCCATCTCCTGATGGCAGGAATCGGTCGACAGGACGGTAAGCGCGTTACCGCCGGAGACCGGACGCAGCGTGCCCCCGGGCAGCGTCGGAAATGGGACGACGCCGATCTTGAAGCCCTTGGCGCCCTGGCTCTCGACGAACTTCAGGCCTGGGCCGACTGCGGCGAGGCTCGCGGCGACCATCGCGGTCTGGCGCTGTACGCCAAACCGTAGCAGGCTCGTGGTGGTCGGGTCGTCTGACTGCGCGCCGAACCTGCCGACGGCGGCGAGGAAGCGAGCGGCCTGCTGGGCTGCCGAGGAGTCGACGTTCGGGGTCCCGTCGGCGTTCTGGATAGAGCTGCCCTTCGAGGTGGCGAGGGAGTTGAGATACCACTGGCCGAACTCGTCGCCCGTCGGGAGATCGATGGGCTGGATCCCGGGGTAGGCAATCTTGATCTTGGTCGCCGCCGCGAGCACGCCATCGGTGGTCTTGAGCGTGGACGGGTCGACACCGGCCTTGGCAAGCACATCGGCGTTGTATACCAGCACCGGCATCGAGACCTGCTCCGGAATGCCGATCTGCTTCCCGGAGACCTGGCCAAGCGGGAGGAACCGGAGGTCGTAGGTAGACCGCAGCACCGCTCCCGAGAATGGCTTCGCGTTGAACTGCTGGGCGAACTCTGGCAGCAGATTGAAGCTAGCGACGGCGACGTCGACCTGCTGGTGAGCAGTCAGGTCGGCGTGAATCTGCTGCACGACGTCGGAGTAGCTGGGCGCGCTCGTTCTGAGGTCGACGGTGAGGCCGGGATGGGCGTTCTCCATGTACGCCTTTCCCGCCTTGGCCGCGTCGTTGAGTGCGGCGACGCCATAGAAAGTCAGCTTCTTGGTCTTGGCCGCGCACGCCGCCGAGGCGGTCGCGCCGTTCACCCCGGCGACACCAGCGCTCACGCTGGACGCTGTCGGCGTCAGATCCGGAGCATTCGCCCCGGCGCTGCCGCAGGCCGCAAGAGCGAGGGTCGCGGCCGTCATCAGGACTGGTACCGACAGACGCAGGCATTGTGAATATCCTCGTGTCATGTTCCTCTACCCCCGTGTGAGGCGCAAATTGGTGGTTGATGTCATCGAGAGACCGTCACAGTCTCACGTGTTCGGGTCGGCGATCCGGTCAGCCCATGGCGCGGATCCCGGAGAGACCGGCGATGAGATAACGCTGGGCAATGAAAAACAGAAGTATGGTGGGTAGGCTGATCATTACTGCTCCGGCACACAGCTCCGTGTAGTCTCGCCAGCCGTTCGCAGGAGCAGCATAGAGGTGGACGAGGGCGAGTGGCGGCGTATTGAGGTCCGGTGAATGCACGACCAGCAAAGGCCACAGGTACTCGTTGAACGACAGCAGGAAACTGAGTACCGAGACGGTCGCGATCGCCGGTGCGATCATGGGGATAACGATCGCGCGCAGAGTCCGGAAGTGCCCGAGCCCGTCCAGTCGCACCGCCTCCATCATTGCCGTCGGAATAGTCATCATGTGCTGGCGCAGGAGGAAGATCGCACTGGCGCTCGTCATGAATGGAAGCACCAGCCCGATATGGGTGTCCGCGATACCAAGGGTGGAGATCGTCACGTAGTTCGGGATAGCGGTCAACTGGCTGGGGATCAACAGTGTTCCCAGGATGAACGCGAACAGTAAGTTCCTGCCGCGGAACGGCACCCAGGAAAAGACGTATGCGGCTGGAATCGCCGTGGCCAGTTGCAGGGCGAGGATCGCGACGCTCACCCCGATACCCGTTACCATGGCCCGACCGAGATCAGCATCTTGGAAGGCGCGCAAAAATCCGCCCAGCGTCCATGCCGAGGGAATGGGGTTCGACGTGAGTGCGAATTGCGACTGGGCGGGGCTGAACGCCGTGCGTACCATCCAGACGAACGGCAGCAACGCGAAGAGCGTTCCGGCCAGTAGGATCAGCCTGCCGCCTGTGCGGCCCGCGCCACGGCGGCTCATTTTGTCACCGCCGCGCCGCGCAGGCCGGCGCAGCCACCGGTGCGGCCAGTCACCGCTCGCCGCTCGCACCGGCCCGCCAAGTAATCCCGTGGAGTTCCCTGCGGACGGTGCCTCCGTGGCGTCACCGCGCAGCCATTCCGGCGCCGGCCCATTTTCGGTGGCGATGACCAGTTCCGGCGGCCTGCTCGTGGAGCCGTGCCATACGGGCGCGCTGCCCCGGTCGCTTGCCTGGCGGCCGCTTGGACGCGTGAACCGGACCAAATACATCCCGGCAAGATTGATCAACACGCTCGCCAGGAGTACCAGCAACGAGAGTGCCGACGCGTATCCAACCCGGTAGGACCCGCGCGCTCCGACTTCGTAGATGAAGTAGGTGACCGTTGCGCTCGACTCGAGGGGACCGCCGGCCGTGAGAACGCGCACCGTGTCGAAAGCCTGCAGGGTGACAACCGTAGTGATGATCGTCAGGAAGACCGTTGTCGGAGCCAGCAGTGGCAACGTGACCTGCCGCAGGCGGGCGCAGCCGCGAATGCCGTCGATCCGAGTCGCCTCGTAGACCTCGGGGGGAATCGCCGTCAGCCCGGCAAGATACACGAGGAAGGCCAGGCTGGTCAGGTGCCAGGCGCCAACCAGTGCGACGACCGGCAGTGCCGTCGCCGGACTGCCTAGCCACGCCTGCGGCGCGACTCCGAACCAACCGGCGACGGTGTTGGCTAGCCCTTGCGGGCTTGGGTCGAACATGTAGGCGAACACGACTGAAACAGCGAGAAGGTTTGCCGTCAGAGGCAGGAACAACGCGAGCCTGAGCGCGGTCCCGCCGCGCGTCACCCGTGACGCCGCCAGAGCGAGCGCGAGTCCGAGAAGCACCGATGGGGGGACGGTCAGCAAGCAGTATTCGAACGTGTTGACGACCGAGCGACCGAAACCCCGGTCGTGGAAGGCCTCACGCAGGTTCGCCGTGCCCACCCAGCGGTGGCTGCCACTCAGATGCGTGTCCGTGCCAGCCACTAGCAAGGCAACCACGGCCGGGCCGACGACGAACACCAGAAGACCCACCAGCGCTGGAAAAAGCATGGTCCAGGCTCGCCAGGCTGGGACCTTGGCGCCTGTATCTATGCGCGGTCCAATCCTCCCGACCATCCTGGTGCGCCCTGACCTTCCTGCGCGTTCGGCCCGGGCCCGATGAGCGGGCCGGGGAAAGCAGCAACCTCGGTACTGGTGGCTGGTAGAACTCGTCCGCCTTGAATCGGCATCGTAGCTCGCTCGGAAACCGGGAAGCCGGGTGACCCAGTCGATGTCGGCGAGTTGTCATGAACTCGACACCCGCGGTCCGGACATGGTTGGGCCAGCTGACGATCCTGAAACGTGAAACGTGCCGCAGTAGACTTGCCCGGCCGCCGGAACAGGTCCGCTGCACAGCGTGCCGGACCGAGCAAGGCGGAGCAGTGGTTCCGCATGCCGACACCGATAAACACCGCACAAATGCCCTGGTCAAGCGCCCGCCACGAGCCTCAGACCAAGCGCGTCTCACCTGAACAGACCGCTGAAGCCGCACGACCTGTAACGTCCGCACTCGCTGTCCAGCGCGCCGCATCACTCCTCGGGGTTCGCGCGCGGTTGCTACACCGGTAGCTACAAAATGTGCCGGCGAACCTGGCGGAGCCCGCTGGCGTAGCCGTCTGCGCTGACCGACGTCCGCAGTGGAGCGGCTGACCGTCCCGTACAGCGGCGGACGGCCCCGGGAACAGACAGCCAGCCGGTCGTGGCGCCACCCGTCCGTGCGACGGGGTCGAGCTCAGTCGTGGTGGTCCGCCTATCAGGTCTGGGATAGCTGTCGCGGGATCGGCTGGGAGCGGTCCAGTTAGAGCATTCCTGGCGGCGGGGCCGCCACCTGATCGAATGAGAATGCTGGGGGCTCCGGTGGGCTGTTTGCCGGTGCCGGGCCGTGGCGTCCCGATCCGGGCACCGAGCCCGGGTGCGCTCGACGTCTGCTGTGGCGTGGGCCGCAAGACCAGCTGAGGAAACGCTTGGGTGCCGCGCCGAAAACGCGGCGGGGCGGGCCGGCTGACAGCCGACCCGCCCCGGGCGGAGCTGAACGCGGTTACGGCGCCGCGGTGGCGGTCGTCTTGCGCTTGCGGTTCGTCTTCGGGTCCAGCCGGCGCAGCAGGACGGCCGTGATGCCGATGTAGGCGATGGTGACCACGAGGCCGCCGCCGATGTCCATCACGTACTGCTTGTTCGTGTGGTCGAACATCTTGTCATGCGACGGCGCCTGCGGGTTGACCGGCACGGTCTCGTTGGGGACGACCTTGCCCTCCACGGTCTTCGGCCGGGTGTTGCCGGCTCGCTGGATCACGTTGAAGTCGGCGTCGGAGGCCAGCGCCGCGAAGCCCCACCGGGCCGGGGAGACGTAGGCGACCTGCTCCAGGCCGGCCTTTCCGGTGACCGGCACGATGCCGGCCGAGAAGACCAGCTGGACCATCGTGATCAGGACCATCAGCGGCATCGTCTTGTCGGCGTTGTCGACCAGCGCCGAGATCACGAGCCCGACCATCCCGGAGGCGAAACCGACGATGAAGACGGCGAGCATGCATTCCAGCAGGGTGTTGCCGAGCGCCAGGTGGCTCGGTGGCTGCCGGCCGGCCAGGGCGATGACCGTGAACGGGATGGACTGCACGACGGTGATGAGGAACAGCACGAGGACCTTGGAGCCGACATAGGCCCCGCGGGACAGACCGATGGCCCGTTCTCGTTGGTAGATCGCTCGTTCCTTGACGATTTCCCGGACCGAGTTCGACATTCCCATGAAGCAGGCGCACAGCACCATGATCAGGAAGATCGTCGGTGCTTCCGCGTTCGGGGAGAACGGATCTCGGGTGTCCTTGAAGTCGCCGCCGATGAACCGGGGAATCACCCCCAGCAGGAACGGCAACCCGATCGCCAGCCCCAGGTAGACCCGGTCGGAGGCGAAGACCGCGATCGCCCGTTTCGTCAGGGTCAGCAGCTGGGAGAGGACCGACTGCTGCCGGATGCTCGGCAGTTCCTCGGGCGCGGGCCGGGCCGACGGGGCCGTCACCGACGCCGGCACGTAGTGCCGCGACTGGCGGAACTTCGCCGCCGACTCGGCGCCCGGGGTGTCCTGCAGGCGCAGGAAGACCCACGGGTAACCCTGCTCGCCGAAGAACGGCAGCGCGTCCTGGGGCGGGCCGAAGTAGGCGACGTAGCCGCCGGGCGCGAGCACCAGGACGTAGTCGCACAGGTCGAGCTGGGCCACCGAGTGGGTGACGACGATGACCGTCCGGCCGTCGTCGGCCAGCGACCGCAGCGACTGCATGACCTGCAGGTCCATGCCCGGGTCGAGGCCCGAGGTCGGCTCGTCCAAGTAGAGCAGGGTGGGCCGGGTGAGCAGTTCCAGCGCCACCGAGACCCGCTTGCGCTGGCCGCCGGACAGCCGGGAGACGACCGTGTCCGCGTGCGGGGTGAGGTTCAGCTCGGCCAGGACCTCGTTGATCCGGTTGTCGCGCTCGGTCTCGGTCACGTCCGGGGGGAAGCGCAGCTTGGCCCCGAGCTCCAGCGCCGTGCGCACGCTGAGCGACGTGTGCAGGATGTCGTCCTGCGGCACGTAGCCGATCCGGCGGCGCAGTTCGTCGTACTCGGTGTAGAGGTCCCGGCCGGCGTAGCGCACGGCGCCCTGGTCGGCCGGGCGGAAGCCGGTCAGCGCGTTCAACAGCGTCGACTTGCCGGCGCCGGACGGGCCGACGACGCCGAGCAGCGCCCGGCCGGGCAGCCGGAAGGTCATGTCGTGCATGAGCTGCTTCTCGCCGGCCCACACGTTGAGGTGCTCGGCCTCGAAGCTGACGTCACCCGAGTCGACGTACTCGACGAGCTGATCGCCCTCAAGCTGGAAGACGTGGTGGCCGATGGCGATGATGTCGCCCTGGCGGACCGGCGCCCGCTGGACGCGCTGGCCGTCGAGGAACGTGCCGTTCGCGGAGTCGAGGTCGGCCAGCTCGACCTCGGCGCCGCGCACGGTCAGCGAGGCGTGGTTACGGGAGGCGAGCAGGTCGTTGATGACGATGCCGTTGCCCCGCGCGCGCCCGATCGTGATCGTCCCCTGGCGCAGCGGGTAGGTCGTACCGCGCTCGTGCTCGCGGTCCAGGCGGGTGTGGCCGGAGCGTTCGGCCCCGGCCTGGGGTGGGACCGGGGCGCCCGGCCCGCCCGGGCCCGCACCCGCGCCCGGGCGCCGGGCCGGGCGGCGCGGTGGGCGCGGCGCGGTCTGGCCGGGCTGGTGGGCCAGCATCGTGTGCATGTCCGCGGCGCCGTCGTCGACCGGGGCCTCGTCGACGACCCCGCCCCAGGCACCAGCCGGCGACGCCACGGCCGCCGGAACCTGGGCCAGGATGACGACCTCCGGTCCGGTCGGCGTGCCCAGCCGGAACCGGGTCTCGCCGAAGAGGCTGACCGCGTTCATCATCTTGCTGCCGGACAGCCAGGTGCCGTTCGTGCTGACATCCCGCACGGCCCAGCCTTCGTCGGTCTTCTCGATCATCAGATGCTGCCGGGAGACCCGGCTGTCCGCGATCACGTAGTCCGCGTTGCGGGCCCGCCCGATGATGAACCGCGGCTGCTCCGCGGCCACGGTCGCCTGGCCGGCCTCGCTCGTTACCGTAAGGAACGCCGTCGACACCTAACTTCCTTTCAGGGCGAAACGTCGGTCGGAGCGTATGGTTCCGCTTCGCCGGACGGTTCGGGGGGCCCGCTTGCGCGGGCAGCGCGTTTCTTGCCGCTGACGAAACTACAGATCCGCCCACCGGTCGGGAACGGGAATCGGCAGGTTCGCGTGGCCGTTCGGCCGTCGACCATCCGACACGGATGGCCGCCGACACCGCGCCGGCGCGGCTATGCGAGTCCTGGGCGGCTATCCGAACCTGGCGCCGGCCCGGACGAGGCGGAGACGTCCGGGTCCCGGCCCGCCCAACCGGGCCGGGAGAACGTCCGGCCCTCGCGGTACAACGGCCGCGTCCTCGCCCGCTTCCACATGGCCGCTGGGAATAGCCCACCAGCCGCTGCCGTAGCTGTTCCCGGCCCGTTTTGCCAGCAGCAGCTCGCCCGCTTTGACGAGCAGCATCAGCACATCCACCGGCGCCCGGTGTTCGCCGTGGTGTACGTCGTGGTGTTCGCCGCTCATCGAATTCCTCCGGTCCGGTAGGCGACGATCCGGTTGACGGCGGTCTCGCTGACGAAAACCGTCCCGTCGGGGGCGACGGCGATCTGGCGCGGGCCGGCCAGGCCGAGGAGGCCAGGGCCGCCGGAGAACACGCTGATCGTCCCGTCGGCCAGCGGGACGAGTGGGCCGGCGTGGTCGGGGCCGACGATCAGGGGACGGCCGTCCGGACCGACGGCGACGCCGGTCGGCGGACCGATCGCGGTCGCGGTGGCGGCGACGCGCTCGGCGACCGGCCGCCCACCGTAGCCGATCCCGGCCACGGTGGTGATCGTCCCGGCCGGGTCGATCCGGCGGACGCGGTGGTTGTCGGTGTCGGCGACGAACAGGCTCCCGGCGCTGTCCAGCGCGAGCGCGCGGGGGTCGGCCAGCCAGGCGCGCGTGGCCGGGCCGCCGTCGCCGGCGTAGCCCGGGGTGCCGTCGCCCGCGACGGCCTCGAGCGGGGGAGCCGAGCCGTTCCCGGCCCGCGGGCGGCCGGGCGCGCCGGCGGTGAGCGGCAGGCTCACCAGCCGGTGGTGACCGCTGTCGGCGATGTACAGCCGGTGCGCGTTCGCCGCGACGGCCCGGGGCGTGCGCAGCGGGTCGCCGGGACCGGCGCCGGCGACCGTCCGGATGACGCCGTCGGGGCCGACAGCCCGGATCCGGCCGTTGAAGCTGTCGGCGATGTAGAGCGTCCCGTCGGGGCCGACGGACAGGTCGGTCGGGTTGTCCAGCTCGGCGTTGACGGCCGGGCCGCCGTCGCCGGACCCGCCCGCCTTGCCCGTCCCGGCCACCACCCGGACCGTGCCGCCCGGGTCGAGCTGGACGACCCGGTTGCGTCCCGGCTGGGCCACCAGCAGGACGCCGGTGGCGGTCAGCGCCAGGCCGGCCGGGCCGTCGAGCGACAGGCTTTCGGCGGTCCAGGCCGGCGCGCCGGCTGTCGTCGCCGCCGGACGGGCGGCCGGGCCACGGCGGCCGGCGAGCCGGCCCACCGGCCAGCGCCGGCCAGACCCGCGCCGCGGCGAGACCATCGGCGGCGCCTCGCCCGGTGGCGAGACGACCAGGGAGGCCGGGGCGGGTGGCTCGGGCCGCTCGGGTGGCACGGGCGGCACCGGCGGCACGGCCGCTGGCAGCGTGACTGGAGCACCCACGCCGAGGCCCGGCCGAGCCGGCGCGAGCCCGCGGGCGGCGTCCCGGACCTCGTCGTCCAGCCGGACCGACAGCGCGCACCGGCCCAGCCAGTCCGGGCCCAACGCGGCCGCCGCCGCCCCGGCCAGCTCGACCGCGAGCGCGCGGGCCGACGCCGGCCGCTCGCGCGGGTCCTTGCGCAGCGCGCGCCCGACCACGTCCGCGATCGGCCCCGGCGCCGGGACTGCCGGCGGCGGGGCGGACAGGTGCCGGTTCATCAACTCGCTGGCCGAGAGCCGCCGCGGGAACGGCGGCTGCCCGCACAGCAGCTCGAACAGCACCACGCCGAGCGAGTAGAGGTCGGTCGCCGGTCCGATCGAAGCCCCGGTGAACTGCTCCGGCGCCATGTAGACGGGGGTGCCGATCGTCGTGTTGTCGCCGCCGCTGACCCCCTGGACGATCTTCGCTACACCGAAGTCGCTGACCTTCAGCGCCTGGTCCCGTCCCAACAGGACGTTGTCCGGCTTGATGTCGCGGTGCACGATCCCGCGCTCGTGCGCATGTTCCAGCGCGGCGGCGATCGCCAGGCCGGCCGCCACCACGACGTCGACGGTCAGCCCGGAGCCGGCGAAGGTGCGCAGCGTCCCGCCGCCGCAGAACTCCATGACCAGCAGGCACGCCTCGTCCCGCTCGACGTAGTCGAGCAGCTGGACGATGTGCGGATGGTCCAGGCCCTCCAGCAGGGTGGCCTCGGCCGCGAAGGCGCGCCGGGCCGACGACTCCGGCTCGCCCCCGGCCAGCAGCACCTTCACCGCCACCAGCCGGCCGAGCCGGCGGTGGCGCGCCTGCAGGACCAGCGCGAACCCGCCGCTGCCGGCGACCCGCACGACCTCGTAGTTCGGCAACGCGGCCTCGATCAGCCCCCGGTCGACGATCATCCGGGCTCAGGCCGGTTCCCGCTAGCCACAGGGCGGATCGTAGGCCAGGTCCGGGAGGAACCGCCGCCATTCCTCCCGGGTGATGCCCACACCGGCCGTGGCGCAGACCCGCCGGGCCACCGCGTCCGCGTCGAGTTCCCACAGCGCGGCCGGCACCCCGTCGACCGCGCCCGCGAGCGCCTTCCCGTCCGGGCTGAACACGACCTCCAGGATCCCGTTCGCCGACGAGGACGACTCCTTCAGCCGCTCGATCAGCTTCGGGTCGGACCGGTCGGCCATGTTCCAGAGCTGGACGGTGTTGTCGCCCGAGCCGGCGCCGGTGGCCAGGGTCTTCCCGTCCGGGCTGAACTGGACCGAGTTCACGGCGGAGGAGTGGCCGGGCAGGGTGGTCAGCCGCCGGGGGTGGCGGAGGTCGGCGATGTCCCAGACGGCCGCGACCGCGTTGCCGCCGCCGACCGCCAGCGTCCGGCCGTCCGGGGAGAACGAGGCCACCACGGCTCCCTCCGGCAGCGTGATCGTCCCCAGCGCCATGGTGCGGGCCGGGTCGCTGATGTCCCACAGGCGGACGGTGCGGTCGCCGACGCTGGCGGCGGTCCGGCCGTCCGCGCTGACCTCGATCCCGTGGACCGCGGTCAGGTGGGCGACGGTGGACGTGAGCAGGCGGGGCGCGGCCGGGTCGGAGATGTCCCAGGTCTGGACGGGCACCTGGAAGCGGGGCTCGGGCGGCGAGCCCAGGCCGCCCAGCAGGAGCCGGCGCTCGTCGCCCGTGAACGCGACGGCCTCTATGCCGCCGGCCGGCCCGGGGACCTGCCCGATCCGTCGGGGCCGGCGGGGATCGGTGACGTCGTAGAGCACGATGTGCTTCACGGTGCTGATCGCGAGCAGCCGGCCGTCCGGGCTGAAGGCGATGTTGCTGTCGATGTCGGTGTCGGTGTTGACGAGCTGGTCGGTGATGGCCGCGAGCCGGACCGGGTGGTAGGTGTCGTGCGCGTCCCACAGCTCGACGGCGGTATCGGTCAGGGTGGCCAGAACGCCGGTGCGCGGGTTGACCGCGATCGTATCGTCGTTGCCGTAGCCGCTGATCAGCCCGGATCCGGGCAGCGCGTGGACCCTCAGGGCGCCGTCGGCCGATCCGTTGGCGATCTCCCGGCCGTCCGGGCTGAAGGCCACCGTCCAGTTCACCAGGTCCTGGGTCTGGAAGCCGACCCCGTCCGCGGTCCGCTTCGGCTGGTAGAGCGGCACCCCGAAGAACCGGAAGCCGGCCGCCGCGACCATGTCACCCCCGGGCTGGACGGAGAGGCTGGTCAGCGCGCCCCCGCCGTGGCCGGCCTGGCCGCCGTAGGCCAGGGTGGTCGGGCCGGACCCGGTGAAGTAGAGGACCCGCCCGCCGAACGCGGTGTAGACGGTCCGGTCGTCCGACGCCCAGGCGACCGCGCGGACCGCGCCCGGCAGCTGCCCCGGCTCACGCTTGTCGGCCGGCTGGTTGAGCAGCTTGACCGGGTAGGGCGCCCGCGGGTTGGCCAGCGTCCAGACCAGGCAGGACGCGCCGTTGTCGCCGGCAGCCAGGTACTGGCCGTCGTGGCTGAACGCCAGCGAGACGACCGGCGCCAGGTGCAGGAACAGGCTGCCCAGGTGGACGGGGTGGGCGGGGTCGCGCACGTCGAAGATCCAGGCCGAGTTGCCGTAGCCGCCGACGGCCAGCAGGTCCGAGACGGGGCTGAAGGCCAGCCCGTACACGTCGCCGGTCGCCGCCGGCAGGTTGGCCAGCAGGCGCGGGTGGCTCGGGTCGCGGATGTCCCACAGCTTGGCCTCCCGGTCGGCGCCCCCGGTAGCCAGGACCTTTCCGTCGCGGCTGAACGCGACCGACTTGACCGCCCGGGTGTGGCCGCCCTCGCGGGCGCTCGCGCCGACGCCGGCCGGGATCAGGGCGAGCGGGGTGAGCCGGGCCGGGTGGGCCGCGTCCCAGATCGCGACCGTCCAGTCGTCGCTGCCGGTCGCGATGAGCCGGCTGTCCGGGCTGTAGGCCAGGGCGCCGATCGCCTTGGTCTGGGCGATGTAGCGGGTGACCACGCCGTCGCCGCCGTTGAACGAGGAGAGCACGTTGCCGCGGGCCTCCGGCGTCTTCGCCGTGCGGTAGGCGACCAGGCTGAGCTGGGCGGCGATGGACGGATTGCCGGTCCGGACGTCGGCGGCCTGGTTCGCGATGCGCTGCGAAAGCGCCCGGTCGCGGGCGGCCGCCGACGACGAGCGCTGGACGAGGGCGAACGTCGTGGTGCCGGCGGCGATCAGGACTCCGACGGTCAGCCCGGCCACCAGCTGGCGCAGCACGCGGGCCCGGCGGGCGGCGGCGCGGCGCTCGGTGTCCTCGCGGGTGACTCCGGCGTCGTAGAAGGCGCGGGCGACCGGGGTCAGCGTGCCCGGTGAGATCCGGCGCTCGACCCATTCGCGGGCGGCGGCCAGCCGGGTGCCGGCGAGCAGGTAGGACGGGTCGCGGCCGGCTTTCTGCCAGGCGTCGGCCGAGTCGGTGAGCTGCTGGAGCGCGACCGCGCCGGCCCGGTCGACGTCCATCCACTCGCGCAGCCGGGGCCAGGAGCGCAGCAGCGCCTCATGGGCGATCTGCACCGAGCCGGCGTCGGCCTCGACGAGACGGGCGGCGACCAGCGCGTCGAGGACGGCCGCGGCGGCGGCCTCGTCGGCGGCCCCGTCGGCGCCGGCGCCGACGGCCACCTCAGTGAGAAGTGCTTCGCGGTCGACGCGGCGGCGGGTGTCCTGGCCGTCCGGGCCGAGGCGCACCATCCGGGTCAGCACCCGGCGGGCGACGGCCTGGGCCGGCGCGTCGAAGCGGGTGTAGACGCCTTCGGCGGTCTGCGCGATGGCGCCGGTCAGGCCGCCGACCCGCTGGTAGGCCGCCACCGACATGACCGTGCTGTCCCGGGCGAACCAGGTCGCGCGCAGGGCGTGGGCCAGCAGCGGCAGCGAACCTGGGTCGGCGACCACGCCCGAGGAGTCCTGGCCGACGCCGAGGTCGCGCAGGAGCAGCTCGACCAGCCCGGGCTCGACGTCGACGCCGGCCTGCGCCGCCGGGTTGACGATGGCCTCCCGGACCTGGGCCGCCGCCATGGCGCCCACCACCACCTGGCCGGTCTGCAGCACCTGGGCCAGCAGCGGGATCGCCGCGCAGCGGGCGTAGAAGTCGGCCCGGACGGCGAAGGCGACGACGGCGACCGGCTCGCCGCCGCCGGCCGGGCCGCCCCCGGCGGGCGCCGCGGCCACGCACAGCGCCTCGACGAAGGCCGCGCGCTCGCGGGCGTCCGTGCACAGGGTGAAGATCTCCTCGAGCTGGTCGACGGCGATCACGAACCGGCGGGGTGTGGCGCTCGCGGTTGTCCCGTTTCTCGCGCCCGACCCGGTGCCGGCGGCGAGGAGCTCAGCGAAGATCTCCACCGCCCGGCTCGGATCGGCCCGGATCGCGTCGGCCAGCGCGCCCGCCGTCGCCGGCATCCGGCTGATCTCGGCGATCCGGCGGACGAGCTCCCGCAGCGGGTGCTCACCCGGCGTGAAGACCACCCGGGGCCAACGGGCCGACCCGGGCAGCGCCCCGCCGGCCAGCGCCGGCAGCAGCCCGGCCCGCAGCAGCGACGACTTGCCCGACCCGGACGCCCCGACGAGCACGAGCGGCCCGCCGCTGGCCAGCCGGGCGCGGACGCGGTCGGTCAGGTCGGCCACCGCCCGCTCGCGGCCGAAGAACCAGCGGGCCGTCGACGCGTCGAACGGGACCAGGCCCGGGTACGGGCAGGCGGTGGTCGGCACCGGCCGGGCCGGTTGCCGATCAATTTCGCCCGGCTCGCCCGGCCGGGGCGAGGGCGTGGGGGGCGTCGGCGTCGGCGTCGGCGTCGGTGGGTCGAACGGCGCCGGGATCAGGACGGTCGGCGCGGCGGCCTGCTCGATCGGCGGGGTCCGGGCCGGGACGGTCGCCGCCGGCTCGGCGCTCGGCGTGCGGGCGACCGGCGGTGCCGGTGGAGCCGGGTCGGGCGCTTCGGGGGTCAGGTTGCTCACGGCATCCACCGACTTCGACGTGGGCATGACCCCGGCCCGGCCCCCCGACCGCCGCCGCCGCCAGCCGGCCACTGATCGCGGCCACCATACCGGACCGGATGTGTCACGGTCCGGCGCAGTCAGCCGCACGACCGCCCGGCCGGCCCACCGGGCCGCGTTCGACCGGCGGCCGACCCGGATGGGGAAGAGGGACGCCGGCCGAAAGCTGCTCGTCGCGGCGGTTCGCCGTGGCGGTTCGCCAGTGGTTGTAGGTTGGGGGAAAGCCGCCGCGCATCGTTCTTGCGCGCGCGGCGAGAGGCGTTCGCCGCTGGCGAGAATCGGGGGCTGGCCAGGTGAGGACTGACGACCGCGCGGATGTCCGGTGACGCTGGAGCCTCTCAGCGCCAGCGAGATTCGCGCGCTCGCCCGGGTATTTCACGATCCGGGCAAGGCGCGTCGGCTGCTCAGGGCCGCGGGGTTTCCCGTGGAGGAGAGTCCGGCCTGGGGTACGTTGAGTCCATCCGCCTTCTGGACCGCGATCAGCGAGCTCCTCGAGGGCGGAATCCTGGACGCCGGCCGAGCGCGCATTCTCGAGGCCGCGGCGGAGGTCTTTCCAGCGAATCCGGTCTTTACGGCGTCGCGCGCCCTGGCCGTTCCGGCCCCGGCCGCTCCGGTCGTGGATGACCCGCCTCCGAGATCCACTGTGGCCGAGCGCCCTGACCACCCCCCATCCGCCGCGCCCGTGCCCGCCCGGCCCGCCCTCGAACCCGAGCCGGCTGACGGCGGACCAGCCGAGCTGGCGCGGGAGGTCGGAGCCGCGCCGAGCGGCCGGGCCAAGCCCGAGGTCGCGCCTGGCTTCCCGCTGGTCCAGATGCAGGTGGTCGACCGAGACGTGCGCCCGCCGGTCGAGCGACCGCGATTTCCCGCCGCGCCCGAGATGCCCGGCCCCGAGAAGCTGGGTCCGGAGAAGCTGGGTCCGGAGACGACCGATCGTTCGCCCGGTGAAGCGCGACCGAAAGCGAACCCGCGGCCAGGACCGTCGGCGCGGCACCAGACCGCGGCCTACCCGGCGTTCGGGCCCGGGCCGATTCGACGGGCCGCGCCGCCTAGACAGCTCCGGCTGCTGTCCACCATCCGGTTGTCCGGGCGCGGGAACACTGTGATCCACATGCTGGCTTTCGCTCCGGACGGTGGCGCGCTCGTGGCGCTTGACTCGGCGGGCCGGGTCGATGGGTGGGAGCTGGCGGACGGCCGAGCCGTCCGCTCGCGGAGCGCGAAACGGATCACCGAGGGCCCCGTGGCTGCGGTGGCGTTCTCCACCGACGGCGACGCGGTCGCCGTGACAGACCGAGGCCTGCTCAGCTGGCATCCCGGGGGCGGGGACCCCGCGCCGCAGGAGGTCCGCGCGCCCGGAATGTCGGTCGGCGCTGTGCGCGCGGCCGCGTTTGTCCCCAGCCACTCAGGCCTGCTCGTGACCTCGGGACCGCGCGGTGATTTCCTGTGGCGCCTCGGCCATCCGGTAGCCCGGGCGGCCCCGTCCCGGCCGGACGAGCCCGCCGGCCTGGGTGAAGCCGCCGGCGGTCTGCTGGCCGTCGACCCCACGGGGAAGTGGATCGCGTCGGCGGCGCCCGGCGGCGACGACTCGCCCCGCCATCAGGTGAACATCTGTGATGTCACCGATCCGGCTCGGCCCGAGGCGAGCACGCTGCGCGAGACGGAACCGGTACGTGCCCTGGGTTTCGCCGGTCCCGACACCCTGATCGTGATGACGGGCAGCAGCCGGGGTGCGGCCCTGACCGCCTGGCGGCCGCGGACCAGCCTCGCTCCGGTCCGGCTGGGAGGCACGGGGGATGGCGTGCGCCTCGGGCCCGTCGCGATCCGGTCCGACGGGCTGGTGCTGGCCGGTTCCCTCGGCCAGCTGTGGGACTTCAGCGATCCGACCGCGATCCAGCGGGTTCCGCTGGAGCCGGTGCGGACGGGCGGTGTGCTCACCGCGCTCGCCTTCTCACCGCGACATCCCCTCGTCGCGGCGGCGACCGTCACCGGCGAGACGCGGATCTACGAGCTCGGATGACCCGCCGAGCAGCCCGGCGCCCGGCCTCCGCCACCCGCGGCGGCGGCCAGCGTCACCCGGATCGTCGTGCGCCCCTCCTCGGTGCGCGGGGCGATCATCGATGGGTCGCCGTCGTAGGGCGCGGCTGTGACGGCGACGGGATGACAGCGCGCGCGGGCGGCCGCGGCGAAGCGCCGGTTCCCGGCCAACAGCGGCTCGTACACGCTCGTCACCAGGGACATCGGGAAGCCAGGACGGCGGTCCAGCATCGCATACGGATCCCCCGCCCGCCATGCCCCCGCCGCGCTCTGTGGATCGCCGCCGAAAAACGGGCCAGCCCGGTCCGCGAACGGTCCCGCGTCGACGCGACCGTCCAGACCGACAGGCCAGCCGAGGAACGCCGAGACGCCGACGAACGCGTCGGGGAGCGGACTGCCGGCCGCCACCGGGCAGCCACCCTGGAAGTCCTCCGCGTCGAGCGCCGCCACCGCGCCGATCATCGCGCCGTCCCCCCAACCGAGCAGCGTGACCCGACGCGGGTCACCGCCGTAGGCCGCCGCCCAGCGGCGAGCGGTCCGGACCAGGCAACTCGCCTGCCGGTAGGCGAGTGGGTAGCCACCGGGTCGGATGCCGACCCAGTCGGCGTTCAGCACCACCGCGCCCGCCGCCGCGAGCCCCTCGGCCAGTACCGCCAGGTCGGCCCGGCTGCCGCAGCAGCTGTGCATCGTGACCACAACAGGGGCGGGCGCTCTCGGGGGCACGCTCGGGGTCAGCACGTCGACGGCATAGCCCGGCATGTACTGCCGAGTCGTGCGAACGGTCCCGTGCGGACTGGGGGTTTCGGTCCAGCGCGCTAGACCGCACGCACTGGCCAGGCCGAGCGTCAGGAGCGAGATAACGGCCGCGAGGAGGGCGACGGGGCAGCCAGCCACTGCCGGGGAGGGCTTGGCGACTCTCACCGCTCGCGCCCCGCGCGGAAGGCGTCGAGCGCCCGCGCCGCCGCCGGCTGGAGCGGTACGACGTAGCTGACCGCCCCGTAGTGGGCCGGTGGCCCGAACGCGGAGAGCGCGGCCGCGGCGGAGAGCGCCTCGGCGCTGGGCAGGGTGGCAAGCGTGAGTGGCCGGCCGCCGCCCAGCGCCGCCAGGATCTCGGAAAGACGGTGGCCGGACAGGCCGGGGTCGACGGCGAGGTGGCCGCGCACCGTCCAGAGCGCCCGGGCCAGCCGGACCGGGTCGCGGACCCGGCCGGCTCGACCCGCCGCCGCTCGCATGAGTTCATGCTCCCTCGTGATCCGGCCGAGATCGTCGTCGCGGACCGGGCGCCAGGACGTGCCGTCGTACTCCTCGTAGTCGCGGGACCGGGCGAAGGCGAGGGCCGCGCCGCCGTCGAGGTGCCGGCGCCCGGCGGTGGCGTGGAAGCCGGTCGTCGGATCCCGGGCCGGCCGGGTAAACGTCACGTCGACCCCGCCGAGCTCGTCGACGGCCGCCCCGACCGCCGCGAAGTCGAGCTGGACGACGTGGTTGACCGCGACGCCGGTCAGCTCACGTACGGCGAGAACCAGGCCCGCCGCTCCGAAGTCGTACATCGCGCCCAGCTTCTGCTGGCCGTAGCCCGGCAGGTCGACCCGCAGGTCCCGGGGCAGCGAGAGCAGCGACGCGCCCTGCCCGTCGGCTAGGCGCAGCAGCGCGATCGCGTCGGCCCGCTGACCGGTCGTGTCGCCGTAGTGCTCCCGCGCGCCCGGGGCCAAGGTGTCCCGCCGGTCACTGACCACCACGAGTGTGTAGGACGGCCCACGCCCCGGCTCGGCGGGTAGCCGGCCGGCGACGCCGGTGCGCGGGACGAAGCCGCTCAACAGCGCCGTCCGGGTCACCTCGGCGCACACGGTGAGCGCCAGGGTCACGACCAGGACCCCGGGTACGACCACGGCGAGCGCGGCGACCGCGAGCCGCCGAGCCCACCGCCGTGACCCCGCCGCCCCCGGCCCGGCCAGCGCGCTCAGGCGTTGGAGGAGATGGGCTGGCGCGGGACGGTGCACAGGACTGTGCAGGTGGGGGTGGGCGTGGGCGTGGGTGTCGGGCTTTCCGGGCCGGCGTTTATGTCCGGGGGAGCTCCCTGGTCGGTCGGGGTCGAGTCGGTCGGCGGCCCTTCCGGCGCCGTCGGGCTGTCGTGGTTCGGCGGCGCGGTGCTGGTCGCGGGCGCGGCGGGCGGCGAGGGCGACGCGCTCGTCGTGTCCGACGTGGACGGGGAGGGCGTCGGCGTCGGTGTGGGCGACGGCTCGGGACCGTTGCCGCCGTCCCCGTCACCCCCGTCGCCCTGCTCGCCGCCGCGCACGTCGACGTCCAGGGTGCGCAGGTACACAGTCCCGTCGGCGGTCGTCACTGTCGCGCCCACGGTGTAGACGCCGGGGCGGTCCCAGGAGTGGCTGACCTTCCCGCCGTTGCCGGTCGACCCGTCCCCGTAGGTCCACTGGGCGGTGAGAATCGGCGAGGGCCCCGACACCTCCGCCCGCATCACGATGCGCATCCCGGTGCCCGCGCGCAGGGCCGAGACGCCTATGCGGACGTCGCCGGCGGCCGACGGGCCAGCCGTGACCGGCTGGTCGCTCGGCGGTGTCGCGAGCATCGTGCGCGGTGGCCTCGGCTCGTCGTTCGGCGGTGGGCCGGTCGCCGTGGTGCTGTACTTCTCGAGCTTCCTGACCTTCGCGGCGTCCTCGTCCAGCCGGATGACGCCGGCCTCCGGGCCGGTCGGGTTGTTGAAGAACACGTAGGGCCCGCGTGCGATCATGTCGAACCGCGTGCGGGGCGACACCGCCGGCAGGTTGGCGATCGGTCGCATCGACCGGGCGTCCACGAGATGGATCGTGCCGCGCGTGTAGTCCGGGACGAAGATCCGCTGGCCGGCCTCGATCGGGCGGCCCAGGGTGTGCCCGGCCGCACCGGGCAGGTAGACGACCTCGGCGCAGTCTCCGGCGGCGACGTCGCTGATGTAGAGCGTGCCGCGCGTGCCGGACACCGCGTAGAGCCGACTGGCCGGGTCGGTGGCGACCGCGCTCTGGCCGTCGGCCGGCGCCAGGCCCAGGCAGCTCGAGTTCCGGTCACCGTCCAGCCGCTGGACCCGCTGCTCGGCCCGGTCGACCAGCACCGCGTGACCGCCGACGACGGCGAGAGCGGCGCCGTCCGGGGCTGCCCGCGGGGACGACACGGCCAGTGTCCGGCCGTCCAGCTGTTCCACCGCGCGAGTCCGAGCGTTGATCATCCAGAGGGCCCCGGTGCCGTCCACCACGGCGCCGCCGGGCGTGACGGCGCCGTCGAGCGCTCGGGTGCCCCGGGGCCGCAGGGTGATCGGGTCCACCGCCGTGACCACGCCGGCCGTCTCGTTGGCCACGTAGACCTGGCGCGGGCCGACCAAGACGTCCAGCTGCTGGCCCGGGTCCCCGAAGTGATCCACCGTGCGCGGCTTGAACGTGGCGCCGTCGATCACGGTGACCGAGCCGCGGCTCGGATCGGCCAGATACGCGTTCATCCCCGACTGGGCCGGTGTCGCGGAGCGGGGCGCGCCACCGGCGTCCGGTGCGCCCGGTGCGGGCGGGGCGGTGGGCACCTGAACCGAGGCGACGATCTCCGCCGTCGGGCCGCTGACCAGGACCGCGCTGCCGGCGCTGGTCGATCGCAGCCAGGCGGCGGTGGCCGGCATCACGACGGAGGCGGGACGCTCGCCGCGGGAGCCGACTACCACCGCCACGTAGAAGGCGAGCGCGATGGCGCACAGCGCGCCGGTTGCCGCTGCGGCGCGGCTGGGAGCGGTCATGGTTGCACCCTCGATGTCACTGCCGGCGTTCGTGCCGGTGACGGGGTCCCGGCGCGGCCGGACAGCAGCGGACGGGGACTGAAGCGAGCCGCGACCCGCCCGCGCCAGGACTGCGTCCGCGCCAGGGCGTCGGCGAACTCCCGCTCGAGCTCCCACGTGGCGTCGGCCACCGCCGTGCTCGGCGGGGCCGGCGCGAACCAGGCGGCGGTTACCATCGAGCCGATCCGCTCGAGGAGGTCGAAGCGGAGGTCTGCCGGATATCCGGCCCGCCCCGGCGGTCCGGCCGGGCCGCCGGGGGCCAGGCTGAACTCACGGCGGGCGACCCGGACGACCTGGCCGACCGTGTACGACCGGGGGATCGGAAGGTTCCGTTCAGCGAGACGGTCGAGGACCTCGTCCCAGGCGCCGGTCACCCGTCCGACCGGATCCGGGGCCCGGCTCCGGCGGGCCCGCCGGAGCGCCTTCGTCGCCACGACCATCAGCGGGATCGCCGCCGCGATTAGGACCAGCACGATCAGGACCAGCGCCACGACCCGCGCCGGCCCGAGGTGAAGCCCGCGCACGTAGTTCCGCGGCGTCAGGTCGGGCTGGACCAGCGGCGGCTGGGGCCTGCTCGGCGCGATGGTCTGCCCCGGGCTGTCCTCAGGACGCTGGAACGGGGGCGGCGGGAGGGCCAGATCGAGGTTGCGCACGTCCGTCGGCTCGAACGGGATCCAGCCGATGCCGTCGAACGCCACCTCGGGCCAGGCATGGGCCTGGCGGGTCGTCACGGTGAAGGTGCCCGCCGGTGAACCCAGGTCCTTGTTGAGCAGGTACCCCACGGCGATGCGGGTCGGGAAGCCCAGCGCCCGGGCCAGCAGCGCGAATGCCGCGGCGTGTTGTTCGGAATAGCCTTCCCGGTCCCGCCCTTCGCCCCGCAGGAGCTTCTGGACCGAGGCCAGGGAGCTTCCGGGGGCGGCGTCGAGGTTGTAGGGGAATCTCGACGGATCCCGCAGGTAGTTCTGCAGCAGGAGGAGCCGCATATATGGGGTCCGTGCATTCACGGTGACAGCTCGTGCCCGCGCCAGCAGCCAGTCGGGTGGCGTCGTGGGCAACTGGTAGCGGCTCATCGCCGGGCCGGAGGCGCGGACCGCGCCGGCCAGGTCCCGCTGGCTGGGCCGGGGAACGTTGGCCGTGACGCGATAGCGCAGGCCGGGATTCCAGGCGTCGGTGACCAGGGTGCCGGTCGCGCCGTCGAAGCGGACGTCCGGTCCCTCGACGCGGGTCGGCCGGTCCAGGGCCGGCAGGAACGGGGCGGGGAGCGCATCGATGCCGATGTCGGCCACGATCCGCGCGGTGGAATGGCTGGTCGGGACCTCCACGTCGGGCAAGTCCGCGGTGGTGACGCCGAACCGGGAGTCGTCGAGCCAGCGGGCGTCATCGACGAAGTCGGGCAGGGCCGCGATCCGCACCCGGTCGACGGAGGCCGTCCGCCCCACGAGGTGGACGGTGAACAACTTCTCGGCCGGCAGCGTGCGCAGCTGGCTCTTGACCTCGTCCAGCGGGCTGACGGCGCTCACGGCGTCGGTGTCCGGGACCAGCAGGCGTCGGGGGTCGGCTCGACCGGCCAGCGGGACCGCGGCCGACACCGCCACGGCCGCGGCGGCCAACGCGGCCGGGTAGGCCAACCGGGCCGCGGCCCGCCGACCCCGGCCGCGGGCCTCGGCGGGCGCCGCCCGGGCCCGCCCGGCCCGGACGGCGACCAGCGCCACGGCCGCCGCCAGGAAACCCGTCGTCGGCCACCGGGCCGAGGTGTCCCGGCTGGCCGCCAGAGCCAGCGCCAGGCCGAGACCGACGACGGCTGGTGGCAGGGGCGCCAGGATCACGCGAGTGCGGGCGGCGAGCAGGCCGCCGGCGTAGCCCAATACCCAGAGCGCGATCACCGGGCCGACCAGCAGCTGAAAGGTGGGCCGCGCCGGCAGGCCGACCGTCAGCAGATCCCTCCAGGTGGCGGTGGCCGACCGTGCGATCACCGAGGGTCGGGCGGGCGCCGCGGGCCAGCGCCAGGCCAAGGCCAGCGCCGTGGTCACCAGCACGAGGCCGACCAGTCCGACGGCGGCGGTCAGGGCTGGTCCTCGCCGTCGGCGGCCGCTCGTGAGCGTCGCGGCGGTGACGGCGGTCGCCGCGCTCGCGGCCAGCGGCACAGCGGCCCACGGGCGGGTGAAGACAGGAACGGGAACGAGCGCGACGGCTACCGTCATCCCAGCGACGAGGGCCGCGTCCAGCCACCGGGGGGCGGCCCGGTTCGGGTCGGGACCGGCAGTCATCGCCGGGCCGCCACGAGACGGGACGCGGGAGCCGGGGGCCGCGCCCGGGCGAAGTCGTCGGCTGTGGAGACGTCCACGATCTCGACCGTCTGCTGGCCGGGCCCGGGCCGGGGCCGGGGCCGGGCGGCGGGTTGTCGGGAGCCGGCGGCTCCTCCCACTCTGATCAGGACGACTAGAGCGAACCGGCCGCGGGCGGCCAGCAGCCGGGCCGGGTCGGGAACGGGGCCCGTGACTATCGCCAGGACGCTGTTCGGGCCCGGGGCCTCGATCGGGTGCTCGGCCGCCAGCGGCGGTCCGCCGGCGGCCACCGGGGTCAGGCGGGCCAGGTAGTCCAACATCCGCTGGCCCGCGTCGGTGCTGTACCGGGTGGTGAACTGGCCGCGACCGCGCGCGCGGATGTCGATCGGGTACTCGCGGCCAAGCGCGGCTAGGCCCAGCGACGCCACGACCCGCACCGCGTGGTCGAATCCCTCGTCCGGGTAGGCGTCCGCCGCCGTATCGAGAAGGATGACACCCCGCGGGAAGCGGGGGACCAGATTGACGCGGATCATCCGTTTCCCCGTCCGCGCGGTGGCCTTCCAGTCGATGAGCCGGACGTCGTCGCCGGGGGAGTAGTCCCGCAGGCTGTGCAGCTCGATCCCCGGGCTGGCGGAGATCTCCGGGCTCCGTCCTTCGAGATCGGCGCTGCCGGGGATGTCGAGGGGCGCAACGGAGTACGACCGTGGGTGGACCAGCACGGTGGTGGCCGTCCCGGGCACCTCCTGGCTCGTGCGCATGATGTTCAACGGGTCCGCGCAGCTCACTCGCAGGGGGCCGAGCGTGAGCTCGCCCCGGCGCATGCTGGGCAGGGTGTAGTCGGCTTTGGCGTTCACGCCGGCCGCGAGCAGGCCGCTGTGGACAGCCACGGGCTCGCCGCCGATCACGTCCTCGACCTCGACCTGGACGGCGCGCAGCCCCCTCGGCCCGGAGATCTGGAGTGTGAACTGCCCCGAGCCGCCTTCGACAAGCCGGTCCGGCACCTTCGTCCGGGTCATCGTCACCGCCGGCGGGCGCAGCCGCCAGAGGCCGGCGCCGATCAGCATGATCAGGCCGCACAGAGCCACCGCCAGCAGTTCCGGGTAGTTGAGGGCGATGCCGGCGAGCGCCAGGACGAGGGTGGACGCGGCCAGCGCGTAGCCGTTGCCGGTCACCGCCGGCGTCGTCCGCGTGGCGGTCGGGCCGCGTCGAGGATCTCGTGCAGGACGTCACGCGCGGTGGTGGCCGAGTCCTCCGGCGGCGCGCCGAGCAGAATGCGGTGTTCGAGCACCGGCGAGGCCACTCGGACGACGTCGTCGTCGGCGACAAACGTCCGGTTCTGCGCCAGCGCGTGGGCCTGGGCCGCCCGGGCCAGCATGAGGCCGCCACGAGGGCTGACTCCCAGCCGAACGTCACGGCGCCGGACTCGGGTCGCCCGAACCAGGTCGGCGATGAACGCGCGGATGTTGGGCTCGACCGTGACGGCGCGGGCGCAGCCGATCATGTTGATGATCTCTGGGTCCAGGATGGGCTGATCGTCGGGCCGCGACGGCGGCGGGGGTTGCTCGAGGTTCGTGGTCAGGATGGCGACCTCGTCCGCCGGTGACTCCGGGTAGTCGATCGTCAGGCGCATCATGAACCGGTCGATCTCGGCTTCGGGCAGCTCGTAGGTCCCGGCGAAGTCGGCTGGGTTCTGGGTGGCCAGCACGATGAACGGGGGTTCGACCCTGTAGGTCCCCGTGCCGCTGCTCACCTGGCGTTCCTGCATCACCTCGAGCAGGGCGGCCTGGGTCTTGGGCGAGGCCCGGTTGATCTCGTCGGCCAGCACGACGTTGGCGAAGATCGGCCCCCGCTGGAAGGTGGCCCTGTTGTCGTGGTCGAGAACGTCGGAGCCGGTCACGTCGGCCGGCATCAGGTCCGGCGTGAACTGGATACGACGCATCACGCCGCCGAAGGCGGCGGCCATCGCGGACGCGAGGCGCGTTTTCCCGACCCCGGGATAGCCCTCGACGAGCAGGTGGCCCTCGGCCGCGACGCAGACCATGGCCAGGTGGGTCAGCTCCGGCGGCCCTACGACGGACTCCTCGACCGTCTTCACCAGTTCGTCGAACTTGTCCCGGAAACGGCGGGCGTGGTCATCGGTCAGGGTTCCGTAGGCCGGCGGGGCCTCCCGGCCGTTGTCATTCCCGTACATCGCCGTCATCCGCGTACGTTGACACGCCGTCGACAAATACAGCTAGCCATAACAGGCCCCCCGTGCCCCAGGCCCCCGTCGCACCGCATCGGGGACTGTTTCGTCCTATGACTGTATCACCGGCCATCGAGACGATGACGACTTGTGGCGGTATTTATCCGGCAGAGACCACAGGAGACAACACATTGTTTCGGGGAGCCGCGGCCGGGTGGGATGGCCTGTGAACAGTTCACACCGTCCCCTGGTCGCCGGCCGGAGCATGGTGGCGGCGTATCCGCGCTCAATGCGGCGGCACTTTAGCGTGACGAAAACAGAAGCGGGCCGCCCTCCGAATCTTCAGCGGAGCCCGAGGACGGTGCCGACACCGTAGATCTCGTAGGTGAACGGCCGAGGCCGTCCTCATCTGGCTGGAGCAACGGGCGCGGGCCACCGGGCTGACCTGGCCGGCCGCTGCCGGGGACTGCTGGCCGGGCGGCTCGCGACCGCCGAGGCCGCCTTCGCCGTGGCCACCGCGGCCCACCGGAGCCGGAGGACGCCGTTCGAGCGCGCCCGCGCCCTGCTGTGCGAGGGCGAGACGCTGCGCCGGTTGCGGCGCCCGGCGGACGCCCGGGCCCAGCTGCTCGCCGCGCACGCCGCCCCCCACCTCAGCCGGATCTACCGCAAGCTGGGCATCCGCTGCCGGACCGGCCTGACCCGCATCGTCAGCGCGGCCCGCGCCGAGCGGTAGCGCCCTTCGCGTGGTCAGGCTGACAGCTCGCGCCGGCGCCGGGCGTCGGCGAGTTGGCGTTGGGAGTCCCGCCGAGCAGTTCGCCCGGATGGGCTAGGGGCCCCATGGGGGCCGTCCCATGGCCTTGTAGACCTTTTGTGGGTATTTGTGTGGCACTGTGGTGGATAAGAGTGCTTCTGGGTGTTTTGCTGGGCACCGGACGGTGGCATATTCGCGCGTTCCGCTACAGGAGGAGACGCACGGTGCGACGTTGGTTACGGATCCGCCCGGCGCGGAGCCGTCTGCCGCGGGACCACTGGCTACGGTCCGTTACCGGGACGGGCGGTGGGCCATGGCGGTGACGTTGCCGCGGTACGCGACTGCCCTGCTCCCGGACGACCCGAGCCGGGTCGGCCCCTACCTTCTGCTCGGCCGCCTGGGCGGCTGGGAGACGCGGCCGGTCTTCCTGGCCCGCGCCGCCACCGAGCCGTGGGTCGCCCTCCACACCCTGGCCGTGACCGACGTGGCGCGGCCCGAACGGTGTGACGCCTTCCTCTCAAACGCCCGGAGCGCTCGTGGGCTCGACAGCCCGCGGATCACCCGGGTCCTCGACGTCGGCGTGGACGGAGATCGGCCCTACCTGGCCGCGGACTTCGCCGACGGGCCGACGCTACGGGAGGAGGTCGCCGCCTGGGGGCCGCTGTCCGGGCCCGAGCTGCGCCGGCTGGCCGTCGCGTTCGCCGAGGCGGTGGCCGCCCTGGCCGGAGCGGGGGTCGTCCACGGCCGGCTCGCTCCGTCCGACATCGTGCTCTCCAACACCGGGCCGCGGCTGGTCGACCTCGGGCTCTCCAGCGGGCTCGGCGACGAGCCGCCACCGGCCCTCGCCGCCACGAGCGCGGCCGACGTGTTCGCGTGGGGCGCCATCGTCGCCTACGCCGCTACCGGCCGGACCGTCACCCCGTCCGCGCCGGACCGGCTCGGCGAGCCGGTGTGGCCGGTGTCGCCGCCCGGCCCGTCGCACCGCGCGACGCGCGCGCTGGGCGAAGTGGTGGCGGCGGCCCTGGCCCCCGACCCGGCCGACCGTCCTTCGCCGGGCGAGCTTCTCACCCGCCTGGCCGGCATCGACCAGCCCGCGGCTCGCCCGCGCGGGCGCCGTCCCGGCTGGCCCCGGATCGCGGGGGCGAGCGCGAAGGACCCGGTGACCGGGCCGGATGATCCGCGCCCGTACCCGGCAGCCGCGGCGGCGGCCACCCGCCCGAAGCGACCGGGAGAATGGGCGGAGCCCCCGGTCGCGGAGGGCGGCAGGTTGGCTGATGTGCCGCCGCCGCGGTACCCGCCCACGGTGCCCCTCGAGGTGCCCGAGGTGCCCGAGGTGCCGCGCCCGTCAGCCGTCGACGGGCCGCGGCATTCGCCGGGCGCGATCGTCCCCACGCGCATCCCGCGCCGCCGCGTCGCGACGGGCACGTTCCTGAGCCTCGCTCTGGTGGTCGTCGCCCTCCTGAGCGTCGTCGCCGCGCGGGCCGTGCTGGTGCCGACCAGAGCCGGGATCACCGGGCTGTCCGCGCGCGCGACCGGCTTACTGGCCCCGACTCCGGCCGTGTCGACGGCAGCCGCCTCGACCCCCACTATCGTGCCCACGACTCCCGAGGCGATGCTCGCGACCGCGCCGGCGCGGGTGGCCGTCGTCGACCTGCGCGTCAACGGGGCCGCGGTGGCCTCGACCCGGCGGATCGTCGTGCGCGGGCCCCGAGCTGCTCAGGCCCTGCGAGGGCGGATCACGGGCGCCGTCCCCGCCGGCCACCGGCTGTTCGTCGTCAGCACCCCGGGGCCGCCGACGGGCCGGGCCACCTTCGTGCAGGGCGAGCTGACCCCGGGGGCCGACGGATCATGGGCCCTGACCGTGCAGATCGCCGGCGACGGGACCTACTACGGCGGGCTGCCGGACCGGCTGACGATCCTGCTCGCCGACGCCAGCGCGAGCCAGCTCCTGCGCCGCTACGAGGCCCCGCCCAGCAAGCGCAAAGCCATCGTCACGCTGCCGGCGGTCACCCCGCTCGCGTTCGTCGACATCGTGAAGGTCCCGCCTGACCGAGCGTCGCCCGCGCCCGCCGCCCGCTCCCACCGGCCGGCCCTGCCCGCCGGACGTGGCGTACGTGGCGGGCGGCCCCTGAGGCCAGCCGGCCGCGGTGCTCGGTAATTCTCCCAGTGACCGCGCGCGGCGCGAACCGAACCGCGGAATACAGCTAAGGATATTTGCGAATACCCGGATCCGGAGGTGAGAAATAGCCTGGAAACCAGCGCGGGAAAGAAGCCCGCGTCAGCCAGGAGGAGGATTTACATGAATGCCGCCGACGCGCGGATCGCGGCCATCTACACGGCCCATTCTACCGGTGTCGTCAAGAGCGTGACCCCGAACGCCGGGCCGCCCAAGACGAACACGTTCGACCTGATCGTCCAGCTCGAGGCGGGCAACGTGCTCGGTCAGAGCCTGGCCAACTACACCCTGAACTTCACCGCTGTGAACGAGAACACCGGCCAGGCCGTGCCCGGCCTGGTGCCGGTGGGCAACCCGTTCAAGGAGGAGTTCGACGGCCCGGCCGGCCCGCTGTGGAAGCCCAGCGGGAACGACTTCGTCCGCACCGGCGCGGCGGAGCCCGTCGGTATCCTGCGGTACTCGATCGCCATCCCGGCGGGTCTCACCGGTCGCTTCCATTACAACCTGGAGTTCGTCAGCGCGGGCTACCAGGTGGTCGACCTGGCCGAGAGCGACCCGTTCCTGCTCGTCTGAGTGGCCTTCCCCTGGACGCCGGGCCGCCGTGGAGCGGGGCGGGGGGAATTTCCCCGCTCCACGGTCCGGCAGTCCACCCGCTGGCGGAAAAGCATCCCTCGCGCCGCTGCGGGCTGACATGATGACCATGTCAGCCCGGGCCGTCAAGGGATCATCGGGGAGCTGTTGTGACGGTTGCGGCCACGCCCGTTTCCGGCGCCCGGTTCGTCGCCCGGGCGCCGGAGCTGGCGACCCTTGTCGCCGCCCTGGCCAGCGCGGCTGAGGGGACGCCGGCGACCGTGATCGTCGGCGGCGAGGGCGGGGTCGGCAAGAGCCGACTTATCGCGGAGTTCTCCCGCCGGGCCCGCGTATCAGGCGTCCGGGTGCTCACCGGCGCCTGCATCGGCCTGGCCGCCGGCGACCTGCCGTACGCGCCGCTGGCCGAGATGCTGCGCGGCCTCGCCCGCGAGCTCGGCGGCGCGACGGTGCGCGAGGTCGCGGGCCGGGCCTATCCGGTGCTCAGCCATCTCGTGCCGTTCCTCGACGACGACGCGGACGACGACAAGAACGACAAGAACGACAAGAACGACAGGAGTTACGGCGAGGACGGCGAGGCCGCGGCCGGCGCCGGCGCCGGCGTGACAGCGAGTTCCGGGAGTTCCGAGAGCTCCGAGAGCGCGGCGCCGCGGGCCCGCCTGCTGGAGGCGGTGCTGCGGCTGCTCCACCGCCTCGCCGAGCGCGCCCCGCTCCTGCTGGTCATCGAGGACCTCCAGTGGGCCGACCGCTCCACCCTGGACCTGCTGTCGTTCCTGGTCGCCACGCTCAGCCGGGAGCGCCTGACGCTGGTGGCGAGCTACCGCTCCAACGACCTGTGGCCCGGCCACCCGCTGCTTCGGGTGCTGGCCGAGCTGGGCCGGTCGGGACGGGTGCGGCGGCTCGAGCTCGCGCCCTTCAGCGAGGCCGAGCTGGTCGCGTTCCTGACCGCGCTGGTCGGGACGGCGCCACCGCCCGCCCGTCTCCGGTACGTCTACGAGCGCTCCGACGGCAATGCCTACTTCGCCGAGGAGCTGGTCGCGTCCGGGGCGCTCGCCGAGCACCCGGCGCCCGGGCTCCCGACCGTCCCGGCGGCGCTGCCCCGCTCGATCCGCGAGGTCGTGCTGGCCCGGGTCGAGGGCCTCTCCGCCGACGCGCGCGAGGTGCTGCGCGTGATCGCGACGGCCGGCCGGAGCATCCGCCACCAGCTGCTCGAGTCCGTGAGCGAGATACCGCCCGAACGGCTCACGCCCGCACTGCGCGAGTGCGTCGCCCACCACGTGTTGGTCACCGACCCCGCCGAGGGCACCTACCTGTTCCGGCACACCGTCGGCCGCGAGGTCGTCTACGCGGACCTGCTGCCCGGTGAGCGGGTCCGCCTGCACACCGCGCTGGCCGAGGCGCCGCGGACCCGCCCGGAACTCGGCGCGGTCAGCGGACCGGCGCTCGCGGCCGAGCTGGCCTACCACTGGCACGCCGCGGGAGCCCTGCCCCAGGCGCTGGCCGCGTCGGTCACCGCCGCGGCGTTGGCCGCCGACGCCTGCGCCTTCGCCGAGAGCTATCGCCAGTACCTGCGGGCGCTGGCGCTGTGGTCCCAGGTCCCCGACCCGGTGCGGGCCGCCGGTGTCCCCCGCCGCCACCTGCTCGAACGGGGCGCCGAGGCGGCCCGCTGGGCCGGTCAGACCCAGACGGCGATGGCATGGGTGCTCGAGCTGTTGGGGGAGAGCGTTGCGGGGCCGGAACGGGCCGCGCTGTGGGAGCGGCTGGGCCGCTACCGCTGGGAGGCGGGCGACGGCGAGGGCTCCCTGCGGGCCTACGAGCAGGCCGTCAGCCTCCTGGCCGACGAGCCGCCGTCGGCCCAGCGGGCCGGCCTGCTGGGCCGGCAGGCGACCGTCCACGTCCTGGCCGGGAACTACTCGGCCGGGTTGCCGCTGGCGCGGGAGGCCGCCGAGATGGCCGCCGTCCTCGGCGCGCCGGCCGCCCGCAGCCGCGGCCTGAACATGGCCGGCGTCGCCCTGACCATGATGGGCCGCCCGGACGAGGGCGTCGGTCTGCTGCGCTCCGCCCTCGAGATCGTCCGGTCCCGCGACGACGCCGAGGAACTGCTGCGCGCCTACAGCAACCTCGCCTTCGCGCTGGAGAAGGCGGGCCGGCTGGAGGAGGCCCTGGACGTCGCCCGCACCGGCCTGGCGCGCAGCCGGGACCTCGGCGTAGAGCTGACCGGCGGGGGAGTGCTGCTCGCCAACGTCGTCGCCGATCTGTCGCTGCTCGGCCGTTGGGACGAGGCCGTCGAGATGCTCACCGACGTCTTCCGGCGGGACGTGCCGGTCGGGTCCGCGCTGTTCCTCCACCTGCTGGCGGCCGAGATCGACATCGGCCGGGGCCGCTTCGCCGAGGCCGAGCGCGGCCTCGGCGCGGCCCGACAGGCGGCCGGGCGGGTCCGGGAGCCCCAGTTCCTCGGCCAGCTGCACGGCTTCCAGGCCGAGCTGGCCATCTGGCGGGGCGAGCTCGACGCGGCCCGCGAGGCCGCGCTGGCCGGCCTGGCCGCGGTGAGCGAGGACGGCCCGCTGACGCTGTACCTGTGCTCGCTGGGGCTGCGGGCGGAGGCCGACGCGGCCCGGCGGTCGCCGGGTCGGCGCCGGGCCGCGGCGCGTCCGCCGGCCGCTGGGCCGCCGGACGCCGCCGGGTTCGCCGACCCGGCGCGGGCCGTCGTGCGCGGCCTGCCGCCGCGGCCGCTGCCCGACGTGGCCACGCTCTACCTGTTGTGCCGGGCCGAGCGGGCCCGCGGCCGCGACCGGGACACCCGCCGGCAGTGGGCCCGAGTGGCCGAGCGGTGGGAGCGCATCGGCCGGCCCTATCCGGCGGCGTACGCCCGGTGGCGAGAGGCCGCCGCCGCGCTCGCGGCGAAGGACGCGCGGGCCGCGCCCGCGCTGCGCCGCGCCCACCGGCTGGCGGCCCGGCTCGAGGCCGAGCCGCTGCGGCGGGAGACCGAGCTGCTGGCCCGCCGGGCGCGCATCGACCTGGGGCCGGACGCGGCTCCGGCTTCTGGACCGGCTTCCGGACCGGCTTCCGGTCCGGCGCCCGGCGCGGACGTGGGCGCCGACGGGCCGAGCCTGACCCCGCGCGAACGCGAGGTGCTCCAGCATCTGGTCGACGGCCGCAGCAACCGGATCATCGCCCGCCAGTTGTTCATCACCGAGAAGACGGCGAGCGTCCATGTGTCCAACATCCTGGCCAAGCTGTCGGTCGCCAGCCGGGGCGAGGCGGCGGCGGCCGCGCTCCGGCTCGGCCTGGCCCGCGCCGGCCCGGACGAGCGAACCCACTGATCGAGCCGGCGCACCCGCGGACAGGAGCCCCCTTGGACTCGATGGCGAACGCCCACGGCCTCGTCGTCGGAATCGCCGCCTACCGGAACGTGGCGCCGCTGCCGCCGGCCGCCGTCCAGGACGCCCGTGACGTCCACGCCGTCCTCGTCGACCCGGCCCGAGGCGGCCACCGGCCGGAGAACACCCGCCTGATCGTCGACGCCGAGGCGACCGGCCGGGCGCTGCGCTCGGAGCTGGCCGAGCTCGCCCGGCGGGTGGGCCCGGACGCGACCGCGTTCATCTACCTGTCCGGCCACGGCCTGCGCGTCACCCGGGGCCCGGCGGCCGGCGACTACCTGCTGCCGGTGGACGCGGACGCGACCTCGGGCGAGGCCCTGGCCCGCGGCGCCATCTCGGGGATGGAGTTCGGGCGGATGCTGGCGGCATTGTCAGCCCGGCGGGTCCTCGTCGTCTTCGACTGCTGCCACGCGGGCGGCATCGCCGCGCCGAAGAGCGGTGCCGCGCCCGGCGCGGTGCTCGCGCCCCCCGGATCGGAGCCCCGGCCGGGGCTGTCGGAGTCGTACTACGAGGCGCTGGCCGCCGGGCGCGGGCGGGCGATCCTGGCCTCCTCCCGGGAGGACGAGTCCTCGTACCTGCTGCCCGGCGCGGCGAACAGCCTGTTCACCGGGCAGCTGCTGGCGGGCCTTTCCGGCGGGGTCGCCAGCGAGGACGGCCTGGTCCGGGTGTTCGACCTGTTCGAGTACCTCCAGCCGCGCGTGACGGCCCATTCACCCGCCCAGCACCCGGTGTTCAAGGCCCACCTGGAGGAGAACTTCCCGGTCGCCCGCTACCGCGGCGGCAGCCTCGGCACGGTCGCGCGGACCGACGACGGGTTCCGTTACGACGTCTACGTCAGCTACGTCGACACCGAGCCGGACGCGACCTGGGTCTGGTCGGAGCTCGTCCCCCGGCTGGAGCGGGCCGGCCTGCGCGCCGCCGTGTCCGGCGACGTCGAGGTGCCGGGCGTGGCCCGCGTCGTCGGCATCCAGCGCGCCATCGAGCAGAGCCGGCGCACCCTCGTCGTCCTCTCACCCCGCTACCTGGCCGACGGCGTGGCCGACTTCGAGAACGTGCTGGCCCAGACGATCGGCGTCCAGGACGGCCAGTACCGGCTCGTCCCGGCCCGGATCGCCGCCCTCGACGGTGAGCCGCCGGCCCGCCTGAGCATGCTCACCACCGCCAACCTGACCCTCGGGCCCCGGCTCGAGCGGGAGTTCACCCGCCTGCTCGACGCGCTGGCGGCGCCGCTGCCGCCGTCCCCCGGGGGCGTCAGCCGCTGATCCGGCCGCCCTTCGGGACGGCGCCGTCGTCCCCGCCGTCCCCGGTCCCACCGGGGTCGACCGTGACCGTCTCCGCGACGGCGCAGTTGACGATCAGATGGAGCGGCCGGCCGTCACCGCCCTCGACGGTGACGGCCAGGCCGGTTCCCTCGCCCATCGCCGTGATGATCGCGGTGACAAGCCGGTCGATGTCGGTCCCGGGCGGCAGCGCATACCCAGCCGCTCCGACAACAAGTCGTGCCATGCGTCCTCCCGAATCGATGCTGTTGGAGGTAGAGGCCCCGGGCTCAGATCGCGGTCATCCGTGCTTAAGTCAAACTCTATGCCAATCAGTCACTATATAGTAGACCCCATCGCTGGTGTTGTTCGTGACGGTTGTCTTCTCGGCTTTGAGGCTTCTTTTGCTCGATATGTGGTAATAGGCAAATTTCCCGGGATTGAAGACCACATCCAGGAACCCGTTTCCTTTCACCTGAACGGTGACGGAGGCGTATTTGCCGAAGTTCGGCATCCAGTTCTGGGTCCGGTGCGGCAGGATGGTCGGTCCAGCGGCGAAATACAGGCCTAGCGCGGGGTCCTGTGGAGCCTCGCGCGTGTCCAGCTGGAGGCTGAACTCGGTGGGTGGCTCGCCGTCCGGCTTGGCCCCGGAACGATCGTCATCGGTTCCGAAGGTGACTGGATCCGTCCGGGAGGGCTGGTCGGGAGGGATCGCCCCGGCCGGTCCGTCAGGCTCGGCCGGTCCGGGGTCGTCGGCGACGAGCGCGTAATAGACCCGTAGCTCGAACATAGTCCGGAGGGTCTCGCGCAGCGCGACTTCCGGCCTCGGCGGCCGGATGACACTTGCGTCGATCACCAACCGCGGCCATTCCGGCACCCTGACGTTGTGGTAGACGCGACGGACCACTACGGTATCGTCCCGGGACACGACTTCCGGCTCATCGGCCTGAACATCGTCCCACGGTGGCTCCTCAGGCGAGGTGCCTCGCGTCTTTTCGTCAGCCATTACTGTCTCCTCATCCATTCCTGACGCATCGGAAACCAAGGTTCCCGAGTGGCTGGTTGGTGTCCGAGTCGGTGGTGGCCACGACTGCGACCATGGCGTCTATGAAGGACCTGCCGCGCAGCTCGAGTCCGTCCACCTTGTCGTGGCCGTTCCAGGGCCGGGTGCATGAATACGGCATCGAGCGGCAGGCGGCGGGATTGCTGGTCCATTCCCGGACGTTGCCGGCGAGGTCGGAGATTCCCTCCGGCGTCGACCCGGCGGCGAACCGGGGGTCGGTCACCGCCGCAATGGCCGCGTCCGCTATCGGCGGCGCGTCGACTCCGTCGCTGGCGACGTTGGCGTCGCGCGGGGTCGGCGCGGAGTCGCCCCAGGGCCAGGGGCGGCCGTGCTGGCCGCGGGCGGCGCGCTCCCACTCGGCGCCGGTCGGCAGCCGTCGGCCCAGCCAACGGCAGAAGTCGGCCGCCTGGTAGGCGGAGACAAACACTACCGGCAGGTCGGGCCGGGCATCGATGCCCTGGTAGTCCGCCGGCTCCAGCGGGCGCGAGCAGGCCCCGGCCCGCATGCACAGCTTGTACTGCCGGTTGCTCACCTCGTGCCGGTCGATGGAGAACTCGGCCAGCACCCGGGTCTGCTGACGCCCGCCGCCGGTCAGGCCGAGGCCGCCCAGGATCGCCGGGCCGCCGGCCAGGTGGACCATGGGCGAGGCCCGGGCGGCCTCGCGGCGCAGCTCCCACCGGCGTTCGACCGGCACGGTCAGCCAGGCCACCCCGGCCAGGGCGGCGGCGGCGGTCAGGCCGGCGACGCCGCGCAGCGCGAGGTCGAGGCGCCGGCCGGCGGCGAGGAAGCTCAGCAGCGTCGGGCTCGGCTCGCCCGAGTACCGGGACCGCCACTCCCGGGCGTTACGTAGCCGGCGGCCCCGGTAGAGCAGGGTGCGGTGGCGGCCGGCCTGCCGCCACTCGTGGGCGTCCCGCTCGATCCGCCGCCGCAGGAGCTCGGCCTCCCGGCCTTCGGCCACCCACTGCCGCAGCGTCGGCCAGCCGCTGATGACGGCCTCATGCGCGAGGTCGACGACGGCCCCGCCCCCGTCGCCCCCGTCGATCGTCACCAGGCGGCGGTCGACCAGGTGGCGCAGCACGCGGTCGAAGGCGGCCGGGTCGTCCCCGGCCACGCGCAGCGCGTCCACCGGCTGTGAGCGCCGGGTGTCCTCGCGCCCGTCCCCGAGGTGAACGAGCCGGAGGAAGATCCGCTGGGCGACCGTCCGCTCGTCCGGGTCCAGACTGGCCAGAGCGGCGTCGGCCCAGGTCGCGAGCGCGGTTGCCATCGCGTTCGCGCCGTCGCGGCCGGCCGCCTGGTAGTCGGCCAGGGTGAGCGAGTGCCGCCGGCGGCCGTCCCACAGGCCCCGCAGCGTCTCCTGCAGGAGCGGGAGTGCTCCCGGCTCGGTCGCGGCGTCCGCGACGAGCCGTTCCAGCAGCGCGGGCTCGAGGTGCACGCCGCGGTGGCGGGCCGGCAGCTCGATCGCCGCCCGCAGCGCGTCGCCCCGCGGCGGGACGATCTCCACCCGCTGGCCGGCCGGTACCGGCCACAGCTCGGAGCTCATCAGATCGGGGTAGAAGTCGGCCCGCAGGACGAACAGGCACACGCACCCGGCTTCCCCCGCGATGAGCCGGGTGGCGCGGACGAACTCGGCCTGGGCCGCGGGCGGAGCCTGGACGAAAAGCTCCTCGAACTGGTCGACGACCAGCAGCAGACGTCGGGCGGACTGCCGCCTGATGAGGTTGGAGACGGCCGCGAGCGCGGGGCGCGGGTCGGTCCAGTCGAGCGTCTCCCGCAGCGCCCGCATTGGGTCGGCGCCCGGCCGCATGGTCCGGATCAGCCAGCCGTCGGCCTCCCGCCGGCGCAGCTCCGGCAGGAGCCCCGCGCTGACCAGCGACGACTTCCCGGACCCCGACGGCCCGACGACGAACACCATCGGAACCCGGGGCACGAGCTGGGCCAGCCGCCGGACCTCGGGCTCACGCCCGAAGAACAGCTCGGCATCCCCGCCGGTGAAGGGCAACAGGCCCGGATACGGGCAGGGAATCGGCGTTTCCGCCGGTATCGGGCTGTCCAGGAGCGCGCGCAGGCGAGCCGCCGCCGGTTCCCACCCCTCGGGTTGTGTGCAGTCGACGCTGACCCGGGAATCCAGGTCCAACGGCAGGTCACAGGGGCGGAGCAGGAGCGGGACCAGGCGGTTGTTCCGCTCGGCCACGCCGAGATGGGCGGCCAGCCGCTGGCTGAGGTCAGCCCAGGTGTCGGTCAGGAAATCAGGCGTGAGAATGACCACGGTAAAGCGGCTCGTGGTCACCGCCGACGCGAACTCCTCCAGTCGCGGCGCCCCAGGTCGAAAGTCGTCCTCAGTGAGAACGCGGCGTTCGGAGACGGCTAGGGAGGGGAGCAGGAAACCTCTGACCCACCACTCGTCCGCCGCCGCGAAGGCCACGAAAACATCGAACTGAATTTCCAGCCGGGTGTTCATCACCAATCCCCCGCGATGGTGTGACTCTCACTCAGATGATCGCGGACGTCGTGGTCAGATGCCAGTCATTTTCGCTACGCGCCACTGTCCGCGGGCGGACACCGGTGAATAGCCGTTTGGCCCTTGATCCGGCCGGCTGGACCGCCGACGCTCACCCGCGCGCGAAGAGTACCGGGGCGCGCGTCAGGGAATTGCCGCCCAGGACAGTCTGATGTCGTGCTGGGTTCGGCGGGCCAGCACGCGCAGCGCGTCGCCCAGAATGACCGCCCGGTCGTAGACGACCGGCGTGCCGGTCGAGTCGAACGTCGTGCGCTGGGTGACCATCGCCGGGCGCCCGGCGGGCATCCCGGCCGCCCGGGCCGCGGCGCGGGGCATCGGCCCGGCCTGGAACTCCTCGTCGGCCCGGGTCAGCAGCAGCGCGCAGCGCTGGCGCAGGGAGCTGTACAGGGACGTCTGGCCGAACTCGACGCCCCGCAGCGCCTCGGCCCACGGCGCCGGCACCCACGACACCTGGTGGACGACCGGCCGCCCCCCGATCCGGCGCAGGCGCTCCAGGCGCAGCCCGCGCTCGCCCGGCTCCCGGGCCAGGGCCAGCGCCGCCGTCCGGGTCAGCGCGCGGGAGCCCTCGGCCAGGACCTCGGTGACCAGCTCGACGCCCTGCTCGCGCATGTCGGCGGCGAGGCCGTTGAGGGAGCGGAGGTCGAGGACGGCCGGGCCGGGCGTGACGAAGGTGCCGCGGCCGCGCAGCTGGACGATGATCTCGTCCTTCTCCAGGCTGGCCAGCGCCTGGCGCAGCGTCATCAGGGTGACGCTGTACTGGCGGCTCAGCGACGCCTGGGAGGGAAACGCCTGCCCGGCGGTGAACTCCCCGCGCTGGATGCGCGCGAGCAGGTCGGCCTTGATCTCCAGGTAGCGCGGCACGCGCGCGCCGGGCACGGTCGGTCCTTCCATCGCCGCTGATGCTATCGGCCCGGTCCGGGCGGCCGTTCCAGGCCGACCGAAGAGTTCTAGATGACTTGGTGGGGAAGCTGCTCTATGCTCCCGGTTCATGGACGGAACAGTTCTAGAAGACCTATCAGTTCTAGAAGACCCATCCAGGATGGCGGACCCGGCGGCTGGCGGCCGGTTCGGCGGGTCCGGCCAGTTCGGCGGCCGTTACGTCCCGGAGGCGCTGGTCCCGGCGTGCGAGGAGCTCGAGGCCGCCTACCGCGACGCTCGCTCGGACCCGACCTTCACCCAGCGCCTGAACCACCTGCTGGCCGTCTATGCCGGGCGCCCGACCCCGATCACGCCGGCCGAGCGGCTCTCGGCCGAACTCGGCGTACGCCTGCTCCTCAAGCGTGAGGACCTGGCCCACACCGGGTCCCATAAGATCAACAACGTCCTGGGTCAGGGCTTGCTCGCCCAGCGGATGGGCAAGCCGCGGCTGCTGGCCGAGACCGGCGCCGGCCAGCACGGCGTCGCCACCGCCACCGTCGGCGCCCTGCTCGGCCTGGACGTCGTCGTCTACATGGGTGAGGTCGACATCGCCCGCCAGGCGCTGAACGTCTTTCGGATGGAGCTGCTCGGCGCCGAGGTCGTCCCGGTGACCAGCGGTACCCGGACGCTCAAGGACGCCTGTAGCGAGGCCTTGCGCCAGTGGGTCGCTCAGGTCGCCGACGCCTACTACTGCATCGGCTCGACCCTGGGCCCCCACCCCTACCCGTGGATGGTGCGCGAGTTCCAGCGGGTCATCGGGACGGAGGCGCGGGCGCAGTGTCTGGGGATCGAGTGTCTGGGGATCGAGGGCGCCGGGCTCGTCCGCCCGGGCGTGCCCGACGTCGTCGTCGCCTGCGTCGGCGGCGGGTCGAACGCGGCCGGAACGTTCGCCGGTTTCGTCGACACACCCGCGCGGCTGGTCGGGGTCGAGGCGGCCGGCGGAGCCGCAATGACCGACGGCCGGCCCGGCATCCTGCACGGCTCCTGCTCACGCATCCTGCAGGACGACGACGGCCAGGTACTGGAGGCCCACTCCGTCTCGGCCGGGCTCGACTACCCGGGCGTCGGGCCCGAGCACGCCGGCCTCGGCGACGACGGCCGGGCCGAGTACGTGACCGCGACCGACGACGAGGTGGTGGCGGCGGTCGTCCGGCTGGCCCGGACCGAGGGCATCCTGCCCGCCCTCGAGTCGGCGCACGCGCTGGCCTGGATCATCCGGGCGGCCGGGACGGGTGAGATCCGCCGCGGCTCAACGGTCCTCATGACCGTGTCCGGGCGCGGCGACAAGGACGCCGAGCAACTGCGGGGGCTGATTTGAGCGCCGGCCGCCTCGAGCGGGCGCTGCTCGCGCGGCGGGACGCGGGCGGCAAGTGCCTCGTCCCCTACGTCACGGCCGGGATCACCGGGCGCTGGCCCGAGCACGTGACGGCCGCCGAGGATGGTGGTGCCGACGCGATCGAGATCGGGCTGCCCTTCTCCGACCCGATGCTCGACGGGCCGATCATCCAGGAGGCGTCCGCGCGGGCGCTGGGTCGCGGCGTCACCGTGGCCGGCCTCCTGGCCGAACTGGCGGGCGTGCGCGCCACGGTGCCGGTGATCATCATGACGTACAGCAACATCGTTCGGCGTCACGGCTACGACGGGTTCTGCCGGCGGCTGGCCGGTGCGGGCGTGTCCGGGCTGATCGTCGCGGACACCCCGGTCGACGAGGTCGGGCCGCCGCTGGCCGCGGCCAGCGGCGCGGGTCTGGAGCTGGTGATGCTCGTCGCTCCGTCCACGAAGCCGGAGCGGGTCGCGCGGATCGGCGCGGCCAGCCGCGGCTTCGTCTACGCGGTCAGCACGATGGGCGTGACCGGCGTGCGCGACACCGTGTCCGACTCGGTCGCCGCGACGGTGCGGCGGGTCCGGGCGTGCACCAGGCTGCCCGTCCTCGTCGGCTTCGGCATCTCGAACCCGGAGCAGGCCGCGGCGGTCGCGCGCGTCGCCGACGGTGTCGTGGTCGCCTCGGCGCTGATGCGCTCCGTCCTGGCCGGCGCGACACCCACCGACACCCGAGGGGAGGTCGAAGCGTTGCGGGCCGCCGTCGACTCCGCCGCCGCCGGGTACTGAGCGCCGAGTACTGAGCTAGCCGAGTACTTGAGCTAGCCGAGTACTGAGCTAGCAGGGTGACGCGGTCGCGACGTGTTGGAGGTATCAGCGGCCCCGACGGCTTCTCTTATGTCGTATGCGGCGCAAGGTACGGCCGTGGCCGCGAACCGGGGAGAGCGCAGCCTTGACCGACGAACTCGTGTCCAGTCGCGAGACGCCTTCGACCGCGGCCGGTTCGGCGGCCGGGCCGGAAGCCGTGAGCCACCTGCTGGCCCGCGCCCGCACCGGTGACGCGGCGGCCTGGGCGGTGATAACCGACCGTTACACTGGCCTGTTGTGGGCGGTCGCGCGGGCGATGGGGCTGTCCGCGGCCGACGCGGCCGACGCCGTCCAGACCACCTGGCTGCGCCTCGTCGAGAACCTCGGCTCGGTGCGCAACCCCGACGCGCTCGGCGCCTGGCTCGCGACCACCGCGCGCCGGGAGTGCCTGGCCGCGAAGCGGCGGGCCGCGCGAACCGTCGCCGGCCTGGACGAGCCGGCCCTGGAGCGGCTGCTCGAGCGGGGCGGGGCCGCGGGTGTCCAGAGCCCGCGGCCGGACCCCGAGCAGGCCCTGCTGCGCTCCGAGCGCGAGAAGGCTCTGGTCCGGGCCTTCCGCTGCCTCAGTCCGGACTGCCAGGGCCTGCTGCGGGCGCTGCTCGCCGAGCCCAGACCGACCTACGCCGCCGTCGGCGCCGCTCTGGACATGCCGATCGGGAGCATTGGGCCGACCCGAGGCCGGTGCCTGAGCCGGCTGCGCGCGATCCTGACGGCGGAGTTGGCGGCGGAGGCCGCGGTCGAGACGACGGACGCTGGGAGCTGATGAGCATGCCAACCTCCGACGAGCCCGAGCCCACTCCCGGCCGACCGGTCGACCGAGCCACCGACCGGTCCGGGGACTCGCCCGCCGAGCCGGCCGACGACGCCCTGCCGGCCGACGACGCCCTGCTGGCCGAGCTGGGGCTCGCGCTCGAGCGGGCCGATCCGGTGCCGGACGAGGTGCTGGCGGCCGCGCGGCTCGCGCTCGGGTTCCGCGATCTCGACGCCGGACTGGCCCGTCTCGTCGAGGGCCACGATGGCGCGCTGCCGGGCCTGGCCAGCGCCGCCACGACCCGTCGCGGCGGGTCGGCATCGGAGCCGGAGCTGAGAACGTTCGCCGGCGGTGGGGTCACGATCGAGCTGCAGATCACCAGGCGGGGCGAGAACGTCGAGATCCTCGGCCAGCTCGAGCTGGCCGAGGATCTCGACGTCACGGTGGAGGACGCCGACGGTGTCCACCCGGTCGAGGTGGACGAGCTGGGCCGGTTCATGATCACGGGACTGCGGCCGGGGCGGGCGCGGATGCGCTGTCTCGCGCTGGGCGGCGGCTACGTGGCGACGGAGTGGATGATCGTGTGAGCTCCGGACGGTCGGGTGAGTACTGATCAGGTCTGGCCGGAGTGGGTTCACTGGCCGTGCGCGACGAACGCGAAAGCGGCGGCGAGCGCCGCCGGATCGCCCTCCCGCTCGGCGCGGGCGTCGCGCAGCGCCTGGGCCACGCCGGCCCCCGCCCGCAGCCGGTCGTGCAGCCGGACCATGAGCGGGGTCGTCGCGGCGTCGTTGACCGGTACCACGCTGGCCACCAGGCTCGCGGTGCCGCGCGGGAGCAGGACGCTGAGCGCGCCGACCACCTCGTCGTCGCCCGCGCTCGCCGCGACGGCGGACTCGCAGCTGGCCAGCACCAGCCGGTAGGGCGCCCGGCGCAGGCGGGCCAGGTCGTGCACGGTCAGCGGTCCGTCGTCGAGGTCGAGGGCGGAGAACAGCGGGCTGTCGGCGCGGAAGACGCCGTGCGCGGCCACGTGCGCTATCCAGGCACCGTTCAGCGCGTCGAGGGTGCGCTCGGCGGTGGCGGCGCCACCGCGCAGCACGACCGGGGCGTCCGAGCCGGCGTAACCGTCGGCGATCGCGCTGACCTCCGTGCCGGTCCCGGTGAGCCCGGGACCGACGACCAGAGCCACCCGCCGTTGCCGGGGCGGCGGGGACCGGTGCGCGGCCAGCCAGCTCGAGGCCGACGGCGCGACCCGAACCGCCACCGAGGCCAGACTGGGCAGCATCGCCCACGGCACCGCGTGCAGCCGGCCCGGCGGGACGATGACCACCGGGCCACCGGCGATGTCGCGGGCAGCCGAACCGAGCAGGGCCCGCTCCAGCAGGAGCCCGGCCGAGGCCAGGCGGGGCCCGAGGCGCGCCGGCGGCGGACCGTTCGCCAGCCGGCGAAGCAGGAACCGCGCGAACTCGGTCTCCCGGACGGCCTGGCGTGCGCTGCCGGCCTCGCGCAGCCGGACCCGGCCGTCGGCCACCGTGATCACAAACAGCTGGTCGTCCACCTCGACGATCTGCGCGAGGCGGATGTCTCCCAACGCCGCCATCAGCTCGTCCAGCGACGTGACGGCGGTGCCCGCCGCCTCGGGCTGCCATCGCCGCGACACCGCGCGTATCACCGCCTCCAGCCGGAGCCGTTCGGCGTCCAGCCGCGCCGTCGGGGCGCCGGCGGACCGGGCCGCCTCGGCCTGCCGGGCCACCGCCCGCAGGGCGGCCAGATTCCGGGCCAGCGCCGGATCGGCGGGCGGGGGCTCGGCCAGCGGCATCAGGACGCTGGCCCGGCGCCGCTCGCTCCAGCGCCACAGCAGGCGGGCGTCGCCGCGCCTGACCGCGATCCGCTGGGCGAGCACGGCGAGATCGACTCCGTGCGCGTTGGCGTGCGCGCGTAACTCGGTCACGCCGAGCGTGCGCAGGTGCTGATCGATGGCGGCCAGGCCACAACCGCAGGCCCGCAGGGCTCTCGCCTCGTCGCCCCGCGCCTCGGCGAGGCGCGCCCGCGCGAGCCAGCCCACCCCTCGCTGCATCGACGTGCCCCGGGCGCCCAGGCTCGCCGCGCGCTCGAGATGCCGGGTGGCCAGGGCCAGCCGGCCCGCTGCCAGCGCGGTCTCGCCCGCGAACAGGTGCGCGTCGGCCGCCTGGTCCGCCCGCTGGCGGGTGAGCTCGCCGGCCAGCCGGCAGACGGCGGGCAGCAGCGTCTCCGGGGCCGCCCCGTCCGCCGAGCGTGCGCGCAGGAGGACGAGCGTCGCCCGGGAGCGCCACCAGGGCCGGCGCTGCCGGGTGAACTGGTCACGGGCCGCGCTCGCGTGGCGCGCCGCCCGGTCGGGCCGCCCGGCGGCGAGCGCGGCCGCGCCGGCCGACAGGTGCAGCTCGGCCCGGGTGGTGGCGTGCCCGCCGGTCCGGGCCAGGGCGGCCAGCGCGAGCTCGCTCTCCTCGACGGCCTCGGCCGCCAGACCGGCGACCAGCAGTGCCGAACAGCGGTCGACCGCGAGCTCCGGCATCCGCGCGCCGAGCGCCGCGTAGCGGCCGCCGGCCTCGTCGAGACGGGCGAGCGCGGCCTGGAGGTGGCCGGCCCGCAGGGCGACCAGGCCCCGATTGTGGACGGCCGTCGCCGATTCCAGCTCCTGCCCGGACGCGTCCAGCCGATCCTGGGCCAGCGTGAAGTCTGCCTGGGCCCGGCAGGTCTGGCCCAGGTCGAGGTAGGCCAGGCCGCGGCGGCTGTGCGCCCGTCCCTCCCAGAGCACGTCGCCCGCGGCGCTGAGTAGCCGGATTGCCCGGCCCAGGTCGCGTAGCGCCTCATCATGGCGTCCGAGCGTCACGAGGATCTCGCCTCGGTGCATCAGCGTCCGGCCGGCGAGGCCACCGGAACTGGCCGCGACCGCCTTGTCGAGCAGCCGCAGCCCGGCCGCCGTCCGGCCGGCACGGACCAGCGTCAGGCCGAACGTGGCCTGGACCTCGACCACCCGGGCCGGGTCGGGACAGTTCCGGGCCGCCCGCAGCGCCAGCCGCAGCTCGGCGATCGCCTCGTCCGTACGCCCAGCGTCCCGGGCGAGCGCCAGCAGGTCGTCAACGGCCCCGGTGCCGCCCCCGCCGCCCATGGGTTCCAAGATAGATCACTTCGGGGCCGGGCTCGGGTCGCGACGACAAGCCCGCGATGTCGGCCCGATGACAGGGTCAGGAACGCGTCCCGTTCCCGGCGGCCGGTCCCGGGCGCCCGTGCGGTTCGTAACGTCTTCGGTCGACGACGAGGGGCAGGCCGTCGACGTCGTCGCCGGTCAGCTCGGCGGGAATGTCGGCGTCGGGGTCCACGGTCACCTCGAGGACAAGGCGCCCAGCTCGGAGCTTGACGCCTATACCGGTCACCCCGGGCAGCTGCATTATCCGGGACTCGTGGCGCCGCTGAACCGCCAGGGCCGCGTCCTGGGTCAATTCCATGGCCCGAGTGTCGCACCGCCGTGGGGAACTTCAACAGTTTCCGGCGGGCGGGGAGTATCAGGATGCTCCCGTCCCGACTCTCTATCGGTGTGGCCGGCAACAGCCGCCGGCGAGCGACCGAACCAGGGGGAGGGACCCGGCGATGCCGACCGTCGAGGAACTGGTCGAAATCAAACAGCGGGTGGAGGGCGATTTTCTGGCCCAGCCCGGCGTGACCGCCGTGGATGTGGGCTACAAGGAGGTGGGCGGCGAGCGTACCGACCAGGTCGCGATCCGCGTCCACGTCGCGAACAAGACCGACGCCATCCCGGACGACCAGCGGATTCCCGCCGACATCGACGGCGCGGTCACCGACGTAGTCCAGCGGGAGTACGTGCTGCACGTGGCCAGCCGCCAGCTCGATGCCGCCGGTCAGGTCGACGCCGCGCCCTACGCCACCCTTCAGGGCGGGATCAGCATCGGCCCCAGCCGGGCCGTGGGCGGCTTTGTCTTCGCCGGGACGCTCGGCGCGATCGTCGTCGACAACGTCACGAAGAAGCATGTCGCGCTGACCAACTTCCATGTCGCGGCGGTCGACTCGGGCTGGAGCGTCGGCGACCGGCAGGTCCAGCAGAGCCGGGTCGACGGCGGCGCGGCGCCGGCCGGCGAGTTCGGCGCGATCGAGCGGGCCGTCCTGTCGAGCCACGTCGACGGAGCCGTCATCACCATCGACGACGGCCGGTCGAGTACCTGTCAGATCGCCGAGATCGGCGTCGTGCGGGGGACCAGGACAGCGCTGCTGGGACTGGCGGTGCGCAAGCGCGGCCGGACGACGGGCCTGACCTACGGCACCGTCGACGGTGTTTCCTCGACTGTGAACGTCGACTATTCCGACGGCCTCGGTGTGCACACGCTGACCGACCAGATCAGCATCGCCGCCGACACCAACCGCAATCCGGTCTTCTCCGACCACGGCGATTCCGGCTCGGTCGTCGTCGACAGCGCGGGCTACGTCGTCGGCCTGCTGTTCGCCGGTGCCGGCTCGGCCACGGTGGCCAACCCGATCGCGGCCGTCCTGTCCGAACTGGACATCACGATGTGCGTCGGGAAGTCGATTCTCAAGGACCTCAAGGACGGCCACAAGGACCTCATCAAGGACAAGGACCACAAGGAGTTCATCAAGGAGAAGGAAGGACACAAAGAAGTCATCAAGGAGCTGCAGAAGGAGTTTGTGCCGGACAAGCCCTCGATCAAGGAAATCCGGGACGTGCCGCCGGTCGGCCCGGTCGGCCCGGTTCCCCCGGTGGGTCCGGTGGGTCCGGTGGGCCCAGTTGGTCCGGTGGGCCCGGGCGGCCAGTCGGTCCTTGAAAGCCGGCTCGCCGCGATCGAGGCGGCTCTGCGCGCCCTGGCCAGCTTCATTCCGGCCGACCTGCGGCCGGATCTGACCGCCGGCGCGTTCGCCGGCGAGGCCGCGGCCGGCCAGGCGGAGTCGCCGGCGGTCGCGCGGCTGCGCGCCGAACTGGAGCGCCAGGCTGCCGAGGCCGTGACGGCCAAGGCGGCACTCGACACGCCGCCGGCCTGAGCGGGCAGGTCGAGCGGGCAGGCTGAGTCGGCCGGCTGAGTGGGCAGGCTGAGTGGGCAGGCTGAGTGGAGGCGTGATGCTGTTCGTGCTGTGCGGGCTGGCGGACACCGCCGGGCTGTGGTTCGCCCAGTGGGCCCGGGCGGCCGGGGCGGACTGTGCCGTCCTCACCACCGAGGCGCTGTCGTTCGCCCGGCGCCGCTCGCACCGGCTTGGCGCGAGCGGGGTCAGCGCGGCCCTTGAGGTCCCCGGCCTCGCGGAGCTTGCGTCGGGTCAGGCCACCGGCGTCCTCAACCGGCTGACCGAGCCGCCGGCCGCGGCCTGGCGTGCCGCCAGCCCGTCCGAGCGGCACTACGCGACCGCCGAACTGCACGCGTTCATCCTCAGCGCTCTGCACAGCCTGCCCGACCCGGTGCGGAACCGGCCGACGCCGGTCTGCCTGGCCGGACCCAGCCCGCACCCGTTCGTCGCCGCGGTGTCCGCGCGCCGGGCGGGCCTGGCCAGCGCGCCGCTCCGGGTCAGCACGACCGCGGCGGGCAGCGCCGCCGAGGTCGTGCTGACCGCCGCGGCCCAGGCCGCGGGCCCGGCCGCCCGCCTCCGGCATCTGCTCTGCCTCGACGGCGCCCTGCTTGACCCGGAGGGCGTGCCGGCCTCGGTGGCGGCGGGGGCCCGTCGCCTCGCCGGGGCCATCGGGGCCGAACAGGCCCTGATCGGCCTGGACTTCCTCGTCGGGCCGAACGGGTGGTGGTTCGCCGGTCTGTCTCCGCTGCCGGACCTGCGCGCCGGCGGGCCGGCCGGCCGTGAACGCCTGCTGGAGCTGTTGGCCACCGGTGCGCCGGCCGGGCGCCGAACCGCGGTGGCGGGCCGGGGATCGATGGCGGGGCGGGGATCGGTGGCGGGGCGGTGACGGTACTGGTGTGGGGGGTGCCCAGCGAGGCGCCGGTCGCGCTGACCCTGGCCGCGCTGGCCGACCTGGGCGCCGACACGTTGGTGATCAGTCCTCGCCCGGGCGAGGACGTCGCCGTGGACGTGGAACTCAGCGCGCAGCCGGCGGGGGCGGGTCTGTCCGGCACTGTCCGCGCTTCTGGCCGGCGGGTCGCGCTGGCCGGCGTCACCGGCGCGTACCTGCGGCCGGTCGAGCCCGAACTGGTGCCCGGCCTGTCCGAACTGCCGCCCGACGCTCCCGCCGTCGTCCGCGCGCGCCGGGTGTACGGCGTGCTCGCCGGCCTGACCGAGACCGCCCCGCTGACCGCCGGCTGGCGGGTGGCCAACCCGTTGTCCGCCATGGCGTCCAACCTCTCCAAACCATTCCAGGCTCAGGCCGTTCTCCGGCACGGCTTCGCCACCCCGGAGACGCTGATCAGCGACGACGTGGCCGAGGTCCGCGACTTCGCCGCCCGGCACGGGGAGGTGGTCTACAAGTCCATCAGTGGGGTCCGGTCGGTGGTCACCGCCTTCAGCCCGCGCACGGACCTCGACCGCCTGGACCGGCTGCGATGGTGTCCGGTCCAGTTCCAGGAGCGTGTCGGCGGTCCGGACGTGCGGGTGCACGTCGTGGGGGAGGAGACCTTCGCGGTCATCGTCCACACCGACGCGGTCGACTACCGCTACGCCCGCGCCCAGGTCGGCGTGGATGCGCGGGTGACCAGTTACCGGCTCGGCGACGACATCGCCGAGCGGTGCGTCACGCTGGCGGCCGACCTCGGGCTGCCCTTCGCCGGCATCGACCTCAAGCTGGCGCCCGACGGCCGGGTGGTCTGCTTCGAGGTAAACCCGTCCCCCGGCTACTCGTTCTTTGAGCAGGTGACCGGCGTGCCGATCTCCGGCGCGCTGGCCCGCTGGCTGCTGGCGGCCGGTTCTTAGCCGCGGCGGATCAGCGCGTCGGCCCGGGTGGATAGGCGCCGTAGCGGGTGATGATGGCGCCGAGCTCGCCGCTGTTGATCCACTCGTCGAAGCGGCGGGCCCGTTCCACCAGCAACGGGTGGTCGCCGCCCATCCTCAGCTGGAACCGGTGGAACCGGGAGATGGTGTTCGACTTGGCCAGGTCGTCGAGCCGGCGGGCCTGCTCGAGGAACGCGGCGGCGTTCATCTGGTCGCTCTGGACGCCGCCGGCGAGTTTCATCATCATCCCGACACAGGCGTCGAGATCCTGGACGGTGAGCATGGCGGCCCGGTCGGCGGTCAGTTCGGACGCGCGGTCGTAGCTGCTGAGCGCGGCGCGGACGCCCACTCCCACGACGGCCGTCACGGGATTCGCCCGGCCCAGGCCCGAGGTGGCCGCGCCGGCGAACATCCGGGCCATCGTCCGGTAGAGGACGTGACCGCATTTGATGTGCCCGGCCTCATGCCCGATGACGGACAGGAGCTCGTCGTCGGACACCGCGTCGACAAGCTCGGTGAACAGCACGATGTAGGGATTGTTGTGGCCTGAGGTGTAGGCGTTCACCGGCCCGCGCTGGACGTAGAGCTCGGGTTCGCGGATGTCGAGGATGGCGCAGGCCTCGCGGAGCAGGCCGTGGACGCGGGGCAGCTGGTTGGGCCCGACCCGCACCGCCGATGCGGTGAGCGTGACGTACTCCCGGCGCTCCCAGCCCCATTCGATGAACTTGGCGACCGCCCGCTCGAACCCGGGCACCCGCTGGAGGTTCTGAGCGGCCTGGCGGTCGAGCGGGTGGCGAAAGACGTCCGGGTGCAGGCCAGCCAGGCGGAGACGCGCCGGCCGCGGTCCGCCGCCCGTGCGTGCTCCCGTCGGCCGTCCATGGGTGTCGCGCTTGTCCACGGTGCCCCCGTAGGTCGTCCCCGGCCGCGACGGTACCGCCTAAAGCGAAACGCTCCAATGTCGCGGAGCCGACCGGGCCCATCGATGCCACACCGGCGCGACTGCACGCATCTGCACGGCTATCGAGGGTCAACCCGGGGACAGAAAAATGCTACCATTCTGAACTGCGTGGTCACGCCGTGTTCCCCGTTCACGACGTGGCCACGTTTTGATTACCACTCGTTACTGATGGTGCGGGAGCCGTGCCATCTCGTAGGAGCGCGCCGCCTCGTGTCGTTTTACATCAGTAGCCCGCCCGAGGTGCTCGTCGACCGGGTGGCGGAGGTCGAGACGTTGGTGGCCGCGGCCGACGACGCGCGCGCCGGCCGCGCTCGCGTCGTCGTCGTGTCGGGCCCGGCGGGAATCGGCAAGACGGCCCTGGCCACGCGGGTGGTGGGGCAGCAAACCGCGTTTCGGCGAGTGAATATCGTCGCGGACGAGGTCGACTGTCTGGTTGAGTATTCGGCCCTCGGTCAGCTCACCGCGCTCTTTCGCGGCCATCCGGCACGATCGGCCTTCCCGCTGCTGGCGAACGGGCCGGCGCCGGGAACGACCTACCTGGCCGTCGCGGCCGAGTTGGTGCGCCTGATCGGTGATCTGGAGCCGGGGACGCCGGTGGCGCTACTGATCGAGGACGCGCAGTGGCTCGACGTCGGCTCGGCCCGGGCTCTACAGCTCGCGGCGCGCCGGTTGGGGGTCGAACCAGCCTTGATCATCGTGACCACCCGGGGTGGGACGAGGCCGGCCGACGTCGGCTGGATGCGGCTGGCCGCCACTGACGGGCTTGGGTCACATCTGCCGCTCGGCCCGCTGACGCCGGCCGGGGTGGACCGCCTGGCACTCGCGGTGCGTGGCCGGTCTCTCGGTCCGCCCGCGTCGCGCCGCCTGCGGGAGCACACCGGAGGCCATCCGCTGCACACCCGGCTCCTGCTCGACCACCTGGACTGGAGCAGTCTCGCCGGGGCGACCGGGACCTACCCGGTCCCTCCCTCCATCGCGGACATGGTGCGGCTCAGGATGGACACACTGAACACCCCGGCCAGGGATCTGGTGGCCGCGGCGGCCGTTCTCGGCGCGGCGGCGCCGCTGCCCGAGGTGGCCTCGGTCGCCGGCGTCCGCGACGCCGCCGCCGCGCTGGAGGAAGCTCTCGCGACCGGCCTGGTGACCGAGGCCGCGGGCCCCGGCGGCCGGGCGCTGACCGTGCCGCATCCCCTGCTGGCCGACGCGGTGGTCGAGACATTGGGGCCCGTCCGCCGAGCCGCCGCCCATCGCGCCGCGCTGGCCCACACTTCCGGCGACGCCGCGCTGCGCCACGCGGTCGCCGCCGCCGACGAACCAGACGAGGACCTCGCGGCGCGGCTGGAGGCGGCCGCCGACCAGCACGAGGCCGGCGGCCGCGTGGAGGCGGCCGCCGAGAACTACCTGGCCGCCGCCGGGGTCAGCCCGGACGGTGATGAGGCACAGCGACGCTTCATCCGGGGCGTCGTGCTGGTGCTGACCGCCGGGGACTTCGTCCGGGCCATCGGCTTGGCGCCCCGGGTGCGGGACTGTGGGCCGACGACCGAACGCGACACGCTCCTGGCTCTGCTCGCCTTCGTGACCGGTCAGTTCGCCACTGCCCAGGACGGCGTCGACGCGATCGCCGAGACGCGCGACGCGCCCGGGAGCACCCGGACCGCGGCCATGGTCGATCTGGCTCTGGCGGCCGCGAAGGTCGCGATGGGACGCGGCGGTCACGCTGAGGCCGCGGCCGTGGTGGCGAACCCCGCCGCCACCCCGTCGTGGCGGCGGCACGCGAGGCTGTTGGGAGCGCTTGCGCACGGTATCGCCGGGCGGGTCGAGGACGGCCTGGCTCTGCTGCGCGATCTGCCCCGGGCACCCGCCCGCGTCGGCCGGGATGATCTGGGTCTGCTCGCTGCCCGCGGTGGTCTTCGCGGCTGGGCCGGGCGCGAGGACGAGGCGCTGGCCGACCTGCGGTCGGTGCGGGAGCGGGTCGACCGAGGGGAGCCGGTGCGGTTGTTCCTCGGGTTCGCCCTCGGCCTGCTCGCCGAAGCGGAGCTCGCCGTCGGGAACTGGGACGAGGCACTGTCGGCGGCCGAGCTGGCGTTGGCCGTCGCCGAAGCCGAGGGCCGGCCGGCCGCGCTCCCGCCCGCTCACGCGGTGGCCGCTCAGGTCCACGCCGAGCGAGGCGCCGTCGAGAGCGCGCGGGAACACGCCACCCGATGCCGCGAATGGGCCGACGTCATGCCGTCGGCGATGAACCTGGTCGTGGCCGCGCTGTCGGAGGCCGTAGTGGCCCGAGCCGCGGGCCGAGGGGATCAGATGCTTGCGGCTCTGGCGCCGCTCGCCGAGGACAATCCGCCGTTTCGCCGTTCCTACTGGCGGGTTCTCCACGCCCAGGCCCTGCTGGAGACCGGGAACGTGGCCGAGGCCCGACGGCGGGCCGCCGCCCTGAGCGCCGCGGCCGGCCGGGCCGGCGTCGAAGCCCGCCTGCTGGCGGCCGAGGCCGCGCTGGCTGACTTCGACGTCGCCGGCGCGCGGCAGACGGCGGCGAGCCTGGCCACCGAGGAGTCCCGGGGTGGGCCGTTCCTGGCCGCGCGGGCCGACCTCACTCTCGGCGCGGTCACCCTGGCCGACGGCCGCGTACCGGCGGCCGTCGACGCGGTGCGCCGGGCCCAGAGCCGTTTTCACGACCTGGGCGCGTGGCCCTGGGTGGCGCGCTGCCAACGGACGCTGGCGGGGGCCGGCGAAACGGCCGCGACCGCTGGCCGGGTGACGGGGAGTCTGACCCGACGGGAACGGGAAGTCGCCCGGCTGGCCGCGTCCGGGCTGTCGAACGCCGAGGCCGCGGCCCAGCTCTACGTCAGTCGCAAGGCGGTCGAGTTTCACCTGACCAACGTGTACAGCAAGCTTGGGATCACCTCCCGTCGCGAGTTGGCGGGTCGGCTGGAGAGTCTGCGGGTGATGCCACCGCCGGACGCCGGTGGGCCGAAATCTGGGGTGGGACCCTAGGGATTGCGGGGCCAGATCACGGCAGCATTGGTGCCCGGCGGAGGATGGGTACGGCGGAACCGGAACCGGCGAGAAGGCCGGGACGAGCCGCCGGTTGCCACCTGCCGTCGACCGCGGGGCGGCGCCTGGTACGGGGAGGGAGCCGCCCCGCGTCTTCTCTCCCGACGCGTCTTCTCTCCCGGCGCGGCTTCCCACCGTCGAGGGGTTTTCACTTCCCAAGCGGAGCGTCGGACGGCACTGTTAGGTTTATGCCCCTTTCGCGAACTCTGTCGGGCTTGGTCGCGCTCCTGGCGTCGGCCGCCCTCGTAGCGGGTTGCTCGTCGTCCGGGGGCTCCGCCAGCACGTCCGCCCCGGCGGGCGGTGGGTCGAGCCCACGGCCGCTCGGCACCGTGGTCGACTGGTCCACCTACCACCGCGCGAACAGCCGGACGGGGAACGTCCCGGGCCTCGGGCGGCCGAACGAGCTGAGCGCGGGGTGGGCCCAGAAGCTCGACGGAGCGGTCTACGCGCAGCCCTTGGTCGTCGGCTCGACGGTCGTCGTCGCGACCGAGAACAACACCGTGTACGGCCTCGACCTCGCCACCGGGCAGACCCAGTGGTCCCGGCATGTCGGAACCCCGGTGCCGTTGTCCGCGCTGCCGTGCGGCAACATCGACCCGCTCGGCATGACCGGCACCCCGGCCTATGACAGCGCGACCGGCCTGGTCTTCGTCGTCGCCGAGACCACGGGCGCGCAACACGACCTGGTCGCGCTCGACGTCCGCCACGACGGCGCGGTCCGGTTCACCCGCAATCTCGACGTCACCAACCGTGATCGCAAGACCGAGCAGCAACGGGCCGCGCTGGCCGTCGCGAACGGCAAGGTCTACACGGCGTTCGGCGGCCTGGACGGCGACTGCGGCAACTACGTCGGCTACGTCACCGCCGTCTCGACCGACGGCACCGGCCCCGTCGCCCACTACGAGGTGCCGACGGCGCGAGAAGGTGGCATCTGGGCCGCGTCCGGACCGGCCGTGGCGGACAACGGCGACGTGTACGTCGCGGTCGGGAACGGCGCGAGCGTCGGCGGCCCGTACGACGGGTCGGACTCGGTGCTGAGGCTGTCGGGCGATCTCTCGCGCCGGCTGAGCTACTTCGCCCCGACGAACTGGGGCGCGGAGAACGCCGAGGACGCCGACCTCGGCTCCACCGGCCCGCTGCTGCTGCCCGGCGGGCTCGCCGCCGTGTCCGGCAAGAACGGGATGGTCTACCTGCTGGACGCCACCGATCTCGGTGGGATCGGCGGCGAGCTCGCCTCCGTCGGCGGCTGCCGCGGCTTCGGGGGACTCGCCTACGCGGGCGGCGCGCTGTACGTGCCGTGCACGAGTGGCCTCACGCGGGTAGACGTCGCCGGCCATGCGCTCACGAAGCGCTGGCAGGCGGACTCCATCCCGGGAACCCCCGTCGTCGGCGGCGGCACGGTCTGGGCGCTCAGCCCGCGCGATGGCACGCTCTTTGCCGTGGACGCCGCGACGGGCAAGGTCCTCACTCGGTATCGGGTCGGCCGGACGAGCCGGTTCGCGTCCCCGGTACTTTCCGGCGGGATGGTTCTGGTCGGGACGAACGCCGGCGTCACCGCCGTGGCCGCCAGCGCGGGGTAGGTCCGCGGCGGACGGGGGTCGCTATGCGGCGCGACTATTCTGGTGTGGATGAGGCGTCCGGCTGGCGACGCGACACATCCGACCGGGCCGCGATTCACACCGCCGCCGGAACGGTAAACGGGGGAAGGCAGCATGGCGGATCAGCGTCATTGTCGGTCTCGACCGCCCGCTCGGCGTCGTCGGCCCGCGACCTCGGTCGGGACACGGCCGCCCCGGCCGCTGCGGGACCTCCTGCCCGGCCATCCCTCGATCTGGGCCGCCTACGTCCACGGCGGACCGTGAACGACCGCGGCGGGCCTGGACCCGCCCGGCCGCCCGTGATTGCGCGGTACTCGTTGCTCCCGGCCCGCTGACCACGGGCTCGGCCCAGCGGCGGCGGCAGATGCCGGGAAGCGTCCCGATCTGGCCGTGATAGCGTCCGGCCAGGGGGTGGCCGGACGGTTACGGCTGGACGGGGGCGGCGGGCAACCGATGATTGTCGAGAGGGGCCGCATAGCCGCCGCGCTCCCCGCGTACGAGCTTGGTCCGGAGCTTGGCTCCGGGTCCTTCGGCCTCGTGTTGGCCGCGCGTCATCGGAAGATTGAACGCGACGTCGCGGTGAAGATCATCCCCGTTCAGGGGGACCGCCCCTCGGCTGATTTCGCCGCCGAGGCGCGGGTGCTGGCCAGTCTCGACCATCCCCATCTCGTCCGGCTCTATGACTACGACGAGCGGGACGGGCTCTGCCTGCTGGTCATGGAGCTGCTGCCCGGCAGCACTCTCAACCAGCGGAAATCCTTGCTGACCGCGCTCGACGCGTGCGCCGCGGGCCTGGCTCTGGCCGCCGGCCTGGAGAACGCGCACGCGCACGGGGTGCTGCACCGGGATATCAAACCGGACAACGCGATTTTCGACGCGGACGGACTGCTTAAGCTCACCGACTTCGGCATCGCGAAGCTGTTCGACGGCTCCGCCGCCACCGCGAGCGCCGTGGCGGGAACCCCGACATACATGGCTCCCGAGCAGATCCGGACGGGACGGCTCACCCCGGCGACGGATATCTACGCGCTGGGCGTTGTCCTCTACGAACTACTCGCGGGATCGCCGCCGTTCTCCTCCTCCGCTCCCATCATCAATCTCTATCACCAGCATCTGTGGGCGCCGCCGCCACCGCTGTCGATGGTGCCGCCGGACATAGGCGACGTCGTTCTGCGCGCGCTCGCGAAAGAGCCGGAAGACCGCTTCCCGTCGGCGGGCGCGTTCGCGGCCGCGCTGGCCGGGGCCGCGACCGCCACCTTCGGTCCCGGCTGGCTGGGCCGGACGTGGCTGACGCTTCGGCTGCCCGACGAGGTCCGGGCCACCTGTGAGCGGGCCGAGCCGCCGCGCCCGGCGGACGCCTCGCCGCCCCCGCCCCCGCCTCCAGCCAGCCCGCCGCCGGCGGGCGGGCCCGGTCCCCAGCCGGCGGCCGGCGCGCGCAACGCCGCCCGGGGCCGGCGGGCCTCCAGCCGCCGCCGGCGGCTCCGGCTGCTGGCCGCCGCGACCGTCCTGCTGACCGCCGCCGGGGTGTCCCTGCTCCTGCTGCTCGGCGGCGGGCCCGGCGGCCTGGGCGGGGGGTGTTCGGGGCGGACCGTGCTGCGGGTCGCGGCCGATCCCGGCCCGGCCCGGCCGCTGACGGCGATCGCCGCCGACTACAACCGGAGCAAGCCGTCGGTGGACGGCCACTGCGTCACGGTCGCGGTGTCCGCCCTGACCTCGCGCGCCGCGCTGACCGCGCTGGCCGGCCGCTGGTCCGCGGACGGTGCCGGCCCGGAGCCCGACGTGTGGGTGCCGGAGTCCGCGGACTGGTCGGCGCTCGCGCGGACGGTGCCGGCCGCGGCCGGGCTGCTGGCGAAGGAGCAGACGACGATCGCGACCACGCCGGTCGTCGTCGCCATGCCGGCGCCGCTCGCCGCCGCGTTCACGGCGCCCGGCAAGCCGCCGCTGACCTGGCGGGACCTGCAGGACGACGTGACGAACACCAGTTTCTGGTCGGATTACGGGCATCCCGAATGGGGCGGGTTCCGGGTCGAGTTCGCCGACGCGTCCGCGTCCGACGCGACGCTGCGGACCGTCCTGTCAATGGCGACGGTACGGCAGACAACCGGCGTGTCGGCGCTCACCCCGACGTCGTTCCGCAAGGACCGGACCGCCCAGCTCAGCGTTCTCGTCCTGGAACGGAACTCCGCTCGTATCCCGAAGACGACCGGGGACCTTTTCGCCGATCTCCGCGCGGCCGACACGGCCGGAAAGTCGCTTACCCACGCGTCCGCGATCCCGATGCTGGAAAGCGATGTGGTGGCCTACAACGGCGGGGTGGGATCCACGGCGGGCGCGCCGCGCGTCCAGCTTACCGCCGTCTATCCCGGGCCAACCGCGACCCGGGTCGACGTCACCTACATCACGGCCGGCGCGGCCCGAACCGACCGAAATCTCGCGGGCGCGGCGGCCGCCTTCCTGGCGAGGGTCCGGAGCGACGCCGGCCAGCGGGAGTTCTCCAGCGACGGGTACCGGGGCGCGGACGGAAGCGCGACCGCCCTCGGCCCGGGAACGGGCTCGGGGCCGGCCACCTCGACGGCCGTCGCCGGCCCGGTCCTCTCGGCGGCGACGACCTTCTTCACGGCTGTTCACCAGCGGGGCGCGTCGCTCGCGCTGCTGGACATGTCTGGCTCCATGAACGAGATCGTCGCCGGCACCAACCCGCCGCAGACGAAAGCCCAGGTGGCGGCGAACGCTCTTGTCACCGCGCTGCCGTTGTTCGCGCCCGACTCCGCCGCGGGCCTCTGGGTCTTCTCGACGGAACTCGACAACGGGCAGTACACAAAAGAACTCTTTCCGGTCGAGGACATGGACGCGCCCGGACGGCCCGGGCCGACCCACCGGGACGATCTGCGCGATCTCGGCGCCGCGCTGCGCCCGGCCGGCGACACGCCTCTCTACGCGGCCGTTCTGGCCGCGTTCCGCGACCGCGCGGCGCACTACGTCAACGGCCGACTAAACCTTATCTTCGTGCTGACCGACGGCCGAAACGACACGCCGGGCGACCCGCGCGGAATCGACCTCGACCAGCTCCTGCGCGACGTGCGCGCGGAGTTCGACCCGAAGCGACCCGTCCGGCTGGTCACCATCGCCTACGGGCCGGACGCCGACCCCGCCCCGCTGCGCGAGATCGCGGCGGCGACCGGGGCGCCCTCGTACCAGTCGCGCGACCCGACCGATATCTTCAACGTCTTCGTCGACGCTCTCACCGAGATCACCTGACCCGGGACGCGACCCAGGAGTCGATCATCGCGCGGGCGATGGAGAGCCGGCCGGGCAGCCGGAACCCGTCGTCGTCGGCGGGGCTGGACGGTCCCCAGTCGTCCCGGGCCAGGGCCGGGCGCAGCTCGTCCAGGCTGAGCCACATCGCCTCGGCGATCTCGTCCCCGTCCAGGTCGAGCGGCGCCTCGGGATCGGCGACCGCCTGGAAGCCGATCATGAGTGAGCGGGGAAACGGCCAGGCCTGGCTGCCCAGGTAGCCGACGTCGCGGACGGCGAGGCCCACCTCCTCGGCCACCTCGCGGACCACGCACGCCTCGAGCGACTCGCCGGCCTCGACGAAGCCGGCCAGCACCGAGAACCGGCCGGCGGGCCACGTCCGCTGGCGGCCCAGCAGCAGCCGGTCCGCCCCGTCGTGGACCAGGCAGATCACAGCGGGGTCGGTCCGGGGGAACTCCTCGTGGCCCTCGGCCTCGCAGACCCGGGCCCAGCCGGCGTTGGTGGGCCGCGTCGGCGAGCCGTCGCGGGCGCAGAAGCGTGCCCGCCCATGCCAGTTCAGCAGCGCGATCGCGGTCGCCGACAGGGCAGCGTCGACCGCCGCGAGCTCGCCGCCGACCGTGAACAGGTCCGACCAGAGCGCCGGGCCCTCGGCGGCGCCGGCCGGGGCGCGCACACCCCAGTAGTCGACGCCGCCCGCCTCGCCGAGCAGCAGCGCGTCGGCTGGGGGCTCATCGGCAACGTCGGCCGCCGCGCGGGTCCACAGACGGGGCCGCCCTCGGGCCTCGGCGTCAGCCCATACGACGGGAAAGCGCCCCTGCCCATCGACGAGGACGACTTGCCCAGCGCTCCAGCTCTCCCGCCGACGGTCCGGATGCAGGCGCGCGGCCGCGTCCCGCGCTACGGGCGCTCCGGACAGCACCGGCGGTACAACCAGCTCAAATGCACTCACGGGCCCATCCTCCCCTGGCCGCGCCGAGGAGGTGCGCCTGCTGCCCGGGGCGGAGACGACGAGCACAGCGCCGGTGAAGTTTGCGACGGCCAGGGGCCTCGCCGTCCGCTCCGACCAGAGCACGGGTGCCGTCGACGCCGGAGCCGTCGGGCAGTTGGGGTCGAGGACCAGCACGCGCTCGTGCGGGCGTAGGTTCAGGCCGCTCACCAGCGAGGGTTGTCCCTGGACGGTCTGCCCCTCGCGCTCACGAATGCTAAGGAGCAGAGACATGAAGTCCGTCGTGGTGGGTGTGATCGGAAGCTTGTTGGGAGTCGTGATCGGTGTGGTTGCGCAGGGGACACAGTCGCGGCGCGATCGGCGGTGGCAGCGCGACGAGTCGTTCACGACGGAGAAGCGCCTCGTCTACGTTCGGTATCTGCGGGCCATCAGCGCGAGCTACGCCCAAGCAGTCATCGGACAGCGCGACCGGTCCGAGGACGGCAACCTCCATGCCGCGACCGCCGAAATCGAACTACTTTGCGAACCACGGGTTGCGGCGGCGGCACGGAATCTCAGAGATGACGTGATTGAGGCCCACTCGCGGATTGCCTCGGGCGGGATCGATAAAAGCGAAGTCGTGCCCGGTGTCAATGAGAAGAGGTTGGCACTGGTGGAGATGTTCAGGTCTGACCTGGGCACGAGTCGTCGGTCGTGAGCGTCCGCGCCCGCAGATCACGGCCCGCTCCCGGACGAGGTCGCGCGCTTCCTTGGCGGGATCGGCCGCAAACCGTAGTGCGTGCGTCGGCGGGCCGGACCCGATCGGGTCCGGCCCGCCGTCCGATCAGAGCGGGTTGCTCAGCTCTGCGGCATCCGGGTCCAGCTGAAGGGACCGAACGAGGTCGCGGTCGTCGGGTTGTGCGCGCCGGGCGCCGCCGTCAGCTTCAGCCACTCCAGCGGGAAGGTGCTGCCGTGGACGACGACACGGTGGAAGTTCGGCACGTTGTATTGCGGGTGGCTGTTCCACGCGTCGTAGGCGCAGACGCTCGCGTCGCCGGTGCACGGCGCGGCCGCCGCCAGCGGGTTGTCCGACCGGTAGGTGTGGGAGTCGCCGGTGAACAGCAGGACCGGCTTGCCCAGTGCGGTGGTGTGTGAGGCCAGGCTGGACACGACGGGCTCGTAGTTGCTCAGGTGCGCGGTGGGCTTGCCGTCGAGGTCCCACATGTCGGCCTGGGTGACGACGACCACGCCGGCGGCGTCGTCGTGCTGGGCCGTCGCGAAGGCCCGGTCGAGCCAGCGCAGGTCGGCGGCGGTGCGCTGGCTGGCCTCGGCCTGCTGCGCGGCCGACGCCGACGGGGCGCCGTACCAGGGGTCGGCGTCGTTGTTCGAGCCGCCGGGCACGTTGATCGTGACGAACACGATTCCGTGCTGTTCCCACAGGACGTTCTCGACGTACTGGGCGTCGGTCGGATGCGCGCTGTCGGGCACCTGCGCCTGGGACAGGACTGACAGCGTGCCGCTGCCCAGCGTGTGGCCGGGCTGGCTGAAGAAGATCGAGCGGACCAGGCTGAGGTTGTCGACCGGGTTACCGGACGCGTAGTCGACCGGCTGTCCGGTGGCCGGGTCGGTCACGTACTTGACCTGCCCGGTCGTGGCGTCGTAGGTGCCGCCGCCCTCGCCGGCCTTGTGGCAGTCGGTCCACTCGTTGTCGCCGGGGGTGTAGACCAGCGGGTCCGTGAAATGCGTCCAGAGACCGGCGATGGACCGGTCGTAGGATTCGGTGCAGTACTGCTTGCCGGAGTGAATGTCCCCGACGTGAATGACGCCGCCGACGTCCGGGTCGTTGTTCACCGAGTTGATGAACGCCGGCGTCGCGTCGAACTCCGAGGTGTCGGTCGGGGTGGTGCCGTACGGTGCGTCGCCGTAGACGGCGACGGTGAAGGCGCCTCGGGTGCCGTTATCATGGCCGTTGTCGTTCCCGTTCGCCGGCGCCGCGAGCGCGGCTGTCGTCGACACCGTGAGCAGGGCAACCGTCACGCCCGCCGCTGCGGCCCACGTCCGTCTGATCATGCTGTCCCCCAGATTGGTAGTAGGGCGGACGACGAAGCTTTCCGGCGTCGCGCCTCACCTTTCCGACCGTCAGATGAACGGCCAGAGAATCCTGCGGGGCGCATTTTCATCATGAGTATTTGTTGTGTAATAGGTGTGCCTGCGTGCGTGCGTGCTGGCCTGGCGTGCGCCGGAGCGCTACTCGGCGTCGTGGAAGATGAGGCCGAGGGTGGCGCGCGAGCCGCGCCGGATCGTGCTCACGCCGTGCTTCATCGGCGCCGCCCGCCAGCCGCGCGCCGACGGGACGGGCCGGTCGATGGTCGTGAAGATGATGGGGTGGCCCTGGCGACGGTGGCGGCGAAGCCGCGGGACTGGGCCCGCGGCCGCTGCTCCAGCATCAGGAACTCGCCGCCGTCGTGGTCGACGCCCGGCCGGTCGAGGCCGATGACGACCTGGAACGGGAAGACGAGCTCGCCGTACCGGTCCTGGTGCAGGGCGTTCCAGTCGCCGGCTCGGTAGGACAGCATCAGCGGCGTCGGCCGGGTCTGGCCGGCGGCGTGACAGCGTTCGAGCCAGGCGTCGAGGGTGTCCGGCCAGGTGCCCGGCCGGTGGAGTCGGTAGGTCCCCGAGCCGAACCGGTGCCGGGTCATGTCGACGGTCGAGCGGAACCAGCGGGGCTCGTCGAACATCGCTCGGAGTGCCCGGCAGGCGGCCGGGTCGAGGAGCTCCGCCGTCCGGGCGTGCCCGACCTCGTTGAGGTCGTCCTGGAGCCGCGGCCAGTCGAGGGCGTCCACCCGGGCGATGGCCGAGAGCGGCTTCGGCTCGTTCACCTGTTCCAAGATAGCCGGCTTCGGGGCCGCGGCCGGGCCGGCCCTCGCCGGGCCGCTTTACGTCCCGGCTACACCGCCGTGTTCTTGTGGCAAACGGCCCGCGGGGCGTCCCGTCGAGGCGGATGATCCGATCGGGGAAGCGATCAGGCGGGCGCCGGTAACACAGCCCGGGCCGCCGGGGCACGCGGTTCACCGCGTCACGGAACACGGGGGAGGCAAGATGTCGGTTTTCCAGACATATTCGCGGTGGGGAAGGGGCCAGCGCGAGGGTGGCGCCCGCCGTGGCCGGCGCGGCGTGCGCGCGGCCGCCGCGGCGGTGGCCGTCGCCGCGATCGTTGTGACGGTCGCCGGGCCGGCCTCGGCGCGCGCGCATCTGCCGAGCGCGCCGCGCCACCTGCGCGTCCAGGTCGGCGCCGACGAGCCGGGCAACCTCGTGCCCTGCTACCTGCACTACTACGTTTCGTGGGACCGGCCGGCCCGGGGCGCGGCCCAGGTGACGTCCTACTCGCTGACGCCGGAGATCGAAGGACAGCCGCTCACGACGACCAGCACGAACTTCACGTACTACCACTACGATTCCGCCGGCCTGGGTGAGGGCGCCGTGGTCACCGTGACGGCGAACTCGGCGGCCGGCTCCGGCCCCGCCGCCTCGACCGTCGTCCACCTGCCCGCCGACCCGTGCAACGCCGTCGCCCCTACCTCACCCTGACCCGCCGGGTGGGACAGGCGCCCAGGTCGGTGGGGCGCGGTCCCAGCGGGCCGCGTCGTCCTCGGTGACGAGCCCGGTCGTCGGGTGGGTGTCACCGACCCGGTCACGGGTACCCGCCAGGGGGGCGGTTCCCGGCGCCGGGGTCCCGGAGAGATCGGAAACTGCCGGCCGTGTACGCGACGAAGGAGGGTCTCCCATGATGAGTAGTCCTGTAGCGCGGGGGCGGACCCGCGAAGCCGGCCAAGGGCTCGACGACGACGAACTGAAGCGGCAGGTCGCCGGGCAGACCTCGTCCGACCGCAAGGTCGCGGGCATCTTCGAACGCGAGCGCAACCACGCCGCCTCCGACACCGAGGCGGCGAAGTCCGACCCCGCCGACCTCGGCGGATAGGCCGGCGGGCCCAAGGTCCCGACCAGGGGTGACGTCGCGCCCGCGATCTCGGCCATCGGGCGGGGAACCGTGAGCCTGTGCGATGGAGCTGCGAACGCGGGTACCAGATCGACGAGATCATCACCGCCGTCGGCGGCCGGCATGTGCGGGTGCTCCGGGTCCGCCGGGGCGGAGAACGGATCGGGGACTTCCTGACCTGGGCCGACGTCCTCGCCGAGCTCGATCTCGGCTTCGTCATCCAGGACGACGCCTCCTGGGGTCCGCCCGGCGGGTCACCGGAGGCCGTCGAACACGACGGCCCGGTCCGCCACCACCGGCGGGGCCTCCGCACCGGCTCCTCGCCGGCTGACGGGCGGCGCGGCCAGAGACACCGCGGTCGGCCGGCCAGTTCATTCGGGCGCACCGCTGGCCGTCGCTGACAGTGTCGTGGCCGACCAGCCCATATTCGGTATCCCCGCCGGTCCCGGACCGAGCGGGAGGTCGGCCTGGACCAGGCCCCCGCCGCCAGCACCGCTCCCGCCGCCAGCACCGCTCCCGCCGCCAGCCGGCGTGACGGTAACGGTGCCGCCGAGCTGCTCGGCGCGTTCGCGCATCGACTGGAGGCCCACGCCCGGCGTCCAGGCGGTGGCCGCCGTGCCACCGTCCCGTACGGCGATGCGCAGCCGGGACGCGCTGGCCTGGATGCTGAGCGTGACGTCGGTGGAACCGGAGTGGCGGGCGGCGTTGGCGATCGCCTCGACCGCGATGCGGTAGGCGGCGACCTCGACCGCGGCCGGCAGCGCGGGCAGGTCGTCCGCCGCGTCGATCCGGACCGTGACGGGACGCCCGTCCGGAGCGCTAAGCCGCCCCGCCCGCTGCCGGATGGCGGCGACGAGCCCGAGTTCGTCGAGCGCGGGCGGGCGCAGGCCGTAGGCGATCCGCCGGACCTCGGAGATCGCGCCGGCGGCGTCGGCGCGCAGCTCCGCCAGCAGGGTGCGCGCCCGTTCGGAGCCGGGCTCGGGCCCCTCGGGCGGGATGAGGTTGCGGGCGGCGTCGGCGCTGTAGGCGATGCCGGCGAGGACCGGGCCGAGGCCGTCGTGCAGGTCACGGCGTAGCCGACGGCGTTCGTCCTCGAGCGCGCCGACGAGCTGCCCGCGCGAGAGCTGGAGCTGCTCGGCCAGGTGGGCCGCGCGCAGCGCCTGGGCCAGCGGCGGGGCGACCAGCCGGAGGACCGTGGCCGTCGCCGGCGGCAGGACGGCCACGGAGGGCGGCAGGCCGACGACCAGATCACCGACCCGCTCGTCCCGCGCGACCAGCGGGACGGTGACGGTCGCCGCGCCGGGAGTGCCGGCGACGGCGATGCGCTCGTCCTGATGGCGCAGCTCCAGGTAGGGCAGGGCCAGGCTGGTGCGCAGCACCGGCAGCCACTCGATGGGCCCGCCGCCGGAGTCCAGCCGCTCGCCCAGCCCGGTCAGCGTTACGACCGGGTCGGCCTGCCCGCCGAACAGGACGTCGTCGAGGACGGACTCGGCCCGCCGCCGCAGCGGCTGGAAACCCACGGCGACGAGGACGCACACGACCGTCGCGGCGCCCCGGCCCGGGGAGTGGCGCGTCCCGAGCTCGAGTGCCGCCAGCAGACCGCCGGCCACGGCTACCGCCACCTCGAGCGACGCGGTCCACACCGCGGTGCAGCGGATGATCCAGCGGATGTCCAGCCAGTCCGAGCCGACCCGGGCCAGGGCCACGCAGGCGGGCGGGATCGCCAGCCCGAGGGCCAGCGCGGCGGTGGCCGCCGCATGACTCCGGAACACGGCCGCCGCGGCCAGCCCGACATGGAAGATCATCACGGCCGCCGCCCCGCAGCCCCAGGCCAACCAGAGCAGCGCCCGGCGCTCCCCGCCCGACGCGCGGGCGAACCGGAGGCAGCCACCGACCAGCAGGACACCGCCGGCGAAGGCGGCCGCGGGGTCCGCGACCGCCGGGTGCGGCTGGGTGGCCGCGCTCACCGCGCCGGCGGCGACGGCCACGGCCGCGCACAGCGTCACCGCCGGCCCGGGTGTCCGGCCGGTGGGGAACAGCGCCACCGCGGCCGGCGCGCAGACTCCGACGGCCGCCAGGTACAGCGGCTCCCCGAACTGCCCGGCCCGCCCGATGCCGGCCAGGCCCAGCAGATAGGCCACGCCGCTGGCCGCGGCCAGCCCAGCGATCCCGGCCAGCAGCAGACCGACCCGGTCGCGGGCCCCGTGCGCCGCCAGCAGGGCCCAGGCCGATCCGGCACAGGCCAGCCCGACCGGGACGTCGATCTGGACCCACAGTGGCGACCCGGCGGCGGCCAGCGCGAACGTCGCCGCGACGACCAGCACGGCCGCGACGACCAGCCACCGCAACCGTTGCTTCGGCCGTGCGCGGGTCATGGTCAGGACGCCGCCAGCTCGACGCCGTCCAGCGTCGAGAGCAGGGCGGCGATCCCGCGGCGCACCACCGGATGGTCGTCGGCCAGCAGCACGCGCAACGGCGCGGGCAACGCGCCCGCCGTATCGTCGCCGCTCGCCCGATCATCGCTCACACGACGATGATGACGCCCAGGCCAGGAGATGTCTCTGGGGGCAGGGTCCCAGACCGACCGGAGGAATTCCCGGACGGCTGGGAGCACGACCCGCGGTCGCCGACGATCAGCGAACCGACGATGAGTGACGAAGCGACCCGCACTGAAAGGGCATGGTCATGAACATCACTCTCTCCAAGGCGAACAAGGTCGGTCTCGGGCTGGCTGTCCTTCTCGCCCTCATCGACCTGGCGCTGTACAGCACCGATCTCGAGATTCTTCTGAGCAGCACGCTGATGGGCGCGGTCACGCTCGTCGCGGTGGTCGTCCACTGGCGGCGCCGGTCCCAGGTCGCGTCGCGAGTGGTCGCGGCGAGTCGGATCGTCTCGGGGGCCGCGGCGGTTCCCCCGTTCTTCCAGGGCACCGACGCCGGGACGGCGCTGTTCGCCGCGCTGTTCATTCTCGTCACCGTCGCGGCCGTCGGCCTCAGCATGGCCCGTCAGCCGGCGCCGGCGGAAGCCGCGCCTCTCGCCTGATTCGGGCGACCTCGATCTGGTGGCCGGCATCCCGGCCGGCCGCCGGACTGATGTCCGGAGAAACGGCCCGGCGTCCGGCTGGTCGCGGCCGGCCGGCCGTCTGGGACGGGACGCGTCGGACGTTATCGCGGAGGATGGTAGTATGCCCTCTGCGTCATTCGGGCCTGATGAGTCGCCATTCGATCTGCACTGGCGGTGGGATTGACGCGCGGATTGCGGATTGCGGGTGGCATGGGCGCACGGGGGCGCATATGTGGGACGGGCAGTTGTCGCGCGCGGAGATCCTGGTGGATCATCCTGGTGGTTTCCACTACCAGGCCGACCTGCCCGCTGGCACCACCCTGGTCGGAAGCCCGGACGTGGTGGACGCCGCGGTCAGGGCCGGATTCCCTGAGGACCGGGGCATAAGGCTGACCGTTCACGGCCCGTGCTGCTCAGGCGGGATTGGTCTTGCCGTCACCGCCGCCGAGGGCGGTCCGGTGGTTCTCAACGCGGCGAGAATCTCGTGGTTCCGGCAGTTGTGGGAGGACCCCTATTCAAATCCGCTCTCGGTGCGTCGGGGCCCGAGTGTGAACATGCCTGCCTGGCCGCGCGCGATGGACCGGGCGGTGGTCGGCGTGCGCGCCGAGGTCTCGCGCCTGACCACCTTCTGGCCGGGCGTGGCCCGCGACTGCTGGCGGGTGGCCATGGTCAATCCGCTGGGTGACCGGCCCGATCCGGGCGACGCGCGGTGGCGAACCGTCCGGGGCGAACGGGCCGTGGTCCTCACGGCCGCCGAACTCGGCATGGTCCTGACCCAGTTCGGCGACTTCCTGGTCTTCCCCGCTCACCGTGCGCCCGTTCGCCGCGCCCAACCCGCCGCCCCGGCGGCAATTCACGACGTCGTGCTCAAGGTGTCGAGCCGTGGCCTGTTCGTCGGCGACCCCAGCGATGGCGATGGTCTGGCGCTGCTCGCCTATCTGCTCCGCACGGGCTCGGTCCCGGTCGAGTACGCCGCCCGCGGCGAGGGGCCCTGATGGGGAAGATCTTCATCAGCCACACGGCCCGGGATCTCGCTCGCCGCCTGGCCCACGACCGTCGCACCGGGTCCGAGCGGATAGCGCTCGACGACGCCGGCCGGGCGGTGGCCGAGCGGACCGAGCGAGTCCGCGACGCCATCACAAGGATGATCACCAAGGAACTCGAGGCGGAGGTCTGGGTCGACCGGCACGATATGCCGGCCGGAAAGGACTGGAAGACGTCGCTGCACCACGCGATCAAGGACTCCGTTTCCGGAATCGTGCTCCTGGACTCGAACATCCGCTACTCGACCTGGGTGCCCAAGGAAGCCTGGCTGATGCTCAGCCGCGCGAAGACGGAGGCCGAGTACCGGCTCGTGGTGGTCGTGCTGAAGCCGATGCGGCTGGAGAATCTGCGCGCGGAGCCGGACCTGGATCCGAACCTGGCCGAGTTTCTCGACGACACCAGCGTGGTGCAGAACATCGTCGAGGAGGACGTGGAGAACGGCTACCAGAACATGATCAACCAGATCCGGATCGCGCTTGAGGGTTTCGGCCGACCCCCGTACCCGCGGGAGCCGACCGGGGAATGGATGGTCTTCGTCCACGACCGGCTGCGCGAACGGGGCTTGGCCGAGCATCTCTGGAGTGGCCTGTGGCCAAAACGGGTTGTCCGCCCGGACGGGTGGGGATCCGGGTTCCCTCCGCACGACGTGCGGCTCGAGCGGAAGGCGCGCATCCTAACCCGCCATCTTTTCATCCATCCCCTCGACTGGCGGATGATGAACGCTCTCTACGATGTCTCGCGGCGGCCGGGCGTCGATATCTTCCCGCTGCTGGACGAGATCCGGCCACTGTGGCTCGGGCGGGACGAGGCGGCCGCCATCCGGGCGGCGGCGCGGCCCGCGCCGGGATCGCCGCCGGCCGTTGTGCACCTGCGGACCGACGATGTCGCACTCGGCCGCGCGGGGGTCGAGCGGGCGACGGCCCGGGAACCCGACACCGTCGAGACGATCGTCCCGCCCGGTCCCGCTGACCCAAGCGGTTCCTACGAGCCGAACCTGCTGGCAGCGGTCATTGAGAACCAGGCGCGGCGGTGTTTTGGCTACCGCTATTTCCTGGGCGGCAACGCTGGCTTCTCCGGCGGCCCCGGCTACCCCGGCTACCCCGGCTACCCCGGCTATCCTGAACTGCCCACGAAGGACACGAGCGGCGGAGCGCCCCGGATCTCCCTCGAAGCGGGGCCGGACGACGAAGCCGGCCCGCCGGCCGGTGCCCCGGCCGAACCGCCGCTGTTTGCTGTGCTCGCCTTCGGGGAGGTTGCCGACTCGCTGCGGCCGATGGCGTTCCGGGTCGCGTTGCGGGTGCTCCAGAAGGTACGGCCCGGCGTGACGGCGGTCCTGCTGACCGAGAAGGACGTGCCGGCAGACGCGCTGCCTCCGGAGATCGGCCTGACGGTGGTCTCGGTCGACATCAACAAGTTCAGGGCCGAGTGGGTGTCCGGAAAGCTGACCACGATCCAGGCCGCGGGCCGTCGCGGCCCGGCCTAGCACGCCAGCCACATCAGGGGGAAACGACAGCCGTGGACGAAGTCTTCACCCGGATCGACAACCTGGTCGACGTGACTCCCGCGGGCAGGCCCGCGATGCCGGCGGTGGACCGCCGGGACGGCGCTGTCTACCAGACCGACCAGGAGCTGCGCACCGCCACCAAGATCGCGCTGGCCACCGGCCGCCCCCTGCTGTTACTGGGTCCCCCCGGCTCCGGCAAGTCGTCGTACGCCGCGTATGTCGCGCGTAACCTGGCCTGGCACTACTACGAGCACGTGATCACCCGCATGACCCAGGCCCAGGACCTGCTCTGGACCTTCGACGCGGTCCGCCGGCTGGCCGCCGCCGGCCAGCGGGCCCGGTCCGGTGAGGATGCGCCGCGCGACGAGATCCGGGACCTGGACTATGTCGAGCCCGGCGTGCTGTGGTGGGCGTTCGACCGCCCCTCCGCGTTGCGGCGGGGCATCCCTGCCGGCGAGGCGCCGCCGGCGCGGCCCCCGGACCCGCCGGACAAGAACGTCGGGTTCGACACCGGCCCGGACACCGCCGACGCCGGCGCGGTGGTGCTGATCGACGAGATCGGCAAGGCCGCGCCCGACGTTCTCGACGCATTGTTGGTACCGCTCGGCTCACTGCGTTTCCGGGTCGCGGAAACCGGTACCGACGTCGTGTCGTCCGCCCCCCGCCACCGCCGCCTCATCGTTCTCACCTCCAATGACGAACGCGACCCGAGCCCGGCCTTCCTCCGCCGGTGCGTGGTGCACACCCTGGCGCCGCCGTGGGACGTCGACGACTATCTGGAGATCGCGCGGCTCCACCTTGTCGGCGCGACCGGCAATCTGAGCCCGGCCGAGACGAGACTGTGCCGGCGGTTGGCCGAGTTCGTCATAACGGCCCGCGAGAGCTCGGGGCCCGGGAAAAGCTGGGACCGGAGCGGGCCCAGCACAGCGGAATTCCTGGATGCGGTGTGGGCCTGTCGCGAACTCGGTATCGTCGAGGGCGACGCCCAGTGGGAGCTGCTCGAACAGACAGTTCTGCGCAAGGGTGCCGGGGGGCGGTGAGCGGCCATAAGCGCTACTCCTGTCGGCGTGGCCGACGTCGTCAGGGTCTTCGCCGTGCTGCGTCCGGGCACGGTCGACCAGGCGCTGGCGCTGACCGCCGCGCTGGGATTCGGGCCCGAACCCGCCGTTGAGCCAGTCGGGCGCCCGGAGCCCGCCGGGTCGCCGGCGCCGCCCGGTGCCGACCCGGCGGACGGTTTTCCGTTTCCGGCCGACTATCCGCGGCCGCCGCGCCAGGACGACCCCGACGATGATTCCGGCCGGGACGCCGACGGCGATCCTCGCACCGGCATCAGTCCATATCCCGAAAACGACTCCGGCGACAAATCCGACGACAAATCCGGCGGTGATCCCGGCGGCGTCCCCGGAAACGGCGGCGAGCGGGCGCCGGGAAAACGGCTCAGCCCGTCGTGGTGGGAGATAACCCGGGCGCCCGGCTGGCTCGCCGCGGCGAGGGAACCGCTGGAGATGGGCAGCCGCCTGGTCGGGCCCCACTGGCCGGACCCCCTGCTGCCGCCGCGCCGGACCGCCGGGCTGATCAGCACCGCGGTTGAGACCCTCACCGCCGGCAACGAGTTCTGTCTTCCCGCCATCGTCGAGGGGCTCGCCCGGCTCCGCCTGCCGGTGCCCCTGCCGAAGCGCGGCCGCGTGGCCCCGGCGCGGCGGGCCCAGGTCCTCGTCGACGTCGGCCCCGGGATGGAACCGTTCGCCACCGACAGCCGCGATCTGGTGGACGCGGTGAAACAGGGCGTCGGCGCCGACGCGGTCGAGGTCGTCGCCTTCGACGGCTGCCCGGTGCGCGCGTTGCCCGCTCCGCCCACCGGGCCCGGCCGGGGCGCGGGGCGCGGCCGGCCCTACGAGCCGCCGGCTCCCGACGTCGCCCTGATCATCGCGACGGACCTGGGCTGCGGCCCGCCGATCGAGGAGCGTGACCCGGCCCTGGCCGACGACTGGGCCCGGTTCGCCGCGCGCCTGGCCGGCCGGAGCGCGCCGGTCGTCGTGTTCACACCGCTGCCCCGGGCGCGCTGGTCGAGCCACCCGATTGCGCGGCGGCTGACGGTGTGCGAATGGGACCGCGGGGCCAGCGTCGCCCGGCTCGCGCGGTCCCTCGCCGACCGTGCCGTGGCCAACGCCGCCGCGGCGGACGGCGGCAGCCGCGAGCCGGACCTGGCCGCGTCCGCCCGGCCGTCCCGTCCGTCCCGTCCGTCCCGTCCGGCCCCGCCGGCCCCGCCGGCCGGATCGGCCCGCCCAGGAACCACGAGCCGGGAGCCGGCGCGGGCGATCCTGGCCGGGGTGCCGCGCGCCGTCCGCGAGCTGGCCGCGCTCCTGGTGCCGGCGGTCGAGATCGAGATGGCGCTCATCCGGCGGGTGCGGCTGGAGGTACTGCCCCATCTGGACGTCGGCGTCGAGCGCGACCTGTGGTTCAGCCCGCTGGTGCAGCACCGGACGCGGTACTCGATCTTCCTGCGCCCGGACGTGGCCCGCCTGCTGGGTAGCCGGCGGCACTCCCGGCTGGTGACCGGCCCGGGCCAACCGGCCGAGCGGGCCTGGACGATCATGAGTTCGCTGCACGACCAGGCGCGGCCGGAGATCCAGCTCGAGGAGACGCTCGCCTGGACGGCGCTGTCAACGCCGGGCGACCCGCGCCCCGCCCTGGAGCGGCTGCTCGGGCCGGCCCTGCGCGCCCTGGTCGAGCCTCGCTCGCGGGAGGCGCGGTCGGTCGTCGCCTACTGGGTCAGTCAGGCCCTGCCCCGGATGCTGCCGCCGGCTCTGGAGACGGCAGGCTCCTGGCTGTTGGGCCAGATCGCGGCGGCCGAGCTGGGGTCTGGCCCGGTGGGCGACCCGCCCGTACCCGGGATCCGCCGGGGCGGCGGATCAGCCCGGCTGGCGTCGAGCGTGCTCGACGTCCTGCCCGACGTCGGCCTCCCGATCCACCTGGCCGAGGGCTTCCTGGTGATCGGCGCCGAGGCCGAGGCCGACGCGGAGGCCGTCGCCGAGGCCGCCACGGAGGCCGCCACGTGGATCGACGTGCCGCGCACGGCGCCGATCGTGCTCGAGGTGAGCTGGCCGTCCGAGACCGGGAATGGGACCGGGTCCGCGACCAGGTGGGTGACCGTCGACGTGACCCCGGGCACCGGCCCGCCGGTCCAGCTACGGGCGGGCGGCCAGGTGGCACTGGTCCGCGGCCTGCGCGGCGCGGTCCACGAACTCGGCGGCCGGGCGAGCGGGACCGAGGTGGAGCCCGCGACCCGCGAGGAGATGGAGCGCCTGCGAGCGGCGTGCGCCGAGGTCTCGGGCGGCTCCGGGCGGCCCGCGGCGGCCTGTTTCCTGGCCGGGGGCGGCGTGCTGACCGCGGCGGCCGGTCAGGGCCGGGACGAGGGCGAACCGCCCACCGCGCTGGAGGTCAGCCGGGCCTATCCGTGGGAGTGGTCCCACTTCGCGGGGGCGGTCACCGAGCCGGCGGACGCCCGCGGCGCCCTGCTGCTGCACGGCGTGCCGGCGCCGAGCGATGTGCGGCCGTTGACGCTCGTCGACGACGCCCCGGCGACCGGAGCGCGCGTGCTGCTGCTGGCCTGCGTCCGGCCGGGAACGCACGTGGTACTGGCCGGCGAGGTCGTGGACAGCGAGGCGGTGACCAGCGCCGGGGACGCCGATCCGAGCACGATCTGGGTCGTGTTACCCCGGCCCCGGGCGGGGGCTTGGCCGACCAGATCGCTGGTCGGGGCGATCGTGACCGTGGGCGACGAGGTGGCCGGGGTCTGCCTCGACGTCCGGCTCCGCCCGTCGTCCTACCTGTCGCGGGTGCGAATCGTGTCGAACGCGGCGGTGGCCGGGCCCTTCGACCAGGGGCGGTACTGGCGGCTGCCTGGGGTGGAAACGGCCCCGGCCCGGCCGGACCTGGAGCTCACGCCGGCCGGGCGGACGGCGGCGATCCTCGTCGCGGTCGAGGCATGCGGGGTGCCGGGCACGCCGGTCGTCCCCTCGGCGGAGGCGGACGCGGGCCGGTTCGCGCGCTGGCTGCGCTCCCAGGGCGTTCCCGAGGCGGACATCCACGTACTCGGCGCCTCCGGCCAGCCGGCCGACCGAACCACCTTCCGCGTGACCATGGACCGGGTGATGCCCACCGTCGACACCCTGTGGCTGTGGTGGTGCGGGCCCGGCACAGTCGACCCCGTGTCGGTCGACCAGCACCTGTACTTCGCCGACGCCACGGCGGACGACGAGCGCGCCCTCGACCTCGACGACCTGATGAACACCGCGCGGACGACGTCCTTCCCGTCGTTGCGCCAGATGTTCGTCGCGGCCGACCTGCGCCGCGGACCCTGGCCCGGCCCGGGCCCGGCCGCGCCGGCGGCGAGCTTCAGGAACAGCAAGGGGCGGCTGGACCCGGAGCGGACGGTCGCCTCGCTGGTCTCGGCGCGCAGCGAGCCGGCCGGTTCCACCCTCGTCAGCGCGGAGCCCGGCGCCGGCGAGGAGGAGCGTGGCAGCGGGGAGGCGCCTGCCAGCGGGGAGGCGCCGGCCAGCGGGGAGGCGCCGGCCGCGGTGTTCACCGACGCGCTGCTGGCGGCACTGAGCCAGGAACGGCCGGCGTCCGCGTCCCGCTTCTGGCCCTCCGTGCGAGCCGATGTCCTGGACCGGCTGGTCGCCGACCCCGAGACCGCCCGGGACACGAGCCTGATCTTCCGGGATCCCGGCGAGCCCCGGGAACGCCAGCTCCTGCTGCGCGCGGTGGTCGAGGCCCCACCGCTCCCGGCCGTTCCGGCGCTGTGGCTCATCCCCGACCAGGTCGACGACCCGCGGGTCCTCGCATTGCCCGCCGAGGGCGGCCTGCTCAGCCGCGCGCCCGTCCCCGGTGAGACGGCCTACACCGCGCTGGTGCCGCGCTCGACCGTGTCAGCGCCGCACTGCCGCATCGTCCCGCGCGGCCGCGGCGCCTGGACGGTGTACGACCGGTCGTCCTCCAACGGGACCTTCCTCAACGGCCGGCGGATCGAGGTGGCAACGGCGCGCGGCGGCGATGTTCTCGGGCTGGGGCCGGACGCCCGGTTCCGGCTCTCGACCGTCCCGCCCGGCACCGAATAGACTCCATCACCAAATGGTCTCCGTCACCACATAGGCTCCGGCACCGTCATTCCGGTTCGGCCGGTGCTGTCCGGGCCGCCGGGGCCCTGGTTACCGGACCTGGCGCCGACCATGATCTCCCGCCCGGTCGCGCGGACGTTGTCGATCACCTGGCGCAGGGCCGTGCCGACGCGGGCGCGGGCCTCGCCCAGCACCGCCTCGAGGGCGACGCCGCGCAGACGGTCGTCGGGTTCGTAGGCGAGCAGGTCGGCGACGAGAACGCTCACGGCGTGGGGGAGGTCCGGGACCAGCTCGTCCAGCGGATCGGCCTCCCCACCGGTCCGCTGGTAGCGCTCGATCTCGTTTTCGTCGGTTTTCCCGAGCGAGGCGAAGGCCTCCTCGCCGGCGACAAGCCAGTAGAGGATGCACCCGACCGAGTACAGATCGGAGCGGGGATCGGGTGTCTGCTCACGGTCTGGCCGCTGCTCCGGCGCGCGCCAACCCGGGGTACCGGTCGCCGTCCGCTTGACCTGGGCCTGCGCGAGCCTCCACAGCTTGGAGACCCCCCAGTCGATCACCCGGATGTCAAGGTCGTCGAGGGCGGGCAGGCCCGGGCTCCGGGGAAGGGGCTTGCGCCCGGCCACGACGACGTTGTCGGGTTTGAGGTCGCCGTGCGCGCGGCCGTCCTGGCTTTCCAGCGCGTCCAGGATGTGGTCCGCCACCAGCAGGACCTGCCGGAGCGGGCGCTGGGGCGCCTTCCGCTCCATGTAGAGGCGCAGGCTGCCCAGCTCGTAGTAGGGCATGATCATCCATAGCAGGTCGCCATCGTCGCGCCGGTCGATGATGTCGACGACGTAGTCGCTCTCCGTGACCGCCATGTCGGCCTTGGCCTGAGCCCGGAGCCTGCGATCTTCTGGCCGGTTCGTGGCCGGCGTCGTCTTGGCGACGAGTACGCCCGAGTACTTGCCCCTGGTGTCGCTGACCTGCCAGACGGTCGTGTCCCGGCCCGCGGCCTGCTCGCCCTGGGGCAGGCCCTCGTGCGTGAGCAGCCAACGGCCGCCCAGGATGTCACCCCGCTCGAGGGGCCGCCTCGGCGTCGACGGTGTCCCGGGCGGCGGCGCCCACGGCCCGGGTGGCGACTGCGGGACCGTCGACCCCGGCGGTGGAGGTCCTGCTGGTGGCGGGCCAGGCGGGGTCGGGCCAGGCGGTGTCGGGTTGGGCGGTGTCTGCCCCGCCGGTGGCGGGCCGGGGAGCGGCGGGCCGATGTCCCGCATCGCCCGCTCATGCTCCGCGCGGGCCCGCGCGGACCGCAGTTCCAGGTCGAGCTTCATCGTGTACAGCGCGTGGGCCGCCTCACCGGCCATCCGCTCCATCGCCTGCCGGTGCCGGAAGACGTTCTCGGCGGTCAGGCGCTCGGCCTCGTCAGCCGCCTGCCGCCGGTTGGCCTCCCGCCGGTAGAAGGCAGCCTGGTGGATGACGAGGTCGTCAGCCTCCTCGCGCTCGGCCCGCCTGGCGTCCGTGCCGTCCTGGAAGTTCAGGACCCGCTGCCGCCGGTTCCTGCGCCCAGTGAGCTCCGCCCGCCCGATCTCCATGGTGGACAGCAGCCGTTCGCGGGTGTCCCCCGCGGTTGCGAGGTCGTAGGCACTGCGCCGGCTGGACAGCTTGACCAGGAGAACGGCCACGTCGATGACCAGGAAGAGAACGACGATCAGCAGATAGCGCGCCAGCGCGGGCCGGCTGTGCCCGAGGACGTGCCACAGCGCGGTCTCCTGGTTGAGCACACCGCCCGGCGCCTTCGGCGGGTCCTTCTTGAGCTGGGCGATGTCGTCGCGGGCCTTGGCCCGGATGGCCGTCGTCTGGGCGTTCAGGGTGGCGGTGTCGGTGCTCAGGGCCTTCTGAGCGTTGAGCTGGTCGGCCTGGGCCTGGTGGTAAAGGCCGAGCAGCGTCAGGTACTCCGATCCGTAGCCGGCGCCGTCCCCGACTCCCTGGCCCTTGACCTCGATCTGGATCTGCCGGTCGAGGTCGCTCACCCGTCGGTTGGCCTTGTCCACGGCGGCCTGGTCGTTGTTCACCACCACCTGGTAAGGCTTGATGTCGTTGGTCGCCTTGTCGTTGATGGCCCTTTCCTGGTCGGCCTCGAGGGCGGCGGCGATCCCGCCCTGCTGGCCGGCGATCTCGTGCTCGAACAGCTTGAGCGTCAGCGGGTGGGTCACGACGAGCGCGGTCAGGACGGCGATCAGCACGCGGACCAGGTAGCCGAGTGCCTTCGGCTTCTCCAGCGACTCCTCGTCCGGGTCGGCGAGGTTGCCGAGGTTCACCGGGACGTGCGAGAGCAGCATCCGGTCATAAAGCATGATCGCGAAAGCGATCAGCGCACCGACCAGCACCCAGGGCCAGACCCCGCCGCTGACCGCGATCATCAGGAAGACGGTGAACCCGGTGGTCGCGAGCACGCCGTACAGCAGCATCGCCCAGGCGGCGGTCAGGTACCGGGCGCGGTCGACGCTGTTGGTGACGAAGGCGGGATCGATGCCGGCCGCCCGCAGCAGCAGCGCCGACGCCGGGCCCACGGGCGACCCGTCCGGCTCCGCGCCGACCGGCACCGGCCCGACCGGCACCGGCCCGACCGGCTGGGGTCCGACCGGCTGGGGCCCGCTGCCCGCGCTCGGACTGGCCGCCGGCTGCGCGCTCACGCCTCCGGGACCCAACGGCTCGGGGTGATCGCCGGATCGCCGGACCCGATGACGAACCGCAGCCGCACCGAACTGCCCAGCTCGATCTGGTCGTAGCTGACCAGCAGCTGGGGTGAGGTGACGCGCGAACCGTTGACGAACGTTCCGTTCATCGAGTCGAGGTCGCGGATGGCCCAGCCGGCCGGAGTCGGTTCGATCCGCAGGTGCTTGTGGGAGACCGCCGGCGACGGGATCGTCACGTCGGCGCGCTCACTCCGGCCGACCACTCCGCCGGCGGCAGGCAGGGACCCGGCGGCCGGCGGCCGGCCCAACCGGTCGAGCGGGGCGTTGAGGTCGTAGAGCCAGACAGCGGGGCTGGGCACCGCCCGGGTCGCCCCGGCGCCTCGAGCCGGTCGGGCGGCGGCCGATTCGAGGCCGGGCCTCCGGTCGTCCCGGCCGGGAGCGGCGCCCAAGCCGGGCATCCCGGCGGCCACGTCGCGCACCGCCACCTCGCGGCCCTCGTCCCGGCGCTCGCGTTCGGCCTCCGCCCTCCGCTCAAGTTTGCTCGCGGCCTCCGCCAGGCTCTCGAGCGCTTGGCTGCGCGCCTTGTCCTGGTGCTCTGATGCCTCACGCGCGATCGCCGCGAGATCGAGCCCGGCGGCCGCGATGTGGTCGACCCAACCGCTGTGGGGCGAGCCCAACCCGGTCGACATCGGCGAGCCGTCGCCGCGTCCGGCCGCGCCGTGTCCGCCCGCGCCGGGGCCGGCGCCCCCGGCCAGACCCTCGGCGTCCGGCTCGCCGTCCCTCCGCTCGCCCGTAGCGGGCCGCCAGCCCGGCTCGACCTCGATCAGCCACAGCCGGTCCGCCGGTAGGGCGCTGGCTGTGGCCACCACGTGGACGATGCCGCCCGGCGGCGCGGGGTCGGTGTCCAGGTCACCGCCGGCCGGCGGGACGAGCAGCAGGGACCGGCCGATCAGCCGCGCCCCGTGGCCGCCGATGAGATTCGCCGTGGCCGGCGCGGCGAGGGCGGCGACCGTGTCCGGCCTCCGCGTGCCGCGCGGGGATGCCTGCTGGGCCAACGCCGCCAGTCCCCGGGACACCGCCGCCCGGACGGACGCGAGATTGCCGGGCACGGCGATGGCCACCTCGACGGCCCGGCGGTGCTCGGTCATGGCGGCGATCGGCGGGGCGGACTCGGCCTCCGGGCCCCGGGCGAGCGGCCGGGGCGGGGGGATCGCGAGCGGTGGCGCGGGGGCATCCCGTCGACCGCGTCGGCTCGACCAGACCGCCGCCACGACGGCCACCAGCACCACCAGCACCACCAGCGCGACGACGACCAGGCCCGCGGCACCCGAGCCGCTCGAGCCGCTCGAGCCGCTCATCGACCGTCCGGACCGGTACCGAGGTCCCGCCGGGCTCGGGCAGTGCCCCACGCGAACACCGCGACGACTTGCCTCATGCTCCCCCGCTACCCCCGCCTCCAGCGGTGATAGTACGCGCGGATCGCGCGCCGCGCGCTGGAGTCGACACACTGCGCACCCGCCGAGGGCTGCCGTGGCGTGAAGGTGGTGGCAACGGCTGGTGGTGGTCCGGTTGCGGCCGGAACGGGCCGTATCTTGCCTTCATGGGGCTGGCCGCGGCGGTATTTGCGTGGGGCGGTGTGGCGCGGCGCCAGCCAGCGGCCGGCCGACGGAGACTGACGCCAAAGTGATCGTCGACCGGGGACTCGTCGCCGCGGCGCTGCCCGGCTACCGGTTGGGCGGAGAGCTGGGCGCGGGGTCGTTCGGTCTGGTCATCGAGGGCTGGCACCGTCAGCTCGCGCGGCCGGTCGCCATCAAGGCGATCAACGCCGAGCCCGCCGACCCGCGACGGTCCGGCGAGGTTTCCGGATTCACGGCCGAGGCGGCGATCCTGGCCGGGTTCGACCATCCGCACATCGTCCGCGTCTACGACTACCAGGAGCGCGACGGCGTCGGGCTGATCGTCATGGAGCTGCTGGCCGGCGGCAACCTGACCCGCCGCCTCGCCGGCCTGCCGCGCAGACCGCCGAGAAGAAGATCCAGCTGTGGGACGTCACGGACCCGTCCCGTCCGCACCGTCTCGGCGGCGAGTTCGCGCCCTCGAGCGACATACCGTCGATGACGTTCTCACCGGACGGGCGGACCCTCGCCGTCAACTGCGCGGGCCTGTCGCTGTGGGACGTCAGCGACCCGGCCCGGCCCCGGCTGGCCGGACAGGCCGCCATCAGCGACGGCTACTCGTCAGTGGCGTTCTCCCCGGACGGCCGGACCGTGGCCACCGGCGGCGTCGACGCGGCACAACTGTGGGACGTGAGCGGCCGCCCCGGGCCGCGGCGCCTCGGGGCGGCCATCCCGGGCCGCGCGGACACGGTCGCCTTCTCGCCGGGCGGGAGCCTTCTCGCCGTCAGCGGGCTGGACCGTCCCGTCCAGCTCTGGCGCCTCCGGTAGCAGGTTCTCACCCGACAGCGTGACGGTCAGCTCGCGGACCAGCCGGGTGCCGCCTCGACGGCCGGCGGGTCCGCTGAGCGGATCAACGCCACGGTGCAGTGGGCATCCCGAATCCGGTGGCGGTAGTCCGGGCCGCCGCCAGAGACGCGCGGGAACGGGGAGTGCTGATGCTGGTGGCCGAGGACTAGCAGCTGAGCTGCCCTGGACTCCTCGTCCAGTGCCGGCCGGCGGCCATGGTCGAGGGACAGCACCCGAAGCGGGACGCGCCGGGCCGCCGCGGCGTCGGTCGCCCATCGCAGCGCCGCGCTTGCCGACCGCTCGTCGCGGTCGAGGCAGACGGTCACCGGCCGGGCCCCCGGCTCGGGCTCAGGCGAAGGCTGCGCGGGCGTGGGTTCGGGCCGAACGATCACGACGTTGCTCGGTGAGCGTTCCACCAGGTCGACGCAGATCGGGCTGAGGCGCACGTTCGGTTGGTTGTAGCCGCGGGCGCCGACGACGACGAGGTCCTGGGGCGAACTGTTCTTCACCAGCGCGATGGTCGGCTCGTCCCGCGCAACCACGGCGTCGATCGGCACCGTCGGGTCTCCGACCACCCGGACGATCAACCGCTCCAGCGCCTCCGCGACCGCGAGTTCGTCGCGCGCGATGACACGCGCGTGATGGACGAGATGCGGCGGGCCGGTCGGCGCCCACGCCGTCAGCACGGTCAGCGGGACGGACCGTAGTTCCGCCTCCCGCAGCGCCCATCGCAACGCGGCCGCCGAGCCCGCCGAGGTGTCGACGCCCACGACGACGCGGCTGGTCCCGGCGGCCGAATCCGCCCGTGGCGTTTCCCTTTCCATGAACCGATCATGGATTTTTCGCAGTGGCCCGGCCACCACCTCCGGTACCGCGCTCGCATGCCCAAGGTCCTTCTCGGGCGGGCCGCCACCGGCCTACCCCGGCGGCGGTGTCGAGGCCGAAGGCGATGACCCCGGGCGGTCAGGAGTCGATCGGTTCCGGGTCGTAGGAGGCGGTCAGCAGCCGGACGACCGAGGCCGGCACGCGGTAGCCGGCCAGCGGCGCGGTGTTCAGCGGCCACGGTGTTCAGCTGAGTCAGTCGGCCGGGCTCAGCAGCTCGGCCAGGTGGATGGCGGCGCGGCCGCGCAGGTCGGCGACCTGAGTGCGGCAGGAGAAGCCGTCGGCCAGGATGACCGCGCCGTCGGGCGCGGCGTCGATCGCCGGCAGCAGGTTGCGCTCGGCGACGGCCACTGACACCTCGTAGTGGCCGATCTCGACGCCGAAGTTGCCGGCCAGGCCGCAGCAGCCGGCCAGCGTCGTGACCGTCGCGCCGGTGCGTTCGAGCAGGGCCCTGTCGGCCGCCCAGCCGAGCACGGCGTGGTGGTGGCAGTGCGGCTGGACGACGATCGTCGTCCCGGTCAGATCGGGCGGCGTCCAGCCTTCGGTGCTGGTCAGGAGCTCGGCCAGGGTGCGGGTGGACGCGGCGACGAGCCGGGCGGCCGCGGCCAGTTCACCCTCACCCTGGCCGAGCAGCTCCAGGGCGTCGGCGCGCAGCACCGCCGTGCAGGACGGCTCGATGCCGACGATCGGGATGCCGTCGCGGGCGGCGGCGGCGAGCTCGGTCACGGTCCGCCCGAGGATGCGCTTCGCCGCGTCGAGCTGGCCGGTGGTGATCCAGGTCAGGCCGCAGCACAGGCCGGCGGCGGGCAGGCGGGGGGCGTAACCGGCCGCGCGTAGCACCCGGACGGTGGCCTCGGCCGCCTCCGGCGAGAACGACTCGGAGAACGAGTCGACGAACAGCAGCACCGGCGTGCCGCCGTCCCGCTGCTCCCCGCCGGCGGCTGCCCAGCGGCGGCGGAACGGCTGCCGGGCGAACGCGGGCACGGACCGCCGCCGGTCCACCCCGGCCGCCAGCAGCCCGGCCGGCCCGAGGACGGGCGCCTTGACCAGCGCGTTCGCCAGCCGTGGCGCGCGCCCCGCCAGCCGGGCCCAACGCGGCAGCCGGCCGAGCGAGTAGTGCGAGCGGGGCCGCCGCCGCCCCCGGTAGGTCTGGTGCAGCACCTCCGACTTGTAGGACGCCATGTCGATGCCGGTCGGGCAGTCCGACGCGCAGCCCCGGCACGACAGGCACAGGTCAAGCGCGTCGTGCACCGACGGGTGCCGCCAGTCGAGCTCGCCCCGCACGACGTCCTGCAGGATGCGGGCCCGGCCGCGGGTGGAGTCCTTCTCCTCCCCGGTGGCCAGGTAGGACGGGCACATCACGCCGCCGGCGGCGGCGTTGTCGGCCCGGCACTTGCCGACCCCGGTGCAGCGGTGGACGGCCTCGGCCAGGTCGCCGCCGTCATGTCCGTAGGCGAAGGCCAGCCGGTCGGACCGGTAGGTGATCCCGGCCGCGCGGACGTCGGCGTCGAACGGGTCTGGGTCGACCAGCACCCCCGGGTTCAGCCGGTTGTCGGGGTCGAAGGCGTGCTTGACCTCGCCGAACAGCCGGATCGCGTCGGCCGAGTACATGCGGGCCAGCAGCTCGCCCCGGGCCCGGCCGTCGCCGTGCTCACCCGAGATCGACCCGCCGAACTCCGCCACCAACTCGGCCGCCGACGTCAGGAAACGGCGCAGCACGACCAAGCCGTCCGGCGCGTCCAGCGGGTAGTCGAGCCGCACGTGCATGCAGCCGTCGCCGAAGTGTCCGTACGGCGCGGACGTCATCCCGTAGGAGCTGACCAGCTCGTCGAAGCGGGCCAGGTAGGCGCCGAGGCGGGCCGGCGGCACGGCGGCGTCCTCGAGGCCGGGCCAGGCCGGGCGGCCCGAGGGCGCCCGCCCGGCCAGCCCCGCGCCGTCCTCGCGGATCCGCCACAGCCGGGCCTGGGCGCCCGGGTCCTCGACCAGATGTGCCTCGAGGCCGAGCCCGGCGGTGGCCAGCGCGCGGGCCCGGTCGCCGACCTCGGCCCGGTCGTCCCCGGCGATCTCCACGAACAGCCAGGCCGCGCCCTTCGGCAGCGTCGGGATAGCGGTGTCGCCGCGCCGCGAGCGCAGGACGTCGAGCAGCCGCTGGTCCATGCCCTCGCAGGCCGTCGGGCGGAACGTCACGACGGTCGGGGCCGCCTCGCCGGCCCGGACGATGTCGTCGAACCCGATCGCCACGACCACCCGGTGGGCCGGGTCCTTCACCAGCCGCACCGTCGCCTCGGTCAGGACGCCCAGCGTGCCCTCGGAGCCGATCAGCGCCTTCCCGACGTCGAAGCGCTCGGGCAGCAGGTGCTGGACGGCGTAGCCGGAGAGCTGGCGACCGAACGTGTCGAACTCGGTGCGCGCCGCCGCCAGATGCCGTCCGGCCGCGGCCCGCAGGTCGGCCAGCAGCGTGGCCGGGCCGGTCGCGGTGGGCGCGCCGGCCGCGTCGGCCGCGTCGGCCGCGTCGTAACCGGTGCGCAGCGTCTCGCCCGACGCCAGCAGGTGGGTCATCGCGACGACGTTGTCGCTGGTCCGGCCGTAGCCCAGCGCCCGGTTGCCGCAGGCGTTGTTGCCGATCATCCCGCCGATGGTGCACCGGGTGTGGCTGGACGGGTCCGGGCCGAAGCGCAGGCCGAGCGGCAGCGCCGCCCGCTGCAGGGCGGCGTGGACGGTGCCCGGCTCGACGACGGCGGTGCGTGCCTCGGCGTCCACGCTCAGCACCCGGCCCAGATGCCGGCTGAAGTCCAGCACCACGCCCCGGCCGACCGCGTTGCCCGCGATCGACGTCCCGCCGCCGCGGGAGGTGAACCCGACGCCGTGCTCCCGGGCCGCCTCGAGCGCGGTCGCGACCTCGTCGACGTGGCGGGGCCGCACGACCGCCAGCGGCGGGATCCGGTAGAGCGAGGCGTCCGAGGCGTACATCGCCTTCGTCCCCGCGTCGTCGCGGACCTCCAGCCCCGCCGCCCGCAGCGCCGCCCCGATCCCGGTCCCGTCCTTCATAGCCCGTATTCAACCTGCTCCCCGACGCCCCCGCTCGCGCCCGGCCGACCGAGGGTCCCTTGATCGTCGAGACCGTTCTCGACGATCTCTACACCCCGTTCGGCGCGGCGGTGAGCTCGAACGAGGTATCCGCGGCGGTTGGCGGTCGGTCGAACACCAGCCGCGCGTCCATCTCCTGGCGCGACGCGTCGTAGGTGAGCAGCTGACCGTTACCCAATCGCCAGGTGCAGGTGACCGGGGTGGTCGGGCCTGGGAATCCGTCCGGGCCGCAGGAAACGGTGTCGTCGTTGATCCGCACCCATGGCGTCGCCGTCGACGCCGGCGAGTACGTGCTGTCCGCGTTCAGCAGGTGCGCGTTCGTCGAGTGGACGCGCAGATAGAAGGGGCCTCGATCGCGGGGACCGGCGGAGTCGCTCGGGAAAACGCTGGGGGGCGGGACGTTACCCAGCGATATCCGGACCGGCAGGACGTAGCCGCTGGGCAGGCGGCCCAGCGGCACCGCGCTGTAGGGCTTGGCGGCCGTCTGGTACATCGGCTCGATCGTGGCGCCGGGGATCGAGCGGGACGGGACGAGGAACATGGAACCGTTTCCGCCGTGAATCTTGTTGTCAAGCTGGGGCCAGTAGGAATCACCGACAGCATAGTCGGCGCCGTTGATGCTCACTCCAGCCGACGGCGAGCCCTTGGCGGACGTGGCGGCATCCCAGTAGAACACCGGCCGGTCGCTGGTCGACAGCTTCGCGGCGTCGCCATTTTTGTCGATCAGCCTGGTCCAGTCGGCGGGCTGCTGCTCGTCGGCGTTCCACTTCACCCAGCCGGCGCGGGCTGTCTGCCGAGAACCATCGAGAATTTCCGGCCGGCCGTCGGTCCAACCGGGCGAGGTGAGGCTCGCGATGCGGCGGACCCGACTGTCCTGGAACCAGGACCAGTGCGCGTGCACGCACTCGGAACAGCCCGCTGAAAGTCCCGGGAGGCCGACCGAGTCACGGCCGGTCTGGTGCCAGTTCTCCCAGTGCCCGGTCTTCCCGTTCGCGATCGCGGTGATCTGGTCTTCCCGCTTGAGGCGGCCGTCGGAGCCTCTGTCGTCCGTGCCGATCCCTTTGCCCTGGCGGCTTAGCACGTCGGCGATGACGTCGGCGACGCCGTGCCCGACGGCGTCAGGGTCGAATTCGAAGCGCTGAACGACCTCGAGACCCACCTCGGGACGCGGGGCGGCGGCGCCCGTCAGCGCCCACGTGACCGTTGGCCAGAACCGCACGCAGTGTGCGGTCTCCGTTGCCTCGCATCTTTCATTGCTGTCCAGCGGGTCGAGCCGGTACGACTGCTGGACAAGGAAGGTCAGGCCTTCCGAAATGCTGGTGACTGTGTACGTCGCCGATACCCCGGGGTGGTTGTCCCCGGCGGTGCAGTCGATCCGCGTGAGGGTCGAGCGCAGATCCGGGTCGTCGCCGTCCGGGCTGATGGTCAGGTGGCCCTCGCCCGTTCCGAAATCCTTGGGCTTGATATACGGTATGCTGATCATCCGGGCCACATAGCGTGGTCCGTAACGCAGATCTCGGAGGACCAGTCCTTCGGATGCGGTCACCTCGGCCTTGTAGTCCCACCCATCTGACGCCCCGGCGGGAGCGCGGTCTGGGCAGACCTCCTGGCCCGCCGCGGCGACTGGTGGGGAACCCGGGTCAGCCGCGGCCGCGGCCACCGGAACTGTCGTTACTACCGACAGGATCGCGGTGGACAGCATGAAGGCCTTCACCAAGCCGTGCTGTTTCCATCTTCTTATTGGCAATAAAATGCCCAAGCGTTTCCCCCGTTTGCATGGCCCGCGTCGGAGCGGGCCCCGCTACCCCGTCATGTCCGACCGCTGAATGCCAGCCGTGCGTGGGCCGGCGGTGGGCGGACCGCGCCACGATACCAGCGCATCGTGGCCGGGTGGCGCCAACCCTCAATATTCCACTGATGGGGTGCCCTGAAGTCTACTTGTCGTCGCGACACCCCACCGCCACCGCCGGAGCCGAGATGGCGTCGCCGACGACGATCGAGGCGATCACCCGGGTGCCCAGGTCGGTGCGTAGTTCGTCGGACTCCTGGAAGTCGGTCAGCATCGCGCCGAGACCGTCGATGCCGCGATGCGGCCTGTAGTCCTTCTCGATCATGTCTGCGGCCAGCCGCTCGCGGAGCTCAGCGTCGACCTGGGAGGAGGTCCTCCACGTCCTGGCATGGCCAGGGGTCTTCGTCGGACATCGGCGTCCTCCGGATCGAACACCACCGGGCGGTGGCGGGAGCGTGGGCTGTGTATAGGCGATTCTCGGACGGTCGGATTTCCCCGTCAAACCCGGGTTATCCACAGGCTCGACCGGCGGGCTTGCGATGTCCGATCGATACGGTACCGTCGAACATGCAAGCGAAACGATGCTAAGCGGTTCGGTGGATTCCCCAGGCTTTCCCCTGGTATTCCTTGCCCCGATTCTGGCGGAGGTGGGTCTGGTGCGAGACGGTTCTTTTCTCGACGTGTTCCCGCGGGATGTTCCCGCGACGGATCTGATGGTCGGCTGGTCCGATGAGGACGCGTTGGCCGCGATGCGCCAGATCGAGGTGGAGGCGGCCCGGCTGGAGGCGTTGCGCGCGGTCGCGGTCGGGGCGCTGGCCCGGATCCGGGCGGCGGAGGAGGCCGCCTCGCCGGTGCGGCGGCCGTTGAAGGCCCCGCAACCGGAGGAGGACGTGATCGGGGAGATCGGCGCCGAGCTACGGATGTCGCCGCGGGCGGCGTCGGGGATCTTCTCGACCGGTGTCCGGCTGACCCGGGACCTGCCGGCGACGCTGGCCGCCCTGGACACGGGGCTGATCGACGGGTGGCGGGCTCGGGCGATGGTCCGCGCGACCGAGGGGCTGGACGCCGGGCTGCAGCGGGCGGTGGAGGCGATGGTGTTGGCGAAGGGCGGCCGGCCCAGCCATTCCGCGTTCACGACCGCGATCCGTACCGCGATCGCCGAACTCGACGAGGAAGCCGCGGAGAAGCGGCGTAAGGAACGCCTGCGCGACCGTGACGTCGGGGTGAAACTCGACGACGACGGCGGGATGGGTGAGTTGTGGGCGTTGCTGCCGGCGGATGTGGCCCAGGCGGCGTTCGCGACGATCCAGCTGATGGCCCAGGCGGCGGGCGGTCCGGACGAGACCCGCACGATCGCGCAGCGCCGGGCGGATGTGCTGGCCGACCTCCTCCTCGGTACCGACCCCGCCCGGCGTCCGATCGTGAATCTGGATGTGACCATGCCGCTGACGACCCTGGCCGGTCTGGACAACGCGCCGGCGATGCTCGCCGGGTTCGGTCCGATCACCGCGCAGGCGGCGCGGGAACTCGCCCGGCACCCGGTCCTGCGCCGGCTGGTCATCGATCCGTTCAGCGGGGAGCTCCTCGGCTTGGACGGCCACACTTATGGGATCGGCCCGGACGGGACCCTGCACCGCAACAGCGGAACCAGCAGCGGTGGCGGTCAGGCTGACCACGGCGGGACAGCATCCACCGACCCGGCCGATCCCACCGACCCGGCCGACCCGGCCGATCCCGCCGACCCGGCCGATCCGGCCGGACCGCCGGCTGGACCGGTGGAGAACGCCAACGTCGATCATGCCCACGGTGGAGATCCCTGGGGTGACCTGGGCGAACGGGCCGGTGGCGGGACGGCCCACCCGCGCACGGGCGCTGCTCCCTCCAGCCGACGCAAGCCCGGCGGGAGCCCGGCCGGGAAACCCGCGACCGCGCGACCCGGCGGCGGCGGGAGCTGGCGCTACCGGCCATCCGCCGCGCTGGCCCGCCACATCCGCGCCCGGAATGTCAGGTGCGTGTTCCCGGGCTGCGGGCGCCAAGCCCGCGCGTGCGACCTCGACCACACCATCCCCTACGACAGTGGCGGTCCAACTACTCATAGTAATCTTGGTCCGGTGTGTCGCCGCCACCACCGCCTGAAGACCCACGGCGGATGGACCCTCACGCAGCCCCGACCCGGCGAGTTCCACTGGCTGAGCCCGGCCCGCCTACGCTACGTCACCCTCCCCGAGACGTACCCGCAGCCAGCACTCCGCCCGACCCCACCAAAAGCCAGCTACCCCGGCGATCCCGACAACCCACCGTTCTGAGCTGGATCGGCCGCCGCCTCGGTTTCACGATCATCAGGGGTGATCATTAGGAGCAGGGTGTCGAGGAACTTGTCCTGGGCGATGACCCCGCGATCGTGGCCGATCAGCCGGGTGCCGACGACCCGTTGCATGGCGTCGTTGACGACCATCGAGGCGATCACCCGGGTGTCCAGGTCGGCGCGTAGTTCGCCGGCCGCCTGGAATCCTGCCAGCATCGCGCCGAGACCGTCGATGCCCCGATGCGGCCCGTAGTCGTTCTCGATCATGTATGCGGCCAGCCGCTCCCGGAGCTCGGCGTCGGCCTGAGCCGCGATGAGAACGACCATGCTCGACGCTAGGAACTCCTGGATCCCGTCGGACACCGTGCGCAGCAAGGTGGGCAGATCGGCGCGATCCGTGACCTGGGCCAGGTGCATCGGGCCCAGGGAGGCCTCGAAGGCCGCCGTCAGCAGGCCGGCCCGGTCGGCGAAGTGGTAGAAGACGCTGCCTTCGGACACCCCGGCCCGGTCGGCCACCGCCCGCGTGGTCAGTTTCGCGATCCCCGTCTCCTGGAGCAGCTCGACCGTCGCCCGCAGGATCTCCTCGCGTCCCCCTGACGGTGGGCGACCGCGACCGCGTGCCCGGGTTACTGCCACCACCCCAGCGTAGCGAGGGTTCATTATTGAGTCTCCACTCAAAATATGCCATGCTCATTACTGAGTCTGTGCTCAGTAATCGACGCCAAGCGTGTGGAGACCTCCGTGACCGCGACCGTGACCGACCTCGCTCCACCGTCCGTGCTGGCCAGCCGGCGGGGACGGGCCATCCTGGCCCTGCTCTGCGCCATCGCCTTCCTCGATCTCATCGACGCCACCATCATCAACATTGCGCTGCCCGACATCCGGGACGATCTGGGCTTCGGCGTCCAGCAACTGCAGTGGGTACCCAGCGGATACCTGCTCACCTACGGCGGGCTGATGCTCCTCGGCGGCCGGGCCGCGGACCTGCTGGGCCGCCGCCGGGTGCTGCTGGCCGGACTGACCGTGTTCGCCCTGGCCGCCGCGGTCGGCGGATTCGCCGGCAACCCGGGGGTCCTGGTCGCCTCGCGCCTCGCGCAGGGCGTCGGCGCCGCGATGACCATGCCGACCGCGCTCTCGATCCTGACCACGACCTTCTCGGCACCCAAGGAACGGCACACGGCCATCGGCGTCTGGGGCGGTGTCGCCGGGCTCGCCTCGGCCGTCGGCGTGCTGCTCGGCGGCGTGCTGACCGAGGGGCCGGGCTGGCGCTGGGTCATGTTCATAAACCCGATCATTTGCGCGCTCCTGATTGGCCCCGTCCTGCGGCTGCTGCCCGACGACCGGCCCGACCGCCGACCTGACGAAGGGGCGAGCGGCCGTCGCGGCTTCGACCTGCCGGGCGCGGCGGCGGTGACGGCGGCGATGTTGCTGCTCGTCTACACCCTGGTCGAGGCGCCCGACCACGGCTGGGGCTCCGCGCGCACCGTCCTCGGCCTGAGCGGCGCGGCGGTCCTGTTCATGATCTTCCTCGTGATCGAGGCCCGCGGCCGCCAGCCGCTGGTGCCGCTCTCGATCGGGCGGGTCCCGGGCCTGCTCGCCGCGAATACCGTGCAGCTGGCCGCGATGGCCGGCTTCACCTCGATGTTCTTCTTCCTCACGCTCTACATGCAGAACATCCTCGGCTACTCGCCCATCACCACCGGTCTGGCCTACCTGCCGGTCTGCGTCGTGGTCGGCGTCTCCGCCGGCGCCGGGTCCCAGCTGATCGGCCGCGTCGGAACCCGGCCGATCATCCTCGTGGGCTCGCTGCTCACCGCCGGCGGCGTGTTCTGGCTGTCCCGGGTACCCACCGCCGGCACCTACGCGGTCGACATCCTGCCCGGCATGATCGTCCTCTCTCTCGGTATCGGCGCCGTGTTCGTCACCGTCACCGCGGCCGCCAACGCTGGGGTCGAACCTGGCCAGGCCGGCCTCGCCGCGGCTCTGCTCAACGCGTCCCAGCAGGTCGGCGGCGCGCTCGGGCTGGCCGTGCTCTCCGCCGTCGCGACCGCCCACACCCAGCATCTCCGCCACGCCGGGCACGGGCAGGCGGACGCGCTCACCCACGGTTTCGGCGCCGGGCTCGCGGTGGGCGCCGCGTTCCTCGTCGGCGCGGCGCTGCTCGGCCTGCGCACCGTCAACACCCACACCGCCGAGACCTGACGTTGCCCGGGCCGGTGTCGCCAGTTCGACCGGTATCGGCGGCCCCGTGCGCGGAATGTTCTGATCAGCTAGAGAAATGGAACCTGTTACCCGACTTCTCGACGGGCCCGTCCGCGTCCCGGCCGTCGCCGGTCGGGCCGACAGCCCGCTGCTCGCCACTGGCCCGCCCGGCCCGCCCGGCCCGCCTGGCCCGCCCGGCCCGCCCGGCCCGCCCGGCCCGCCTGGCGCGGCCGCGCGGCGCGGCCGGCTGTCGGGCTCGACGGTGCTGGCCGTCGCCTCGTGCGGCGCGTTCCTCGCCTTCCTGGACGCGACGATCGTCAACGTCGCGTTCCCCAGCATCGGCGCGTCCTTCCCCGGGACGTCGATCGGCGACCTGTCGTGGGTGCTGAACGCCTACAACATCGTCTTCGCGGCTTTTTTGATCGTCTGCGGGCGCCTGGCCGACCTGCTCGGCCGGCGCCGCTCCTTCATCGCGGGCGTGGTGATCTTCACCGTCGCGTCCGGGCTGTGCGCGATCGCCACGTCCGTGGACCTGCTCGTGGCCGCCCGCATCGTGCAGGCGCTGGGGGCGGCGATGCTCGTGCCGGCCTCGCTCGCGCTGGTCGTCGAGGCGTTCCCGGCCGAGCGCCGGGTGCACGCGGTCGGCCTGTGGGGCGCGTCGGCGGCGCTCGCGGCCGGGCTCGGGCCGCCCGTCGGTGGCGCGTTGGTCGAGGTCGGCGGCTGGCGGTGGGCCTTTCTGGTCAACCTGCCGCTGGGCGCGGTGACGGTGTTCGCCGCCGGGCGGTGGCTGGTCGAAAGCCGGTCGCCGGGGCGGCGCCGGCTGCCGGACCTGGCCGGCGCGGCGCTCCTGGCCGGGAGCCTGGCCCTGCTGACGCTGGCCGTCATCAAGGGCGCCGAGTGGGGCTGGACGAGCGGCCGTTTCGTCGGTCTGGCGGCGGCATCGCTCGCGCTGGCCGTCGGTTTCGTGGCCAGCTCACGGCGCCACCGCTCGCCCCTGCTCGACCCGGTCCTGCTGCGGATCCGGCCGTTCGCGGTCTCGAACGTGGTGACCGTCGTGGCCGGCATGGGCTTCTACGCCTACCTGCTGACCAACATCCTCTGGCTGCAGCTCGTCTGGCGCTACAGCGTGTTGCGGGCCGGGCTGGCGCTGGTGCCGGGCGCGCTGGTGGCCGCCGTGGTCGCGGCGCTGCTGGGACCGGTCGCCGCCCGGCGCGGCTACCGGCTCGTCGTCGTTCCCGGCGCGATCGTCTGGGTCCTCGCCTACGTCTGGTACTACCAGCGGGCCGGCGTCCGCCCTGACTTCCTCGGCGCCTGGCTGCCCGGTCAGGTCCTCAGCGGTGTCGGGGCCGGGACGGTCCTGCCGCTGCTGGGCAGCGCGGCCCTGGCCGCGGTGCCGGGCGGCCGGTACGCGACGGCGTCGGCCGTCGTGTCCAGCGCACGGCAGCTCGGCGGGGTGCTGGGCATCGCGATCCTGGTCGTCATCGTCGGCTCCCCGTCGGGCCCGACCGTCGTGACGTCGCTCCGCCACGGCTGGGTCTTCTCGATCTGCTGCTTCGCGGCGTGCGCGGTGTTCGCTCTGGTCCTGACCGCGCCGAGACCGGTCGCGGAGGACGACCGGGAGACCTCGGCGGCATCGTGGTCCGGCCGGGTCGCGTTGCCCGACGCCCACCCGACGCCGGCAGTCCTGACGCCGGCCGTCCCGGCAGCGGCCAGCGCGGATTCGCTGTTCGCGTCCCTGCCGGCCCTGGTCCGGGAGCAGCTGCTCGCCGGCGCCGTGCGCGTGCGGGTCCCGGCGGGCAGCTGGTTGATGCGGGCCGGCGAGCCGGCCGACTCGATGTACGTGCTCGTGGCCGGGCGCCTGGAGGTCGTCGCCGGCGACACCGTGGTCCGCGAACTCGCCGCCGGCGCGGTCGTCGGCGAACTCGCGCTGCTCACCGGCGGGACGCGGTCGGCGTCGGTGCGGGCCCGCCGCGACAGCGTCGTCCTCCAGGTGCCGCGGCACCTGTTCGACCAGACGATCCACCTGAACCCGGCGTCCCTGATCGCGGTGGTGAAGACGCTGGCCGGGCAGCTGTCCGACGCGCTCCCCGCGCCGGCGGCGGCGCCGGCGTCGAGGCCCGGGGTCATCTCCGTGCTGGCCGCGCACGCGGGCGCGCCAGCCGCGCGGGTGGCATACCTGCTGACCGAACAGCTCGCCGAGACGATGCGGGCGGTGCTGCCCGGCCATCTCGACGCCGAGGGGCTGGCCCGGGCCGAGCGCGACCACGACTGCGTGGTGCTGGTCGCGAACGGTCTCGACGCCGAGTGGGACGCGTTCTGCCGCCGCCAGGCCGACCTCACCGTCGTTGTCGCGGCGAGCGACACGACCGCCCTTCCCCTCGACGGTGTCCGCCGGCCCGAGCTGGTGCTCGTCGGGCGGCCGGCGCCGAGTGCGTCCCTCGCCGCCTGGAGCGCCGCCCTGGACCCGTGGCGGATCACCGCTGTCTCCGACCGGGACGATCCGGCCGCCGGCCTGCGCCCACTCGCGCGGCGCCTGTCCGGCCGTTCGCTCGGCGTCGTGCTGGCCGGGGGTGGCGCGCGCGGGTTCGCGCACGTCGGCGTCCTGCGGGAGCTGGAGGAAGCCGGGCTGAGCATCGACCGGATCGCCGGGGCCAGCATCGGCGCCATCGTCGGCTCGCTGTACGCGACCGGCGTGGGTGGCGACGAGCTGGAGGCCGCGCTCTACGACGAGTTCGTCCGGGGCCGGCCGCAGGCCGACTACACCGTCCCCCGGGCCTCGCTGGCACGCGGGAACCGGGCGCTGGCGGCGCTGCGCCGTAGCCTCGGCGCCGACACGCTGATCGAGGCGCTGCCCCGCCAGTTCCGCTGCGTGAGCACCGACCTGCTCAGCCGGTCGCCGGTCGTGCACCAGCGCGGCAACCTCGTCGACGCGGTGGCCGCCTCGTCCCGGCTGCCGGTGCTGTTCCCGCCGATGAGCGCGCCCGGGCAGCTGCTCGTCGACGGCTCGGTCCTCGACAACCTGCCGGTCGGGACGCTGACCGAACGGGGTGAAGGGCCGATCATCGCGGTGAACATCGCGTTCGGTTCCGGGGGCTCGCGGTCGGCGGATCCCGCCCGGGCGCCGCGGGTTCCCGCGCTCGGCGAGACCTTGCTGCGGACCATGACGATCGGCGGTGCCCGATCCGAACGCCTCGCCCGCGAGCTGGGCGCGTACGTCGTGACGCCGTCGTCGACCGGGGTCGGCCTGCTGGAGTTCCACCAGTTCGACCGGACGGTCGCGGCCGGGCGCGCGGCCGCGCGTCAACTGCTCGAGCAGACCGGCGGGCAGTTCAACGTCCCAACCGAGGGAGGGGGCTAGCATCGGCCCGCGTGGGCTTTCTGCTGAGCAAGGGTGCCAACGCGCCGGTCCCAGTGGGAGCTGCTCGGTTACGGGTGCTCTTCGACTCGACGGCCGGCCCGGAACTCGACGCCAGCGCCCTGCTACTCACCGAAGCGGGTCGGGTTGGCGGCGACGCGGACTTCTTCTTCTACAACCAGCCGGTCTCGCCCGACGGCGCGGTGCGCCACCTGGGTCGCAACGGCCGGGCCGATGCCGTGGAAGTCGACCTGGGCCGGTTGCCGGCGTCGGTCATGACGGTCGCGTTCGCCGCCTCGACGGACGGAGCGCCGATCGGGCGGATAGCCGGCCTGGCGCTGCGGGTGCTGGACGGCGCCGGCCGCGAACTGTTCCGGTTCGACATCACCGACACGACGACCGAGACGGCTTTCGTGTTCGGCGAGCTCTACCGGCGGGCCGGGGCGTGGAAGTTCCGCGCGGTGGGCCAGGGCTGGGCCTCGGGCCTGGCTGGTCTCGCCACCGACTACGGCATCACCGTCGACGACCCGCCCGCTCCGTCGATCCCGTCCCCGGCCATCAGCCTGGCAAAGTCCGTTCGGTGCACGAGGGTCCGCTAGACCTGCGCAACTACCAGGGCTGGATCGACGGACTGCTGCGCCGTCGCCGGCTGGAGGGCGGCACGAACTGCAGCAAGGCCATGAAGGCGCTGCGCGCGTACTACTTTCCCGACGCCCGGGGTGGAAAGCGGACGGCGCCGCGTCCGGACCGCCGTCACCGGGGGGCGGGAAAGGCCGGCGCGGCGGGTTCATGGCCCGGCTGGCTCGGGCCAGGCCGTCCCGCCTCGACGGACCGACTACCGTTGTCTCGTGTGAGTGCTCGTGACCCGGCCGCTGACCTGCGGCGCATCGCCTACCTGCTGGAACGCGCGAACGAGGCGTCCTACCGGGTCCGCGCGTTCCGGTCCGCGGCCGACGCGATCGCCGGGCTGGCCCCGGCTGAGGTCCGCCGCCGGGCCGAGACCGGCACGCTGCGCTCGATCAAGGGGGTGGGGGAGAAGACCGCCCGGTGCATCACGGAGTCGGTGGCCGGCGAGGTGCCGGAATACCTGCGCCAGCTCGACCCCGCCGGCGCGGGCGACGAGAACGGGGGCTCCGGCGCCGGTACCGCCGGTCCCGCCGATCCGACGACGCCGCCGCCGGCGGACGCCACGAGCCCGCACGCGGACGCCGCACTGGCCCTGCGCCGGGCGCTGCGGGGCGACTGCCACTCCCACTCCGACTGGTCGGACGGCGGCGGATCGATCGAGGAGATGGCGCTGGCCGCGGCCGAGCTGGGCCACCAGTACCTCGTGCTGACCGACCACTCGCCCCGCCTGCGGGTTGCGCGCGGGCTCAGCGCGGAGCGGCTGCGGGAGCAGCTGGACCGGGTCGAGCAGATCAACGCCGAGCTGCCGGCCGGCTTCCGCATCCTGACCGGGATCGAGGTGGACATCCTCACCGACGGCACGCTCGACCAGGACGCCGACCTGCTTGCCCGTCTCGATCTGGTTGTCGCCTCGATCCACAGCCACCTGCGTGACCCGGCCGAGGCAATGACCGAGCGCATGCTCGCGGCCGTCGCCAGCCCACACGTCGACGTCCTCGGCCACTGCACCGGCCGGAAGATCGCGACCGGGGACGACGACTCGCGCGGGGGCGGCCGAGGATCGGACCGCGCACACCGCAACAGCCGCGGCCGCCCGGAGAGCGCCTTCGACGCGGAGGCCGTCTTCGCGGCCTGCGCCCAGTGGGGAACGGCGGTGGAGATCAACTGCCGTCCCGACCGGCTCGACCCGCCGCGGCGCCTGATCCGGCTGGCGGTCGAGGCCGGCTGCCTGTTCGCGATCGACACCGACGCCCACGCTCCCGGCCAGCTCGAGTGGCAACCCCACGGCTGCGAACGCGCGGTGAGCAGCGGAGTCACTCCGGACAGGGTCGTCAACACCTGGTCTCAGGACGAACTGCTGGCCTGGAGCGAGGCCCGCTAACGAAGCGCGAGTGAGCCTCGATGAAGCGCCAGGGAAGCTCGGTGGCCCTGGTGATGCCGATGCGTGGGGTAGCCGCGACGTCGGTCCGAGCTGTGCCGCGGGGCAGCAGCTCGAACGGCGGCGAGTCAAGCCCGCGCCCGTCGTCGGCACCCGTCAGGCCGAGCGCCTGGGCCACCCGGCCCGGGCCCGCGCAGAGCTGGTACAGGTCGTCGCGGCCCCGGCGCGCGCGGATCTGTTCCAGTCCCCGCGTCGGCTCGAGCGCGCGGACGAGCACCGCCGCCGCGCGGCCCTCCTGGCCGCAGACCAGGTTGAGGCACCAGTGGAGCCCGTACGAGCGGTACACGTAGGCCCGCCCGGGCGGCCCGAACAGCGACGCTGTCCGCGTCGTCGGACCGCGGAACCCGTGGCTCGCGGGCTCGCTCTGGTCGTACGCCTCGACCTCGACGATCCGGCCGCCGACGCCGTCCACGAGGAGGGTCACGCCGATGAGGTCGGGCGCGACCACCTCGGCCGGGCGGGCGAAGAAGCTCGGCTGAAGGTGGCCGCTTCGGCCGAGCGGCAGGTCGCTCATATGCCCGCCTGGTGACCATTGTTGTTGCCGTCGAGGGGAAACCGGAGCGAGGTCACCGTAGGCCATTCAACACCGGGAGGTCCGCGCGACCGGAGCCGGCCGGCCCGGGCCGGCGGGGTCAGCCTGTCTCGGCGCGGCCAAATCGACAAACATCTTGACGATTACCTCCGAGGGTGGAGTATTCGGCGGGTCGGCGGTCTGAGATAGTCCGACCTGTCCGGACTGATATTAGGAAACGCCGTATTCGAACACTGGACGAGGTGGCCACGTGCCGAGCCAGGACATCGCCGTCGGGCCGTGGTGGCGCGCGGTTCTCTTTGCGGGCCGCGTCCCTGACTTTCCCTCTCTCCCCGTCGGTCACCAACACACGCCCACGACTAGACCAAGGTTCTCCGAATATGCGCAACCGACCGGCACCTCGTGACTCGCGGGACGGTTCCTTCGTTGTCTACAGTGTCCTGGCAGTAGCAGCCCTGACCGCGTTGTGCGCGGTGGCCGCGATCCTTCTCGTCAGCCCGCGCGCCCGGCCCGCCGTTGCCGTCTGCGGGCTCGTCGCGGCGGTCGCGGTCGGCTTGGCCTGCGCCGCGATCAGGCGTCGCGATCAGGACATCGCCCAGGTGCGTGACCGGCGGGCCGCCACCGAGCTCGAGCTCGTCCGGCGCCTGGAGCTGCAGGAGGCCGAGACCAGCCGCCTCGCGTTCGAGGTACTGCCCGCAGCCATCAGCCGGCTGCACCGGGGCGACTCGGTGGAGGAAGCGCTGTCCGGCTCGAGCCAGTCGCCAGCTCTCGGCGCCGCCTTCATCAAGGCACACGACGACCTCGTCCGCTCGGTCCTCGAAGCGGTCAAGGCGGAAGAGGACCTGCGCGACTCCTCGCAGCGGGCGTTCGTCAACGTCGCCCGCCGCGTCCAGGCCATTGTGCACCAGCAGTTTCAGGATCTCCGGGAGATGGAGGAGCGGCACGGCGGGAGCCCCGACGTCTTCGACGACCTGCTCCGCCTCGACCACGGCACCGCGCTGATCGGCCGGCTCGCCGACTCGCTCGCCGTGCTCGGCGGATCCCGTCCGGGCCGCCAGTGGCAGCACCCGGTGCCGCTGTTCAACGTGCTGCGCGGCGCGATGTCCCGGATCACCGACTACCAGCGCGTCGACCTACATTCAGTGATCGAGGTCGCGATCTCGGGACCCACCGTCGAACCGCTCATCCACGCGCTCGCCGAGCTGCTGGACAACGCCACCCGGTACTCGCCGCCGCAGACCCGCGTGCACCTGACCGCCGTCGAGGTACAGGCCGGGATCGCGGTCGAGATCGAGGACGGCGGCGTCGGCCTCGGCGAGGAGGCCCGGCTGCGCGCGGAACGGCTGCTCGGCGAGGTCAGGTCGGGCCTCGACCTTGCCGACCTCGGCGACAACCCGCGCCTCGGCCTGTCCGTGGTCGGCCGGCTCGCGCAGGCCCACCGGTTCCAGGTCTCGCTGCGGCCCTCGGCGTACGGCGGTGTGCGCGCGATCCTGATCGTCCCACGCGACCTGGCCACCGCCGTGCCGCTGACCGCGGCCAACCCGGGCGTCGCCGTCAGGGCGAACCCGAGCACGCCGGCGCCCGCCATCGCCCCCACGCCCGCCCCCACGCCCACGCCCGCCCCCGCCCCCGCCGTCGCGCCCGCCGCCGCCTCCGCCTTCGCCGCGCGGCCGGCGGAGCCGCGGCCCGTCGAGATCAACAAGAACGGCCTGCCGCAGCGCAGGCGCGGCGCCACCGCGCCGCGCTCCACCGCCCCGTCCCGGCCTGGACCGAGTGACGCATTCCCTCCCGCCACGCCATCCCGGCCGCCCGGACTGTGGCTCGCCGCCTTCCAGAGCGCGATCTCCGGCGAGGACACGAGGACCGAGCACGCCGTTACCGATGAGACGTCGAGCAAGGAAGGCGAGTAGTCGATGGACCACCTGCGGCCCAGCATGGACTGGATGCTCAAGGATCTTGCGGAGAGCGTGCCGGGCACCCGGCATGTCATCGTCCTGACCGCGGACGGCCTGCGCATGGCCCAGTACAACGCGGACGCGGAGACCGCCGACCGCCTCGCGGCCGCGTGCGCCGGACTGCAGAGCCTGTCCTCGGCCATCGCCGCCGAGTTCCCGCGGGGGGACAGGCGGATGCGGCTCGTGGTGATCGAGGTAGGCGGGGGATTCTTCTACCTCATGGCGGCCGGCGCGCGCGCGTATCTCGCGGTGTTGGCCGACGAAGGGGTGGACGCGGGGTTGATGGGGCAGCAGATGCGCAATCTGGTCGCTCGCATCGGTGAGCACCTCACCAGCCCGGCACGGACGGGGGAGAGGACGGCCGGGTGACCCCTTCCCCGTTCAACGACGCGTCCCTCTCCTGGGATCAGGCCGGCCCCGAGCGTCTGTACGTGATCACCGGCGGCCGCGGCGCTTCGGGCCGCCGAGCCGACGTCGACCTGATCACCCTCGTGGTGGCGCGGACCGCGGCCCGGCCGGAGATGCAGCCGGAACACGCGTCGATCCTGCGCATGTGTCACTCACCCCTGTCCATGGCGGAGATCTCGGCGTACCTCAAGCTGCCGTTCAGCGCGGTCGCCGTCCTGGTCTCGGACCTGCTCAGGGATTCGTACGTCGAGGTGCGCAGCGCGGTGCGCACGGACCGAGTCCGCAACCCCGAACTACTCAAGGCGGTGATGTATGGACTTCAGAGGCTCTGAGTTCGCCAGTGGACCGGCGCGCGAGGACGCGCTGCCCGCCTCGGCCGCCACCGCGGTCAAGATCGTCATAGTGGGTGGGTTCGGTGTCGGCAAGACCACCCTGGTCGGCTCCGTCAGCGAGATCAGACCGCTGACGACCGAGGAGACCATGACCGAGGTCAGCGTCGGCGTGGACGACGTCCGCGGGATCGAGCAGAAGACAGCGACCACCGTGGCCATGGACTTCGGCCGGATCAGCATCAACAAGCACCTGGTGCTCTACCTGTTCGGCACGCCCGGACAGCAGCGCTTCTGGTTCCTGTGGGCCGGCCTGTTCGAAGGAGCCCTGGGCGCGGTCGTGCTGGTCGACACCCGGCGGCTGGAGGCAAGCTTCGACGTCATCGGGCGGCTCGAGGACGGCGGCGTGCCGTTCATCGTGGCCGTCAACGTCTTCCCGGACGCTCCGACGTACCCGCTGGACGAGGTCCGTAGCGCGCTGGACCTGCCGGCCGCCATACCGATCGTCGCGTGCGATGCGCGCAGCCGGGCTTCGAGCCGGGACACCCTGCTGGCCCTCATGCGGTACCTGTACCGGTTATCGACCCAGTCCGCGGCCCCGGTGGCCGCCTCGGCCGCCACGGAGTAAACGTGTCAACACCGATATTCGAGCCAGGCGCGGAATCAGGCGCGGAACCAGGCGCGGTCAGCCCGCCGCCAGGAAGCCCGCCGCCAGGACTGACCGCGCTCTCCGACCCGGACGCGCTGCACGATCCCAGGTCGGTCTACGAGAAGCTCCGCGCGGAACACGGCGGGATCGCCCCGGTGGAACTCGAGGGCGGCGTCCCAGCCTGGCTGGTTCTCGGCTACCGCGAGAACATGGAAGTCGCGCGCACGCCGAGCAGGTTCACCCGGGACGCCCGGCTCTGGCGGGACTGGAAAGAGGGCAGGATCCCCGCCGACGATCCGCTGCTCCAGCTCATCGGATGGCGTCCCGACCTCGTGTCCTTCGACGGCGAGGAGCACCGGCGGCTGCGCGCCGCGGTCAACGAATGCCTGACCAGGTTCGACCTGCACGGCACCCGGCGGCACGTGCAGCGCTACGCGAACCAGCTGATTGACGGCTTCGTCGAGGACGGCGGCGCGGACTTGGTGACCCAGTTCGCCGCGCACCTTCCGATGCTCGTGTTGAGCCGGTTGGTCGGCCTGAGCGAGGGGCACGGCCCGAAGCTGGTCGAGGCCATCATCGGCATGCTCAGCGGCGGCGAGGAGGCGTATGGGCACAACCAGTACATCATCGGCGTCCTGCGGTCGCTGACCGAGGAGCGGCGCAGGGCTCCCGCGTATGACCTGGCGTCCTGGTTCACCCAGCACCCCTCGGGGCTGACCGACGACGAGGTGCTCAACCACCTGCGCGTGGTGATCGTGCTGGGCTACGAGGCCACGGCGAATCTGGTCTCGAACACGCTGCGGATGGTGCTGACCGACCCCCGCTTCCGCGCATCGCTCACCGGCGGGCTGATGACGCTGCCGGACGCGGTCGAGCAGATGCTGTGGGACGACCCGCCGCTGATGGTCTGCCCGGCGCGGTTCGCCACGCACGACATGCGTTTCGCCGGTAAGGAGATCCGCGAGGGCGACATGCTGCTGCTCGGTCTCGCGGCGGGCAACGCGGATCCGGAGATCCGCCCGGATCCCGGCACGCCGATGCGGGGCAACCGCTCGCACCTGGCGTTCAGCCGGGGCCCGCACGAGTGCTCGGGGCAGGAGATCGCCCGCGCCATTACCGACACCGGCGTCGACGTGTTGCTCAACCGGCTCCCCGACCTGCACCTCACGGTCCCGGAGGACCAGTTGACCTGGACCGCCTCGACCTGGTCCCGGCACCTTGACGCGCTCCCGGTCAGCTTCACCCGGCAGCGCCGACCCGCCCCGCGCTCAGCCGCCCCGGCGGCCTACACCCCGGTAGAGCCCACCGCCGCGAAGGACGCGCTGGCGGCGGTGGCCGAGGCCGACGCGCGGGCTGAGGCGAACACTCGCGGTGGCTTCTGGGCCTCGCTGGTCGGTCTCTTCCGCCCTCGGCGCTGACCTCGTCAGGCCGCCCCGGGCGAGGTCAGCATGCGAGAGATCTCCTCGCGCGGCGGATCCGTGTCCATCAGCAACTCGTTGGCGGCGGCCCAGGCCTGGTAACCCCAGTTCCAGTCGTCGACGATCCTCGCGCCCATCTGGGCCTGGGCGCGTTCGGAGTCGGTGAACCGCAGTACGTCGCAAGCCGTGTCAAGACGCTGCTTCGCGACGTGTATCGACCGGGCGAGCGTCCGCATCTGCTGTTCGGATCGGGCTCTCGCCGCCGGCCAGTCGCATTCGTCCTGACCGCGGATGATCGTGATCAGGTTACGCGGATCATCACGCTTCGCGTCGCGGACCGAGGAGTAGACGTCGTTGCAGTACACGATGATGTCGCTGGCCAGTCTGCGCAGCAGCCGCAACTGGGTGCAGTGGTGGATGTGCGGCGCCAGGTACGTGTGGTTCACTTTCTCGCCGAGCACCAGGCACAGGGGTACCGCGCCGTTTCCCTGGCGTAGCTCCAGGTACTCTTCGACCGTCGTATCCAGCCGCCGGTCCCGCATCGCCGCATACGCGGCCTGCGTATTGAAGTACCATTCCCAGTGCTCACTGACCCGCGCCACCCACTGGTCCGGCGAACTGGTGGTCTGCCGCGTCCAGAGATCTTTGAAGATGACGCCCATCTGGGATTTCGCGGGTCTCCCGTAGAGGATTCCAGTAAGTTCCGCGCTGATGCGGTTGATGCGCCTCATGTCCGCCCCGATGTCGTCGGTGAAGTCGTCATAGACGCGGAAGAAGGCGCTGATGTCGCACGCGAGTTCCAACTCCGGGAGCGGGGCCACGGGATACACCCAGGCCGAAAGTGTGGCGTACCTCTCGGCCCGGGGTGTGCGGATCTGGAAGCGGGTGAGCCATTCGGCGGTGTGCGCCAGGGCCGCGGCGGCGTTGTCGTTCGGCTGCCAGGAGCGCGCCGCTTCGTGCACTGTGAGGATCTGCTCGCCATTCATCGGATCTTGACCTGTCTCCTGCCTGAGGATGATGATCACGGATCGCTCTTGTTGTCCTGAAGCGGGGCGACCCGGCAGGGTCGGGATCGTTGAAGGTGCTTCCCAACGCCGGGAAAATTCTTTCACAACACAGTCTGACTGACAGCACGCTCGCGAGACAACAGAATCCGCGGCGACGGGTCCCGTTGTGGCCGGTCTCGCGGGAACCCGGCCGCGCGACGACAGTGCGAAGACACTGCGACGACGGCGAGGAGACGGCGACGAGACGACAAGGACGGCGGATCCGCGAGGGGACTTGATCGGCATCGATGACGGTCCCGGATCTTGATTTCTGTTCGTTCGCCACCGGCAGATGTGGCCTCAGTATCAAAGACCGTTGGACAACGGGCTCTGGCGCAAATTCGACTCGGTCGCGCTGCTGTTTCGCGGCCCCATGCTGGGCCAGCGCCCGCCGGCCGATGGCCCGCGCCCGACGGCGAGGCTCCGGACGGATCGCGGAGCGGCACCGACCGGCTGACCAGCGGTTTCGTCATGACAGGTCGACCAGGGCGCCCCTGTCCGCTGGCCACGTAGCCATCCCGACCCCGGTCTCGCGGGACCAGTCGGGTACCGTGAGATGGTCGGCCGGCCCGATCTAGCCACAAATGCCGCTTTTAGACAAGACGCACCCCCACGCCACGACAGCTACGAGCATGGGAAACCACCCTCATCGCGACCAAAGGCGACGCAAGCCTCGACGCCGACGACCGCGCCCGATGGACGAGCAGCCGCTTCGTCGGACGTGGACCCCCGCCTCCGAGATCGCGATCGCGCTACGAGCGGCATTCGATCAGGGCTTGCTGGACGAACGCAACCGGTGCGCTATGGCACCGGTCTACGGCACCGGTGCCGAGTCCATCCTGCTCAAGCCGATCGCGGTGGCCCGCAGGATTCGGGCGATGCGGGGCGCGAAGTCGTACGCGGCGTGACCCCATTCGGGGACCTGCTCGTAAAGCGCGGCGAGGGTGGCGGTCGGGTGCGCGACCGGCCAGAAACTGGCCGCCAGGCCGACCGCGGCCGCGGCCAGGGTCTGGACGTCGTTCGCGCTCATGCCGCTTGCGGCGGTCAGCGCTGCGACAAGTTCGTCGTGGGCGGCCGTGGCGCTGGACTTGTACCGGCGGGCCCGCTCGAGGTCGACATCGCCTTCCAGGGTCATCGCCACGTGTGCCAACAGGTCGCAGAACACCGACAGCTGGGTGATCGTAGCGGCGAGGATCGCCGCGACATCAACGGGGTCCAGTGCATCCCGGTCGGCGATGGCGTCCACTACGGCGTCGCGCCATTGCCCCCACCCGCTCTTGGCCAGTTCCAGTAGCAGCTCCTCCTTGCTGGCGTAGTAGCGCCGGACCCCGGTGCGGTGCAGTCCTGCGCGCTCGGTGACCGCGGCGACGGTGACGAAGCGGACCCCGCCGAGCTCGATCGCGAGCGACTCGGCGGCGGCGAGCAGGTCCGCGGCGCGCTGCGCCTTGTCATCGGCCGATCGTGCCCGCTTCCGCATCTCACCAGCATAACGCACTGCCTGATGCGTTAGACTAGATAGCGCATCACGGGGTGCGTTATTGTTGTCGACAAACAGGGACCCTCATGCGCGCTGTCCAAGCAACGACGTTCGGTGACCCGGGCGTGCTCTCGGTCGTCGAACTTCCCGAGCCCACGCCGGGACCCGGTGAACTCACCATCGACGTCACTCACTCATCGGTCGGCCTGATCGACCTGTTCTTCCGACAGGGCCGGCTCGACGGTCCAGGGATGCCCAAGCCGCCGTTCATACCGGGTCTGGAGGTCGCCGGCACAGTGCGTGAACTCGGCGCGGGCGTGATCGGCTTCAGGGTAGGCGAGCCGGTCGTGTCGATGGCTAATACCGGAACGGGCGGGTACGCGACGGTGTTTCGCGCCGACGCGAATCTCGTCATCTCCGTGGCGCGCTACGACGTCGACCCAGCGCTCGGCGTGGCGATGATCCCGAACGCGGCGATGGCCCACGTCGCACTCACCGCGGTTGGGCACCTTGCCGCCGGCGACAGCGTCCTGGTGCACGGCGCCCTCGGCGGGCTGGCAAGCGCCTTCCCCGGCGTAGCGAAACAGCTAGACGCCGCGCGGGTCGTCGGTACCGTCCGCCCCGGCCGACTCGCCGCCGCCAAGGCCACGCAACTGCCCTACGACCAGATCGTCGACTCGACGCGGCTCGCCGAGGCCGTCGGCGACGACCGGTTCGACGTGATCATCGACCCGGTCGGCGGCGACCTCCGCACCCGCGGCCTTGCCCTGCTGCGACCAGGCGGCCGGCTCATTGCCGCCGGCAATGCCAGCGACGAGTGGGAGCACACGATCAACGACAGCCAACTATGGCTGGGCAGCGTCACCGTCGCCGGATTCAACGCGGGCGCCTTCCTCCCCAGCCACCCGCACCTCGTCCGCCCCGCCCTGCAAGCCGCCCGCGCCGCGATCGCGGCGGGTCTCGGCCAGATTGCCGTCGACACCCTCCCGCTCGACGAGGCGAAAACCGCGCACGAGCGCATGGAACGACGCGACCTCGACGGACGCATCGTTCTCACGGCCGGATGACACCAGCGATCAGCTGGCTCAACATGCGAGATACTGAAGTAGTGGTACAGCCTGGTAGCTCACTCGTGCGGTAGCAAGGGGACTGTAAAAACCAAAGGTGTAAGTCCCTTGTAACACTCTGTGCATACGCGCAGGTAGAGGAGGCACCAGATGACCATGACCGACCAGAGCCGGCGGGGGGACTCGAACCCCCAACCTCCCGCTTACAAGGCGGATGCGCTGCCAATTGCGCCACGCCGGCCGACCATCTCACGGTACCCGATCCGGGTCGCGGGGCCGGGATCGGGAGGGTCCGGCGGGGCTCGGGCCCAACCCGCTCCGGCGGACCCCTAGGGTAAAGGCCCTGGTGAGACCGTTGTCGGGCGGTCCTCGTAGCGCCGGGCGCCGGCGCCTTTCGCGGGGCCGACGGCGGTGACCTCACCGGCTGTGCTGGCTCACGACCGCGAGGTTTCCACCTGTTCCGGCTCGCCCTCAGGGCGCCACTCCCGGCCGGCCTGGGTGAAGCGCCCGACCAGCTCCTTCTTCTTCGTGTCGACACTGATCACCGGGTCGCCGGCGGCCAGGAACCCGGCTGCGGTGGCGTTCAGGTGACGGAACTGGGCGTCCCGGTCGGGACTCTGCGCGCCCTCCAACGTCTTGCGGGTCGGCTGCAGGCTTGTATCCCGCCGACTTCAGGATCTTGGCGACCACGGAATGGCTGACCACATGCCCCGCCCGACCTAGTTCGCGAGCCAAATGTCGGGTGGACTTCGTCGTCCACCGCAACGGCGACTCCGGATCCCCACGCGTTTCCGGCTCGACCAGCGCGTCGAGCGCCGCCGAAAGCCCCTCATCCGCGACTTCCGCCCTTTTGCGCCCTCCCCCGGAAGTACGTACCCTTCCCGGCTCGGCGGGCTCGCCATCCAGCTCCGCGACGCCCTTCGCGACGGTCGTCCGCGATACCCCGGTCGCCCGCGCTACCGCGGCGATACCGCCGTAACCCCAGGAACGCGCCTCCGCACCCAACGCAAGGCGCCTTTCCCGCTCGTCCAGCCGCGGCAACAGCATCTCCAGGCGTGCGGCCATCGCCTCGAACTTCCCTGACTCCTCCATCGACACAGCCCAACCCTACCGGCGCAATCACAGCAGGCAGCCGACACCTAAACAAGAAAACCAAGTTACTTAATTACTAATTCTAACGCGGAGAATGCGCTAGTCCAGCGCGATGGGACAGTTTTTCTTAAGGTCTCGACAGGTAAGAAGCCTCCGTGGTGGGAAAGATTCATCAAGACCGTATTCGATAAACTAGACTCGAAAGATGTTTACGAGGCGGTGAAAAAAGGTGCTAAATGGATAATAACGAAAGCCAGGCGTATAAAGGTGCCGCCGCCAGAGTGAAGTCCGGACTGAACCGCCGACGGCGTTTCTGGGGTCTCCACCGAACCTGGGCGGTTCAGACACGAGGACGGCGTGGGGTTGACCCGCACGGCGGCACGGACTTAGCGGGATTTCCCCGGCTGACGGGAGCTCAACACGGTCGTCGATATACCACACCGGCCAGGTACCGGTGCCATTCCTCCCGACTGATTCGACTATTCGGCAGGGCGCAGTACTCGTGATACAGCCGGTCGGTGTCGAGATCGACGAGAAACTGGACCCGCGCGGCAAGTCCGACCGCCAGCAGTTCACCGTCCGGAGCAAAGGAGATAGCCGTAACGGCGGGCAGCAGCGCCGACGAGTTGCTGAAGGTGATGCGGCCTACCGGCGTCACATGGCGAGGGTCGGCCGCGCGCCATAGCAGCGCCGTGCCGTTCTCACCACCCCCGACGAGGAGCCGACCGTCAGGCGAGAAGGCAAGATGTTCGGCCGCGAAGCCGGCCGGCAGAGCGATCAGTTCGATCGGATGGCTGATGTCACGCACGTCCCACAGATGGACGGCGCTGTCCGGGCCACCGACGGCCAGCAGCGCTCGGTCCGGAGCAAAGATCATCGCGCCCGGCGCGGCGGTGTGGGCCAGAACCTGACCGGCCAATGGACGCGAGGGATCTGCGATGTTCCACAGATGGACGAGGTTGGCGTGGTCGGTCATGGCCAGGACGCGGCCGTTACCGCTGATCGCTAGTTCGGGATGACTTCCCGCGCCGGCGCTGGGTTCGTCCAGCGTCGCGGTAATTCTCGGGCGCTTGGGGTCGGAGGCGTTCACTAGCCGGACTGTCGGCGGCGGGCCTGGCGAACTCACCGCGAGAATTCCGCGGGCCGGAGTTGCCACGAAAGTCGCTGGGACGCCTGGGCGTCCGATCCGCAAAATCGCCGTCAGATGTGGCCGACGTGGCAGCGCGACGTCCCAGAAAGCGAGGGAGCCGTCGGGCGCGCTAAGCACGAGGGTGCGCATTCCGGGGAGCAGGCTTATCGTCCTCGGCGTATAACGTCCGGCCGATTCGGCGATCGTCGACAGTAGCGCGGGATGCCGAGGTTCGCTGACCGACCATAGAGCGACGCCACGTGGACCAGCTGTGATGAGGGTCTTGCCGTCCGCGGTGAACAGCCCTCCGGACGCCTGGATGGAGAGGGAGGCGACGACCTCTGGTTGCCGGCGATCCGCCGTCCCCCACAGGCTCAGGCCGCCGTCGGTGCCTATACCGGTCATCAGTTGGCTGGCGCCGTTGAACTCGCCCCACTGGTTCCCGGTTGGATCGTTGGTCGCCGTGAATGGCGCGAGCGGTCGCCAGAGATGAAGCGCGCCGCTGCCGGTACCGACCACGACGCTCGCTTTTCCCGGGTTGAAGACGGCGGCTCGGATGAGCGTATCTTCGGCCAGCCGCGCATACACCCGCCCATTATTTACGGTGACTATCTCCGCCGCCCCGTTGACGGCGGGCCGGAGAAGGAAGCGCCCGTCGGCGCTGAACGCGACCACAGGAGAAGAATCTCCGCTGGACCGCGTATCCGGCGCCGGCCATCGGAATTTCAAGGTCGGACGGGTGGGCTCGGTCGTGTCCCACAGTTCGGTCGCTCCGCCACCCGTCACCGCGAGCAGGGGCGCGGTCGGGCTGAACGCCAGCGTCGAGGACCTCCCCCGGAAAGGAATAGTGGCGACGCATTGGGGACGACGTCGATCGGCGACGGCCCACAGCTTTGCCTCACCCGCCGTGTCGGCCGTCGCTATCGTGTGGGCATCATTGCTGAAGATAACGGTAGACAGGTCCCGTTGGCCACCGGAGAGAATTCCATTCACCGCTGGGCGGGTGGGATCGGAAATATCCAGGAGCCGCACCGTCCGGTCCTGGGGAACGTTGAGGACGAGTTCGTGGCCGTCCGGACTGAAGGCCATCGGCCCCACAGAGTCGACCCCGTCGACAACCTTGCTGAGCGGTAGCGGCCGCGAAGGGCGGCTGACGTCCCACAGGAATACCGCACGATCCGGTCCGGCGGCTGCGAGTAGATGTCCGACCGGGCTGAAGGCCACCGGAGCCGGAATGCTCGCCCTCAGGTCGGATACGAGCGACGGAAAGCCTTGATCGGGAACGGTCCAGATTCGCGCGACGGCCACGCCTCGGCCGGACGCGGCAATGGTCCGCCCGTCGGGGCTAGAGGCTACGGAGACGACCGGTGCGCCCAGTCCACCGGGCAGCGATATGGGATAGGCGGCCGCGGAACTGCTCCATAGGGCGCTTCGGGCTTCAGGGGTCGGCGCGAGCCGATACGCGGCCAGGCCGAGCCGCAGGGCGAGTCCGGGGTTGCCGGAACGGATCAGATCCGCTTGCCTGGCCGCCTCGGCGGAGGCAATCAGATCGTCGCGACCGGCCGCGATCCGCTGGTTCTCGAGGGCGACAAGAGTGACAGCCGCCGTGACCACAGCCAGCAGGACCAGCGCAACCAGTCGTCGCGGTCGGTGGGAGCGGTGGCGGCTTGGTCGTCGTTCGACCTGCTCCTGCTCGGCGGGGGGCTCCACTACCTCGTCGGGCTTCACCGCGCCGACGTCGTCGCTGACAGTAGGCTCCGCCGCCAGTCCGTGCACCACCCGATGCGCGGACTCCCACCGTCGCCGCCAGAGTCCGATATCGCCGTCCAGCGCCTGGACAAAGCCCTCGGTCACGCTCCAGGTGGGCAGTCGATCACCGCGGGCCGCCGCCGCCAGGGCGGAGGTACCCCAGTGGACCCGCCGCGCCATCTCGGCAAACGACGGATCACCGGCGTCGCGACGCAGCTCCCGCAGTTGGGCGGCGAAGCTTTGCGTCGGTCCCGCCGCCGGATCAAGCGGACGAAGCTTGCGGCCTCGGCGCGCCGACGGCTCCGTACCTCGCGCCCCGCTCACGACACGTCTCTCGCTCCCATTGCCCGGTGCCGAGTGGCTCGGCAAGGCTAGCCGAAAGCCCCATAACGTGCCGAAACCTCCGCATCGGACGTCGGCGGCATATCGGTACGGGCTGGCCCGACGGCGGGCGTCCTTGATCGTCGACGGTCCACATGGCCACCTGGCCACCCGCGCCGCGCCTCCACCCAGGTTGCGCCGGGCGCGCGTCGTCACCCTAAGCGCAGGTCAGCGGTTTGTGCGCGAAACGCGCTCGATGCGGAGGTTGTCCGCTTGGACCCTCACCGGCATAGTCGGCCAAGCCCGCCTCCGGACGACCGCGACAGTCACACCGCGTGCCAGAAACAGCCAGGATCTGGCGCGGCCTACTGGCCCGAAGGGACTAGCTGAGAGGACGCACGGGGGCTGGACGACCGCGGTCAGTCCGCGGCACGGCGGCGGTGCTGGCCAGCCGGAGAACGAGTTAGCGCCGCCGTGATACCTGAAGCGGTTCTAACTCTCAGCGTCGATGGTCCCGCGATGAGACTTCTTCATCATCCGCCGATAAACAAGAGGAGCGTTCATGCGAATGCGCACGCTGGGCCGGGTAGCGATCGGTACGGCCGGGCCGGTAGCTCTGGTCGCCGCCATGGCTCTACCGGCATCGGCCGCCAGCGACCCGAGCCCGAACGATGGGCGGACTCCGCCGAATGATTCGGGTAACTGGGCCGCTGTGGGGGGTAACCTCGGTAACTGTAACGTGAAGGCGTACCTTCCGTTCCGGGAACCAGACGGTGAGACCGCTTTCTGGGGCGGGTATAACTGCCCCAATGCGCCGCAGGTGGCGTTCGATCTGCAGATCAGCGAGCAGTGGAGCACCAACGGTGGTAGTAGCTGGAACTTCTCGCCCAACTCACCTACCTTGCGCCCGACGACGTGGGGTGTCGGTGAGAACTTCGTCCCAGCCACTTATCGCCGCGTGCAGGGTCTGTGCGCCGACGCAGGAGCCGGCCAGTCGACGTTCCTCGTCCGTACGAAAACCTATGTCAGTAACCCCAACGGCGCCGGCAGTAGCGGTCCGACCGGTGTGGCTTACAGCCCGACGTACACCTGCCACGTTTGACATTCCACGATGAGGACCGATGCTTACGAAGGACGAGTTCGCGGCCCTGATCAGCCGACGGACGGGAGTCACACCCGAGGGTCTGAACGGTACGTCTTCGCTGGACCTGGGCCTGGACTCCTTCGGGCTGCTGGAGCTGGCTGTCGCGCTGGGCGAGCTCGGGGTCGAACTGGACGAGCGGGGGTGGCTCGAGGCGGAGACGGTCGACGACATGTACGACATGTACCGCGACCGGGCCGAGCGGTCGCCCGCGACGTCCGGAAACGGAGACGGCCCGGCCGAGTCCGGTTCGGTCAGGGCGCCGAGCTGGACCGCCGCCGCGACCCCGGCCGTTCGCTCGGAGCCGGAGCCGGAGCCGGAGCCGGACAGAGCCTCGGTCTCGCGGTTCGACACGCCGATGCCACCAACCATGGACGGTCGTTTCTTCCGACTCACGCCCGTGCTGCCGCCGTCGGCGCCGTTCCTCTACAGCCTGTCGACAAATCCCGACACCGGATTCCGATGGCGCTACCGGGGCTCGATTCCGTCCTACGAGGCCTTCGAGCGAGAGCTGTGGCAGGGAATGCTCGCCCAGTTCGTCGTCGAGTCGATCCAGACGGGCCAGCCTGCCGGGCACGTGATCTGCTACAACCCTGATCTGGCTCTGGGACACGCCTATGTCGGCGCGGCGATGACGAGCCAGTACCTCGGGACCGGGATCGCCGCCGAGCCGGTACGGCTCTTCCTGGGGTACCTCTTCGACGTCTTCCCGCTCCGTAAGCTCTATTTCGAGGTGCCGGAGTTCAACTACCACCAGTTCGCCAGCGCCGGCGGCCGCGTGCTCCAGATCGAAGGGCGGCTGCGTGACCATGACTTCTACGGCGGGCGTCGCTGGGACCGGCTGATACTCGTCGCGTACCGGCCCGGCGAGGCCGTTTCCGGACGCGACGGCGATTTCACCGGTTAGCCCCGCTGCCTGGACGTCGAACGAGAAGGAGTGGACGGTTGAGGGCGGTCACCATGCCGGACGGTTTGGCCCAGGCTCGCCTCGGTCACGGACGAGTCGTCTTCCTTCAGGCCGACGAAGACGAGGAGTTGCCTTGGTCCGAGTTCTTCGTGGAGGCGGAGCAGTGCGCGGCCTGGTTGCGACACAGTCGCGGGATCGGCCCCGGGAGCCGGGTGGTGATACTCGCTTCACGGCCACGTGAAATGGTGACCGCCATCGCCGCGATCTGGATGACTGGGGCCGCGCTTACCTGTGCGCCGACCCCCGCGCGCGGAGTCGATTTGGTTTCCTATAGCCAGCAGACCGCGAGACGCCTCGAGACACTCGGCGCTTCCCTCGCTCTGGTGGGTGAGCCCTACGCAGCACTAGCAGCGGAGTTGCGGCGCGTCACCCGAGTTGATCGGCTGGAGGAGGTTCTGGCCGCCGAGCCGTCGGGGGTGTGGAAGGCTCCCGACCTGGTAGCTGATGATCCGGCGATCTATCAGTTCACCAGCGGTACCATCGCGCGGCCGAAGGTCGTGCGGATCAGTCACGGACACCTCATGGCCAATATCACCGCGATCCGCACCCGCGTCCCCCACGACGACCGGCACGGGCGGATGCTGAGTTGGTTGCCGATGTCCCACGATATGGGCCTGATCGGAGCGGTCGCGACCTACCTGGTCTGCGGAGAATGTGATCTCATCATCGGCTCGACGGCTGATTACCTCACCGACCCCTCGGGCTGGATGCGCAACGCCGCGCGCCATCGGGCCACAGCACTCGTCGCGCCGGCCTCGGCCTACGCACTCGCGGGGCGACTGCTCACGACCGGCCCTCGCCTGGACCTCTCGTCGGTGCGATCGGCGGTTTGCGGTGGCGAGCCGATCGATCCGACCGCGATCGAGGCGTTCCTGGCCGCCGCCGCGGGGCACGGTTTCAGGAAAGAGGCGTTTCTGCCGGCCTACGGTCTCGCGGAGGCGACCCTCATCGTCGCATCCCGGCGCCCCGGTGAAGGTCTGGCGGCCGACGAGATCGACCTGGCTGCTCTGGCCTCGCGGCATCTGGCTTTGCCCGCGATCAGCGGTCGGGCGAGCCGCCGCCTTGCGAGGCTCGGGCCGGCCGTTCCTGGCACGGAGTTGCGGATCGTCGACCCGCACAGCGTCGACCCGCGCCCGCCGCGAGCGGTCGGTGAGATCCAGGTGCGCGGGCCATCCGTCGCGAGCTATCTCGGCACCGCCGCGCCGGCCGCGGTCGAGAAGGGCGAGGACGACGGGATGCGGACCGCGGACGGATGGCTGTCGACCGGCGACCTGGGCTACTTGGCCGACGACGAACTGGTCGTCTGCGGTCGAGCCAAAGATTTGATCATTGTCGGAGGACGTAACGTCTATCCCGAGGAGATCGAACAGGCCGTGGAGCGAGTGGCTGGGATCCGAGCAGGCAACGTCGTCGCGTTCGCGGCCCGCCGCGCCGGTGGTGTAACCGACGGGGTGGCCATCGCGGCAGAGGTTCGGCCCGGTCACGATGAGGCCACTATCCGGGAACGGGTCACCGCCGCCATACGGGCCGCGGTGGGACTCCGCCCGATGGACATCCATTTGCTACCGCCGGGCTCCGTGCCAAAGACACCCTCCGGGAAGCTGCGCCGCTCGCAGGCCGCACTACTACTTGGCGGGGAAGCACCGTGAACCGGGGCTCCATTACCCGTGATGAGACGGCCGTCATCGGCGCGGGCGTCTCAGCGGATCTTGCACGGTCGGCCACCGCGGCGGCCGATGGTCTGTACCGGGCGTTCGACGCCCATAGCACCGGCGACCGGGTGGAGATCCTCGCCGCGGTCTGCGCGGACGACGTCTTCTACGCCAACCCGCTCCAAGACGCTGTCGGGATCCATGCCTTGGCCGAACTGCTCACCGAGCTGGCCCAGCTTTACCCGGGACATACCGCGGGGCGGACTTCCGGTGTCGACGCGCACCACGGCACCCTCCGCTACCACTGGTCCCTGCGGGATGGCGTGGGCCGGACCGTCGTCGCCGGCATGGACGTCGTCCGCTTCACGGCCAAGGCCCAGCTGGCCTGGGTCGTCAGCTTTTTCGGGCCGCCACCCGCGATCAACTACAACTACCGGATGTAAAAATACGCGGCATCGGGGCGTCCCAGGCCCACTCGTCACGGCTGAGCACACTTACCTGCGCCCGCGACCGGCGACGACCTTCCTCCGGGGAACACCGCCCCGCCCTCCGCCGCGGCCGCCCACACCCTCTGAAACAGCGCGCCGTAGTCACGGATGGTCAGCCGTCTTAGCCGTCTTAGCCGTCTCCGCGGTCCGAGCTGCCGGGCCGGCGGTGGTGGCGGCACCCTTCCAGCTGATCTCGATGCAGGCCTCGCCCTCCTCGATCTCCTCGACGAGTTCGGTCCACACCCGGGCGGCGGCCGCCGCCACGAGAGGGGACGTGGCGACCGGCGCGGGGAACGACAGGGACACGCTGCCACCGGTCGGGTCGCCGAGCACCGTCAACAGCGCTCGGCCGTCCTTCAGGCCGGCCAGCGCGGCGGTGACGGAATCCACCACCTCGTCGCGCGCCGGGCTGGCCAGGCCGTCGACCGGCCCGTCAGCCTGAACCTCGACCCGGACGCCCCGCCGTTCGGCGTCCGCCACGGCCGGCTCCAGCGCGCGCAGCAACGGTGCCGGGCCTCTGAGCCGCAGGTTGAGTGAGCGTCGCAGGAGCGCGGCCGCCGCCGCGGCCCGTTCCCGGACGCTCGCGTCGCGCGGATCGAGCCGCCCGGCGCCGATCTCGGCCATCAGATGTAGGGGACCGTCGGCGAGCCGGCGCAGCCGCTCCCGCCGGTCCCGGCGGACGGCGAGCACGGCGAGCCGCTCGGCGGCTACGTCCGCTTCGGCCCGCGCGGCCCGGGCCGCGACCCGGGTGACCGCTCGCCGCGACCGCCACAGCACGGAGAGGACGGCGAGGAACGCCACCTCCGAGTACAGCAACGTGAGCACCCGCATGACCACGATCGGCTCAGGCCGCTCCCGGCTGAGCAGGATGGCCGCGATCGTGGCCATCGTGACCGCCGCGACGGGGACCCACTCGCGGGCGGGCCTGCTGGCCTGCAGGAAGATCATCGTTCCCAGCGCGACGAGCAGGCCCCAGTTCAGCGGGGCGGCCAGGTCGGTCCGCCCGGACAGTCCGGCGACAAGCTCCGCCCCTGTGGTGGCCAGCGCCAGCAGTCCGACGGCCCGCCTGGTCAGCCGCGTCGGCCTCGCCCAGGACGGGAACGGGCCGAGCCGCCCGCCGCCCGCCGCGACGACGCACCAGCCGAGCGTCGCGACGACGAGCAGCCAGGCAGCCAGAACAGCGAACGGAGCGCGGTAGTCGGTGGACCGGGCCGCGAGCTGGGCGCCCAGCGCGGCCACCCAGGCCAGCGTGCCGAGGCCGGTCGCGGCGACGGCGGCGCGGGCGTTCGACCGCTCGAGCGCGGCGACCGACGGCGGCTCGCCGGCCGGCCCCTCGCCGGCTGACTCGGGATCCGGTGACCAGCGGAGCGTGACCGTGGTCCCCCGCCCCGGCGCGGTGGCGATGTCGGCGCTTCCCCCGAGGTCCGCCATCCGATCCATGATCGAATACTGGACGCCGAGCCGGTCGTCGGCGGGTGCCGCGAGCGGGTCGAAACCCCGTCCATGGTCGCGGACGGTGATGCGCACGCCGCCTCCCTCGGCCGACGCGGCCACCTCGGCCCGCCCGACCCCGGCGTGCCGCCGGACGTTGGACAGGGCTTCGGCCACGGTCGCGGCCAGGGTCGCGCCCACCTCCGCCGGCACGTCGGACAGCTCACCCGCCGCCGAGACGTCCACCGTCAGCCCGTCCCGGCGGGCCCTCGCCACGACCTCGTCCAGCCGGTCAGCCAGCGGCGTCGGCTCCGGTGGTTCGCCCCGGATGCCCAGCAGGTCCGCGCATCGGTCCACACTGTGCCGGCAGCGGGCCCGGAGGAGTTCGGCCGGGGCGTCGGACGCCCCCCAAGCCAGTCCGACCAGCGTGTTCAGGACCGTGTCATGCAGGACGCGCTCGGCTTCCCGCTGCCCGGCGGCTCGTGCCCCCTCGATGGTCTGGGCGCGCCGCCGAGCGTCGGCGAGCACGAGCGCGCCGTCCGCGCCGGCCGCGCCCCGGCGCAGGACGGAGGCTCCCAGAGTCAGCACCGCGGCGCCGACGACCTCCCCGACTACGCCGATGACCACGGTCGAGGTGGCCGCCCCCGCCCTGAGGAAACCGGTGACACCCGCGGCGGCCAGCACCGCCAGGCAGGACAGCCAGGCCCCGGTCGGGACGCACCAGCCGATGGCCACGCCGGCGCCGCCGAGGCGCAGCATCACCCAGTTCGGTTGCCCGGCCGCCACGACCGGCGGCAGCGACCAGGAGGCCGCGGCGAGCAGCACGGTCGTCACCGCCAACTCGCCGCCGGCGCTCACCCGGTCGAGCCGGCCGCGCAGGCAGCGGGCGGCGAACACGGCTCCCCAGCCGGCGGCCAGCGCCGGGGCGGCCAGATGGGCCGGGGTCAGATACCACCGGTGCCACAGGACGATCACGACGAGCTCGAGCAGAACCCCTGAGATCCGCATGATGGCAAACGCCCGGCAGACCGAGACATCAAGCGCTTCCCGCGCGGGCCGTATCACAGTGGGCCAATTTCAGCATGTCCCGGAGGCCACGTACATGAGGCCACGTACATGAGGCCACGTACATATAGCGGGCCAGCGCCCGGGCATCGGATGCGGCGACGTTCTCCTCCCGGACCCTGAACCCTGGTCGTCCAGCGTCGCTACCAGGGCATATGCTCAGTTCGACGCCGCCGTCCGAGAGGACGTGACGGCCGAGAGACGAGACGGACCCGCGCGCGGAGGAGTTCGCCATGCCGTATGCCGTGGACTTCGACACCGTGTCGACCGTTGGCCTGGAGTCGTCGCCGGTCGCGGCCGCGCTCGCCGGCCTGCGGGCGAACGAGGCCCGCTACTTCCGGAACAAGTACGGCCACGTCTTCACCGTCGAGCCCGCGAGCGACGCCAAGCCGGTCATCGACTGGGTGAACCGGATTCTTGCGGACGAACGCGCCATCGTCATCTCCGCCCGCCCGCTGGAGGCGACCGCGTTTCAGGTCGAGAACATCCGGATGGCCTACGTCTTCTACGAGAACGGCCTGTCGGTCAATGTGATGTACACCGTCGACGACGGTGGGAAGCGGGCGGTCGGGTTCAAGCTCTCCGACGGAATGCCGGTGCCCGAGGAACTCGCCTCGTTCAAGTTCGCCCGGCAGAAGTCGAAGCTGGCCGGGACCATACGCGGCTCCTACTTCGTCATCAAGAAAGAGTACTGAGCCCGCCCAGGAGGAAGGCCACCAGGGCGGCGCCGTCGGACGGCGGCGGCCCGCTGACCGCCCGCTGGCCGCCCGGCTCGGGCCCTGGCTGTCCCACGCGACTGACGTGCGCGGATAGCATGACAGCGCCGGAGAGGTGTGGGGTGGGTTAATTGTCGGGGGAAGTGCGTGATCCGGGCCCGCTGAGTTACGTGCGACCGGCTCCGCGCCGTGGGTCGGACCCGGAGTTCGCCGGCCGGCACCGCATCGTCGGGCGTCTCGGCGGCGGCGGGATGGGGCAGGTCTTCCTGGCTGACGGCCCGCTGGGGCCGGTCGCGGTCAAGGTCATCCGGTCCGACATCGCGGACGAGCCGGTGTTCCACAGCCGGTTCCGGCGCGAGGTCCAGGCCTGCTTCCGGGTCAGCGGGCCGGCCACCGCCCGGCTGCTGGACTTCGACCTGGACGCGGACCCGCCATGGCTCGCGACCGAGTTCTTCGACGCCCCGCACCTCGGCCGGATGGTGCAGCTCGGTGGCCCGCTGGGCGAGCCCGCGCAGCTCGCGCTCGCCGCCGGCCTCGCGGAGGCGCTGGTGTCCATACACGGAGCCGGCCTCGTCCACCGGGACCTGAAGCCGTCCAACGTGATGTGCGCGCTCGACGGGCCGCGCGTCATCGACTTCGGCGTCGCGACCGCGGCCGACAACCGCTCGCTCACGGCGACCGGCGCGGTCGTCGGTACCCCCGGCTGGCTCGCGCCCGAGCAGGTCGCCGACGGCGACGCCACGACGGCGTCCGACGTGTTCGCCGTCGGCGGCCTCATCTCCTACGCGGCGACCGGCCGCCCGCCCTACGGCACCGGCCCCACGCCCGCGGTGCTGCTGCGTATCGCGACGGAAACGCCGCGCATCGACGACCCGCGGCTGAGCCCGGCGCTGCGCGGCATCGTGTCGGCGGCCTTCGCCCGCGCCGCGGCCGACCGGCCGAGCGCGCGCGAACTGCGGGACGCGATCCTCGAGGCGGCCGGTGCCGCGGGCGCGGGTGGAGGAACCATCCCAGGCGCGCCCGCGACCCTCGTCGGCCTGCTCGAGCGCGGCTGGCACGTCCCACCGATCCCGCCGGACCTCGGCCCCACGCCCGGCGCCGCCGGCGGGGCGGACGCGACCTCGCCTGGGCGGGGCGCCCAGATGCCGCCGCCGTCGTCACCACCCCCACCACCCCCACCACCGGCGATGGCGACGACCCTGCGCGCCACCCCGCCGTCGTACAGCACTCCCGCGCGACCGGACGGCACACCGGGGGCGGCCGCGGCCGCCGCGAACCCGGGACCCGGCCCCGACGGCGGCGGGGACGAACGCGGCGACGGTGCGTCCGGCCGTCGGCGAGGCCGCCGCCGGCGACTAATCCCGACCGCCCTCGGGGCGACAGCGGTCATCGCGGCCGGGATTGTCGTCGCCGTCGTGCTGCTCGGGAAAGGCGGCGGCGACAAGAACACGTTCACGGCTGACGGGCCGTGGCGGCTACATATCGAGGACAACCAGACCGGCAACGACGTCGGCTGCACCATAAAGCTGACGAATACCGACACCGACACCCCGGTCACCCTGCCCGGCCCCATCTACGAGCGTTCCTCGGAGCTTCAGCTCGCGGTGACGGGCTCGTTCAGCTGGTCCGCCACCAATGACTGCCTGGTGCTGGCGGAAGACGGGCCGGGGGAGACCAGCCTTCCGTTCAGCCAGACCGTGAGTGGCGACACCCTGGCGTTCCACGCTCCGGCCAGCGGCCGGGTGACCTTCACCGTCCGGGACTTCAACGGCGGTTCGTCCTGCGATTTCGCCACCTTCGATCCGGACGGCGGGCAGCAGCTCGACACCGGCGAGGCGACCCCCGACGCCTCGACGGCCACGCTCAGCACGGGCGACCGCCCGACGGTCTATGCGAGCCTGACGAACAGCTGCAAGGTCACGCTGTCGGCCGCCTCCTGACCCTCCTGTTACCCGTTACCCGCTGAGAAGGGTGATGGCCCGGCCGGCGGGGCTGGTGGTGGTGATCGTCGTGCGCTTGTCGATGGCGGGCGCGGTGGGGCGCTGGTCGAAGATTACGAGGGTGCCGCTGTCGAGCTGGAGGCGGTCGAGGTAGCGGTCCAGCTGGGTGAGCCCCGTGCGCAGCGGATTGGCGCGCCCGGCCTTCCAGGTCTTGATCTCGACGGCCTCGCGCTGGACTTTTCGCTGGCCGTTCTCGGTGTAGCTCCAGCGGAGGTGGAGGTCGACGCGGCCGGATCCGATGGCGTATTCGCGCGCGATGAGGCCACCGCCATTGACGACGCGCTGGAGGTAGCCCATGAAGATGAGCTGGGGAGCAGCCTCGTTGTAGTAGCCGGACGCGGTAAGGATCTCACCGTTCTCGATCCACCAGTCGGCGAACTCGTCGAGGACCTTCGGGAAGTCGAAACCGCCGTCGGGGCGGACGAAGGATCGTGGGTCGGCGGTGACGGACTCCTGGATGCTGGCGGACAGGACGCGGGCGACGACCTCGCGGTAGATCGGGTTGGCGATCAGGTGGAGTCGGCGGTCGGCGGACGGCCCCAGCGGGTGCTGACGGCGCGGCGGGCGAGGCGGCGGGTCATGGTGCGGATCATCGCCCAGAGGATGAACGACTCCGAGATCGCGGGCCGCCGTTCATAGTCGCGGGCGAGGCGCCGGTGGGCGATGATCCACGCCAGCGAGCGTTCCACAACCCTGCGTTTCGGGAGAACCGCGAAACCGCGCTGGTCGGGCTTCTTCCGCACGATCTCGACGGAGGTGTTCAAGCCAGGTACAGCCGTTGTGCGCGACGTAGAGAATCGCGTTCACAATCTCCCGGCGGGGATGGCTTTCGGGTCGGCCGTCCGTCGCCGGTGCCCTGGGCCAGGGTGTGACCCTCACCGGCCCGGCTGGTGCCGCCCTGGCGGGCTTCGAGGGCACCAAAGCCGAGCGTGGAGACTCAGCATCCGAGGGCGATCAGGACATCCTTACCTGCCGCCGCGCTGCTCGTGCCCAGGCGGCGGAAGATCCAGATCGTCACGGTGCACGAGGGCCGCGGTGAGCCCAGCCGTCGGCGTGATAATCGTCAGATGGCGCCCGGACCACGTGGTCGCGAAGATCCTGAGGTCGTCGAAGTCCCGGCGGAGAGCCAGTTGCGCGGATCCATCGATCGAGATGAGGGCGGGAACCCAACCGCCGAGTTCCGCCGCCGGCCTGTCCCGTGCTGTCGACCAGTGCTCCAGGCTCGCGGAGAGCGCTACGTCTCGCGTGAGGAGCAGATCTCCGATACCGCCCACCGCGGACCCTAGATGGTCGAGAATCAGGTCGGACTCGAGCTCCAGGTTATGTGGGTAGATCAGTTCGGTCAGGTGGACCGCCCAGACACCGTTGGGGTGGGGTGCGTAGATCACCCCACCCCAACTGGACACGTCGCCGAGATCACGGTTGAACCACAGCTCGGTCATGACGTCACAGTCTAGTTCCCTGTGCCGGAGGTTGTGTTGAGCCTGGTGGTCGAGGCTGTGCTGAGCGTGTCCCAGCCGCGGAACTTGTTCGTCACCTCTGCACCATCACTGAAGATCGTGGTGGCCTGCACCATGGGGAATACGGTGATGCCGTTCGGCGCGCCCCAGGGTTTGTTCACGACGGTATTGACACTCATGGTCGCGTTGCTGGGCGCGGCATCGGCGTCATCGCAGAGCTGGTCATCAGCCAGTTGAATGTTTATCCCGCACCAGTAGGTCGAGGAATATGACCACGTGAGGTTGCCGGGGTTACTGTACTCGGCCATGATCATTCTCAGCCGCCAGGTATGAGAAGTTCGGCCGATGACCTCCTGGTGAAACTGGATCTTCACCTGTGCTTTGGCGGTACAAATTACTACACCGCAGTCTCCCGCGTTTTGATAGATGGAGTCGGAATCGTAGACGTAGTCACTTCTCATGATCCCGGGATTCTGGAGCTTGAAGCCGTTTGGCGTAGATGCCGCCGGACTGACATCACCAGTTCCCTCGAGCTTAGCCAGCTCACTGACAGGAAACGTGGCGGGCAGTGGCTCCATTGTACTTACCGCGAACACACGGGGGGTGGCCGCGGGGGTGGCCGCATGGGAGGGTGGCGCGAGCATGCCTATTATGCCAATTACGATTGTGCCTACGACGACAAGAGTGGCCGGAACGATTCGTCTTCCTCGACTGATAATTTAGCTTTCCTTCCATGATCCAGTATCGCGGACTCCTCGGACAATACCGAAGCGACCGGAGGCTACGGTAGCGGCGACCGTGCCCACCGGAGAGGCATTCGTCCGCCATCTTGGCAAGATCAGGCGGATCACGATCTTTGATCGGAAGCTATGCGCAGGTCATCGCAGTCTCCGTTGCGGCGCGACAAGAATTTGAATCTGTGGCACTTTCGTGTCATAGCCGTTTTGATCCGAAGTGTTGTCTGGATCCAGTCGCCAGGGAACGCCTTTCATGCCATCCAAACCACCCAGGAAAATATGACCAAAGACCTGGTTTCAGAATGCTCAGGGCGGTCTCCGGAGACAGATGATTGAGCAGGCCAGGCTCAGGAACGCCTGATGGATGCGGTGCCCCAGCAGGTGCGAAGGTGAGGCTGAACCAGCTGAACCAGCTGAACAGGGCTCTCCACGGGAGCCCGCGAGCGCTGGATGCCCTGGCCGGATCTGCTGAGCTTGCCGCAGCCGGCAATGATCGGGGTGAGCTGCCGGCCGTTGCTGTCCCGGCCGTAGGCTCGGCTCACGAGCAGACGTAAGACCCGGCGGCCGGCGAGACGGGCCGCGAACCCGCGGAAGGGACCGGCCACGATGACTACGACGTTCGCTGGCGTTCCCGCCGGCCGCCGCTACCCGCCGAACCTGAGCCCGCGGGCCGCCCGAGACGGCCGAGGCTGGTCGCACCAGCGCCTTGTCGAGGCGCTGGACGACGCTATCGGGTCGCCTACCGGGCTCTCGCCCTCGACGATCTCACGCTGGGAGAACGGCGTCAGCCGGCCGGACCCGCGCCACCGACGCGGGCAGCCTCGGGCTCCTCGCCACTGACGCCCCGACTGGCCTGCGCCTCGTCTCCGGCTACGGCGACCTGCAGGCGGCGCTGGCCGAGGTGGTCACCGGCGCGCGGGTGTCGCTGGCGATCACCGGCTCCCGGTCGCGGGACCCGGCTACCTCGCGACCATCGCCCGGACGCTGCGCGAGCGGCCGGCGCTCGCGCACGCCCGGCTGCTCTACGGCCCACCGCGCCACCTGGCGACGCTGAACCACCTGAACGACCTCCTCGACATCCGCGAGGAGCGCGCCGGGCTCGAGGGCGCCGGCCCGCTCGACATCGGGATCGTGCCGGACCTCTACCGGGACAGCGAGCGGTTCATCTGCGCCAGCGAGCGGCGAGCGGTCGTCATCCTGCCGTCGCTGACGTCGGTGATGAACTACGACACGGGCCTGGTCGCCGACGCCGAGGACGTGGCCGCGGGCTGGGTCCGCCACGTCGAGCAGGCCTACCTAGCCGCGCGGCGCCTGCACACCCGCGCGGCGATCGCGGAACTGGAGGTTCTCTGAATGACCACGCCGAGCGAGGCCGAGGATCTCAGCTCGATCGTCCGCCTTGCCCAGGACCTGGTCCGCGCGCCGAGCCGGGGCGGCATCGACGACTATGCGCCGGCGGGTCGCGGTCGTCAAAGACTGGCTCAGCGGCCACGGACTCGAGCCGCGGGTGCTCGCCGATGGTCGGCAACCCGTCGCGGTGGTTGCTGATGTCGCCGGGCGGCGGACTGGGCCGCGCTACGTGCTGGACGCTCCATCGGACACCGCCGCGTTCGGCGACACTGAGCGGTGGAGCTTCCCGCCGGCCGCGGGCGACGTCGTTGACGGCTGGCTGCGCGGGCGTGGCGCCGCCGACTAGAAGATCGCCATATCGATCTTCTGCCACATCGCCGCGCGACCGCGGGCGCGGCCGCTGGACGCAGGTTCGGTCACCCTGGTGTTCGACCTGGACGAGCACACCGGAGGGTTCGCCGGCATCCGGGCCTACCTCGCCGAGCAGGATGGCGCGCCGATCGACGGGGTGATGATCGGTTATCCTGGCTCAGATAAGATCATCATCGGAGGACGCGGTTTCTACCGCGCGCGGCTTGCCGGTCTGGCGAGGGGCGTGGACGACGAAGTACGCCTTCTGCTCGACCAGATCAGGCGCTTCCGGCAGCCGAGACAGCGCCGCGATCATGTAATGGTCGGCCGGCGCGCACGGACCGGCCGTGTTGAAAATGGCGACCCATAGTCACGCTCCCGAGGTGGTGGCGGGTGGCTGCGCTGAGCGCATCCTGTCCACCCATCCGAGATTAACGATCATCACAGCCGGAACCATTCGGCTCGCGTCGCGGCTGCCTCAGCGTGGTTGCGCGGCGAGCGCGCGGCCGACGAAGGCGAGCTGGGCCGGGAGCGCGGCGCGCCAGAAGGCCGCGGTGTGCCCACCCGGGCCGAAGCCGCGCTCGCCGGCCACCAGATCGCCGGCCACCTCGCGGGAGACCTGGTAGAACGGGTCACCGGTTCCACAGTCGATCCGGTAGGCCACGCCAGGCACCGGCGGCATCCCGAGCACCCGGTGGGCGGTAAAGTCCGCGGCCGAGTCGAAGGCGCCGGGCGCGCTGGCGCCGTAGCTGTGCCACATCGCGGGGCTGCTCGCCGCGACGGCGACGGCCAGGCCGGGGTGGCGCCGGGCGAGCAGCAGCGCGCCGTAGCCGCCCATCGACCAGCCCAGTACCGCCAGCCGGGTCGTGCGCAGCCCCTGGGCGGCGAGCCGCGGCAGCACCTCGTCGAGGATCATCCGTTCCGGGTCGTCGCCGGACGCACGCGGATGCCAGTAGGTCTCGCCGCCGTCGACCGTGACCGCGACGAACGGCCCGGCCCCGCCACCCGCTCCGGCTCGCGCCGCGTCCGCCAGCGCGGCATCCAGGCCGAGCAGGGCGACCGCGCCGCGCGCGTCGTCCCCGCGCCCATGCAGGACGAGGCACACCGGCAGGTTCACGGCGCTCGACAACGGCGGGCCCGAGACCGGCGAGACGACCGCCATCGACACGTCCCGGCCGCGGGCCGCGCTGTGGAACCCCACGCGCGTCACCCGCGCCGGGCCGCGCGGAATCACCACGGGACCGCTGCTCGTCGCCGGCGCGGCCGGCTGGCTCGTCGGGGCGGCCGGGCTGGTCCCGCCGACGGCCGGCGCGGTGTCGGCTGGCGCGGTGTCGGCTGGCGCTGGATGGTGGGAACCCCCGGCCCACACGGCGCCGCCGACCACACCGGCCGCCGCGACCGGCAGGCCCATCAGCAGGCTCCGCCGGCTTGGGCTCGGACGCGGACACATGCCCGCAATCCTCCCCCGTCCACCGGCGGCCGGCGCGTCCAGCGCCCGTCCGGGTGACGGAGAACGAACTGGTCGGCGGTGCTCACGGTCGTGGTCCGGCGATAGCACGCGATCCCGGTCGAGGCAAGAGTGCTACCGCGGACCCCACGCGAAGCCACGTACCGGGGTGCCCGGTCCGGCTGCTACACCTGGAACCATGACTGATCGCGACGAGCCCGCGGGACTCGACCAGATATTCGACGGCGGGGCCGAGCGGGTCCTGCGCGCCGCGCGTGCCCGGGGGGACGCCCTGCCGCCCGGCCCGACCGCCACGACGCTGGGCCTGCTCGCGCTGCATCCCGACGTCCGCACGCGGGGCGGCCTGCCCGAGATCAACCCGGAGCTGGCCCGGGACATCCTGACCGGCCACCTGCCATCACTCGCGGCCCCGGCCCGGGACGACCTCAGCGTCGCCCCTCGTGTCCTGAAGGCCCTGGCCGACGCGCGCGTCGACGCCCGCCTGCTCAGCGCGCGGAAAGGGTCGAAGGTCCACGCGGCGATCGACGAGGCCATTCCGGCCTACGAGGCGGCGCTGTTCGATCCCGAGCGGGCGACCTGGGAGCGGACATACGCCCGGCTCATGCGGGACGACGGGGTCGACGTCACCGACGAGGCCGCCGTGCTGGCCTGGCTGGGGCGCTACCGCGAACGTCCGCTCGCGGAACGCCAGGCCGCGTTCCTGACGGCGGCCGGCGACACCGCGCCCGCGCCCGGGCCCCGGTCGACGGCGACGGTGGCGGAGGCGGAGGCGGCGGAGGAACGCGCGGCCGCGGCCGACGAACACGCGAGCACGGTCCGCTGGGCCATCGAGGACTCGCTGCGGCTCCATTACCTGGAGCGGCCCACGAGCCCCGCAATCCTGGCCGAGCTGAGGAGACGGGCGTACGACGAGCGGGTCAGTGCCCACTCCGACCGCCTGATCGACGGCGTGACGGCGGTCGGGCTCAGCGCGGCCCTGCGTGGCGATTTCAGTGACCTCGCGCCAGCGCACAGCGTCCGGCTGCGACGGGTGGTCGAGGAGTTCCAGGAGTACGCCGAGGCCTACGACGGGTGCCTGCCGCCGGTGTTCGGCCTGGCCGTGCCGGTGCCGGGCGGGGAGGTGCCAGGCGGGGAGGTGCCAGGCGGGGAGGTGCCGAGCGGGGAGGTGCCGAGCGAGGCCGTCCGGTCGGCGCCGGTGCTCGTGGCCGCGGCGGAGCTGGCTCGGTGGGTAGCCGAGCGAGGTGAGGTCAGCCGCGAGGCGTTCGAGCGCCACCGGCGGGCCACCGCCACGGAACTCGGTGTGCCGGCGGACGTGATGGAAATGATCAACCATGTCGCGTCCGAGCTGTCGTTCCTGCGGAAGCACAAGGACACGGTGACCGCGGGGATCGGCTGGGCGACCTGGCTGGGCGGTGACGCGGACGATCTGTGCTACCTCGCGCTGGCCGCGTATGCGACGGTCCGCCTGACGATCGTCGACACCGCCATCTTCCTGAGAGCCGACGACGATGTCACGCCCGACGATTCGTGGGATCTCGACGCCGAGGATGACGGGGATTTCCGCGACGAGCTCGAGGACCGGGACCGCGACGAGGAGTTCACCGAGTTCGAGTCGGACGACGTTCACCTGTTCCTCGAGCTGACGAGTCCGGAGCGGACAGTCTCGATTACCCGTTTCGCGGCCGGTCGCCTCGACTGGATGCTGCCGCGCGCCGAGACACCCAGCCCGCTCGTCCCGGCGGCGGAAGCCGAACCCCTGGGCCCCTGCCTGGCCCGAGTACTGCGCGGAGCAGACCGGGACGAGGACCCGACGGCGCCTGAGCGCTACGTCCTCCCGCCCGACGAGGAGCTCCAGCGGCTGGTCGGCGGGGATGAACCGCTGGGCGACGACGAGCGGGCCGCTCTCGCCCGCCAGGCGTCCCTGACCACCTTCATCGCCGACCGGATGGCCGCCGTCGGCCTGGCCATCCGCGCCGGCGACACGGTCACGCTCCTGCCGCTCGGCGAATGGGTGTTCCGGCAGCTGGCCCGCCGAGCCGGGTGGGACGCCCCGGCCGTCGCGGCCGTGGCCACCGCCGAGCCGTCGCTCATGGCCATGCGGCTCGCGTGGCCGCGGTGGGCCCAGCTCGCGGGCGTCGCGCAGTGGGCAGCCGGGAATCACGGCGAGGGTTGGCCTGAGCTCCTCCAGGCGGCTGTCGAGGCCGGCCCGGGCTCTTACCAGGCACTGTTCAGGCTGCTGGGCGTCGACAACGACCAGTGGGCTGGGGATCGCCTGGGCCGGGCCGCCGGTCGGGGTGCTCCCGCGTCCCGCGGCGAGGAGCGGCTGCCCGTACCGCTGCCCGACGCGGTGGCCGAGCAGCGCCTGCTGGACGCGCTGCGCGACGCCGTCGCCGACCCCACGATCGGCGCCTATGCGCTGGCGGCCTGGCGGCTCCGAGGCGACCAGGCGGCGGACCTGTCGCCGGCCGCGCAGCCGAGCGTCCCGCCGCGAGCCCGCGCGATCCTGCTACGCGACCGGTTCGCCAGCCTGCATTTCGCCGGCCTCGCCCTCGACTTCGCCAACTGGCGCGACAACCGCGACGACCGCGACGACCGCGACAACCGCGACAACCGCGACGACCGCGACGACAAGGAAACCGGTCTGGAGCCAGCGACCGGCGCCGTCGAGCCGGCCGGCGCACGGGACGACGCTCCGCTGGCGCGCGTCCTGGTCGCGGCCTTCGACGAGGAGGCGGAGCACTGGCCCGGCGGGGCGTCGGAGCTGCTCAGCGCGCTGCGGGATGTTCCCGCCCGGCCGTACCTCCCCGTCACGAGCAGCCTGGCGATCATCGTCCGGGCCCGGCCGGCCGCTGCCGTGGCGGCGGCGCGGCCGGAGACCGAGGTGACAAGTGCGCCCGGCCAGGACGCCGGGGCCGAGAACGCGCCGGCCCGGCCGAGGACCTCGCCGCCGGCCCGGGTCCCGTCCCGACGGGATCTCGCCCGCCGCGAGCGGCCGAAGAAAACCGCCCGACGAAAGGGATGACACGGCGGTCAGGGCGCGCCGCCATTGTTGCTGACCGGCGTTCCGCGTTCGCCGGTCACGGCGCGGCGCCAATGTTATTCTGGCCAGGTCCGAGGACGTCGCGGATCGGGTGGGATGCCGCCATGCGGATCGCGGTCGTGGCTGACCTCCATGGCCGTGGTGACGTCTGGCCCTGGCTGCGTGACGATATCGCGGCCGCGGGCGTCGAGGACATCCTTTTCCTCGGTGACTACCTGGACTGCCTGGTTTCCGAGCGGCGGCCGATACCGGTCCGGCGCCGGAGCGCGGCGGAGGTCGTCGAGGTCAATCCGGGGCTGTGGGCGGACCTGGCGGGCCGGCTCCTCGTGCGGGGAAACCAAGAGGACCGCGTCGCCGGGCTGCTGGAGCCGGCCGACCGTCCACCCGAACTCGCGGCGCTGCTCGCGGCGCCAGCCGAAATCGTCCGCTTCGGCGGCCTGTTCGTGCACGGCCACCGCCTGCCCTGGGCGAGTTCGACCACGCCGCCCTGGCGGCCGGCGACATTGCCGGTGGCGCCGCCGGCAGTGTCGCCGGCGGAGCCCGACGTCCCGCCCCGGCCGGCGCGGCTGGTGTTCGCCGGCCACAGCCACCGGACTCAGTTGCTGCGCCGCCCCACCAGCCGAGCCCCCTGGGAGGCATGCCCGGTCGAGGCGGGGCGGTGGGTCCCGGTGCCCGACGGGAGTGAGGTGTTCGTCAACGTCGGGCCGGCCCGCTCCCGGCCCGCGCAATGGCTTGGTCTGGACGTCTCCGGGCCAGAGCCGGACGCCCGCGTCGTTGCGCTCCACTTTACCGAAACAGCGGTTCCCGCCCGCTGACACGGCCGGCCGCCCGAACGGCCCCCGGAGCGCGACCGCCGGTTGCGCCGGTCGCCCGCGTAAATGCTGTGTTACCGCGGCCGGGCTCGTCCTTGTCCTGCCCGCGAGGTCTCGTCAATCTTGTTAGCATCGACCCATGACGCCACCGGAATGGCTGCTCATGGACCTTGGTGGAGTTATGTGCGAGTTCCAGGCAAAACGACGTCTAGACCGCTTTGCGAGCCTTTCCGGGCGGACTGCTGAAGAAGTGTCGGAAGTGATCTACGGTTCCGATCTCGGTATCCGAGCCGACCGCGGGCTGCTCGGCGCCGCGGAGTTACGAACGGCGTTGGCCGACGGCATTGGCCTCCCGGAAGACGACCCGGCGTTCCCGGAGACGTGGGCCAGCGCCTTCTCACCCGCTGCCGGCGTTCTCGACCTGGTCGGCCAGGTACGCCACTCGCCAGGCCCGCCGGGCGCGGTCGCGTTGTTCACCAACAATGACGCCTGGTTGCGGGACCTGCTGCCGACCGAGCTTCACCCGGTCGCCGAACTGCTGGACACCCTGCTGTTCTCCTGCGATCTCGGCTGGATGAAACCCGACCCGCGGGCGTTCGAACGCGCGCTGGAGATTCTCGGGGTGGCCGCCGGCCAGGCGGTCTTCGTCGACGACTCGGACCGCAACGTCACGGCGGCGGCCGCGCTGGGCATCGACAGCATCCTGTTCCAGGGCGTCGAGAGCCTGACCGCCGAGTTCCGCGACCGTGGCCTGCTGGCCGCGCCGTGACCCCACCCCGGGTCCTGCTGATCGGCGGCGCGGGGGAGGCGGTCGTGGCCGCGCCGGTGGCGCTGGGCGCCGAGGTCGTGCACGTCCAGCAGCGGGGACGCCTCGACCCCCGGCAGCGCGCGCTGGCCGCCGAGACGATCGAGCTCGACCTCGCCGGCGAGCCTGGCGATCCCGACGCGGTCGTGCGGACGGCGCTCGAGCACCACGCGCGGGCCCCGTTCGCGGCCGTCGTGTCCATGACCGAGCTCGGCTTGGTGCCGGCCGCCCGGATCGCCGCCGCCACCGGCCTTCCCGGCGCCTCGACCGAGGCGACCGCCCGGCTGCTGCGCGACAAGGTCGCGATGCGGGCGCACCTGGCCGGCTTCGACGGCCTGGCCGTCCGGGCCGCCGCCTGCCCCAACGCCCAGGCGGCGCGGGAGTTCGTCGACGCCGTCGGGCCGCCGGTCATCGTCAAGCCACGCTCGGGCAGCGCCAGCCTGGCGGTCCACCGGGTCGACGCCCCGTCCGGGGCGGACGGCCTGGTGGCCGCGGTCGAGGCCGTGCTGGCCGTGAGCCCGGACGGCGCGGTCATCGAGGAGTTCCTCACCGGCCGCGAGTTCAGCGTCGAGTCCTTCAGCTTCGCCGGCGACCACCGGGTCGTCGCCATCACGGAGAAGTTCACGATGGCCGGCTTCGTCGAGGTCGGCCACCTGGTGCCGGCCCGGCTGGAACCGGCCGCGATCGAGGCGGTCGGCCAGCGGGTCGCCGAGTTCCTGACCGCGGTCGGGGTCACCGACGGCCCCGCGCACACCGAGATCGTGCTGACCGACGCCGGTGTGCGGGTTATCGAGTCCCACGACCGGCTCGGCGGTGACCGGATCTTCCGGTTGGTCGAGCTGGCCACCGGCATCGACCTCGTCACCTGGTGTTTCGCCTGGCCGCTGGGCCTGATGGCGCCCCCGGCCCCGCTGCCGGCCGCGGCGCGCGCGGCGGCCATCCGTTTCCTGACCCCGCCGCCCGGCGTGGTGCGCGCGGTGAAGCCGTCCCCGGACCTGCTGGCCGGCGCGAGTGCCGCGGCCGGCCCCGGCTACCGGATCGACGAGCTCGTCGTGGCGGTCGGGCGGGGCGAGGAGATCCGCGACCCGCGCGACTCCTGGGACAGGTCCGGACACGTGATCGTCACCGGCCCCGACCCGGACGAGGCGCCCCGGCGGGCGCTCGCCGCGGCCCGGGCCGCCGCCGCCGGCCTGGCCATCGACCCGCCCTGACCAGGGAACGTCCCGACGGGAAACAGGGGGAGTTCCGTGCCGCGCCTACTTCTGATCAACTCCGACCGCCTGGACGTCCTCGGCGTGCTGGCCCGGGTGGGAGACGTCCAGCTCTCCGTCATCGCCAAGCACCGCCACGCTCCCCGCTACGCCGGGCTCGGCCGCATCGAGGCCGTCGAGGCCGTCCGGGACGTGGCCGACGTGAGCGCCGTCCTCGCGGCCGCCCTGCGCCTGCGCCGAGCCGGCGGCGCGTTCGACGGCATCCTCGCCCCGCTGGAGCGGGGCCTCATCGCCGCCGGCTACCTGCGGTCCTACCTCGGTGTGCCCGGCCCCGGCCTGGAGACCAGCCTCGCCTTCGCCCACAAGATCGTGATGAAGACCCGGCTCGCCGCGGCCGGCGTGGCGCTGGCGCCGTTCGCCGCCCCCGCGTCGCTGGCCGGCGTGCCGGCCGCGATGGCGGCGGCCGGCATCGACTGGCCGGTCGTGGTCAAACCGGCGGTCAGCGCCGGCACCCAGCACACCTACCGGCTGGCCGGCCCGGACGAGCTGGGCATCCTGGTCGGCAGCGACCGGGGCCGGGCTCTGGACGCCCTGACCGTGCCGCTCATGGTCGAGGCGGCCGTCCCGATGACGGCCGAGCTGCATTGTGACGGGGTGGTGCGGGACGGCCGGACCGTCACGCTCTCGACGTCCCGCTACTTCCGGCCGCTGCTGACCGACCTCGGCGGCCTGATCGGCTCGCGCACCCTCGCCGCGGGCGACCCGCTGGCGAGCGCCCTGGCCGATCTGCACGAACGGACCATCGGCGCGCTCGGCCTCCGCGCCGGCGTGACCCATCTGGAGGCCTACGCGCTGGCCAGCGGCGAGCTGGTGTTCGGCGAGGTCACGATTCGGCCCGGCGGCGGCGGGGTGGCCCGGGTGGTCCGCGAGCGCCACGGGGTCGACCTCTGGGCCGAGCTGGTCCGGGCCAGCATCCCCGGGCTGGACGTGCCCGCCGCGCCCCCGCCCGCGTCGCCACCGGCCCCCGTCCACGGCTGGGTCGGCCTGCCGGCCCGCAACGGGCGGGTGCTCCGGATCACCCCGGCGGCCGACCTGCTGGCCGTCGACGGCGTCGCCGACGTCGACATGATCTACGGGGTGGGCGACCTGATCGCCGACAAGCCGAGCTCGGTCTTCAACGCCGGCGTGGCCTACCTGCGGGCGCCCACCCCGGCCGCGGCCGACGCCGCCGTCGACGAGCTGCGGTCCCGCTACGAGATCGACATCAGTCCGGCCGGACCCGTCTCCACCAGCCCCGCGGCCGGCAACCCCGCCCCGAACCGCGTCCCCTGGGAGGCATCCGGATGCGTGTCCTGATGGTCGGCTTCGGCCAGGCCCTGCTCGCCCGCCTCGGCGCGGACCTGCCACCGGGCAGCGTGACGATCCTGGAGGACCCCGATCTCATCGCCAAGCGCGCGGTCGCCGCCGCGGCGGCCACGCTGCCCTGCGTCGGCTCGGTCGTCGCCGCGCCCTACCACCAGAGCGACGCCTTCCTCGACGCACTCGAAGGCCAGGACGGGTTCGACGCCGTGATCCCGGCGCTGGAGTACGCCGTGCCGGCGGCGGCCGCGGCCGCCGAGCGGCTCGGCCGGCCGGGCGCCGGAACCAAGGCCGCCGCCGCCCTGTCCGACAAGATCGTCCTGCGTGAGGTCACCGAGGCCGCCGGAATCGCCACCCCGCGCTGGCGGGAGGTCGGCGCGGCGGCGGACGTCGCCGCGTTCGCGGCCGGCGGCGCGGGCGGCCGGGAGATCGTCCTCAAGCCGGCCAACCGCCACGCCAGCCTCGGCGTGCGGATCCTCGCCCCCGGCGAGGACACCACCGGCGCCTGGGCCGACACGGTCGCCGCCCGGGACGACATCCTCCTGCCCGACCGGCCGCTGCGGTGGCGCTACCTGGTCGAGGAGCGCGTGCTCGGCGACGAGGTCAGCGTGGAGGCGATCGTCGCCCGGGGCGAGCCGCGCTTCCTCAACATCACCGCCAAGCGGGTGCTGCCCGGCCCGTACCCGATCGAGACGGGCCACCTCCTGCCGGCACCGCTGCCGCCCGGCCCGGCCGCGGCGCTGGCGGCGGCGATGGGCGAGCTGATCGGTGCGATCGGCTTCGGCCACGGCATCCTGCACGCCGAGTGGATGCTGCCGGCGGGCGCGCCCGGGGTCCCGGTGCTGATCGAGTGCGCTGGGCGCATCCCCGGCGACTCGATCGTCGAGCTCATCGACCTGGCCTATGGCACGAACCTGGCCCGCGAGCTGCTGCGGACCCTGGGCGGCGAGGAGCCCGACCTACCGGCACAGGCCACCGCCGGGGCGGCGATCCGCTTCCTGACCGCCGCGCCCGGCCGGGTGGCGGCGGTCCGGGGCGACGCGGCGGCCCGGGCCGTCCCCGGCGTGCGGCGCGTCGCCGTCGCCGTGGCGCCCGGCGGCCACGTCGTTCCCGTCCGCTCGTCCTGGGACCGGGTCGGGGAGGTGCTGGCCACCGGGCCGGACGCCGGCGCCGCCTGGGCGGCGGCCAACGCGGCCGCCGGCCAGGTCATCGTGACGGTGACGGACCGGTGAGCCGGCGGGGACGCCTGCCGGCCGGCGGCCGCTGGGTGGCCGCGGCCGGCCTGGTCGACTCGCTCGGCACCGGGCTGTTCCTGGCCGGGGCGGCGATCTTCTTCACCCGTGCGGTCGGGCTGTCGGCCACCCAGGTCGGGATCGGGCTGACAGTGGCCGGTGCGCTCGGCCTGGCCGCGCTGACGCCGCTGGGCCTGCTCGGCGACCGGCTCGGGCCGCGCCGGATCCTGCTCGGGCTCTACCTGTGGCGGGCCGGCGCCTTCGCCGCCTACGCCCTCGTCGGCGACTTCTGGACGTTCCTGCTGGTGGCGGCGGCGCTGGGTATCCCGGAGCAGGCGGTCCCGCCGACTTTCCAGGCGTTCGTGGCCACCGCGGCCGGACCGGACGACCGGGTCCGGATGATGGCCGTCGTACGGTCGCTGTACAACGCCGGCTACACCGGCGGCGCCTTGCTGGCCACCGTCGCGCTGGCCCTGGACAACCCGGCCGCCTACCGCTCGATCGTGCTCGGGGACGCGCTGTCCTGCCTGGCCGCCGCCGTCCTGCTGGCCCGCGTCCGGGTACCCGCCCCGCCCGCCCCGCCAGCTCCGCCAGCCCCGTCAGCCCGGCCAGCCCCGCCAGCCCCGTCAGCCCAGCCGACGGGACGGAGCGGGCGGGGCCCGCGGCTGGCGGCGGCCCGCGACCGCGGCTTCCTCGCGGTGACGGCGGTCAACGGGATCATGGCCATCCACATGTCACTGCTGTCGGTCGGGATCCCGCTCTGGGTCGTGCTGCACACGTCGGCGCCCCGGGCGCTGGTCGGGCCGCTGCTGGCTGTCAACACGGCGCTGACCGTGCTGCTGCAGGTCCGGGCCAGCCAGGGCACCGAGGAACTGGCCGGCGGCGTGCGGGCCATGCGCCGCGCCGGGCTGGCCCTGGCCGCGTGCTGCGCGCTGTTCGCGCTGGCCGGGGCGCTGCCGGCGGCGGGCGCGGCGGCAGTCCTCGTGCTGGCCGTGATCGCGGAGACCGTCGGCGAGCTGTTCCAGCAGGCGGCCGGCTGGAGCCTGTCCTACCGGCTTGCCCCGGACGAGCGCCGGTCGGAGTACCTGGCGGTCTTCGGGCTCGGCACCAGTGGCCAGTTTCTGCTCGGCCCGGTGATCGTGACGGCCGGGGTGGTCGGCGGCGGGGTGCTCGGGTGGGCGGTGCTGGGCGCGGTCCTGCTGGCGGCGGCGGCGCTGACCGGGCCGGCGGTGGACGCGGCGGCCCGGTCAACGCCGGCTCAGCCGTCGGCCGCGGCCGGCCACTCGCCCGAAGCGACCGGGAGAATGGGCGGAGCCCCCGGTCGCGGAGGGCGGCAGGTTGGCGACCCGCCCGAAGCGACCGGGAGAATGGGCGGAGCCCCCGGTCGCGGAGGGCGGCAGGTTGGCACCGGGGACGGCACCGGGGACGGCACCGGGGACGGGACGGCGGCCCCGGCCGGGAGCATCCGGCCGACCGCCGCGACGGCGTCGGCCAGCACGACCGCCGGCGGCGCCGACCCGTCCAGCGGTACGTGCGGGACGGTCCGCAGCACCTCCTCGTAGCGCTCGGCCAGGCCGCTGAGCTTGGCTCGCAGCCGGGCCCGGGAGTAGATGCGCGCCCACCGGTCGCCCCGCGCGACGAGGCGCTCCAGCGCGAGCTCGACTGGCACCTGGACGTAGAACAGCGGAGCCGGGTCGGGCAGGCCAGCCTCGATCCGCTCCAGCCAGTCGCGGTGCGCGCCGTACTCGCCGCAGTAGACCGCCGCCGTCTGCACCCAGCGGTCGAAGATCACGCAGGGGGCGGCGGCGAACTCGGCCGCCCGGTAGCGCAGATGCACCGCGAGCTCGACGAGCTGGGCGGCTCGCCGCAGGTCAGGCGGTATGACGTCCTGGTAGAGAAGGCTCTCGTCGGCCGGGTTCTCGGCCAGCCGGCGGAAGGTGGCCACCACGTGCGGCGCGGGTTTCGTGACGATCGCCGCGGCGCGGGCCCCGTCGCCGGCCAGCGTGGCCGCCAGCCGGCGGGCCAGCGTCGACTTGCCCGCGCCGTCCAGGCCCTCCAGCGCGATGACCCGGCCGGCCCACGCGCCGCCCGGCCCGGCCCGGCCCGCCTCGCCGACCCGAGGGCCGCTGATGGCACTACCTTCCTGCCTCACCGTTCGACCCGGGGGACGCGCGTGCGGCTCTCGGCCGAGCCGGTGCGCCCCGGGGGCTTGCCGGGGCCGTTCGGGGTGGACCGGCGCGGCCGGGTCCCGGTCGGCGGGGCGGCCGGGCGGGTCACGGCCGGCCGGGGCGGCGGGTGGTCGAGCTCCGCCGTGAACATCTCGTTGACCGCCCGCGACCCGGCGCACGCGCCGGTCACGAAGAGGCCGGGCGTGTCGGTGCGGCAGCCGCGCTCGAGCCGGAGGTAGCCGTCCTCGTCGCGGGGCAGCGCGGCCAGGCCCGGCCCCGCCGGGTAGCGCGGCTCGACGCCGGTGGCCCAGATGACCGCCGTCTGGGCCAGGTCGCGCTCCTCCAGCCAGTGCCCGCTCGACTCCGGGCCGACGCGATGAGCGCGGACGTGCCCGCAGCGCGGCGGCAGCGAGGCCCGGCCCAGGACGTTGCCGTTGGCGGCGGCACGGTAGCGGAACACGACCCGGCCGGCGTCCGCCAGCCTCAGGTCGTCGTAGACGAGGTGGCGCACGCAGGGCACGACGCCGAGCTCGCGCCGGCAGCGCTCCCGGCTTTTCGTGATCATCTCGCAGGTGAGCTGGGACAGCGACCGCCAGGCGAACCGGTCGTCGGTCTCCTGCGGGTAGAGGCCGTGGTAGCGGTTGGCCAGCACGACGGTGTCGGAAGCGACCCGACCGACCAGCGCCGCCGTCTGCATGGCCGAGTTCCCGGCCCCGACGACCAGGACGGACCGGCCGGCGTAGCGCCCGGTCGCCCCGGCGTGCATCTCGCGGTAGGCCACGTCGAAGGTCACCGCGCCGGCCGCCCGCCACGGGGCCGGCGGGCGGCGCGGCGTCGTGCCCGTCGCCAGCACCACGGTTTGCGCCCGCAGCGCGGTCACCGGGCCGGTCGCCCCGTCCCCGGGCACCGCTCGGACCAGCACCGCCAGGCCGCCGCTGTCCGGGCGCACATCCAGGACCTCGGCCCGCAGCACCGGGCCGCCGGCCGCCGTCAGCACGTCGGCCACGTAGTGGCTGTACTGCTCGCCCGTCGGCTGCAGGTCGACGGGGCCGAGGCGGTCGCGCAGCGACGCGGGGGGCGGGCCGAGCGCGGCGCGCCCCGCGGCCTCGTCCTCGCTCCCGTCCCGGCGGCCGAGCAGCAGCTCCTCGCCGTAGGACTGCAGCCGGCTCGGACCGAGGTTGTCCATCCAGCCACCGAAACTGTCCGCGACGAGCAGGCAGTCGGCCCGGGGCAGCCGGGTTCCGGCGAGCTGCCGCCCGGCGGCCGGGCCGCCGCCCACGATGATCAGCGGCCAGCGGCGCCCGGTGAAGGCGGACGGCGGGCGAGCCTCAGGCACGGGTCTCCCCACGATCACGGGTACTCCCCACGACGGGTTGGCTGACAAAGGGATGATGGCGGGAGCCCGGCGGTCAATGGCGGGACGGGCCTTCGCCTGGGGAGACCATAAGTCTTTCCCGCGTTCGCCGCTTGGTTTCCCCGTGGCCGACCACGGATGCTACGGAATCGTTAAGTCCGGCCCAGGATCGCGGTATGGATACTCTCGGTAGTCGACTCCGGCGGTGCTATCTTCACTAGTTCAGTCGTCATTCGACGTCGGCCAAAAACGGTCGGAACCTCAGGCCTTGACTCATCGGTGCTCGGACACTCAGCGCTACGATTTCCCGGCGGGTGGAACGGGCTGGCGGGCGGCCATCGTAACGTCGGGGTAAATACCCTCGGAGTGCGTTGTGTGAACGCTGGGCGAATCCTATGCTGAGTTGGCTTCGCCGCTCACCTCGCTGGCGCCGTCCAGTGCGCCGGCCCGCGCTTTACCAACGATTTACCAGTCCACCCGGTATACCGGCTCGGTGCGAGAGCTCAGTGTGGGATTTCAGTGCCGAGCCGGGTCAGGCCGGACCAGCCGTGCCCGGCACCCTCCCGCCGTGGCGCGGATTTCAACCATGGCCGCTCGCGGGATTTCCATACCTTCGCGCATTCTGTTGGCCTACCGCGGAGCTTGTGATCGACGCTGTGATCGATGATAGTTGGGACTTTCCCGTCATCGCCGTCGAAGGAATCGACGGCGCCGGTAAAAGCAGCCTCTGCGAACGCCTGGCCGCCGCGCTCGGCGGTCCGCCGGCGGCCCTCGTCACGCGGCTGTCCCCGCACGGCGGCGCGCTGGTGCGGGAGATGGTCGAGGGCCCCGGTGAACCCGGCTCCGGTCCCGTCCGCTACCAGGACGTGGTCCCGCCCGGGCTACGCCGGGCCGTCTACACCGTCGACGCGCTCGCGCAGTTCCACTACCTGGGTGAGACCTACCGCGCCAGCCGGGCGGTGCTGTTCGACCGCTGGCTGCCCACCTACGAGGTGTACTGCGGCCCGTTCGACACCCACGCCGGCTGGTACGAGGCGATGGCAGCGTTGATCCCCCGCCCGGCCGCGCTGATCCACCTGCGGGTCGACCCGGAGGTCGCGCTGGAGCGGCTGACCGCCCGGGGCGACTGGACCGCGCGCCACTGGAGCGAGGCAGCGCTGCTGGCCGACCTGCGCCGCCTCGACGCCGCCTACGGGCGGGTCATGGCCGGACTGCCCCACGTCGCCCTCGACGGCAACGCACCGGCCGACGCGGTGACCGGCGCGGCGCTGGCGCTCGTCGAGCGGGCGCTCGGTGGCGCGTCGCGGGCCCGACCGGTTCGGGGCGCGCCCGCCGCCCCCGGGGGGACGCGGTGAGCCCGCCCGCGCCCGCGCGGCCAGGCCCGCGGCCGCCGGAGACGCTGGTCGTGGCCGACACCGGCGCCGCCCGCGGCCCCGTCTCCCACGCCGTGCTCGCCGCCCTGGCCGGCGCGGACCAGCCGGCCCGGGCGGACCAGCCGGGCGCGGCGCCAGTCCGCTCCCACCTGACCTACGCCGACCTGCTGGCCGGGCGGCCGGCCCGCCGGCTGACGACGGCCGCCGCCGCCGAGCCCGGCCTGGACGGCGCCGCGCCGCCGGCACTGGTCGTCCTGTGCTTCCCCTACGCGCACTGGAACACCCGGATCGAGGGCGCTCTGGCCGGCCAGTACGGCGGCGCCGAGCACAGCCGGGCTCTGGCCGCCTATCTGGAGCGGGTCGACGCGGCGCTGCGCGCGCGCTTCGCGGCCGCGCCCGGCTACCTCAACCCGCCGGCGGCGATTGCCCGCACCCGGGACAAGGCGGCGGTCAAACAGGTCCTGCTGGCGGCCGGGGTGAGCACGCCCCCGGCGTTCCGGCCGGCCAGCGGGCGCGAGCTGGATCGGCTCGCCGCCGCCGTCGGCCCGCTCTACCTCAAGGCCGTCTGCGGTTCGATGGGAAAGGGCATCGCCTGGGTCTCCCCGGACGGCTGGCGGACCAACTTCCGCCTCGACGGCTCCGCCCTGCGCGCGCCCGAAGGCCGCCCGGCCGGCGGCGGTTGCGGGGAGGACTCCGGCGACGGCTCCGGCGAGGGCTCCGGCGACGGCGGGCCCGGCGGGTTCGCGGCCGCGGAGCACTGGCCGTGGCGGCGGGGCACCTGGGCCGACGACGACCCGGCCTCGAACCGTCTGCTCGACGCGCTGGCGGCCGCGGTCGCCCGCGGCGACCTGCTGTGCGAGCAGGCGGCCCTCCCACCGGTGCCGGGGGAGCGCTGCCCGGAGCTGCGGCTCACGATGCTGCGCGGCGAGCCGGTGGCCTGCCTGAGCGTCGAGACGGCCGGGACGGGCCCGGTCCCGGCCGGCCGCCGGCGCCCGGTCCGGCCCGACCCGGCGGTCGTCGCGGTGGGCCGGGCCGCGCTGGCCGCGCTGGGGCTCGACTACGCCGTGTTCGACGTCCTGTGCTCGGCCCGCGGCCCGGTCGTCGTCGACGTGCAGGCGTTCCCGGCCACCGACAGCGACCCCACGACCCTCCGTCTGCTCGCCGCCCCGCCCCCACCCACCCACATCCAGATCCAGGACGCCGCAGTGAAGGACGCCGCAATGACGCCGAACAGCCCCTCGACGCCGAACAGCCCCTCGCCGACCGACCAGTTCTTCACGGCGCTGGACGCCGACATAGCCGCGAGCCGCGCGGTTGAGAACCCCTTCTTCACGGCCTTCCGGGAGGGCCGTCTCGGCGTCGACGATGTCCGTTTCTTCACCGACCAGTACTACCTGTACATCCGGACCTTCCCCCAGATCCTGGCCGGGCTGGCCCACCGGGTGGTCGACGAGAACATCCGCAAGGAGCTGGCGAAGACGATCGTCTCCGAACTGGGCGGCACCGCCGGTGAGATCCATTTTCGCCTCTTCGAGAAGGCGATCGACCCGCTCGGGATCACCGCCACCCCGATCGAGGAGGCCGAGCACATCGACGCCGCCGTCGCGCTCGTCGAGGGAATCAAGGATCTCTTCTACAACGACACGGTCGAGGCCGCGCTCGGCGGCCACTACACGATCGAGCAGTCCGGCCTGCCGATGATCAGCAGTTTCTATGAGGGATTCCGCCGCTTTCCCGAGTCGACCTACGAAAGCATGGAGTACTTCTACCTCCACCTGCTGGTCGAGCACGACCACGTCGTCTGGATCCGGAGCGCCGTCGAGCGCGCCCTCGGCGACGAGACGACCCGGGCCGACATCCGCCGCGGCGCGCTGCGTATCGCCGACCTGCTCGGCGACTTCTGGGCCGCGCTGGCCAGCCGGACGTCCTCGGCGGCGACTTCGGCCTCGGCGGCGGCGTGAGAACCCCGAAAGCCCGCCGCCCCGAGGGCGACCGGCCGTCGTCGGGAGGCCGGTGATGAGGTCGGGTTTCCGGGTGATCGACGCGGACGGGCACGTCATGGAGCCGGACGCGATGTGGGTGGACTACATCGACCCCCGCCTCCGGGACCGGGCGCCGCGCCGGGTGACCGGCAACGGCCGGGCCTGGGGCCAGCTCCAGGTGGACGGGGTGCCGATCTACCGGTCCTACCCGGACGCGCTGGTCGAGGCGTTCCACGACCGCACGATGGCCGAGTACGCCGAGTACGCCCACGACGGCTTCGACCCGGCTTCCCAGGTCAAGGCGATGGACCGCCAGGGCATCGACCTGCAGTTCCTCTACCCGTCCCTCGGCCTGGGCGTCGTCGCCATCGACGGGCAGGACCCGGAGCTGGCGGCCGCGGTCGCCCGGGCCTACAACACCTGGCTGGCCGAGTTCTGCGCGTTCGACCCGGACCGGCTGCGCGGCGTCGCCCTGGTCAGCCTGCACGACGTCGACCGGGCGGTCACCGAGCTGACCCACGCCGTCGAGAACCTGGGCTACACGGCGGTGATGCTGCGGCCGAACCCGGTGAACGGGCGCGGGGTCGGCCACCCGGACACCGCGCCGTTCTGGCGCCGCTGTGCCGAGCTGGACGTCTCGGTCAGCTTCCACGAGGGCTGCCACACCAAGCTGCCGGCGGCCGGGGCTGACCGTTTCACCTCGCACTTCGCGATGCACGCGGCCTGCCATCCGATGGAGCAGATCATGGCCTTCGTCGGCCTGCTGGAGGGCGGCGTGCTCGAGCGCCACCCAACGCTGCGGGTGGCGTTCCTGGAGTCCGGCTGCGGCTGGGTGCCGTACTTCCTGTGGCGGCTGGACGAGCTGGAGTACCGGCACTGGCGCTTCCAGGTCCCGGAGCTGCGCCGGCCCCCGAGCGAGTACTTCCGCCGGCAGTGCTGGGTCTCGGCCGAGGGCTGTGAGCCCTACCTGGCCAGGATCGTGGCGGACGTCGGCCCGAGCCGGCTGCTGTTCGCCAGCGACTACCCGCATCCCGACCACGCCTTCGGCGAGGAGGTCGAGGATGTCCTGTCCGCCCCGGTGCCCCAGGCCGTCAAGGAGGCGATGTTCTGGGACAACCCGGCCGCGTTCTACGGCGTGCGGCTGTGAGCGGGAGCGCGCGAGCGACGGAGCGAACAAGTGGCCTGAGCGGGAGCGCCCCGCCCCGTCAGGCCGGCGGTGCCCGGTCCGCGCTCTGGTCGCTGCCGGGCGACGTCTACGGCGAGATGACCGCGCTGGCCCGGGCGAGCGGAGCGGTCAACCTGGGGCAGGCGATGCCGGACTTCGACGGCCCGGCCGTGCTGCGCACAGCGGCGGCCGGCGCGATGGCCGCCGGGCGCAACCAGTACGGCCCGTCGGCCGGCGAACCCGAACTGCGCCGGGCAGTGGCGGAGCGGCCCGCGCTGGCCGGCCGCTACGACCCGGAGCGGGAGGTCACCATCACCGCCGGGGCGACCGAGGCACTGGCGGCGGCGATGCTGGCCCTGCTGGACCCGGGCGACGAGGTGCTCCTGATCGAGCCGTTCTACGACAGCTACCCGGCGATGGTCGCGCTGGCCGGGGCGATCGCCGTCCCGGTGGCGATGGAGCGGGTGCCGCCGGCCGGCGCCGGGCTGTCCTGGCGCCTGCCGGTGGACGCGCTGGCCGCCGCCGCCGGGCCGCGGACCCGGATGATCGTGGTCAACACCCCGCACAACCCGACCGGCCGGGTCCTGGGCCCGGCCGAGCTGGGCGCCCTGGCCGACCTGGCCCGCCGGCACGACCTGTATGTGCTGACCGACGAGGTCTATGAGGAGCTCTGGTTCGACGCGCCGCACGTCAGCCCGGCCGCCGTCGACGGCCTGCGGGAGCGGACGGTAGTGTGCGGCTCGGTGTCGAAGTCGCTGTCGGTCTGCGGCTGGCGGGTCGGCTGGGCGCTGGCCCCGGCCGAGCTGACCGCCGCCATCCGGGTCGTGCACCGCTTCCTGAGCTTCTGCGCGCCGCCGCCGCTACAGCTCGCGGTGGCCGAGGCGCTGCGCGCCCGCGCGGCCGGCGGCTACTTCGACACGTTGCGGGAGACCTACCGCCGCCGCCGTGACCTGCTGGCCGGCGCGCTCGTCGCCGCCGGCCTGCCGGCGGCGCCCGCGCAGGGCTCGACCTTCCTGGTCGCCGACACCAGCGGCTGGTGGGACGGCGAGCCGCTGGCGGTCGCCCGGGAACTCGTGCGCGCGGCCGGGGTCGCCGGCCTGCCGCTGACGTCGTTCTGCGCGCGCGGCGAGAACGCCCGCGGCGTGCTGCGGTTCGCCTTCTGTAAGGATCTGGAGACGCTGGCCGAAGCGGGCCGCCGGCTGCGGTCGGCCGCGCCGGCGGTGGCCGCGGTTCCCCTCGGGGGAGACCGGTGAGCGGAGGAGGCACGACGGTGGGTCGCCTGCGGTACGACGCGACGCTGCTGGAACGGGCGGACGGCGGCCCGGGCCGCTGGAGGGTGGCCGCGCCCGGGCATCCCACCGTCGTCTGGGCCGGGTTCGCGACCGGGCCGGAGGTGCTCAGCCCGGCCGAGCTGGACCGGCTGGCCCGGCTCCTGCTCGGGGTCGGGCTGCCGGACGTCGCCGCGGCGGCGGCCGAGGCGGTCGTCTCCTTCGTCGCCGGGGAGAGCCCGCCGCCGCCGACGCTCCTGCTGCACTCGGCCACGTCGACCACCAAGGGCTTCGAGGGCGACCTGACCGACGTCCAGGCCGGGCGGCACGCCTACGACGTGCCCGGCTACCTGGAGGCCCGGGTGGTCGCGCTGGCGGCACCGGGCGACCTGGCCGTCGGCCGGGCCGCGCCGTGGCGGGAGGCGGTCGAGCTCGGCGGGGTCGACCACGTCGACATCGGTGACCTGGACCGGTACTACCTGTCGCAGGCGATGCTGCTGGCCGCCGAGGCCTACCTGGCGGCGGGCGGGTCGGCCGGGTCGGCCGACCCGCGGGTGGCGGGCACGGCCCGGATCGTGGCCTGGCTGCGCGCGCACCCCGACGCCGTCGTGCGCATCTACGCCCTGGACACCGAGCTGCAGATCCTGCTGACCTGGCTGCGCCGGGCGGCCGGCCTGCCCCGGATCCGGATCGACGCGAACAACCCGACCGTGTCCCACCGGTGGAACCAGAAGAACCACATCCACCCCGACACCGCCGTCGCGGCCGGGCTCACGGGCGCGGCCGGCCTGACCGGCCATCCGGTGCTGGCGCTCGAGCAGGCGGCCGGCGACGGCGCCCGCCGGCTCGGCCTGCCCGGCCCGGCCCTGCCCGGCTACACGCTGCGCCGTGCCGGGGACCCGGCCGCGTTCGTCGCGACCGCACGCGCCGCGGCCGACCTGCTGCGCCGCCGCCACGGGATCACCCGGGGCTGCCTGAAGCCGTCCGAGGCCGGCGACGGCGCCCGGATCGTGGCCGGTCTCGACCTGCTCGACCTGGCCGAGCTGGACCGTGAGGTGGCCCGGGCCTGGCACCACGGCGACGACTACCTGCTGGAGGCGAACGTCGAGTTCGTGACGTTCGCCGCGGCCGGCCGGACGTTCCTGCTCAGCCCGTCCGGCCACATCCGGGGCGGGCACGTGGCGCCCGGCCTGACCGCGCAGCTCATGAACGGGCGGGCCTGGGAGGGCAACGCCTACGTGGACGCGGACACGGCCGCCGACGTCGGCCTCACCCCCGAGCTCTACGCCGGCATCCGGGCCTCGCTGGTCGGGATCCGGGACGCCTTCTACGGGCCGCGCGCCGCCGCCGAGGGCTGCCAGGCCGGCCTGGTCACCGGGGGCATCGACTACGCGGTCGGGCGCGTCGGCGGCTGCTACGGCGACGAGGTGCTCGCCGCCGCGATCGACTTCAACCTGTCCTCCCACGGCGCCGAGTACCTGCGGGCCTTCCTCGACCAGGTCCGGCCGGAGGGCTACCGCTACGCCGCCACCCGGGTCTACCGGCCCACCGCCGCGGCGACGCTGGCCACGACCCGTGAGGCCGTGCTGGCGGCGGCGCCGCCCGGCCAGCGGGTGACGGCGGTGGCCGCCGTGCCCGGCAGCTGGGGGATGGTCGGCTGCACCGGGCCGGACACCCTCACCGCTGTGGGGAACGCGCTCGCGCTGGTGGCGGTGCTGGCCGAGCGCGGGCTGGCCCAGCCGCCGTCCGACTGAAACCGTCCGACTGGAACCGTCCGACCACAACCGTCTGACTGGAACCGTCCGACGACAACCGCGATTACCGACCGATCCGCGCCGATCCGCGAAAATGCCCGCCGAAAGAGAGAGAAAAGGCGAGCGAAAGCATCGCCAGGCTGTTACTGTTTCACCAGTGGCCCGGCCGCACGGGCTCGATTCCGTCAGTATCGCCGCGCCAGCCGCGTACGTCCGCTCGCTGATTGGCTCAGGCCGGCGGAATCGCTGTTTTCGGAGGAGGTGATCACATATGCAGGCCGCTCAGGTCGCCGCTCGTATCAAGCGGCTCACCAGCCGTCTCGACATGGTCATCCCTGACTGAGTCGAGTCCGCTGGCCGGCCGGCCGCCCGGCGGGGAAATCGCCGTCCCGGCGGCCGGTCGGGTCGTTTCTGTTTCTGTGTTGTTTCTTCTGGTCTGGTCTCTTCTCACTCTGGTTCCTCGAAGGAGAGCATGATGGCGGCGAAGGAGATGCGGGACGTCTTCGACCGCACGATCCCGGCCGGGTCGATCTTCGACCCGGAGCTCTACCGCGGGCAGCTCGCGCCGCGGCGCCTCGGCGGCGGCCTCCTGCCGTTCGCGCTCTACAGCCTGTTCAGTGACCTGCCGGCCCAGGTGGACCTGCTCGACCGCATCGACGGCGAGGTGATCGTCCGCGGCGAGGCGAGCCTGCTCTGGCTGGCCGAGGACCCGGCCGACCGGGTCTTCCCGCTCCTGCCGCTGGCCTCCCACAGCCCGCTGCCGCACACGCCCGAACTGCGGGAGATCCTGCTGGCCGCGCTGGACCGGCTGGCCGCCTTCCCGCCCGGAATGGCGCTCTTCACCGAATTCGTGCGAGCGGTCGCGCTGGTCGAGCTGCGCCCGGACGCCCGCGGCCGGGACAGCCAGATAACGACGTCGTCGTTTCCGGTCCTGCCGTTCTGCGTCTTCCTGTCCGAGCGTTCCATGCGCCAGCTCCCGCCGCGCAGCGTGAACCCCGTCCGCTCGCCCCGTTTCTTCGCGGAGAACCTGTACCACGAGGCCATCCACCAGGCGCTGAACGTCCACCTGCTGCTCTACGACGTGCTCAGCCCAGACTACAACAGCGCGACCGCGCCGAAAGTCGACATCTACTGGCGGGAGGAGGAGGACTTCTCCGGGGACGTGCCGATGCCCGCCGGTAATCAGCAGTGGGAGCTCGACCGCGTCCTGCACGCGGTCGTCGTCTACGGGCATCTCCTGGAATACCGGCTCGAGCAGCTCGCCGACCCCACGCTGGAACCGTTCGAACGGGCCCTGTTCACCGACGCCACCCGCACCGGCCTGGAGTCGGTGCGCTATCTGATGGCGGCGATGGCCGAGCACACGGACTGTTTCACCGACTACGGCCGGGACGTCGTCGCCTCCCTGGGGACGGCGATCGACGCGGTCGCCGCCCGGGCGGCCGAGGTTCTCCCCGCGCCGTGAGATTCCGGCCCCGGCGCCCGGAGCCGCTGGGCCGGGCGTTCACCGCGCTGTGGTTCGGCGAGGGCGTCAGCCTGCTCGGCAGCCAGGTGACGGTCCTCGCGCTGCCCCTGATCGCGATCACGTCGCTCGGCGCGGGCACGATCGCCGTCGGAGCGCTCTACGCCTGCTCGTTCCTGCCCTACCTGCTGGTGGGGCTGCAGGCCGGCGCCCTCGTCGACCGGCTGGACCGGCGCTCGGTCATGATCGTTTGTGACGTGGTGGGCGCGGCCGCGCTGCTGTCGGTGCCGCTGCTGTGGTGGGCCGGGGTCCGCTCGGTCGGGCCACTGGTCGCCGTCGCCTTCCTGACCGGCTGTTGCGGCATCTTCTTCGAGGTCGCCAACACCGCGCGCCTGCCGTCGCTGGTCCGGCCGGACCGCCTCATGGTCGCGAACGCGCGGATGGAGACGACCCGGGCCACCGCGCTGGTGGTCGGGCCGGGGCTGGGCGGCCTGCTGGTCCGGGCGCTCGGCGCGCCGGCGGCGGTGACCGTGGACGCGGTGACCTTCCTCGTCTCCGGTGCCGCGCTGCTCGCGGTGCCCGCGGCGCTGCCGCGGGCCCGGTCCGCGCCGGACGGTCCCGCGCCGCCTGGGCGCGCGCCCGCCCCGTCGCGACCGCCGCTGCGGCGGGACATCGCCGAGGGCCTGCGGTTCGTCCGCCGGCACGAGCTGCTGCGCCCGACCGTGGCCAGTTACGCGGCCAGCGTGCTGTTCATCGGCATGTACCAGGCGATGGTCATCCTGTTCATGGTCCGTTCGGCCGGCCTGCGCGGCGCCGCCATCGGGCTCGTCCTCGGCCTGGGCAACCTCGGCTTCGTGGCCGGAGCCACACTCGCCCGCCGCCTCGGCGCCCGCATCGGCGTCGGCTGGGCCATCGTCGCCTCGCTCGGGCTGATCGCGGCCGGCTTCCTCGTCAGCTCGGCGGCCACGTCCTGGTGGGCGGTCCCGTGCCTGGTCGCCGGGCAGTTCGTCAGCAGCCTGGGCACGCCGGTCTACAACGTCACCTTCATCAGCCTGCGCCAGACCGTCACGCCGCCGGAGCTGCTGGGCCGGGTCACGGCGGTGTGCCGGACCCTCGGGCGCGGGCTGGTGCCCCTGGGCGCGCTGGCCGGGGCCTGGATCGCCGCCGCCGCCGGTTCTCGGACCGTGCTGGTCGTGGCCGGCCTCGGCGGCCTGGCCGCGCTGGCGCCGGTCGTGTTCTCCGCGGTGCCCGGGGTCCGGACCCTGGACCAGGTGCGACCGGCCGCGCCCAGCCCGCCGGCCGGCGCCCGGCGGCCCTCGTCCGTCCCCGGCTGACCAGGGCCCCGCCTGGTCAGGGCCCGGCCGGCCAGCCCCGGTCGGTCAGTCGCCGGCGCAGGCGCGGGCCAGGGCAGCGAACAGCGTCCGGCTGCTCTCGGCGTCCCACTCCTCGGGATGCCACTGGACGGCCAGCGCGAAGGGGCGGTCGACGAGCTCGACCGCCTCGACGACGCCGTCCGGCGCGTGCGCGGCGGCGCGCAGCCCCGCCCCGAGCTCGCGGACGGCCTGGTGGTGCCGGGAGTTCACAGTGATCCGCCGACCCAGCAGGGCGGCCAGGCGCGTCCCCGGGACCAGGTCGACCGGATGGACGCTGGTCGCGTCCCCGCCCGGGCCCGAGTCGTCGCCCGGGCCCCGGTGGCCGCCAGCGCCGGCCTGGTGGGCGAGATCCTGCCACAGCGTCCCGCCCCGCGCCGTGTTCAGCACCTGCAGGCCCCGGCAGATCCCGAGCACCGGCAGCTCCCGGTCCAGCGCGGCCGCCGCGAGGTCCAGCTCGAGGTCGTCGGACGACGGCAGCGCGACGACCTCGCAGTCGGGGTCGACGGCCTGGCCGTAGCGAGCCGGTGAGACGTCTGGGCCGCCGGGCAGGCACAGCCCGTCGCACCGGGCCATCAGGGCCCGCGCACCGGCCGGGCCGGCCGTCGGCGGGATCGGCAGCACGACGAGGCCGGCCCGCTCCAGCGCCCGCGCGTACGCGGCGCTCTGCATGATCCGCTCGGGCCGGTTCGCCCGCCGCCACAGCCGCAGGGGCAGCCCGACCACCCGCTCCGCCCGGGGTCGGCTGGCCGCCCTCCGCGACCGGGGGCTCCGCCCATTCTCCCGGTCGCTTCGGGCGGGTGGCCGGGTCACCGCGCCGACCCGCCGCCGAGCGGCACCAGTGCCCAGGGCCGGGGCAGCCGGCCGGCCAGCCGGGGCTTCGCGTCGGCCCACCAGGTCACCGACCGGGCCAGGATGGCGGCCGGGTCGCCCACCGGGCGGGTCGGCGCGAACGGTTCCCGCATGCTGGTGTAACTCTCGAACATGGCCAGCAGGTCGACGGCGTGGTTCTGGACCTCGGAGAGCTCCTGGCGGGCCAGCGGGAGAAAGAACCGCCGCCACCGGCTGGTCGGGACGATCGGCGGCGCGGCGATCGGCGGCAGGCCGCGCCCGTCCCGCCAGTCGTTCAGCGTTGAGCAGGCGATCGTGAGCAGGTCGGCCAGGCGCAGGCTTCCCGCGCCGGCGGCGACCACCTCGAGGCGGCGCCCGGCCGGGACGTCCTCGGTGAGCGCGGCCGCCGCGATCGCCGCCGCCACCTCGTCGACCGGCGCGATCTCGGCGTAGCCGGCCGGGTCGCCGACGACGACGGCGGCCAGCCCCGAGACGAGGGACTGCAGCAGCGTGTACGGCCCGGAGAAGCGCCCGATGGCCCCGTCGGCCCGCCGGCCGAGGATCAGCGGCGGCCGCACGACGGTCAGCCGCTCGCCGTGCCGTCGCGTCACCAGTTCCTCGCAGCGGGCCTTGGACCACTCGTAGCCGTTGCGGAAGCCGTCGAACCCGTCGGCCCCGAACCCGTCGGTGTCGGAGCCGTCGGCCCCGAACCCGCCGGTGTCGGAGCCGGCCACGCTGGTATCGCGGGACCCGCCGACATAGGCGGTCGAGACGTGGACGACGTGCGTGGCCGGGCCGGCCAGGTCCAACACGGCCGCCGTCGGGCCGATGTTGGCCGCCCATGCCTGCTCCCGGCTCATCGTCCAGCGGGTGGACGCGGCCGCGTGCACGATGACGTCCCAGCGGCGGCGCAGGGCGTCGGGCGGCGGCGTCCGGCCGATCTCCCAGCGGACCCGGCCCGGGCCGTCCTCGCCCCGGCGGCTGACGGCGACGACGTGGCGGCCCGAGTCGGCCAGCAGCCGCAGAACTTCGGAGCCGACCACCCCGTCCGCCCCGGTGAGCAGGATCGATGCGGTCACCGCGGGCCGCCGGGCCGGCCGGGGACGAGCACCAGGCAGGCGTTGTGGCCGCCGAAGCCGAACGAGTTCGACAGCACCGGCGCCGGCTCGAGCCGGCGCGGTTCGCCGGCCACGACGTCCAGGCCGTCCGCGTCGGGGCCGCCGCCGAAGTTCGCGACCGGCGGCACGACGCCGGCCCGGGCGCACAGCAGCGCGATCACCGCCTCGAAGGCGCCGGCGCCGCCGATCAGGTGGCCGACGACGCCCTTCGACGCGGTCAGCGGCGGGCTCTTCGGGCCGAAGCAGCGCGCGACGGCCACCGCTTCGGCCCGGTCGTTGAGGACGGTGCCGGTGCCGTGGGCGTTGATGTGGCCGATCTGCTCGGGCCCGAGGCCGGCGTCGGCCAGAGCGGCGCTCATGCAGGCGGCGGCGTGGGTGCCGGCCGGCTCCGGCGCGACGATGTGGTGGGCGTCGCAGTTGCTCGCGTAGCCGGCCAGCTCGCCGTAGATCCGCGCCCCGCGCGCCTCGGCCCGCTCCAGGCGCTCGAGGACGACGAAGGCGGCGCCCTCGCCCATCACGAAGCCGTCCCGGTCGCCGTCGAACGGCCGGGACGCCGCCTCGGGCGCCTCGTTGCGGCCGGACAGGGCGCGCAGCCGATGGAACGAGGTGATGATCTCGGCCGTGACCGGCGCATCCGTCCCGCCGGCCACGGCCACGTCCATCCGGCCCGCACGGATCCGATCGGCCGCCTCGCCGATCGCCGTCGCGCCGCTGGCGCAGGCGGTCGAGTAGGTCAGGCTGGGGCCGTGGGCGCCCAGGCGCATCGAGATCCGCGCGGCGGCCGCGTTCGACATGATCCGGGGGACGAGGAACGCGGGCAGCGGCGCCCCATCCCGCTCGAGCGACCGAGCCGCGTCGACCAGGGTGCGCAGGCCGGCCGTGCCGGTGCCGACGGCCACCGTGACCCGCTCCGGCGCGGCGCCGACGGCCGGGCCCAGGCCGGCGTCGGCGACGGCGTCGCTGGCAGCGGCCAGGGCGAGCAGCGCCGCCCGGTCCATCTTCTGCTGTTCCCGCCGGTCGGCGTAGGGCGTGGGGTCGAAGGGCGGGACGAGGCAGGCGAACGTCACCGGGCAGTTCTCGCCGACCAGCTCGGCGACCGTCGCCGCCGTGGGACGGCCGGCGAGGACGGTCGCCAGCGCCGCCTCGACGGTCGTCCCGGCCGGCGTCTTCACCCCGACGCCGGTGATGGCCACCCGGGGGCGGCTCACCCCCCGGTCCGAGGCCGGGCCGGGGCGCCCGACGGCCCGGCCAGCGAGGCCAGGTGGGCGCCGAGCAGTTCGACGGCGTGCCCGACCGTCTCGGCCAGGACCAGGTCGTCGACCCGGATCCGGATGTTCAGGTCCTTTTCCACCCGGGCCCCGATCTCGAGCAGCTCCAGGCTGTCGATGCCGTAGTCCTCGCCCAGGTGGGTCCCGTCGGTGATCTCCTCGACGGCCACGCCGAGCACCTCGGCCACCCGGGCGTGCACGATGGCCCGCAGCGCGTCCTCGGTCGGCATCAGGCACCACCCGCCCCGGCCTGACCGGCCCCGGCCTGACCGGCCCCGGCCTTGCCGGCCCCGGCCTGGGGCAGCCACTCGGCCGGCAGCGCCAGCGGCAGGGCGGCCGCCTGGTTGACCGGGATGATCTCTCGGGCCAGCCGCAGCGCCGGGAAGAGTCCCTCGGCCCGGCGGACCGACGGCGGCTTCTCGGCGAAGCCGAGATCACGCTCGAAGTCGCGGACGTAGGCGAACACGCCGTCCGCCGCCGCCCGGGCCGCCGCCATGTCCTCGGCCTCGGCCAGCCGGCGGATCACGGTCAGAGCCGCGCCGGTCTCCGCGTCCGACAGCCCGGCGAAAAGGTCGGCCGTGGCGTCGCCGACGTCGGGCGGGAAACCGCCGGCCAGCAGGGCGCGCACACTCAGGCAGTACCGGACGACCGACAGCCCGGCGAACTTCGTCACCGGGAGCTGGCCGGCGTCCAGCGCGCCCTCCAGGTCCTCGACGAACGCCTGGACCTCCATGATCTGCCCGTAGATCCCGTAGCAGCGGAACGCGGCCCACCGCCGGGGCTCGGGCACGGCCCGGATCCTCACGCTGTGCCCTCCACCCCGCCCGGCGCCGCTTGGCCCGGTGCCGTTTGGCCCGGCGCCGTTTCGCCTGGTGTCGTTTCGCCCGGTTCGGCCGCGGTGACCGCCAGCCAGAGCAGCCCGGCCAGCAGCAGCTCCCGGGTCTCTTCGGGCAGCGCCGAGACCGGCCCGGACCAGGTCATCACCCCGTCGACCGCGGCGGCGGCCGTCGGGCCACCGGGGGCGCCGGGCGCGCCGGGGGCGTTGGGAGTGAGTTCCAGCCCGGCCAGCCCGAGCCGCTGGACGAGGTAGGAGGAGCGGACCTTCCACACCTGCGTCCCGGGCGCCGGGGTGACATGGACGACCGGCTCGGCCGGACCGGCCCAGCCGGCGGTGAGCGCGTCCAGCGCGCCCCGCGCCCAGGCCACGTAGTCGGGCGCCTCGGCCGGGGAGCGGGGCAGGCTCAGGAACCGGGTGTGGTCGGCCAGCAGGTCGCAGCGACCCAGCCGGGTCAGCTTGAGCCCCAGCCACTTCGTGCCGACGTAGGCCTCGCCCGCCGCCGCGGCCACCGCGTCCAGCGCGGCCAGGCCGGCATCACAGTAGCGCTGCGCGGCCAGTAGCGGCTTGGCCGGGACGAGCAGCTCGGCCGCGACCCGGAAGCGCAGTGCCTCGGCCCGCCACCACCAGGCCGCGTGGGCCGCGAAGGCGCTGGCCGCGTCCAGCCGCCAGGCCAGCCAGTCGTCCCGGCCGGCCAGCGGCAGGCCCAGGGCGAACCGGCCGAGCTGGGTCAGCCGGCGCTGCTCGTCCTTCCACTCCGGCCGGGTGCGCGGCGGGACGAGGGGACGCGCCGCCGCGTCCTTGATCCAGGTCTCCTCGACGTAGTTGACGTCGACCGAGAAACCGCGGTCGTGGAAGCTGACGTGGAAGTCGGTGACCCGTCCGTCGTCGACGACGGCGTGCAGGTCGACGTCGCTGGCCGAGTTCCCGAATCCCTGCAGCACCGAGCCGGCCGCCACCACCAGCCGGGGTTCGCCGAAACTGTCGTCGACCTCCCGCCGCAGATCCTCGTACTCCGTGCCGTGCGGGGCGAGAAAACGCTCCAGATGGTCTCGCATCATTGTCTCAGAAGCCAACCGGTACCTCCCGGAGAACCAGGTCGCCGCCGTCGGTCACAGCGTTGACTTTTCGGTGCCGAAATTCAGCATGCGCAGGGTCACGGCGGTCAGCAGCGCGGCCGTTGCGCCCATGACTCCGACCGCCTCCAGGGTCGGGCCCCAGGCGCCGGAACCGGTGGTGGCCGCGTCGAGGGCGGTCATGGCCCAGTGCTGCGGGGTGACCACGCCGACCAGCCGTGAGGCGCGCGGCAGCCGGTCCGGCGGGACGAGGGCGCCGCCCACGCAGCCGGTCGCGATGAGAATGACGTAGGCCAGGCTCTGGAACACCGTGGTCGTGTTGGTCAGACAGTGCAGGACACCGCCGAGCGCGCAGCCGACGGCCACCAGCGCGGCCGCCACCAGACAGAGCTGGACAACGTTGCCGTGCAGGGGGGTCCGGTAGCCCAGAAACGCGATCGCGCCGAAGATGGTTAGCTGGATCAGGCCGGCGAGCGCCGTCGGGAGCAGTTTCCCGAGCAGATACGCACTTGCGGCCGGCCGGCAGACGGCCTGCCGGATCCAGGTGTTGTTGTTGAACTCGCGGAACAGGGCCAGCCCGGCGTAGTTGACGGTGATGAAACTGAACATCACCGCGATTCCGATCAATGAGCGGCCCCGGCCGCCGTCGGCGGGAGAACTCCCGGAGACGGCCGGCCCGAGCGTGAACGCCAGCAGTGCCGGGACGGCGAGCATGAACGCGATCGGCGTCCGCAGACGCCAGAGGATGAGGCTGTCGCTGCGCGCGTAGGCCGCGACCGTCGAGGCGAAGCCCGGGCGCCCGGACCGATCTTCCCCGGGCCGTCTGGCGGACGGGGCGGCCTCGGCGCCTGGCCCGGCGCCGGGCCAGGCGCCGAGTTCGGGGCCGGGCGCCGCTGCCGGGCCGGGGCGCGTGGGCGCAGGCGGCGGCGGCGCGCTAGGCCTCGTCATCGAGCAGGCCCTTCAGCCGCGGGTCGGCGGCCAGGACGTCGCGCAGCCGGTTGTCGGTGACGCGGACCGCCAGCAACCGGGCCGAGGCGAACTCCCCCGAGCGGGCCACCAGCGCCCCGAGGGCGGCGGCGAGGTCGGCCGGCGTGGCCGGCGCGTCCGCCCGGGCCGCGATCGCCCCGCTCTCGGCCGCCGCCTCGATGACCAGCTCCCGCCGACAGCGCCCGAGCAGGTCCGCCAGCGGGCCGTGGCGGGCCACGGCGCCGTCCGAGATGACCAGGGCGTGGGTGCAGATCTCGTCGATGTCCTCCGGGTAGTGGGACGTGACGATCATGGGGATACCGGCCGCGCGCCAGGACTGGACGAGCTCCACCAGCCGCCGGCGGGCCTCGAAGTCGAGTGCGGCGGTCGGCTCGTCGAGCAACCGGACGCCAGGCCGGTGCACGAAGCTCGCGGCGATGTGGGCCAGGCGGCGCCACCCGCCGGACAGGCGGTAGGCCGGGGTCGACGCGACCGGTTCCAGGCCGTGCTCGGCGATCGCGTCGTCGACGGCGGCGGTCACCGCACGCCGGCCCAGCAGCGTCCGCGCCACGTGCCGCAGGTTCTCCCGCACCGTGAGCAGGTCGTACAGGGCGACCTGCTGCGGGGCGTAGCCGACGTCCCGCGCCGCCGCGGGCCGGCGCGCCCGCGACGCGCCGGGCCCGTCGGGGCGGCCGCCCCGGATCGCGACCGTCCCGCGCCGCTCGCCCGCCCGGACGTCCAGCAGCGCGTTCAGCAGCGTGCTCTTGCCCGACCCGTTGGCGCCCAGAACGCCGAGCACCTGGCCGGGAGCCACCTCGAAGCTGACGTCCCGCAGGGTCGGGCGCGCCGCGGTGGGATAGCGGAAGGAAAGCCCGGAGACGGAGATCCCCGGCCGCGGCCCGGCCACCACGGCCACGCCCACTACGCGGCCCGCCGGATCTGCCGTTCGAACGCCTCGAGCATCCGGATCGCGTTGTCTCGCAACGAGCGCTGGGCGATCGGGTTCAACATGTCGGCCAGCAGCGGTATACCGATCTCGAAATCGACGTAGAAGGACACGTCGGCGCTCTCCGGTTGGCCGGCGACCGGATCGATCGACCAGTGGCCGGAGAAACGCTCGAGATCTCCGTCGGTCTGGTGGAAGTCGATCCGGCCGTTCGGCTCGTCGAACCGGTCGAGTTCGGTCCACTCGAGAATGGACCCGCGCAGGGAGACCGACCAGGAACTGCCGCGGACGGTTTCGGTGGGATCGCCGGTCACCACCACCGAGCGCACGTCTGTCATGTAGCCGGGATAGTCGTCGATGGCGCACACGAGTTTCCAGACCGCGGCCGGTGGTGCGACAATGCGCATCTTCACATCTACCACAGGCATGCGCCGACCGCCTTTCGAGCGCTGGAGGACCGATCTGACCGTGGTTGTCGAGCCGCCAGTCGGCACCGCGGTGGCGCTTGGCCTGGCGTTTTACTCCAGGTCTCCCCGTGCTTGCCCGATGACCACTCTAGATTCACCGAACGGGCGTGGACAGGAGGTTCCCGCATGTTTACGACAGTTTTACAGGAATTGGGTGACGGCGTTCGGCTGGATCATTGGACGACGGCGGCCCGTAGTTCTTTCCGGCGGTCAGAGGCGCTCGCGGTTGGCAACGAAAGGCCCGGAGCTCCATTTTCGACAAGAATGATGAGGAAAGTTGAATGCCACAGCGATGACACTGTGTAGTTCCGGCGAAGTCGGGTGACCGTAACGTCCGTGTGCGCCCGTGTTCACCCGCGGGCCGGGCCGGCTGGTACCCGGCCGGATCGGGCGCCCACCCGGCCCGCGCTCAGCGGCGCTCGCCACCGGGGAACGGCGGCGGGTCGGACGGCCGGGTCCGGCCCTCGATCGAGGCTCGGATCGATGCCTTGAGCGTCTGCCTGGCCTGGGTCTCGTCGAGGCCGACGAGGTCGATGTAGCGGATGCCGCCGAGCAACCCCTCGGGCTCGCAGTCCTCGACGCGGACCGGGATGAGCGTGCGCCCCAGGCCGAGTGGGTCCCGCCGCCAGGCGTGTAACCAGGCCGCGCGGACCTTGTCCGACCGCAGATAGGCGGACGAGAGCACGACGATCGTGCGTCTGGAGAGCCGGATGGCCCGGTCCAGCGCGTCCGGTTCGAAGGCGCCGGCCTGGACGTCGACGGTGTCGAGGCGGACCCGGTAGTCCTCCTCCTTCAAATACCAGGTGATCCAGGAACCCCAGTTCTCCTCGTCCTCGCGGGCCGCCGAGACGAAGAAGTCCCACTGGATCGCCTCCGGACGGTCGTCGCCCCGGCCGCCGCCCAGCTCCCGGGCGGTACCGGAGCGCGTCCGGTCGGCACCGGGGCGCCGGCCCGGGGCCAGGAGCCAGGCCGTGCCCTCGAACTTCGGCATCCGCACCTTGACCTTGTCGAACGCCTCCGGATCGAGCCCGCGCAGGCTTTCCCGCACCGTCGAATCGAACAGCTCCGAGGAGACGATGAGCGCCAGCTCGGCGTCCGGGTGGCCGGCCAGCGCGTCCCGCAGCGGCGGAGCGTCGACCAGCCGGGCCCCGACGACCGCCGCGTCGCCCGCCCAGCCGCCGCCGGAGGTCCGGATCACCTCGCCCTGGTGCAGCGCGAGCCGCAGGCGGATCTGGCCGGCTTCGCCGCGGGTGCGGTTGTAGTCGCGCAGCGCCACCGCCAGCTCCCGGGTGAAGTCGGCGACGACCATCGCCTTGGGGATGGCGGAGGACACCGCGCCGAGATAGCCGTCGCCGTGATCCTGGGTTTCGGCGGCGGCCGTCGGGATCCCCGCCCGGGCCAGCGCCCGGTCGACGACCTCGCGGATGCCGTCCTGCACCGCGACCTGGGGGAGCATCCCGCGCTGGCTGTAGCCGACCGCGTCCAGCGCCAGGACCGTCACGTGCTCCTGCTCGCCGTCGCGTGGGCGGAACCAGCCACCCGGCGGCGGAGTCTGGGGGCCGGGGGGCGCGTCCCGTTCCGAGCGGGATGCGCGCTCGACCGGCGAATTGGCGGGCGGCTCAGCCGGCTGGCCGCGCGGCGGCTCCCGGAACACGGGGTTGGCCGGGTACTGCTCGCGGGCCGCGCGGAGGATCTTGCGCCGCCCGTTGTCCAGCGCGCCGTCTCGCAACGCGGCGTCGACCTGATCCCAGTACCGTCTCGACGTCGAGGCCGACCGTGGGTGGTCGGACCGCTCGAAGCCGACACGGTCGAGTAGTTGCGCGGCGCCCAGCGGGTCGTTGAAGACGCGCGCAAGCGCCAGCACCTCGTCGGCGGTGAATCCCTCGTGATAGCCGGTCGCGAAATCGTCTGCCACCATTCCCCCGGATGTGCGCGGCGCGTCACCGCGTCAGGAAAACAGCGGTCCTCGCCGCGGCCAGATCGATTCTATCCGCCGCGGCTGGCGAACCGGAGACAGTGCCGCGACCAGGCCCTTCAGTCGGGATGGCGCCCGCGCTGTCGGCTCCGCCCGCGCCGACCGCCGCGGCCGCGGCTACTGGCCGGCCTTCGCGGCCGCCGGCTCCGGGCGTCAACGCCAGGGGCTCCGCCCGTCCCGCGAAGGGCTGTCCGTCGCTCAGGCCGCCTGGCCGGCCCGTTGCCGGCGTCGGGCGAGCAGGGCGTCGGCGAGAGCGTCCGCGCGCTCCATGTCGTCCAGCGTGGCCCGTGACCGCCCGTCAACCGCCAGTAGGGCGGCGAGTAGTTCGGCGGACAGCCTCGTCCGCGCCGCCACCCGGGCGACGCTCGGCGGCAGGGGGGTCGCCGCGGTCGCCGGCCGCGGCTGCGCGCCGGTCACGCCGGTCACGCCGGTGATGTCGGACTGACGCGGTAAGCGGCGGTAAGGTGCCGAGGCGACTTCATGGGCGAAGCGAGGGCGGGGCCGAGCGCCAAGGAAGTCGAACATGTATTCGATGATTCCCGATGTTGGGCCGTCCTGTCAAGGGGCCACGGCGGCCTGGGCTGACGGCGACCCACCATGGGGGCTGGTGGCCCGGGACGGCCCACCGATGGTTCCGGCACCCGCGGGTGACCCTGGAAGTGGACCCTGGAAGTGGCGCCGCCCGCGGCTGTCGCGAGGCGCGGTCGAGGCATTACCGCGCGCCCTCATTGATGCACGGCCGAACAGATCCTGGCCATTATGTGTCAGCGATCCGTCGATAGCCCGGTTGCGGCTACAACGGGCTTTGCGGCCGATAAAAATCTGTTACCGTCGTCCGGTGTTTGATTTTGCCCATTCATATCTTTTGCTGAGGGTGGCGGGTTCGCCACCCACGTCATCCCTCGTGGGCGAGAAAGTGCCGCTCGTCCGGGCTAGCCACAAGGCGCCGCGGCGCGCGCCGGGGGAGCGAGCATGACCGGGCGGATACCCGAACCGGAGTCGGCCGGCCCGGACCGCGACGGCATGTCCCGGCGCCGCCTGATGACCTGGGCCGCCGCCGGAGCGGTCGGTCTCACGGCGGCTGGCGCGGCTGGCGCGGCCCAGCCGGCGCTGGCCGCCGGCACCCGCGCGGCCGCCCCGCGCTCAGGCGGCCGGATCGCCACCGGCGCGGCCGTGCGCACCCGGCCCGTCTACACCGTCCACCAGATCCTGCCGCACGCCCCGGCCGACGCGATCGCCCTGACCATCGACGACGGTCCCGACCCCCACTGGACGCCCCAGGTGCTCGCTCTCCTGGCGCGTTACAAGGTGTCGGCCACCTTCTCCCTCATCGGCCTGGAGGCGCACGCCCACCGGGCGCTGGTCCGCGAGATCGTCGCCCAGGGGCACACGGTCTGCAACCACACGATGAGTCACCCGCAGCCGTTCACCCACCGGAGCGCGGCCGCCATCGAGGCCGAGCTCGACCGGGCCCAGTCGGCGATCGGGGACGCCGCGGGAACCGCGCCCACGCTGTTCCGCTCGCCGGGCGGCGACTGGTCACCCGCCGTGTTCAGCGCGGCCGCCCGCCGGCACCTGACCCCGATCGACTGGGACGTCGACCCCCGCGACTGGGCCCGGCCGGGAACCCAGCCGATCATCAGCCGTCTGCTGGCTGCCCGGCCGGGCGACATCCTGCTCTGCCACGATGGCGGCGGGAACCGGTCGGAGACGGTGACGGCGCTGCGGACGGTGCTGCCTTGCCTGAAGAGCAAGGGTTTCACTTTCGTCACCCTGTAACCGCCGGGTCGCTGACCAGCGGAAAGCCGGCGGCCGGGAGATGTCAAGGCGGTGCCGGGGTTCGCCGGGATCCGCCTCGGTGCGCCCAGCGCCCCCGCCGTGGCAGAGTCGTATGCGGGCGCGCCAACGGGGCGCGCGGCCTTACGAGGAGCATCCGGCCGGCGGTCCCAGCGCGCCGGCGGTGACGGGAGCGGCGAGATGTCCGAGGCATCCAGGCCGGCGTCGTCGTCGACGTATCACGGTCTCAGTGGTGCTTCCGGCGGCGGTTCCGACGGTGTTTCCCGGGGCGGTCCCGGCAGCGACCTCGGCGATCCCGAGGAGCGGCCCCGCATCTCCCGGCCGGAGACGTCGGCCGCCGGCGTCACCGGGGTGCGCCACGCGATGACCCAGTCGCGGGAGCGGATGGGTGTGAAACGCAGCGTCACCACGCTCCGGCTGCTCAACCAGGACCACGGCTTCGACTGCCCCGGCTGCGCCTGGCCCGACCCGCCGGCCGGTGAGCGGTCGAAGGCGGAGTTCTGCGAGAACGGGGCCAAGGCCGTCGCCGAGGAGGCGACCCGGGCCCGGGTCACACCCGAGTTCTTCGCCGAGCACTCCCTGACCGACCTGGCCGGCCGCACCGGTCACTGGCTCGGCAGCCGCGGCCGCATCACCGAGCCGATGTACCGCGCGCCGGGCACCGATCACTACCAGCCGGTCGGCTGGGACGAGGCGTTCGGCATCATCGCGGCCGAGCTGGGCGCGCTGGACAGCCCGGACGAGGCCGCGTTCTACACGTCCGGCCGGACCAGCAACGAGGCGGCCTTCCTCTACCAGCTGTTCGTCCGGCTGTTCGGGACGAACAACCTCCCGGACTGTTCGAACATGTGCCACGAGTCCTCCGGCGCGGCCCTGAGCACGACCATAGGCATCGGTAAGGGCTCGGTGACGCTGGCCGATCTGGAAGAAGCCGACCTCGTCATCGTCGCCGGGCAGAATCCGGGGACGAACCATCCGCGGATGCTCTCGTCGCTGGAGCGGGTGAAACGGAACGGCGGCAGTATTGTCGCGGTCAACCCGCTGCCCGAGGCGTCGTTGATCCGGTTCAGGAACCCGCAGCGGCCGAACGGGGTCGTGGGGCGGGGGACCGCACTGGCCGACCAGTTCCTCCAGATTCGGCTCAATGGTGACATGGCGCTGTTCCAGGCACTGTCCCGACGGCTGCTCGCGACCGAGGACGCCGCGCCCGGAACGGTTCTCGACCGCGATTTCCTGAGCAGCTACACGTCTGGTTTCGACGAGTTCGCCCGGCACGTCCGGACCCACCTGTCCGACGAGGACGTCGCCGCGGCGACCGGCCTGCGAGCCGAGGAGATCGACGAGCTGGCCGGCCGGGTGCTGGCCGCGGACAAGGTCGTCGTGTGCTGGGCGATGGGCCTGACCCAGCACGCCAACGCGGTCGCGACGATCCAGGAGGTCGTGAACTTCCTGCTGCTGCGGGGGAACATCGGCCGGCCCGGAGCCGGTGTCTGCCCGGTGCGCGGACATTCCAACGTCCAGGGGGACCGGACGATGGGCATCTGGGAGAAGATGCCGCCCGCCTTCCTGGACGCGCTGGGCGCCGAGTTCGGCTTCGACCCGCCGCGCCACCACGGGTTCGACGTCGTCGACACGATCCGGGCCATGCGGGACGGCCGGGTGAAGGTCTTCATCGGGATGGGTGGCAACTTCGTCTCGGCCACCCCGGACAGCGCGGTCACCGAGCAGGCGATGCGGTCGTGCCGGCTGACCGTCCAGGTCTCGACGACGCTTAACCGCTCCCACGCCGTCACCGGGCAGGCCGCGCTGATCCTGCCGACGCTCGGCCGGACCGAGGTCGACGAGCAGGCCGCCGGGCCGCAGTTCGTGACGGTCGAGGACTCGATGGGTATGGTGCACGCCTCCCGGGGCGCCCTCACGCCGGCCGGTCCCGCGCTGCGTTCCGAGGTCGCGATCATCAGCGGGATGGCCGAGGCGACGCTGGGCGTCCCCAGCCGCGCGGGCGCCGCCGGGGGCAGCGAGGCCCCGCGTGTCGACTGGTCCGGGCTGGCCGGCGACTACCGCCGCATCCGCGCCCACATCGCGAACGTCGTCCCCGGCTTCACCGACTTCGAGGCCCGGGTGGCCGAGCCGGGCGGGTTCGCGCTGCCGCACCCGCCCCGGGACAGCAGGACCTTCGCCACCCCGACCGGCCGGGCCGCGCTCACCGTCAACGTCTGCGAGGTGCTCCGGGTGCCGCCCGGTCACCTGCTGCTCCAGACCGTCCGCTCCCATGATCAGTACAACACGACGGTCTACGGGATGGACGACCGCTACCGCGGCGTCCGCCAGGGCCGCCGGGTCGTGTTCGTCAACCCGGCCGACCTGGACGCGCTCGGCATCGCCGACGGCGGCCACGTCGACCTGGTCAGCGTGTGGAGCGACGGCGCCGACCGGCGGGCGGAGAACTTCCGCGTCGTGGCCTACCCGACCGCCCCCGGCTGCGCCGCCGCCTACTTCCCGGAGACGAACGTCCTGGTCCCGCTGGACAGCACGGCCCGGCGCAGCAACACCCCGACGTCGAAGTCCCTGATCGTGCGGCTCGAGGCGCGAGCACTCGAGACACCGTCGGCGGCGCGTGAGCCGGCGGCGGCGCATGGCTAGGGCGAGTGCGCGCCGGCGGGTCACCCGGCTGACCGTCGGCGGCGAGCCGACAGCCCGCCCGGACACGCTCGCCGGCGAGGAGCCGCTGGAGATCCGCCTCGACGGCCGGCCGCTGGCCGTCACCATGCGCACTCCCGGCGCCGACATGGACCTGGCGCTCGGCTTCCTGCTCGGCGAGGGCATCGTCGGGACGTCCGCCGACGTCGCCTCGATGCGCTACTGCGTCGGTACCGACGGCGCTGGCCCCACCGGCGCACTCGACGCCGAGGGCCGCCCGACCTACAACGTGCTGGACGTGGCGCTCGCGCCTGGCGTCCCGCCCCCGGACATCGACCCGACCCGCAACTTCTTCACGTCGAGCTCGTGTGGCCTGTGCGGCAAGGCGAGCATCGACGCGGTCCGGCTGCGGTCCCGCTTCCGGATCGACGACGATCCGTTACGGCTCGGCCCCGAGATCGTGACCGGGCTACCGGACGCCATGCGTCGGGCCCAGCGTCTGTTCGCGACGACCGGCGGCCTGCACGCGGCCGCGCTGGCCGACGCGGCCGGCCGCATCCTGGCCGTCCGCGAGGACGTCGGCCGGCACAACGCCGTCGACAAGGTCATCGGCTGGGCGCTGCGGGACGGCCAGGTCCCGCTGCGCGGCCGAGTGCTGATGGTCAGCGGTCGGGCGTCGTTCGAGCTGGTCCAGAAGGCGCTGATGGCCGGCCTGCCGATGCTGGCGGCGGTCTCGGCGCCGTCCACACTGGCGGTCGACCTGGCGCTGGAGGCCGGCATGACCCTGGCCGGCTTCGTACGCGGCCAGTCGATGAACGTCTACGCCGGCGACCACCGCCTGCTCCCGCCCGTCCCGGTCCCGGCCCCGGCCGGCTGACGGAGGGTGCAGCAGGACCGGCGCCCCGGTTGCGGCTGCGAGCTCCGGCGCGACGCGGGCGCGCGCCACGCTCACAGAACCACGACCGATCGCAGGACGTCGCCGGCGTGCATCTTGGTGAACGCGGCCTCGACCCCGTCCAGCGCGATCTCCTCGCTGACGAAGGCGTCCAGGTCGAGCCGGCCCTGCCGGTAGAGGTCGACCAGCATCGGGAAGTCCCGTGAGGGCAGGCAGTCGCCGTACCAGGACGACTTGAGCGCGCCGCCGCGCCCGAAGACGTCCAGCAGCGGCAGCTCGAGTTTCATCTCCGGCGTCGGCACCCCGACCAGGACGACGGTCCCGGCCAGGTCGCGGGCGTAGAAGGCCTGCTTGTACGTCTCGGGTCGCCCGACCGCCTCGATGACGACGTCCGCGCCGAAGCCGCCGGTCAGCTCCTGGATGGCGCCACCGGGTCGGTCTCGGCCGCGTTCACGGTGTGGGTGGCGCCGAAGCCGCGGGCCCACTCCAGCTTGCGCGGGTCGGTGTCCACCGCGATGATCTTCGCCGCGCCGGCCAGCGCTGACCCGGCCACGGCCCCGTCGCCGACCCCGCCGCAGCCGATGATCGCCACCGAGTCGCCCCGCCCGACCTGCCCGGTGTTCACCGCCGCGCCGATGCCGGCCATCACCCCGCAGCCGAGCAGCCCGACCGCCGCCGCCCGCGCCTGTGGGTCCACCTTTGTGCACTGCCCGGCGTGGACCAGCGTCGCCTCGGCGAACGCGCCGATCCCGAGCGCGGGCGACAGCGGCGTCCCGTCGGTGAGCGTCATCGGCTGGGAGGCGTTGTGCGTCGCGAAGCAGTACCAGGGCCGTCCGCGCAGGCAGGCCCGGCAGTTCCCGCACACCGCCCGCCAGTTGAGGATCACGAAGTCCCCGGGCGCGACGTCGGTGACGCCCGCGCCGACGGCCGAGACGACGCCGGCCGCCTCGTGCCCGAGCAGGAACGGGAACTCGTCGGTGATCCCGCCCTCGCGGTAGTGGAGGTCGGTGTGGCAGACCCCGCAGGAGCGGATGTCGACGACCGCCTCCCCTGGCCCCGGGTCAGGAATCCTGATCGTCGCCAGCTCCACCGGCGCGCCCTTGGCTCGCGCGATCACACCCTGGACTTCCCGCACCCCGCCCACCTCCGGCACGGCCATCGCCTCCTCGCGATCCGGCCCGACAACCTATCCCTCGCCGGCGGCAGCCGGGCAGTTCTGGTGGGAGACGTCCGGACCGCGACTGCCCAGCCGCGATCAGGCAGCCGTCCGGAATGATGGCGAGGTGCTGAGCGTGCCGCGTTCGTGGGCCGAGCTGACCCCGTCCTGGCTCACCGAGGCGCTCGCCGGGGCCTTCCCGGGCGCCGTCGTCGAGGCGGTCGAGCCGCGCGACGTCGTCGACGGGACGAACGCCCGCGCCCGGGTTGACCTGCGCTACTCCACCGGCGACGGGCCCGAGCGGGTGTTCGTCAAGCGGGAGGGACGCCTGCTCAACCGGCTCGCCCTCACCGCGCTGGGCGCGCGGGAGGCCGAGGCCCGGCTGGCCGGCGGCCCGGACGCCGCTCCGGCTCGCCTGCCGCTCGAGCATCCCGCCTTCTACGCCTCCGCTCTCGACGCCCGCCGCCTGGCCGCCGTCACGGTCATGGAGGACGTGACCCTGCGCGGCGGCCGGCCCAACCAGGCGACCGTCCCGCTGAGCGTCGAGGAGGTCCGCTCGGGCCTGCGCGGCCTGGCCCGCCTGCACGCCGAGCACTGGGACCGGCCGCTGCCGCCGCCGCTGGACTTCGCGCGCCCCTGGCGGTTGGGACGGGTCTGGGCGCCGGTGTCGTGGGGGAGCCTGGCCCGGGCGCTGCGCCTGCTCCGGGCCGGCGGCCACGGCAAGCTGATCCCGGCCGGCGTCAACGCCGGCGTCGTCGAGCGGGGCTTTCGCGGCTGGGCCCGCACGGCCGCAGCCCACCCGCGCACGCTGCTGCACGGCGACCCGCATCCCGGCAACACCTACGCGCTGCCGGGGCAGGAGACCGGCTTCTACGACTGGCAGCTGGTCCGGACCGGCAACTGGTCACACGACGTCGGCTACTTCGTCGTCTCCAGCCTGGCCGTCGACGACCGGCGGGCAGCCGAGCGGGACCTGCTGGCCGACTACCTGACCGCGCTGGCCGCCGCCGGCGGCCCGGCGATCGGGTTCGCCCCGGCGTGGGCGCTCTACCGGCGCACGCCGGTGTTCGGCCTCGGCACCTGGCTGCACACGCTGGCCGGCGGCGGCTTCCAGCCCCTCGACGTCTGCCTGGCCACCATCGAACGCTTCGCCGCCGCCTACGCCGACTAGCTGGCGGCGGGCGGGCCAGGGCGACCCGTACGACCCCTCCGGACCCCCGGGCGGCCGGCCCAGGGACCGGGTCTCGGTCAGGCCGGGTGGAGCTGCAGAGCATCCGCGGTGACGATCACGTTGGTCAGGCCGGTGAGCAGGATGGGCAGCGCCGGGATCTCGTTCGACTTCGCGTCCACCGGGACCTGGCCGAACGCCCCGCCGGTGGGGTGTTCGAGCGCGGCGAGCAGGTGCTGGCCGGGAACATCACCCGTGCGGGAGCCACGGAGCGTCTTGCCGTCGACCGCGAGCCACCGCCGGATCCCAGCCGGCGGGGTGGTCGCGGCGACGGCCCACGCTGAGAGCGCCGTATCGAGCGCGTCGGCGTCCAGGGAGGCGAACACCCGGCGAAACGTCGACTCGTCAGGCACCCAGACGATACCGAGCAGGTCCGCGACCGCCAGGCCAGCATCGGTAGACCATTCGCCGATCGCGGTGAACGACCGCGCACCAGCGAGCACCGCGCAGGTCGCCAACGTCAGCACCACAGCCAGGCTGTGCCGCCTACCTCGGGATTTCCGCGGGTCCGACAGCTGGCCGAAGACGTCAGCAGACCCGGCGCCGACGGCGGCCGGTGGTCGCTCGTTGACGGCGGCAGCCAGCTGATCGAGAACAGGGACGGGCGACGATACTGATGCGGCGGACATGACACCTCGGGTCGATCATGATGGCGTAGGAACCTCCATGATCTCCAGATGTCGTGCCCGCACCCACGAAGCCCCCCCGGCCGCGCGCCACCCACTCGCGACACAGCCCCCACTACAAACCCCAGCCAGCACCGATCGCCCGCACATCAGCAAACTTGCCGGGACCCTGGATGGAAAGATGATGGCCGAAGCGCCACAAGGAATACCCGAGATTCGGTAAATACCAACCGGCCGCTTGACTTCCCGCGGAGTACATAACGTCACAGGCAGTGCGAACTTCACGTACCGGACAAGTTGGGCGCTAAATTTGACGACTACGAGCGCACGGGGGCGCTAGTGAGCTACAGTGACGATCCGGCCAACGAGGCCGGCTGGGATTTTTTTGTCTCGTACGCGGCCGAGGATGAAAACTGGGCCGAATGGATATCTTGGCACCTGGAGTCGGTCGGTTATCGCGTGCTCGTTCAGGTCTGGGACTCTGTTCCGGGCGCGCACTGGATGACGGCGCTCGAGAATGGGCTGCTCCGACGGACACGCATGCTCGCGCTATTGTCTCGGAGTTACCTTCGGTCGGTCTACGCCCGGTCCGAGTGGCAGGCAGCATACCGTGACGACCCGCTCGGGTTTCAACGGCGGCTCATTCCGGTCCGCATCGAGGACTGTGAGCAGAAGGGACTCCTCGGAGGTGTGGTATCGTTCGATCTCTTTGATCTTCCTGTCGATAAGGCCCGCGAGTTGTTGCTCGCCAAGATCGCCGCAGCGGTCGGTGGCCGCGACAAGGCGTCGGTAGAACCTGGATTCCCAAAAGCTCCATCCTCCGTCGAATACGTTGCACAGGATATCTTGGCCCCCGCGCGCAGGCAGCAGATCGCGCCCCACTATCCGGGACCGGGGTCCCCAACACGTCGCAGTGTCAGACGAACGAGAGTCGCGGCGGCCGCCGCACTGCTGATGATCCTGGTTGCAGTGCCATTCGTTGCTGTCTACGCGATCGGCAGCAATAGCACTCCATCGACAAAAGTCGATTTAAGACCGCAGACCTCGAGTCGTGCGACTCCGGGCGGCCCAAATACGTCGACACAACCTGCAGCGTCGACAAGAAATAATCTAGTGCCGACTACGCCGGCCACATCAGCGCTGAGACTCAATCCTGCCGAGTCGTTTGACGCCAGCGAGGTACTGATCTCTTCTAACGGAAGATATCACGCGATGCTTGAAACCGATGGAAATTTCCGCGTGCGCGATTCGGGCGGGGTAGCTCAGTGGGAGACGCGGGCCAGCCCGGGTGGACGACTACTTCTCATGGAAAGTAACGGAAATCTCGTGATCTACATGGCCGATGGCACGACCCCGGTCTGGGCGTCAAATTCCAGCCCGGCGCCAGGCAGCCATCTCGAGCTCACGGACGACGGCGTACTAACGATCCGTGATCCGAATGGAACTGAAATATGGTCCGGAACGTACACCAATACGCTGCGTCGCGGCGAGCAGCTCAGACCGGGGAGTTCCATCAAGTCACCCAACGGCCAGTACACGCTTTCCATGAAGGCGGACGGAAATTTGACTGTCACAGGCCCGAGGGGAAATCTCATCTGGCAAAGCGAGACGTCTGGATACCCGGGCGCCTACCTCGAACTTCGACAAGACGGCCGCCTTGCGCTTTCTGACGCGAGCGGCACCGAGATCTCGATCAGAAATAGACCGTTCCCGAACGAAAAGTTCAACGATGCCGCGCTCGAGGTCCAGGACGATGGAAATGTCGTTCTCGGGACAACCGGTCATCACCCAGTATGGGCCAGCGGAAAAAAATAGTCGTACAAATTGTCTGAGTAGTCAGACGGTCGCCTACGCCACCACGACCGCCACCCCGAACGGCCCCTCGAAACAATCAAGAAGGTCAGTTGCTAACCAGCAAAAATGCCGGCGCCCTGGGGGGTAGCCAACGTGGTCGACGTCGAAGGTGTCGGTCGTGGAGAAGCGGCGGGATAAAGGGGTCAGGAGCAGGGCGGCCGGTAGGGTGTCGGGACCAGATGTGGACTTTCAGCGCGGCTCCCCACAGTCTCACCGTGCTGTCGTCGCTGGCACTGGCCAGTGTGGCCCCATCCGAAGAGAACGCCACTTCACCTACCCAGTAGGTATGGCCTTGTAGCGTCCGATCGAGCTGCCGAGGCTTGTTGCGGTCGGTGAGATCCCACAGGATGACGGACATATTGTCGCCGCCGCTGGCCAAGGTGCGTCCGTCCGGAGCGAACGCCACTGACTCCACCCGGTGAGCATGCTCGAGGCCGCGGTGAGCCGTCTGCGGGCCGAGCGTGCCTCGTCCCGGGCCGTGATCGGCCGCGCGCGGCTCGCGCTCGCTCTGGCACTTGAGCGGGCCAGCGCCCGACTTGTTCCGCCTGAGGTCATCCTCGGCCGTGACCTCACGGCCGAGCCGAGCTCGTCAAGGGCCTGAGGGCTACCACCGGACGGGGTCGGCCGTCCCGGGCTGGACGCCCGGCCGGCAGCGGCGCAGGCGCAGGGCGGTGGGCCGGCGGCGGCTTCCAGCCTCTCGACGTCTGCCTGGCCACCATCGAACGGTTCGCAGCCGCCTACGCGAAGTGACGGTCGAGCCCGACCGTTCCCCGCACCTCGGCGCCACCGACGATCTCGACGCTCATGTCGCCGGCTCCAGCAGCTCCCGGAGCAGGGTGTGGGCCACCCAGTCCTCGAACGCGGCCGGTGTCCAGCCCGACTCGGCGACCAGCTCGCCGTAGACGCCGGGCGCCGCCAGCGCCCGGTAGATCGCCTGGGCCCGGGGCGTCGGGACGCGCAGGGACCCCTCGAGCGAGGCGATGATCGCGTCCATCGCCTGGTTGCGCCCGGCCAGCTTCGCGTTGAGCAGAGCCCGGGTCTCGGCGTCCTCGTCAGAGGCGGCCGCGAACAGGGTCACCACGTCGAACCCGGCCTCGTACAGGGTGCGCAGCCAGTGCGCGGCCGCCCGCAGACGCCGGGCCGGATCTGGCTCGGCGATGGCCTGTCCGGCCAGCTCGCGGGCGCGGGCCCGCGCCAGCCAGCGCTCGCAGATGGCCGAGAGGATCTCCCGCTTGGCGCCGAACGCCGAGTAGACCGTGCGCGGCGCCACCCCGGCCTCGGTCGCGATCGCCTCCATGCTCGTCGAGCGGTAGCCGCGCTCGGCGAACAGGCGGCGGGCGGCCTCGGCGATGCGCTCCCGCGTCTGCTGGGCCTGCAGCTGCCGGTAGGTCGGTGTCTTCTGGCCGACGGGCGGCCGGTCGCCGGGCGCGTTGACAGAACGATCCACGGAGTTACAGTAACACTGCGTCCGATGCAGTTGTGCTGCACTAAAAGCATCGGTGGCGCACTCAAAGCAGAGAGACTGCCGGCAGCGGGTAGTGGCCGGCGAGAGGGGACGGATCATGAACACCGAAGCGAACAAGCGCACGGTCAGCCGAGTCTTCGAGGAGGCCTTCACCGGCGGCGACCTCGACGTCGTCGACGCCTGCCTGGCCCCCGACGCGGTCGACCGGCACCCGTTCGGCCCGGACGAGCCCGACTTCCGGACCCACCTCAAGGGCACGATCCGGATGCTGCGCGCGGCCCTGCCCGACCTGCGGGCCGAGCTCCAGGACCTCGTCGCCGAGGGCGACCGGGTCGCCGCCCGCGTCCACCTGACCGGCACGCACACCGGCTCGCCGCTGTTCGGCGCGCCCGCGACCGGCAACCAGGTCAAGGTCGAGCAGTTCCACATCATCCAGTGCGACGAGCAGGCTCGCGGCATCCGGCACTGGGCCAACGTCGGCCTCGACGACATGCGCCGCCAGCTCACCGCGACGGGTGCCTGATCGGCATGGTCACCACCGACACCGCTGTCCCGGGCGCCGACAGGGCCGTTGACCGGGCGACGGCCGAGCGGCTCGTCCGGGAGCAGTTCCGCGTCATCGAGACCGGCGACGCCGCGCTCGCCGCCGCGAACATGACCGACGGTTACGTCAACCACCAGGCCGGCCACGAGCCGCTGGCCGCCCGCGGCCGCGGCCCGGAGGCGCTGCTGGCCACCGGCGCCTGGCTGCGCCGGGCGTTCAGCGAGGTGAGCTTCGAGGTCCACCGGGTCGAGGTCGTCGGCGACCGGGCGACGGCCTGGGTGACCATGCGCGGCCGGCACACCGGCCCGTTTGTCCGCCACGACTCGCCCGACGGCGCCGTCACCGACGTGTTCCCGCCGACCGGGCTGGCGTTCGCCTCCCGCCAGGTGCACTGGTTCACCATCGAGGACGGGGCGGTCAGCGAGCACGACGCCGTCCGGGACGATCTCGGGATGGCCCGGCAGGCCGGGTGGATCCCGCCGAGCCCGTCCTACGTCGTCCAGATGAAGCTGGCCCGCCGCCGGGCCCGGCGCATCCAGCGGCGGGACGAGCGGCGCGCCGAGCAGCCCGGGGAGGGAGGAGCGCGGTGAAGGTCGCGATCCTGGACGACTGGTTCGACACGCTGCGCACGCTCGACTGCTTCGGCCGCCTGGCCGGCCACGAGGTGACGGTCTTCACCGACCACGTCGACGACGTCGACGTCCTGGCCGAGCGGCTGCGCGACACCGAGGCGCTGGTCCTCATCCGGGAACGGACCCCGGTCCGGGCCGCGCTGCTCGAGCGGCTGCCCCGGCTGCGGCTGATCAGTCAGCGCAGCGTCTACCCGCACATCGACGTCGACGCCTGCACGCGCCTCGGCGTCGTCGTGTCCTCGAACCTGCACACCGGTTCGCCCTCCTACGCGGCGGCCGAGCTGACCTGGGCCCTGATCCTGGCCGCGGCCCGCCGAATCCCGGCCCAGGCGGCGTCGCTGCGCGCCGGCACCTGGCAGTTCGGGGTCGGGCCGGGCGGCGTCGGCTCGACGCTGCGCGGCGGCACGCTCGGCGTCTACGGCTACGGCCGGATCGGGCGGGTGGTCGCCGGCTACGGGGACGCCTTCGGGCTGCGGGTGATGGTCTGGGGCCGGCCCGACTCCCGGGACCGGGCGGCGGCCGAGGGCCGGACCGTCCCGGCCAGCCGGGAGGAGTTCTTCGCTGCCGCCGACGTCCTCACCCTGCACCTGCGGCTCGTCGAGGCGACCCGGGGCATCGTCACCGCCGCCGACCTGGCGGCGATGAAACCGACGTCCCTGCTGGTCAACACCAGCCGGGCCGGGCTGGTCGCGCCGGGCGCGCTGCTGGCCGCGCTGCGCGCCGGCCGTCCCGGCGGCGCCGCGCTCGACGTGTTCGAGACCGAGCCCCTGCTCGACCCGGCCGACCCGCTGGCGTCGCTGCCCAACGTCCTGGCCACCCCGCACATCGGCTACGTGACCCGACAGGAATGGGAGGAACAGTTCACCGACGTCTTCGACCAGGTCAACGCCTACGCGGCCGGCGCCCCGACGAATGTCGTCAACCCGGCCGCCGTCGGCGGCTGACCGCCGTGCCTCAGGGCAGGGCGCGGGCGCCGGCGGGAACGGCCGCCGCCCGCAGACGGGCCGCGTCCCGCCCCGGCGGCGCGCCGAACTCGCGGCGGTACTCCCGGTTGAACTGGGTCGCGCTGGAGTAGCCGACGAGATGCCCGACGCCGGCGACGTCGCCGGCCCCGGCCAGCAGCAGCGACCGGGCCTCCTGCAGGCGGATGCGCTTCTGGAACCGCAGTGGGCTCATTGTGGTCACGTCACGGAAGTGCCGGTGGAACGCGGACGGGCTCATCCCGGCCAGCCGAGCCAGGTCCGCGATCCGCGTCGGTTCGGCGTAGTTGGCACGGATCCAGTGGATGGCTCGGCTGACGAGGGCCAGGTCGCTGTCGGGCTGGCCGATCTGGCGGACCTGGCCGGCGTGCGGGCCGGTCAGCAGCCGCCAGACGATCTCCCGCTCGAGGAGCGGGGCCAGGACGGGTGCGTCGCCGGGCGTATCGAGCAACCGGAGCAGGCGGGCGGCGGCGTCGAGGAGCTCCGGGCCGGCGTCGCCGACGGCGATGGCGGGCGCCGCCGGGCGGGCCGCGGGCGCCGGCAGCGGGGCCGCCAGCAGGAGCGAGGCGATGACCGGCGGGCGCAGGGCCAGGCCCATCGCCAGCACGGGTGTGGTGGGGCTGGCCCCGACCATGTGCCCGGTGACCGGCAGATCGGCCGTGATGACCAGGCACTGCCCGGCCCCGTAGTCGAAGACCTCGTCGCCGAGCAGCAGGCGCTTGCCACCCCTCGCCATGATCACTAGCAGGGGTTCTGTCAGGGAGTGGTCCGGCTCGGCGGTCGTGGCGGACGACAGGAGCAGGCCGTCCACCGGCGTGCCCTGGCCCGGCCGGGCGTGGCGGGCGATCAGATCCTGGATCTCGGCCAACGAGTCGGGGACGGGGCGCACCCGGAAACCGAACCATGCGCGCGATGCGCGGGCAAGCCCGATCGAAGCGAAGATGAGAGTTTCAGGCAAGAGTCCGCGCGTATCGGCCTACCGGGTCGAGGCGGTCCGGAGTTTCGATGGACGGGTCAGAAACCGTCCCCGGACGCACGGGAGAACGCGCGTGTCACTCGACCACTACGTCACCCTCGGCCGCTCGGGGCTACGGGTCAGCCCGTTCGCGCTGGGCGCGATGACCTTCGGGACCGACCCGGGTGTCCCCGGCTGCGACGTGGCCGAAGCCGAGAAGATCCTGGCCACCTACCTGGATCGCGGCGGAAACTTCATCGACACGGCCAACGTCTACACCAACGGTCACTCCGAGAAGATCCTCGGCGACTACTTCGCCGCCCGCCCCGGTTCGCGCGACCACGTGGTGCTGGCCTCGAAGTTCTTCGTCAACATGCACCCCGGCGACCCCAACGGCGGCGGCGCCGGCCGGTCGTCGATCATCGCCCAGCTCACCCAGACCCTCCGTCGCCTGCGGACGGACTACCTGGACGTCTACTGGTTGCACAACTGGGACCGCAACACGCCGATCGAGGAAACCATGCGGACCCTGGACGACCTGGTCCGCGCGGGCACCGTCCGCTACATCGGGTTCTCCAACATCCCGGCCTGGGTCACCGCCCAGGCCCAGACGACGGCGCTGCTGCGGGGCTGGACGCCGCTGGCCGCGCTCCAGGTCGAGTACTCGCTGCTGGCCCGGACCGTCGAGGGCGAGGTGGCCCCGCTGGCCCGGGACGCCGGGCTCGCGCTCCTGCCGTGGAGCCCGCTGCGCAACGGTTTCCTGTCCGGCAAGTACCGGCGCGGCGACGCCGGGCCATCCCCCTCGGCCCGCACCGCGTTCGTCGGGGCGCCGAGCGAGGCCGAGTTCGACGTCATCGAGGCGGTCGCCGCCGTCGCCGACGAGTTGGGGACGACCTCGGCCGCCGTGGCCCTGGCCTGGCTGCGGGGCCGGCCGGGGACCGTCGTCCCGATCGTCGGCGCCCGCCGGCTCGAGCATCTCCAGGCCAACCTGGCCGGCCTGGAGGTGACGCTCGGGCCGGACCACCTGCGCGCGCTCGACGAGGTCTCGGCGCCCGTCCTGGACTACCCGGCACCGGTGAACGGCGAACCGCGGGCGATGCTCCAGTTCGCCGGGACCACCGTCGACGGCGAGACCTCGACCGTCTACCCGCCGCTGGTCCAGAGCGCCGTCCGCTACTGACCTGGCCTTTCGGACGGCGTCAGCCGGACTGGGTCGGCGGTCCCGGGGCGGACGCCGGGGCGGCAGCGGCGCAGGCGCAGGGCGGCCGCCCGGGCGCCGGTGGCCAGGCCGCCGCGGGCGATCGCCTCGGCCGCGTAGGCGCTGCAGGTCGGCGTGTAGCGGCAGCGCGGGGACAGCCGCGGCGAGATCCAGCGCTGGTAGCGGCCGATGGCCCACAGGACGGCGCGGGACGGGCCGCGGCGCCCGCGCCCGGGCCCGCGCCCGCGCCCGGGGCCGGGCCCGGCGCCGGGAACCGCCCGGCGCAGCCGGTCCGCCGCCCCGGCCAGGGCGGACAGCGCCAGGAAGTACGTCGACAGCGTCAGGAACAGGTCGCACCCGTCACAGCCGTCACAGCCGTCACACACCTCGACCACGTCGCAGGCGTCCCCGGGGTCGCAGCCGTCGCACCCGTCGCTGACGCGCTGGCGGAGGCGGGCGAACCGGCCTGGGGCCGACTCCGGCTCGGGGAGCGCGGCGAACGTCTCGCCGGCGCCGTCGTCGCTCACCGGGCGTCCCACCGGTCCCGGGCGGTTGCTGGGAGCACGGTCGGGGCGCGGCGCATGACGGGAGGCCTCCGGGAGGGGAGCGGGCGGTGCCGGCGCCGGGTGTCGGTGTGGGGGTCGGGTGTCGGTGTGGGTGTCGGGTGTCGGGCGTCGGGACACCGGCGGCGGCGTTCGGGGTGAACCGGAACGTACCGGCGGGCCGGGCGCGCGGTCACTGTCGCGCTGGCGTCACCGCCCGCCTGGCGTCGCCGCCCGCTCAGCGCGGGCGCCCCCTCACCGGAGGTTGAGCGGCTGAGCCCGCACGGCGGTGGCCTGCGCCTTGGTCAGCCGGCCGGTGGAGACGAGGCGGTCGATCACGTGGCTCTCGCGGGCCCTGGCCGCGTCGAGGTGGACGAACGGGTCGAAGGCGGTCGGCGCTTGGACGAGGCCGGCCAGCATCGCCGCCTGCGTCCAGCTCAGCCCGGCCGGCGTCACGCCGAAGTAGCCGGCGGCGGCCCGGTTGATCCCGTAGAAACCGTGGCCGAAGTAGACCGTGTCCAGGTACATGCGCAGGATGTCGTTCTTGCTGTAGCGGTGGTCCAGCTTGACGGCGAGCGCGGTCTGCTTGATCTGGTCGGACGTCCGCCGCCGGCCGCCGGTGTACAGGAGCTTCACGAGTTGCTGGTCCAGGGTGGCGCCGCCCTGGTCGCCGCCGAGCAGCGGTTCGGTGATGCCGCGCACCGCGCCGAGCGGATCAATGCCGTGGTGCGAGTAGAAGCGGCTGTCCTCGGTCGCCACCAGCGCGGAGACGACCTTGGCCGGCAGCGCCCCGGTCAGTGGTACTCCGCCGTGCGTCGCCTCGGACGCGGCGACCCGTTTCCGCGCGTCCGCTGTCGAGGGGGTGATCAGCAGCAGGGAACCGAAGGCGAGGGCGAAGAGCAACACCAGTCCGATGGCGGTGAACAGGAGACGTACGGTGTAGCGACGCAGGCGGCTGCGGCGGGGGCGGACCCCGGTGCCGGGCAGGCCCCGGCGGGGCGGCGGGCCGTCCCAGCCCCCGCCCCGGCCGCCGAAGCGCTCCTCGCCGCCTCGGCTGCCGTCCCACCCGTCGTCCCCACCGTCGTCGGGTAGGCGCCGGTCGGTCCAGTAACGGCCGTCGCCGGCACCGCCGGTCGCGCCGGCACCGACGCTTCCGCCGGCCCCGGCGGGCCAGGTCTCTAGCTCACTCCAGTCGTCGCCGGAGCGGTGGCGGAAGGTCGCGTCCCAGCGGCCGTCGGGCAGGGTCGGGGCGACTCGCTCCTCGCCCCACCCGGGGTATTCGGCCGTCATCGGCCGGTCGGTCCGGCGGTCACGATGGACCACTCCCTTCCGTCCGTCCCCCACAGCATTGCCTGGCCGAGGGGCATCCGGCGCGCGCTCGCGGCCGACGCGCCGGGAGATCCGTCCGCCCGGGGGCCGGCCCGGGCGGACGGCGCTCGGACGAGTCAACGCGCGGGTCGCCGGCTTCGTCCCCGACCCTGACCAGACGGGCCACTCCGGCCGCCGGGCCGCCGGCCGCCGGGCCGCCGGCCGCCGGGCCGCCGGGCCAGACCGGTGACGCGGCGCGGTCGGACCCGAGTAGATTGATCCAGAAACAGGTGGCGCTTTTCGGCCGGCGAAGGGGAACCTCTGTGGCCTCGGATTTCCGATCGGCGAGTATTCAGGGCGGGGTTGCCGACCCCCGGCTGGACACGTCCATACCGCACTCGGCCCGGGTCTGGAACTACTGGCTCGGCGGCAAGGACAACTTCGCGGTCGACCGGGAGGTCGGCGAGCAGGTCCGAGCGGCGGACCCGCAGATCATTGAGATTGCCCGAGCCTGCCGCGCCTTCCACGGGCGGGCCATCCGCTTCCTTGCCGGCGAGATCGGCATCCGGCAGTTCCTGGACGTCGGCACCGGGCTGCCCACCGCAAACAACACCCACGAGGTCGCCCAGCGGGTCGACCCCCGCTCGCGGATCGTCTACGTCGACAACGACCCGCTCGTGCTCGTCCACGCCCGCGCGTTGCTCACCAGTACCCGCGAGGGTGCCACCGACTACGTCGAGGCCGACGCCCGGGAGCCGGAGACGATCCTGGCGAAGGCCGAGCAGACCCTCGACTTCAGTCAGCCGGTCGGGCTGATCCTGCTCGGGCTCATGGGCAACATCGCGGATCTCGAACAGGCGTACGAGATCCGTCGGCGGCTGGTCGGCGCGCTGGCCGTCGGCAGCTATCTTGTGCTTCAGGACGGGGTGAGCGGCCGGGAGGACGCCGACGAGGGCGCCCGCCGCCGGGCAGAGGCCGGCGATCCCTACTACATCCGGACGCCGGCCGAGCTCTCCGCCTTCTTCGACGGCCTCGACCTGGTTGAGCCGGGGGTGGTCTCGACGCCGCTGTGGCGCCCCGAGCCCGGGACGAAGCCGACGGCGCTGGGCACCTACTGCGGAGTGGCGCGCAAGAGCCGCTGACCGGCCGGGTTCCCGCTTCGGCGCGCCCGACAGTGCCGACAGTGCCGACAGCGCCTATCGTGCCGGTGTGTCGTCGGCTCCAGGCCTCTCCGTGGTGGGGGTGATCCTCGCGGCGGGCAGCGGGCGGCGGATGGGCCGCCCGAAGGCCGATCTCGTTCTTGACGGGGTTCGGTTGCTGGATCGGGCGGTCGCGGTCGCTCTCGACGCCGGCTGCGCCCAGGTCGTCGCTGTCGTCCGGCCGGGGACGACTGGTCCGAGTCGGCCCGCGCGGGTGGTGACCAATTCCGATCCGGACGCGGGCCAGCGAGCTTCGCTCGCGCTGGGGGTCCTCGCCGCCGCCCCGGCTCTCACGGCTGCCGCTGATGTCTGGCCCCCTCCCGCCAGCGTCCCGCCAGCCGCTATCGCCGTCCCGCCCGCTATCGCTGTCCCGCCCGCTGGCGGCGCCGGGCCGCCGGCCGCTATCGCGGTGCTGCCGGTTGATGCGCCCGGGATCGGCGCGGAGGCCGTCCGGGCGGTCGTCGCCGCCTGGCGACCGGGGCGAATCGCCGTCGCCCGCTACAGCGCGGCGGCGGACTGGGCTCACCCGGTCGTGATGGCCCCGGCGCTGTGGCGCGCCGCGATCGACGCCGCCGGGCCGGACGAGGGAGCGCGCCGGTTCCTGCGCGCCCATCCCGACCTGATCGACCTCGTCGCGGTGCCTGGCGATCCGTCCGACCTCGACACCCCGGGCGACCTGCGGCGCTGGACCGAATGCGAACGCTGAGCCCCGCGGGTGGACGGAACCTCGCTCACCACCGGCCCCCAACGTGGCCCTCCGCCTGTTCCTGGGGCACCCGCGGCGGCCCGAGGAGGTCCCAGCGGTTCCCACTGACGTCCAGGAAGATCGCCACCGTGCCGTAGGGCTCCTCCCGCGGTTCGCTGACGAACGTCACGCCGTGGGCGAGCATCCGTGACCGAGCCGCGTCGAAGTCGTCCACCCGCAGAAAGAAGGCAACCCGCCCGGCGGCCGCCCTCCCGACCGCCGCGATCTGGTCCGGGCCGTCGGCCCGAGCGAGCAGGATCCCGGTCTGAGCACCCGGCGGCCGGACGACGACCCACCGCTTGGGCCGGCCCTCGTTAGTCGATGCCGCCGAGTCCTCAACCAGCTCGAAACCCAGCGCGTCGACGAAGAACGCGATCGCGGGATCGTAGTCGGCGACGACAAGGGCGACCTGGCCAAGGTGCACCCGCACACCGTACGGCCGCCCGCTCGCCAGTCCGGTCCGGGGTCTGGCGAACCCGGACCGGACGGCACCGGCTCAGCCCTTGACGCAGAGAACCGCGTGTAACTCCGCCGTCACCTCGACCAGATCTCGCTGGTAGGCGATGACCTGCTCGACGTCCTTGTACGCCGCCGGTATCTCGTCCACGATCCCACCGTCCTTGCGGCATTCGACGCCTGCCGTCTGCACGGCCAGGTCGTCGGCGGTGAACCGGCGCCGGGCCGCGTTCCGGCTCATCCGCCGGCCGGCGCCGTGCGCCGCCGACTGGAACGACTCCGGGTTGCCCAGCCCGCGCACGAGGTAGGACCGGGTCCCCATCGAGCCGGGGATGATCCCGTATCGTCCGGTCGCCGCGGCGATCGCTCCCTTCCTGGTTACGAGCACGTCGGCTCCGTAGTGGTGCTCCTCCGAAACGTAGTTGTGGTGGCAGTTGACGTTGGCGAACGCCGAGTCACCAGTGTGTGGCCCGTCAGCCGGGGCGAACGGTGCCCGCAGAGCCGGGAAGAAACGGGTCAGCGTCCGCCGGTACAGGCCGAGCATCGTCTCCCGGTTGAGCCGGGCGTACCGCTGGGCCCAGTCGAGGTCATGCCGGTAGCGCGCCATCTCCGGCGTCCCGGCCAGGAACACCGCGAGATCCCGGTCGGGCAGCCCCACGTTGTGCGGCAGCTTCTTGGCTATTCCGATATGCGCCTCCGCAAGCTCCTTTCCGATATTGCGGGAACCGGAATGCAGCATCAGCCAGACGGCATCGTCGGTGTCCAGGCACAGCTCGACGAAATGATTCCCGGACCCGAGCGTCCCCATCTGGTGCATGGCCCGGTCGAGCCGGGAGGAGACCGCCGGGTGCAGGTCGCCGAAGGAGTCCCACAGGTCGCGCAGCCCCCGGACCCGGGTCGATAACTCCCGGTGGCCGCGGTGGCCGACCGGGATCGCGGCCTCCAGCGCCGAGCGGACCGGTGCCAGGTCGTCCGGCAGGTCGGAGGCGGTGAGGTTGGTGCGCAGCGCGGCCATCCCGCAACCGATGTCGACCCCGACCGCCGCCGGCGAGACCGCGTCCCGCATCGCGACGACCGAACCGACCGTGGCGCCCTTCCCCAGGTGGACGTCGGGCATCACCGCGACGTGGTGGTGGATGTAGGGCAGGTCGGCGATCGTGCGCAGCTGGTCGAGCGCGGCGCTTTCCACCTCCTCCGGGCGCGTCCACAGCCAGATCGGCGAACGCGCCCCGCCGAGCTCGCTCAGGGGCGCCATCGGAATCTCCTTCCCGCGCACCCGGGCGGGCGCGACCGAATCAACACTGCCGGACGCGGGCCCGGATAGCGAATTGTTTTCCCCCGCCTGTGGACAGCGGGCGCGGCGTCGAGAGTCCGCCTGGGCTTTTCCCGCGTCCGGCCATCCCGGCCCGCCGGTTGTCCACAAGCCGACGGATATCCGGGCGACGCCGCCCCCGGCGCGGAGAAGAATCGTGCCGTGCTCCTGACCATCACCACCACCCACGAACCGGCGACGGACCTCGGGTTCCTGCTCCACAAGCACCCCGAGCGGGTCCAGTCGTTCCGCGAGCCCGCGGGGCACGCCCACGTCTTCTACCCAGAGGCGTCCCCGGCGCGGTGCACGGCGGCGCTGCTGCTGGAGGTCGACCCGGTTGCCCTGGTCCGCGGCCCCGCAACCGGGGGCGGCGGACGGGGTCGCGGGCCGGGCGCTGACGGCTTCACGCTCGGCCAGTACGTCAACGACCGGCCCTACGCGGCCTCCAGCCTGCTGGCGATGGCGCTCAAGGACGTCTTCCGCACGGCGCTGACCGGCCGGTGCGACGCCCGCCCCGAGCTGGCCGACCGTCCCATCCCGTTGGAGATCCATGTGCCGGCTGTCTCCACCCGCGGCGGGGCCGAGCTGGTCGAGCGCCTGTTCGGGCCGCTTGGCTGGCGGGTCGAGGCGCGGGTCGCGCCGCTCGACGAGACCATCCCGGAGTGGGGCGAGTCGCGCTGCGTCGACACCCGGCTGACTGGTGAGCTCCGGCTGGCCGACGCGCTCAACCACCTGTACGTCCTGCTCCCCGTCCTCGACGACGCCAAGCACTACTGGGTTACCGACGACGAGGTCGACAAGCTGATCCGCGCGGGTACCGGGTGGCTGGCCGCCCACCCGGACCGCGCCCTCATCACCGCCCGTTACCTCGCCCACCGCCGGACGCTGACCGCCACCGCTCTGGCCCGCCTGGCCGAGGTCGACGACACCGATGCCGAGGAGATCGACAACGCCGTGCCCGACAACGCCGTGCCCGACAACGCCGTGCCCGGCGCGGCGGCGGACACACCGGACGACACCGACCCGGCGCCGCCCGTCGCGTCCGAGCCGATGATTGACACCGGGGCGGAACCCGGCCCCGTAGCCGAGCCGGCCATCCCGTTGGGTCGGGCCAGGCTGGAGGCGGTCTTGGCCGCCGTCCGGGCGGCGGGCGCCCGGACGGTAGGCGACTTCGGCTGCGGCGAGGGGACGCTGGTGCGCGCGCTGCTGGCCGACCCGGCGCTCGAGCGGGTCGTCGCCGTCGACGTCTCCGCCCGCGCGGTGGGCATCACGGGCCGCCGGGCCCGCATCGACCGGATGACCGACGCGGCCCGCGCCCGGCTGTCGCTGTTCCAGTCGTCACTGACCTACCGCGACGACCGCCTGGCCGGCCTGGACGCGGCCGTGCTGATGGAGGTGATCGAGCACGTCGATCCGTGGCGGCTCCCGGCCCTGGAACAGGCGGTGTTCAGCCACGCCGCTCCACGTACCGTGATCGTGACAACACCGAACGTCGAGTACAACGCGCGGTATCCCACCCTCCCCGTCGGCGCCACCCGGCATCGCGACCACCGTTTCGAGTGGAGCCGGACCGAGTTCCGCGACTGGGCCGCCGCCACCGGCGCCGCCCACGGCTACACCGTCCGCCATCTTCCGGTCGGCGCCGAGGACGCCGAGGTCGGCCCGCCCACGCAGATGGCGGTCTTCGAGAAGGGTAGATCGTGATGACGACGGCGACCCCGACCACGGTGCCCGGGGCCGACTCCTCGGAGCTGCGCGTCCCGAGGCTGAGCCTCGTGGTTCTGATCGGCGTTAGCGGCTCCGGCAAGTCGACGTTCGCGAGCACGCACTTCCGGCCGACGGAGGTCGTCTCGTCGGACTTCTGCCGGGGTCTGGTCGCCGACGACGAGAACGACCAGGCAGCCACGCCGGACGCGTTCGACCTGCTGCACTACATCGTGGGCAAGCGGCTGGCGGCCGGCCGGCTCACGGTCGTCGACGCCACCAACGTCCAGCCCGACGGCCGCCGCGCGCTCGTCGCCCTGGCCCGCGACCACGACGTCCTGCCGGTCGCGATCGTGCTCGACGTCCCGGAACGGGTGTGCGTCGCCCGCAACGCGCGGCGGCCCGACCGGGCTTTCGGCCCCCAGGTCGTGCACCGCCAGGCTGGCCAGCTCCGGCGGTCCCTGCGCGGACTGCGCCGGGAAGGCTTCCGCGAGGTCCACGTCCTGACCGGTGCGGAACAGGTCGCCGCCGCGACGATCACCCGGACCCGGCTGTTCAACGACCTCCGGCACGAGACCGGCCCGTTCGACGTCGTCGGTGACGTGCACGGCTGCCGGGAGGAGCTCGAGACGCTGCTCGGCCGGCTTGGCTACGCGATCGAGCGCGACCCGGCCGGCCGGGCCGTCGGCGCCCACCACCCCGACCGGCTGATGATCTTCGTCGGTGACCTGGTCGACCGGGGGCCGGACGTCTCCGGCGTCCTGCGCCTGGCCATGGGGATGGTCGCGGCCGGCGACGCCCTGTGCGTGCAGGGCAACCACGAGAACAAGCTGCTGCGGGCGCTGCGCGGCCGCAACGTCCGGATCGGGCACGGGCTGGCCCAGTCGCTGGAGCAGCTCGAAGCCGAACCGGACGAGTTCCGGGCCGGCGTCGAGCGTTTCCTCGACGGCCTGATCTCGCACTACGTCCTGGACGGCGGGCAGCTGGTCGTCGCGCACGCCGGGCTGATCGAGCGCTACCACGGGCGGGCCTCCGGGCGGGTCCGGGAGTTCTGCCTGTATGGGCAGACGACCGGTGAGACCGACGAGTACGGTCTGCCGGTCCGCCAGGACTGGGCCCGCGACTACCGGGGCCGGGCTCTTGTCCTCTACGGCCACACGCCGGTGCCGGCCGCGCAGTGGGTCAACGGCACGCTCTGCCTCGACACCGGCTGCGTGTTCGGCGGGCGGCTGACGGCGCTGCGCTATCCCGAGCGGGAGCTCGTGTCGGTGCCGGCCGGGCGGGTGTACTACGAGCCGTCCCGGCCGTTCCCCCCGGCGGCCGAGGCGCCCGCCGGGGCGGGAGGCGAGCCGGTCGCGCCGGCTCAGGACGACCAGCGCGCCCCGGACCTGCTCGACATCGGCGACGTGGCCGTCGCGGACGGGGCGATCACCCGGGTCGTCGAGACCCGTCACGGCGGCCGGATCGGCGTGCGGGCGGGTAACGCGGCCGCCGCGCTGGAGGTGATGAGCCGCTTCGCCGTCGACCCTCGCTGGCTGCTCTACCTGCCGCCGACCATGAGTCCGGTCGCGACCTCCGCCCGGCCGGGGCTGCTCGAGCATCCCGACGAGGCGTTCGCCGCCTACCGGGCCGACGGTGTGCGGCAGGTGGTGTGCGAGGAGAAGCACATGGGCTCGCGGGCGGTCGCGCTGGTCTGCCGCTCGCTGGACGTGGCCCGGGACCGCTTCGGCGCGCCCGGCGACGCGGCGGGAGCGCTGTGGACGCGCACCGGCCGGCCGTTCTTCGAGCCCGCACTGACCGCCACCCTGCTCGACCGGCTGCGGGACGCCGTCGAGCGGGCGGGCCTGTTCGACGAGCTGGCCAGCCCGTGGCTGCTGTTCGACGCGGAGCTCATGCCCTGGAGCGCGAAGGCCGCCGGGCTGATCCGGGACCGGTACGCGTCCGTCGCCGCCGCCGCCCGGACCGCGCTGCCGGCGGTGGTCGGCGCGCTGGAGCGGGCGGCGGCCGCCGGTCGGGACGTCGCCACGCTGCTTGAGCGCTCCCGCGCCCACGCGGGCAACGCGGAGGCGTTCACCGCGGCCTATCGGCGCTACCACTGGCCGACCGAGGCCGAGCGCGGGCTGCGGCTGGCGCCGTTCCAGGTTCTGGCGAGCCAGGCCGCGACCTACCACGACCGGCCGCACCGGTGGCATCTCGACGTCGTGGACCGCCTGGTCGCGGCCGATCCGGAGCTGATGGCCCCGACCCGGCGGGTGTTCGCCGACACCAACGACCCGGACTCGACCGACGCCGCGACCAGCTGGTGGGACGAGCTGACCACCGCCGGAGGGGAGGGCATGGTCGTCAAGCCGGCGGCAAACCTCACCGTCTGGCCCCGGGGTTCGGTCCAGCCGGGCATCAAGGTCCGTGGCCGCGAGTACCTGCGGATCGTCTACGGTCCGGACTACACCGAGCCTGGGAACCTCCATCGGTTACGGCAGCGGGGTCTGGCCCACAAGCGGTCGCTGGCGGGCCGTGAGTACGCGCTTGGGCTGGAGGCACTGGAGCGGGCGGCGGCCGGCGAGCCGCTGTACCGGGTGCACGAGTGCGTGTTCGCGGTGCTGGCCCTGGAGTCCGAGCCGGTCGACCCGCGCCTGTAGCGCCTGGCGGCGCGAGCCGGGCAGTCGGGCTCGCGCCGCGGGGATCTGACGACGTCAGCCGGTCAGGCTGGCCGTCGGCTTGGTCAGGTCGTAGACGTTCTCGCCGCCGACGGTCGTCGCGGCGAAGTGCGACGACACCCAGGAGCTGATCGCGCTGCCGGTCCGGCCCCGCCCGCCGGGACCGAAGCCGCCACCGCCCGCCCCGCCACCGCCCGCTCCGCCACCGCCCGCTCCGCCACCGCCCGCCCCGCCACCGCCCGCTCCGCCACCGGCGCCTCCGCCGATGAAGTAGTGGATCTTCCCGGCGCGGACGTAGGACTCGAACTGGCCGAGGGTCGGCGCCGGATCCGATCCGGTGAAGCCGCCGATGGCCATGACCGGGACGCCGCCGGCGGCCAGCTCGAGACCGGCCGCGGTGGACGAGCGCTGCACGGCCGCCGCCCACCGGTAGGCGCTGCTGGCTTTCAGCAGCGCGCTGACCTGCGAGTTCGCGTTGCCGAACCCGCCAAAACCCGCCAGGCCGCCGAATCCTCCCAGCCCGCCGGCACCGCCCTGACGTTGAAGCCCCTGACCTTGAAGCCCTTGACCTTGAACACCCTGACCCTGGAGACCGCGTTGCGCCTGCCCGTGCAGTGCCTGGCCCAGGCCGCGGCGGCCGGTGCCCGTTCCGGCGCTCTGGCCCGCGCCATCCTGGCCGGCGCCGCCCTGGCTGTTCGAGGGCTGGCCGGCCGCCGTCAGGCGCAACCCGCCGAACTGGGCCCGCCCGCCGCGCGGGCCGGCGGTCGGTTGGCCGCCGCTCTGTGGTGTTGTGACGGTGCTCGCCGCGTACGCCGCCGGGCCGCCCAGGACCGCGACCACGGCGGCCAGCCCGGCCGCGAGCGCGACCCGGCCGCCGCGCCGGCGCGGGATCATCAGCCCGGCCGCCGCGACCAGCGCCACCGCCAGCAGCAGAAAGCGCAGCCACGGGTACCAGTACGACGTCCGGTCGAGCAGTACGTAGGCCCAGATGCCGGTCATACCGACGGTGACCGCGAGCAGGACGCGGCTGGCGAAGGCCGCGCGGTCCCGCCACAGCGTCGCAATCCCGACGCCCACCAGACCGGCGATGCCGGGCGCGACCGAGGCCGTGTAGTACGGGTGGAACGTTCCCTGCGCGAAGCTCAGCACCAGGCCAGCGACGATCATCCAGCCGCCCCAGAGGAGCAGCGCGGCCCGCGTCCGGTCCGTCCGCGCTCCGCGGCGGCTCACCCACAGCCCGCCGAGCAGCAGCACGAAGGCCCCGGGGATCAGCCAGGACACCTGGGACCCGATCTGGGCGCCGAACAGCCGGCCCCAGCCGGCACCGCCGCCGAACGCGAACCTCCCGCCCCGGGCGCCCCCGGCGCCGAGGCGTTCGGCCAGGCCTGGGCTGGCCTCCGCCAGCTGGGTGGCCATGCTCCGCCCCCCGCCGCGGCCGCCTCCGCCGTTGCCGTCCCCACCGAAGATCCGCCCGACGCCGTTGTAGCCGAACGCCAGCCCGAGCACGCTGTTATCGGTCGAACCGCCGATGTAGGGCCGCGACCCCTTGGGCCAGAGCTCCGCGGTCGCCACCCACCACCCGGCCGACACGACGATCGCCACCGCGCCGACCAGCAGCCGGCCGATCCGCCGGCCGATCCCGCCGGGCGCGGCGATCAGGAAGACCAGCGCCAGCGCCGGCAGGATGAGGAAGGCCTGGAGCGTCTTGGCCAGGAACGCGAAGCCCAGCGCGGCGCCGGTCGCCGCCATCCAGCGAGCCGAACCCGCCTCCAGCGCCCGGACGAGGCAGTAGCCGGCCAGCATCATGAAGAAGGTCAGGACACCGTCCGGATTGTCGTAGCGGAACATCAGCTCGGCCACCGGCGTGAGCGCCAGCGCCGCCCCGGCCAGCAGTCCCGCGCCGGGCCCGAACCAGCGCCGGACGGCGGCGACCATCAGCCAGACCGCGGCCACCCCGGCCAGCGCCACCGGTACCAGCATGCTCCAGCTGGAGAAACCGAAGATCCGTCCCGACAGCGCCATCAGCCACAGGGAGGCCGGCGGCTTGTCGACGGTGATGAAGTTCGACGAGTCCAGTGAGCCGAACAGGAACGCCTTCCAGCTCTTCGTCCCGGCCTGGACGGCGGCCGCGTAGAAGCTGTTGCCGTACCCGTTGGCCGACAGGTCCCACAGGTAGAGCACGGTCGTCGCGGCCAGCAGGCCGACCAGGGCCGGCCGAGCCCAGGCCGGCTCGCCCGGCCGGCCGCGCAGGAATGCCCGCGGCGGCCAGAGCGTGCGCGGCGGCCAGAGCGTGCGCGGAGGCCATCGCCGGACGCCGACCGGTGCCGTCGGTGGGAGCGGCGTCGCCCGGCCGGCCGGCTCGAAACGGTCCGTCTGGCTTGGGACGGCGGTCGACGACGCCACCCCGGCCCGGTCAGCGAATGGACGGGTCACGGTACGCATGTTCGCGACGCAGGCTGAGCAAATGCTGAGTCGGGGCTGAGGTGCGTCCGAGGCCCGTCCGGGCGGCGCCCGGAGCCGCCGCCCAAACACGCCCGAACCTGGTACTTGACTTAGTCGTTAATTAACGAGTACGTTAATCGCGTGGCGACGGACGATCTCAGCCGGGTGTTCGCCGCGTTGGCCGATCCGACGCGGCGGGAGATCCTGGTCCGGTTGGGGCAGGGCGAGGCGACGGTCGGTGAGCTGGCCGAGCCGTTCTCGATCAGCCTGCCGGCGATCTCGCGGCACCTGAAGGTCCTCGAGGAGGCCGGCCTGATCGCCCGGAGCCGGCGCGCCCAGTGGCGCACCAACACGCTGCGGCCCGAGCGGCTGCGCGAGGCGACGAACTGGATGGAGCACGTGAACCAGCTGTGGGACGGCCGCTTCGACCGGCTCGACGCCTACCTGCGCTCGATCCAGAACGCGGCGAACGATCAGGACCAGGCCGCGGGGGAACCATCCCGGCGGGAAGCCCACGACCAGCGACCAGAAGCAGAGGAAGGGCGCAATCATGACTGACCAGAGCCAGGAGATCACCATTTCGCGGTACTTCGACGCCCCGGTGTCGCTGGTGTACCGGGCCTTCGTCGATCCGGACATGCTCGCTCAGTGGTTCGCGCCGCTGACCTTCCACGTTCCGCGCGACACCATCGCCGTGGACGCGCGGCCGGGTGGCCAGTGGTCCATGACCATGGTGAACAACGACAACGCGGAATGGAAGTCGCCGATCAACTCGACACTGGCCGAGGTGGTCGAGAACCAGCTCCTCGTCGGTTACGAGATCACGAAGGACTTCCCCGGCATCGAGGACGGAACGAAGATCACGCTGAGCCTCGAGTTCGCCCCCGAGGGCGACGGAACCCGGCTCACCCTCCGTCAGGGGCCGTTCCCCGCCGAGCTGGGCGAGATGAGCCAGACCGGCTGGGGCCAGTCGTTCCACAAGCTGGACGGCTTGCTGGCTACCCCGGAGAAGTTCCGGACGCCGATGACGCCGCCGACGGAGTGACGACCGCGGGCCTGGGCTCGGCCGGCTGGCTGGCCAGCCGGCCGAGCCCAGGGATCCCGGCCAGCTCGGCCGGCAGCGGGGCGGCGTGGAGGACGGTGAGTGACGTGACGGCCCGGGTGAGGGCGACGTAGAGCGTGCGCAGGCCCAACGTCCGCGTGGGCGCGGCGGCGACGACGGCCGCCGGCTCGGTCACCACGACGTGGTCGAACTCCAGGCCCTTGACCCGGGACGCCGGCACCAGGTTGGCCCGGCCGGGGCTCGCGTCTCCGGTCAGCTCGACCAGCGGCGGCTGGCCGGCGTCCGTGGCCAGAGCTGTCCGCAGGGCTGGGACCAGCTCGTCCGGGGCGATCACCGCCATCGAACCGGGCTCGGCCCGGGCCCGCCGAACCGCCCGCGCCGCGGCGGTCAGCAGCCCGGCGGGGTCGGTCCGGACCAGTCGCGGCTGGTCGGGCACGCTCCGGTCGGAGTAGGCCGCCGGGACGTCCGGGGCGATCACCGGCAGCAGGCGGCCCGCGAAGGCCAGGATCTCGGCCGGAACCCGGTGACTGCGCGTGAGCAGCTCCCGGTGGGCGCCGGGCGTACCGAGATGGGCGAGGACCGGGTCCCACGACTGCGCGGCCCACGGGGTGCTGCCCTGGGCCAGGTCGCCCAGGACCGTCAGCGAGCCGTCGGCCGCGCGCCGGCCGACCGCCCGGCACTGGAGCGCCGAGAGGTCCTGGGCCTCGTCGACGATGACGTGCCCGAAGCTCACCATCGCGTCGATCTGGTCACGGGCCTCGTCGACGAGGTAGGTGTCGGCTACCGTCCAGCGCCCGCCCCGGGCCGGGCGCCCGGACCACCGGCGGGCACCGGCCGCGGGCCGCGAGCCACCGCCGCTGGTCAGCAGCCGCTGCTCGGCGCCGGTCAGGACGCCGTCGGCGGCGTCGGCGAGCAGCTCCGGGTCGGTCAGCAGGCGGTGGACGAGCTCGGTCGCGTCGATCTTCGGCCAGACGTCGGCCAGCGCGTCCCGGATGGCTCGGCCGCGCGCCATCGACTCGACCGCCCCGTCGGTGAAATGGCGCCCGGACTGCTCGGCTCGCTGGCGCACGACCCCGGCGACGCGCCGGGCCAGCATGTCACGGCCCGTACCGTACCGAGCGGGACCGGCACGGACGGCGGCCAGCAGCTCAGCGAGCTCGTCCGGCCCGACCGTCCAGCGGCCGACGGTCGTCGTCACCGTGACCGGCGCGCGCGGCTCGCGGACGACTCCGGTCAGCACTCGGGCGATCACGGTGGCCATCCGGCCGTCGCCCTTGAGCGTGGCCAGCTCGGGCGGGTCGTCCCGGACGACGGTGACGCCGTCGACCAGCGTGCCGATGTCGCGCTCGACCACCGTCAGTTCGCCCAGCGTGGGCAGAACGGCGGCGATGTAGGCCAGGAACGCCCGGCTCGGCCCGATGACCAGCACGCCCGTCCGCCGCAGCCGCTCCCGGTAGGTATAGAGGAGATAGGCCGCCCGGTGCAGACCGACCGCCGTCTTGCCGGTGCCGGGCGCGCCCTGGACGCACACGCTGAGCCCGAGATCGGCCCGAACGATCTCGTCCTGCTCGGGCTGGATAGTCGCGACGATGTCCCGCATCGGCCCGGAGCGGGGCCGGCTGATCTCCGCGTCGAGCAGCGCTCCGTCCGTCCCGGCCGCCGGCCCCGGGTCGCCGTCGCCGATCACTTCGTCCTCGTAGGCGGTCAGCGCGCGCCCGTCGAAGCCGAAGCGACGCCGCCGGTGGACGCCCAGCGGCGCACCCGGCCGAGCCCGGTAGAACGGCCGGGCCACCGGCGAGCGCCAGTCGACCACGAGCGGATCGTCGCCGGCCGCCTCCCGGACCAGGCGTCGCCCCAGGTAGATCCGCCCGCCGGGGATGACCGGGGCGTCGGGGGAGAGGTCCAGCCGGCCGAAGAACGGCGGCGCCGTCTCGTCCGCCTCGGTGAAGGTGGCCATCCGCCGCTGCTTCGCCGCCGTCAGGTAGGCGTTGATCGCCTTGTCGACGACGGGGTCGCCGAGGGCGACGGCGGTGTCCCGGGCCTCGTCCCGCATCCCGCGCAGGGCCTGGCGGGCCCGGCCCAGGCGCTCCCGCTCCGCGTCCAGCTCCGTCTCCGGGCCCGCCGCGCTGTCCTTACCCATCAACCCTCCCAAAAACTTAACTCGGTAAGAGTTTAGTCAGGTCGGGGTCCAGGCTGGTCAGGCGTAGTCGGCCAGCCCTCGCCGCAGGCCGGCGAACGCGTCTCGGGCGGCGGCGAGGGCGTCCGGGAGAACGGCGTCCGCGCTCTCCCCGGCGCTCAGTCGCCGCCAGTTCTCCCGGGCCAGCACCCGGCGGACCGTGACGATCTGCCCGGCGGCCAGCGCCGGCCGCGGAGCCGGCACGCCCGGAACCGCCGCGGCCAGCGCGTCCGCCAGCAGTTCCTCGTCCCGGCCCGTGTAGTGGGCGAGCCGACCGGCCAGGCTCGGCGTGGCGAAGACCATGCCGTGGAACGCGAGTACCGCCGGATGATCGTTGAGCCCGGTCACCGGGTCGCGGGCCTCGATCCCGGCCAGGGCAAACGCCTCGAGCGCGGCCAGCGGCGCCATCCCGGCCGGCCGTCCGGCCACCACCCGGGCCTGCTCACCCTCGTGGTCGGCGATCCGGTGCAGGACGAGGTCCTCCTTGCTGGCGAAGTAGCTGAACAGCGTCGGCTTCGACACTCCGGCCGCCGCCGCGATCTCCGCCACCGACACCGCGTCGAAGCCCCGCTCCAGGAACAGCTCGATGGCCGCCGCCGACAGGGCGTCCCGGGTCAGCCGCTTCTTGCGCTCCCGACGCCCGCCCGCACTCACAGGGCGTGCAGTTCCTGGTGCGATCGCCACAGCGGCTGCCCGGCGAGCCGGGCGGTGAGGCCGGCCTCGAAGCTCGGGCAGCGCGCGATGTCCTCGTGGGGGCAGCGCAGTCCATGGCTGATCGCCTCGCGAACGACTCGCGCCCGCTCGATCTGCTCGTCGAGGTCCGCGACCTTGCGTCGCATGAGAGCGTGCCGGTCCTCGGCGGCGCCTTCCCCAGCAGAGAGGAGGGTCTTCTGTTCGGCGAGCGTGAAGCCGGCGTCGCTGTAGAGCAGGATGGCGGCCACGAGCCGGGCCGCGGACTCGGGAAAGCGGCGCTGCCCGGAGACCCGGGCCGGCGCGGGCAGCACGCCCAGCTCCTCGTAGTAACGCAGAGCCGAAGCGGAGACGCCGGTCCGGCGAGCAAGTTCACCGATGGTGAGCGTCGCGCTCGGCCAGTTGACTTCAGGTGGGCTTGAAGGCGTCGACTGCCGCTCATGGGATCTCGACATGAGGGCAGCATGCCGCGGGGAGTGCGGCGGGCGCTGACCGCGGCCGCCGAGTTCGGGGTGGCGCGGGCCGGATTGGCCGCCGTCCGCGCGCTGGACCACGACGTCGTCGGCCAGGCCCATCAACCGCGCGGAGCGGCCGGGTACGTGACCGCCTGGGAGATGACGCTGCGCCCGTCGAACCGGCGGCGCGGCGCCTGGGTCGTCTCGCTGTTGGACGTCCAGCCGGCCGACCGGGTCCTGGAGGTCGGCTTCGGTCCCGGTCTGGCCGTCGCCGGCCTGGTTCGCGCCGGCGCGGGTCACGTATACGGCATCGATCATTCCGATGTGATGCTCCGGCGGGCGTCCAGGCGCAACGCCGCCGCCATCCGTGCCGGGCGGGTCACCTTGGTCAGAGCCTCGGTCGAGGAGATTCCACCGGCCCTCGACGGTCCCTTCGACGTTGTTTTCGCCATCAACTCGTTCGGTTTCTGGCCCGCGCCGGCCGAACGGCTTGCCGAGCTACGCCGACGGCTGGCCCCCGGCGGGCGCATCGCGATCGCGTCCCAGCCCCGCTGCCCCGGGGCGACGGCGGACACCTCCCGGAAGGCCGCCGACGAGATCCAGGAGCTCCTGGGCGGCGCCGGCTTCGCACGGATGAGAGCCGAGACGCTCCCCCTGAATCCGCCGGCTGTCTGCGTCCTGGCCACCGACTCAGGCCCGGACGTCAGTCAGTCGGCCGAGGCCAGGTAGGCCTCGGTCAGCAGGTCGCGGACGGAATCGTCGACCTCTCGGGATCGGCGAAGGAGAAGACGTGGGCGCCCGACTGCCGCTCCGCCCGGACGAGAGACGCGGGTGCGAAACGGTCCGGGACCGAACGGCCACAGTCGGACGATGCAGACCATCGGCCGGACCTCGCGGATCTTGCGGTCACCCGTGAGGAACACTCGATCCCGACGCTGCGAGATGAAGCGGCCCCCGCACCGCCAGATGCCCGACCAGGAGGTCGTAGATCTCCCGCTGCCAGGCCGGCCGTCCGGCGAACGTGTCGTCGACCGGGCCGCCCGGCACGCAGGCATGTGACTGCTGTGCCCAGCCGAACTCCCGGTCGCGCGCGTAGCTGCCTCGCCGGCTACGAACGGGCCGGGTGCCCGGGAAGCCATCACAGCCAGGCTGGCGGCGATATGGCTCCGACGGCCGCGAGATGGGCGGTCGCTCGGTCGATTTGTGCCGGTTTGAAAAGCTGCGCCTTCCGAGGCGTCCATGATGCGATGAAATCGTACATCTCGTCGCGTCCCTTGATCGGAGGACGGGAATTCCTGAGCGCCCAGTGAGTTGTGGCGAGGAGCTCGAGGCCGTAGGGAGTGTCCCAACCGTCGACCAGCTCTCGGACGAGCTCAAGGCGCTTCAAAGCTTCCGGGTGCTCGCGTAGAAACTCGGTCGCCTCGGCGGCGGCTCCCGGAAGTGCCCGGATCTGAGGCTCGCGGCTGCGATCCCCATAGCCGCGGATGAAATGACCCTCCAGCGTTTGGAGGACGTGGTTGAGAGCCTCGGCGTACGGGCCGTACCGCGCTTTTACATATGTGAGCCGTAGATTCTCGCCGTACGCTTGAAGGAAGTAAGCCAGTTTCTGAACTTCGAGCGCGCTTAGCCGAAATCTATCCTCGGTTCTGTACTCCTGGATGAGTAGTAGTAAGACGGCACGTCCGAGCGTCATTCTTGGGCGAGATGTACGTACCGGCATCGAGTCGAACTCCGGTGCCCCGTTGGGCGGATAGAGCTTTACATCGATGTCCAGACTTCCAAGCGCTTCCACAATAAGGGGTCTGACCTCGGACCACGACAGCCCGCCGTTCCCGCATCCCAGTGGAGGTACGGCGACGCTCCTGATCCGGTTACGCTCCAGCACGCGCACGAGGTCGCTGAGGCCCGCACGTATGTCGTCCAGTCTGCTTGGGCTGCGCCAGTGGCGCTTGGTCGGGAAATTTATGATGAAACGAGGGTGTAGCTGACCGGTGGCATGGACGAACATCGTCCCTGGGGCGAGACGCTCCTGCCGGGCCGCCAGTTGATACTCCTTGAAATTCTCCGGGAACGCAAGGCGGAACTGTAGTGCGATCCCCTTTCCCGCTGCTCCAACAATATTTACCGTGTTGACGAGCGCTTCGGTCTCCGCCTCCAGGAGGTTGCCTGATACTTCGGTAATCACGAGCTGTGCCCCTCCTGATCCTTATAGTACCAGCCGGGCCGTACTATGCTGCCTATTCGCACACCATTCGAATCGATCGTTTTCTGAGCCCATGCCTTCATCTCCTCGGTGCGTACACCAAGGTATCGAATGAGTGGGAGCGGGACCTGGCGGTGGACAAGAAACTCGGCCTGGCGGCGTCGCTTCCTGTCGTTGTCGTCATCAGTATCCGCCCAGTAGATCGCTTTCATCAACTCGTGGTCGACTTCCGACAGACTTGCCAGATTGTCATAGAACGCGCGAGGCTCTTTGATGGGGTGGCCATCCGTAAACACGAACGCAAGGTTTGCATCGGTAATTTTGTCAATGGATGTGACAAAATATACTATCTCATCCTGATCCGCGCGTACTCCAGTAACATTGCCGTTGGCGTAGGTGTATAACATCGGCGACCTCGGGCCAAAATAAAAGGGTACGTAATCACTGAGTGGGCCACCGGGTCCGGCTTCGACCAGTATTCGAGCTCGCTGAATTTCAATATTTTGGTAGGCAATTGATCGGACTGTCAGGCCCTGGGAGGCGCAGATCTGATCGCAAACGAGGGCGCCGGTGGCAAGAATGGGAGCCAGATTGTCCCTGTGGGTGAAGTGGTAAATCCAGGTCGGCGCGGAGGTAGTGCTCACTCTGGCTCCATCCGGAGACTCCTACTCATCCCAGTGCCGCGAGGCTACCGCTAGGACGTCGGGACCGGACCGGCGCTGGCTGTCAGAGGATGGTGGCCGGGACGTAGGCGGCGGCGTCCGGCCAGGTCTTGGTGATCTCCTCGGCTCGGGCAAGGAAGTGCGCGACCTGGTCGTCGGCGGCGCCGGTGAACGACAGCGGCTCAGCCAGGATGGCGTCCAGGTCGGCCGCCGACAGCCCCAGCCGGGAGTCGGCCGCCAGCCGCGCCATCAGGTCGTTCCCCTCGGCGCCGGCCGTCCGCAGGGACAGGGCCACCGCGACCGCGTGTTCCTTGATCGCCTCGTGGGCCGTCTCCCGGCCCACCCCGGCCCGCACCGCCGCCATCAGCACCTTCGTCGTGGCCAGGAACGGCAGGTAGCGCTCCAGCTCCCGGCCGATCACGGCCGGGTAGGCACCGAAGTCGTCCAGCACGGTGAGGAACGTCTGGTACAGCCCATCGATGGCGAAGAACGCCCCCGGCAGGGCCACCCGCCGCACCACCGAGCAGGACACGTCCCCCTCGTTCCACTGGGCGCCCGAGAGCTCCCCGGTCATCGAGACGAACCCGCGCAGGACCACGGCCAGCCCGTTGACCCGCTCGCACGAGCGGGTGTTCATCTTGTGCGGCATGGCCGACGACCCGACCTGGCCGGCCGCGAACCCCTCGGTGGCCAGGTCGTGCCCGGCCATCAGCCGGATCGTGGTGGCCAGGCTGGACGGCGCGGCCGCCGCCTGCGAGACGGCCGTGACGACGTCGAAGTCCAGCGAGCGCGGGTAGACCTGCCCGACGCTGTTCAGCGTCTCCGGGAAACCGGCCTCGGCCAGCACCCGGGCCTCCAGCGCCCGCAGCGCCTCGGCGTCCCCGCCGAGCAGGTCGAGCATGTCCTGCCCGGTGCCGACCGGCCCCTTGATCCCCCGGGCCGGGTAGCGGGCGATCAGCTCGTCCACCCGGCGCAGCGCGATCAGCAGCTCGTCGCCGGCGCTGGCGAACCGCTTGCCCAGCGTCGTCGTCTGGGCCGGGACGTTGTGGGTGCGCCCGGTCAGGGCCAGCGCGCGGTACTCGCCGGCCCGGCGGGCCAGCCGGGCCACCATCGCGACCATCCGCTCCCGCAGCAGCCGCAGCGAGGCGAGGATCTGCATCTGCTCGACGTTCTCGGTCAGGTCCCGCGAGGTCATCCCGGCGTGGATGCGCTCGTGCCCGGCCAAGGCGTTGAACTCCTCGATCCGGGCCTTGACGTCGTGGCGGGTGACCCGCTCACGCTGGGCGATCGAGGGCAGGTCGACCTCGTCGACGACCCGGGCGTAGTCCTCGATCACCCCGTCGGGCACCGGGATGCCGGCCTCGCCCTGGGCCCGCAGCACGGCCAGCCACAGCAGCCGCTCCCGGCGGACCCGAAAGGCCGGCGCCCAGATCGTGGCCATCTCCGGGGACGCGTAGCGGCCGGCCAGCACGTCCGGGATGTCCGGCTTCACGCCGGTGGTCGGGACGTTCAGGGCCGGGCCGTCGCCATCCGCCGTCACGAGCAGGACCTTCCTCGAGTGGGTTCGAGCCGGATTCAGCCGAGAACCGGGTTGGCTCAGCCGACGGCGCCGCCCTCGAGCATCTCGGCCAGCCCGGTCGCGGCCGCCTTCTCGAAGTCGTCCTTGTAGGCGGCCAGCTTGGCCCGCAGCTCCGGATTGGACAGGGCCAGGATCTGGGTGGCCAGGACGGCCGCGTTCGTCGCGTTGTTCAGCCCGACCGTAGCCACCGGCACCCCCGGCGGGAGCTGCGCGATCGCGAACATCGAGTCCAGCCCGTCCAGCGCCCCGCCCTTGATCGGGACGCCGATGACCGGCAGCGTCGTCATCGCGGCCACCGAGCCCGGCAGCGCGGCGGCGAGCCCGGCACCGGCGATGACCACGCTGACGCCCCGGCTGGGCAGGTCGGCGACGTACTCGGCCAGCGTCCGCGGCGCCCGGTGGGCCGAGATCGCCACCTGCTCGTAGCTGACCCCGAAACGCTCGAGGATGGCGCCGGCCTTGCTCATCGTGTCGGCGTCGGACGGCGAGCCGTACACGATCGCCACCTGGATTCCGGCGCTCGGGCCGTTGCTGGTCACAGTGCTGGCTCCCGGTCGAACACCACAGCATCGGCTGCGGTGAGTGCTGGCAGTGGGCAGTGCGGGTGACGCTGGGTGAGCGGAACTCCGCGCGGCTCCTTCCGTATCACGGACGCCTGGGCTCCCGCCGGGCAGCCCTCGGCGGCCCGAGGCGCGCGCCGGCCGCCAGCGCGATGCGGGTGGGGTCGCCGATGTCGGTGCGATAGTGCGTCCCGGCCAGGGAAATCCGGCTGACCGCCTCGTAGGCGGAGCCGCGGGCGGCCTCCAGGTTCGACCCGATCGCGGTGACGCACAGCACACGTCCACCGGCTGAGACGATCGTCCCGTCAGGTGCCCGGCGGGTCCCGGCGTGCAGGACGTCCACCCCGGTCAGCGCGCCGGCCGCGGCCAGCCCGCCAATCGGGTCACCGACCGTCGGCGTGCCCGGGTACCCCCGCGCCGCCATCACCACAGTGATCGCCGCGCCCGAGCGCCAGGCGGGCGTCACCCCGTCCACCAGCACCTTCGTCAGCGGCGTGGTCATCAGGGCCAGGACGGCCTGGGTCTCCGGGTCGCCGAAGCGGGCGTTGAACTCGACCACCCGGACACCCTGGGCGGTCAGGGCCAGACCGGCGTAGAGCAGGCCGGTGTACGGGGTGCCGCGCCGGGCCATCTCGGCCACGGTCGGGGCGATCACGTCCCGCACGACCTCGTCGGCCAGATCCGGCGGCGCCCACGGCAGCGGAGCGTAGGCGCCCATCCCGCCGGTGTTCGGCCCGGTGTCGCCGTCGCCTACCCGCTTGTGGTCCTGGGCCGGCAGCAGCGGGACGATCTTCCCGCTCTCCGTGACCACGGCGAACAGGGACACCTCCGGCCCGGCCAGGTACTCCTCCAGCACGACCCGGTCGCCCGGCCTGCTCAGGCAGGCCCGCACGGCGGCCACGGCCGCGTCCCGGTCGGCGGTGACGGTGACGCCCTTGCCGGCGGCCAGGCCGTCGTACTTGACGACGTAGGGCGGCCCGAACGTGTCCAGGTCGGCCAGGGCCGGCTCGACCTCGTCGTGGTCGCGGCTGGCCGCGGTGGGCACGCCGGCCGCGGCCATGACCTCCTTGGCGAAGGCCTTGCTGCCCTCGATGCGGGCGGCGGCGGCCGTCGGGCCGAAGCAGGGCAGCTCCCTGGCCCGCAGCTCGTCGACGGCCCCGGGGATCAGCGCCGACTCCGGGCCGATCACGGTGAGGGACGCGCCGACCGCCTCGGCCAGGTCGGCCACCGCGTCGGGGTCGGTGACCTCCAGCGCGCGCGGCTGGGCGATGGCCGCCGTCCCGGCGTTGCCGGGGGCGCAGACGATCGAGTCCACGGCCGGATCGCGGGCGAACGCGCGGCACAGGGCGTGCTCGCGGCCGCCCGAGCCGACAACAAGAATCTTCATCCGGTCATCCGGGGGTGCTGGCCGGTCACCCGCCCAGACTACGATGCCTCCTCCGGGGTTCGCTGCCGGATGCGCCGCCGGGTCCAGATCGCGGCGGCCCAGCCCACCCGCCCGGAGCGACCGGGACGATGGGCGGAGCCTCCGGTCGCGGCGGGCGGCGCACTGGCGCCGCGTCACAAGCTGACGCCGGCCCGCCACAGCAGGTGCGCCATCGCGTGGACGATCTGGTGGGCGCAGCGCCGGGCGTCGATCTCCGCCATCGTGCGCACGACGGCCGGCGCGTCGACCGGCCAGGCCCGGATCTCCCGCCCCAGCGCCGTGGCCGGGCCGGGGTCGTCCGGCCCCTCGAATGTCTGCCCCCGCGCGTCGATGAACAGGTGCAGCGACCGGCCGGCGGTCAGAAAGCCCTGGTTACGCCAGTAGAGGATGGGCCAGGCCGCCACTCGTCCGCGCCGGACCTTCGGCTGCCCCGGCACCCGGGCGGGGCGATCGTCGCGCCGCTCGCGCCGCTCGCGCCGTTCCCGCCGTTCCCGCCGCCGGGACTGGCCCGGCCCCCGTCCCCGCCCCTGAGCCGGGGCGAGCGGCGGGTGCGGGGCGGTGTCCTCGTCGGCCGCCTCGGGGCGGGGCGGGCTAGGCCAGGAGGCCCGAGCGCCGGCCGCCCCGAGCGGGTCCGGCGGGCCGGCGCCGACGCCCGGCCGCTCGGCCGCGCCGAACCGGGAGCGGGACCCGGCCGCGCCGCTCCAGCTTCCCGGCGTCCAGATACCGTCCTCTGGTGGTCCGGCCGGCGTGAACACACCGTTGGGGGCGGCCACGAGCCGGACGACGACCGGCGGAGCCTGGCCGATCGCCGCGCAGATGGCCAGGAACTCCTCGATCTGGTTCTCGACGTGGGCCGCGATGGCCGCCGCGCGTTCCCGGCGCCGCTCCTCGACCAGCCGCGCTCCCACCACGGCGTGGCTGCCGCGGGCCAGGACCTGGGCCAACGAGTCCGGCATCGCGTCACCGGCGGGGGAGAAGCCGACCGTCCACGGGTCGAGGGGGGCCCGGCTGGCCGGGGTCGGGATCAGCGCGTTCGACGTGGCCGCGGACCGCCCCGCCCCGCCCGGGTCGGGATCGGCCGGTCGGGCTCTGACGGCCATCGGACCACCCCCACCAGCGCTCACGCTCAGCGACGTACGTGACTGAACAAGCCTCGTCCGTTGCTCTCCGTTACGCAACCAGGGAGCGGGCGATGCCGGGCGGGCGATGCCGGGCAGGAGTGGGCGGCGGCTACAAGGCGCCGATGAGGTCTTGGATCACGATCGTCTCGTCGCGGCCCGGTCCGACGCCGACCGCGCAGATCGGCGCGCCAGAAAGGTCCTCGACGGCCTTGACGTAGTCGCGGGCCTCGGGCGGTAGCTCGCCCAGCGAGCGGGCGTGGCCGATGTCCTCACCCCAGCCCGGCAGGTACTCGTATACCGGGGTCGAGTGGTGGAAGGCCGTCTGGGTCATCGGCATCTCGTCATAGCGGACGCCGTCGGACTCGTAGGCCACGCAGACCGGGACGGTGTCGAAGCCGGACAGGACGTCCAGCTTGGTCAGGAAGAGGTCGGTCAGCCCGTTGACCCGGACCGCGTAGCGGGCGATCACCGCGTCGAACCAGCCGGTGCGCCGGGCCCGGCCGGTGGTCACGCCGAACTCGCCGCCGGTGGCCCGCAGCTCGTCGCCCACCTTGTCCAGCAGTTCGGTCGGGAACGGCCCCGAGCCGACCCGCGTTGTGTACGCCTTGAGGATGCCGATGACCCGGTCGATCTTCGTCGGGCCGATGCCGGCGCCGGTGGCCGCGCCGCCCGCGGTCGGGTTGGACGAGGTCACGAACGGGTACGTGCCGTGGTCGACGTCGAGCAGGGTGCCCTGTGAGCCCTCCAGCAGGACGACCTTGCCCTCGCGCAGCGCCGTGTCGAGCAGCAGGCCGGTGTCGGCGATGTGCGGCTGGAGGCGCTCGGCGTAGGCGGCGTACTCGTCGACCACGGTGTCGACCTCGATCGCCCGCCGGTTGTACACCTTGGTCAGGATCTGGTTCTTCTCCCGCAGGATCAGTTCCAGCTTCGCCCGGAAGATGCCCGGGTCGAGCAGGTCCTGGACCCGGATGCCAGTGCGGGCGACCTTGTCGCCGTAGGTCGGGCCGATGCCGCGCCCGGTCGTGCCGATACGGGCCTTGCCCAGATAGCGCTCGGCCACCCGGTCCAGGGCTCGGTGATGGGGCATGATCAGATGGGCGTCCGCGCTGATGATCAGCTTGCTGGTGTCGATGTCCCGGGCAGCCAGGCCGTCCATCTCGGCCAGCAGTACCCCGGGGTCGATCACCACTCCGTTGCCGATCACCGGGACGCAGTCCGGCCGCAGCACACCGCTGGGAATCAGGTGCAGAGCGTAGCTCTCGTCCCCGATGACCACCGTGTGGCCGGCGTTGTTGCCGCCCTGGTAGCGAACGACGTAGTCGACGGCGCCGCCGAGCAGGTCGGTCGCCTTGCCTTTACCTTCATCGCCCCACTGGGCGCCGATCAGTACGAGCGCTGGCACTCGGCGAGGGTACTAACTCGAACGAGCGGCGGCGGAAGGTATCCGCTGGTCCCGCCTTCGGCCGGTGCCCCTGGACGGCCTCCGGCGGCGCGGAAGGGCATGGTCGCGCCGCCTTCGGCCGGTGCCGCCGGACGGCCTCCGGCGGCGCGGAAGGGCATGGTCGCGCCGCCTTCGGCCGGTGCCCCTGGACGGCCTCCGGCGGCGCGGAAGGGCATGGTCGCGCCGCCTTCGGCCGGTGCCCCTGGACGGCCTCCGGCGGCGCGGAAGGGCATGGTCGCGCCGCCTTCGGCCGGTGCCGCCGGACGGCCTCCGGCGGCGCGGAAGGGCATGGTCGCGCCGCCTTCGGCCGGTGCCCCTGGACGGCCTCCGGCGGCGCGGAAGGGCATGGTCGCGCCGCCTTCGGCCGGTGCCCCTGGACGGCCTCCGGCGGCGCGGAAGGGCATGGTCGCGCCGCCTTCGGCCGGTGCCGCCGGACGGCCTCCGGCGGCGCGGAAGGGCATGGTCGCGCCGCCTTCGGCCGGTGCTCAGGCCAGGCCGAGCTCGGCGGCGGCGGCCGGGTCGCTGTCGGCCAGGAAGGCCCGGCAGCGGTCCCGCTCCTCGTCCTCGCCGATGGCGCCGGCGGCCCGGGACAGCGCGGCCAGCGCGCGCAGGAAGCCTCGGTTGGGCTCGTGCGACCACGGAACCGGCCCGTGGCCCTTCCAGCCGGACCGGCGCAGCTGGTCCAAGCCCCGGTGGTAGCCGGTGCGGGCGTAGGCGTAGCTGGTCACCGGGGCGTCGTCCAGGCTCTGCTCGGCCAGCACGGCCCAGGCCAGGCTGCTGGTCGGGGCGGCGGCCGCGACCGACGACGGATCCTCACCACGCTCGATGGCGCGGATCGCCGCGGCGTCGGCGTCGCTGGGGCGCAGCAGGGTGGGCGGCGGTCCGCCCAGCAGGTCGGGGTGGCCGGTCGGCGTGCTCATGCCGCCATCCTGCCCTACCGGCCGGCCCCGGCGGCTCGCGGCCGGGGCGCGTCGGTGGCCCAGTAGGTCGGTGGCCCAGTAGGTCGGTGGCTCAGTAGACGGTGACGGACCAGAGGTTGCGGCCGACGACCCCGCCCTGGCCGTCGCTGGCGCCGGTCAGGTATGAGTAGAACGCGGCGAGCCGCTGCGACTGCGGGCCGAACTTGCCGTCGACGGTGAGGACGAACTTGCGCTGGCGCATCGCGTTCTGCCACACGTAGGCGTCGGCCCGGACGGTGTCGGCGAAGGCGGCGGACAGCGCGGTCCCGGAGTACCCGGTACCGCCGAGCTCCCGCTGCGCGGTGGCCAGGGTCATCGGAGCCGGGGCCTCGACGGTCGGGCTCGCGGTGGAGGCGTCCGAGCCGGCGGGGGCCGGGCCGTTGCGGGTGAGGCCCAGCTTGGCCGAGCAGGACGGCCAGGGCGACCAGCCGCGGGCGTTGTAGAGCTTGTGGGCCGCCTCGTCCTGCAGGGCCGGCGGGGCGTCGCTCGGCTTGCCCGAGTAGCCCAGGCCGTGCCAGGTCTGGAGGTCGAACTGGTAGGCGCCGTAGAAGCCGTTGCCGGTGTTGATCGAGTAGTTGCCACCGGACTCGCACTGGCGGAGCTTGGCGAAGTCGTCCGCCGTGGCCGCGCCGGCGGGCATCGCGCTGACCGCGGTGGCCGTACCGGCGATCGCGACGATCGCGCCGGTCGTGCGCAGGGCCCGGCCCGCGCTCGACGGCTGCGTCGGCGCCCGGTGCCGGCCGCCGGGGCGGGCTCGGCCCGCGTCGCTACCGCGCTGGTCCTGCGACGGCATATCCGTCCTCCCCATCGCCTGCGGGGTGAGCTGTCGGGTTCGGGCAGGGATGTCGCCCGGTCGGTGGCGTCAGCGCCGCGGCGCCCACATCGGCCGCGATGCCGTCTCGGCCGCGTTGCCGGCCACCGGCTTAACCCCTAGGACGCTTGCCGCGCCCGGTTGGTTGGGTCCCCCACTCCTGTTCGCGTGGCTCTCTGCTCGAGCGAACCGACCACGGGCGCGAACAGGACTCGGCGTACACCCAGGGCGGTCTCACCAGCTTGGCGAGTGCGACGCACTCTAGCGGGATCACTTATGACTGGGCAAACCGGGTCTGGCCTGGCCTGATCCGAGTGGAACCTTCCTGGTCCGGACGGACTAGGGCGGCTGCTAGCGAGCGGCCTATTGCGACCTGGGCGGGGACGGTCCGGCTGCCCTCTACCGCACCGGGATCGCCAGTGGAGCAGAGGGTCGCGCCATCAGTCCGGATTGTGCGTTCGTTGAGGCGACTGGCCGGTCCGAGGGGTGTCGGCGGCATGTCGGGACGGTGAACCAGAGACCGCGACTCTGCTCGGGCTCGGGCTTGGTTCAGGGGTGTGGGGTGGGGCTGGGCTCGCGGCCCGGCGGGGGGAAGTGCCGCCGGGCGGAACGTCGCGACCGGCGAGGGAGCCCGTGACCCAGCTGGGCCGTCTCGATCAGGCGAAGGTGGCCGCCCAGGTCGCGTCGCCGACCAGGCCGTCGACGGCGAGGCCCTTCGCCGCCTGCAGGTGGCGGCACGCCGCCGCTGACTGTGCCCCGTACCGGCCGTCCACCGTCACCCGGTAGCCGATCTTGTTCATCTGGGTCTGCCAGGCGCGCACGTCGGGACGGTCGGTCCCGGCCAGCGCCGTCCTGAAGACAGTACCCGGTGCGCGGCCGCCGTTCGCTGGGTTCGTGGCGGTGAGCGCGATCCGCGTGTTGGCGCGGCTGGCCGCCGGTGGCGTGGCGTCACCGGGCGAGACCTGGGCCAGGCTGGCCGGCATACCCCGGCCGCACACCGGCCACGGGGAAAAGCCGCGTTGGGAGGCGAGTTTCTGGGCGGCGGCATCCTGGACGGCGGGCGGGGCGTGGCTCGGCTTTCCGGAGTAGCCGAGGCCGTGCCAGGTCCGGAGGTCGAACTGGTAGGCGCCGTAGAAGCCGTTGCCGGTGTCGATGGAGTAGTTGCCACCGGATTCACACTGGCGTAGCTGCGCCCAGGACGAGGAGGCGTTCGCCGCTGTGGCGGAGAAGGCGATGCTACCGCCCACCGCGGCTACCAGGACCGTTCCGTAGACGGTCCGGCGATTTCGAAACTGCTGGTGTTTAAGAGCACGATGCCGAGCGCTTTCAGGTGCGTTGGACATGTAGGTGGTGTGCCCTTCCCCACGCCTGCGAGGTGAGCTGTCGGGTTCGGGCTGGGAATGCCCGGCCGCTGGTACTTGAATCGCAGTACTGGGCGGCTTCACCCCGAGAGTAATGCCCGTGACCGGCGATCCGCTTCGGTCGCGCGCAAACTCGAATGCCCTTCATGGGTGCTGGCGCCGACCTCGCGCATCAATTGCGCGCGTTCGGCGGCGCCGGGCATCCCGGGGAGCCTTGGTGGGTCCCCCACTCCCGCCACTGACGTTAGTCCGTCGCCGGACGGGGGCGGGATTCGGCGTGCCGCCCGGCGTGTGTCTCGCCATGGTGCGAGGCACGGCGAAGACACTAGCCGCCTTCCTGACGCCGATGGCAAGCATTGACACGCCGGTGTGAAAGACAGCACACTGGCGCGTCGTGCTTGTCGCCCGCCAGGACGGCTGGTACCGCGCGGGCGCGCGCGCCTTCATTTCTATATGGCGCCTTCGGGGCGGGGGGTGGGCGGAATCGCTGAGCGGGCTGCCGTGATTGCCCGGAAACAGATACCGATATCAGGCTGAAGTGGCCTACGACACGAAATCACGGGTCTCGGTCGAGCCTCGTCGACGGCACACGGAGACAACAGAACTCGCCCGCCGCGGGCTGGTCGCGTCGATCCGGGCGGTCGGGTCCCGGGTCTCGGCGTCCGACCATCCGTGACGTTGAGTGATCGATATGCTAGATTTGATTACTCAGAGTGTCTCAAGTGAGGGACGCAGAGTTCGGCGCTCGAGTCGGCTCGGCGCGCGGCCCGGCACGCCCGACTCCGGCCGGCCCCGTCGGGCCCCGTCGGCTCCGTTCGGCCGACCGGGTTCACTGGGCGGACCACGCCGACCGGGGGTCATGGGGCATCGGGACGGTGTACCCGTCGCCGGCCGGCATGTCGGGTTGGCATGTCGACCTGGTCTGGCTTGATCGGGCGTGGCCCGATGTGCCCACATGTGGATCTCGCTCGGCAGCTGCCCCGCGCAGCCCACTGGCGGCGGCGGACGGATCACATCGCGGACCACGTTTTGCCAGCTCAGAGATGCGCAGACCACACGGGCCGATCATGCCCGGCTTGGCCCGGCCCCGGCTTCGGCCCCGGCTTCGGCCCCAGTGTCGGCCCCAGTGTCGGCCCCGGCCCGGCGGCGGCGGGTGGGCCCGGTCGGACCCGTGCCCGCGCCGGAGGCGGCAGGGGCGGCGACGACAACGGCCCCCGTCCGGTCAACCGAACGGGGGCCGTATGCCGTGTATCCGGGGCCGGTCAGGACAGGTTGTCCTGACTGTCCTGACCGGGGGAGCCGGTCAGGAGGCCGGCCCTCAGGCCGAGATCGCGGTACCGGCCGAGCGCAGGTCCTCGCACGCCCGCTTCACTCGCTCGGCCATTCCCACTTCGGCCGTCTTGCCGTAGGTCCGCGGGTCATAGGCTTTCTTTACGCCGACCTCGCCATCCACCTTCAACACGCCATCGTAGTTCTTGAACATGTGCTCGACAATGGGTCGGGTGAAGGCGTACTGCGTGTCGGTGTCGACGTTCATCTTGACCACGCCGTAGTCCAGGGTCTCGCGGATCTCGCTCAGATCGGAACCGCTGCCGCCGTGGAAGACGAGGTCGAAGGGCTTCGATCCGGCGGGGAGGCCGAGCGCCTCGGCGACGTGGACCTGACCGTCCTTGAGAATGCTCGGGCGCAGCTTCACGTTCCCCGGCTTATATACCCCGTGGACGTTTCCGAACGTCGCCGCGAGGAGGTAGCGGCCTTTTTCTCCGGTGCCCAGGACCTCCGCCGTCCGCAGCATGTCGCCGGGCGTCGTGTATAGCTTCTCGTCAATCGCTCCGACGACGCCGTCCTCTTCGCCGCCGACGACGCCGATCTCGACCTCCATGACGATTTTTGCCGCTTTGCACTCGGCTAGGAGTTCCTCGGCGATCTTGAGGTTCTCCTCGAGTTCGACCGCCGATCCGTCCCACATGTGCGATTGGAACAGAGGTTCTAGGCCATTCTTTACCCGCTCCTTGGAAAGGGCCACGAGCGGTCGCATGTAAGCGTCCAGCTTGTCGGCTGGACAATGGTCGGTGTGCAGTGCGATGTTCACCGGGAAGGCGGCGGCCACATGGTGGGCGAACTCGGCGAGGGCAGTCGCGCCCAGCACCATGTTCTTCACGCTGGCGCCGGAGAGGAACTCGGCGCCGCCGGTCGACACCTGGATGATGCCGTCGCTGCCGGCCTCGGCGAACCCGCGCAGGGCGGCGTTGAGGGTCTGCGACGACGTGACGTTGATCGCGGGATACGCGAAGGCGCCGGCTTTCGCCCGGTCAAGCATCTCCGCGTAGACCTCGGGGGTGGCGATGGGCATCGGTGATGGCTCCTGTGGCAGTCGGGGCGCGGGCGAGCCGCTGTCCGGCCTGGCGTTCGCGCGGTTTGTCGCGTCAAGGCTCTGACCGTGGGCGACCGTTGCGCGAAAGGGTATGACGAGCCGCCCCCGCGGGGCCGGCGGTTGCGGCCAACCCGAGCGTTTCGGCTCCGCCGCGCGCTCCCGCCAGCCCAGGCGCGGACCACTCGGGGACAAGATCGCCAGTTCCGCCCGGCGGGTGGAGGCCGACCCGGACTAGTCAGCCGTCAGCTGACCGTTGGCGTGACCCATCTGTCCCGGTGAGCAACCCCTTGGAGTGTTCGGCGGTAGTCGCGCGGCGCGGTCGAGCACCATAGGCATTAAGGACCGTATAGTCACGATTGATGGGGACCCCTCTAGCTCCTGGGGGCTAGGGGTGGATTAAGTTTGTTTCACTACGCGAGTCGGGGGGGCCGATCCCGCGGAAGGACGAATGAGCACCGCTACCAGGCACCGGCACGCGCGGTCACGTCGGTCGACCTCATCCGACCGCTCGGCCGAACGGCTCGCGGACCCGCCCGCGGGTCATTCGGGGGGCCATCGCCGCCGGTCCGGCCGCCGCCGCGCGTGGCGCGCCCTGGCCAGTGCCACGGTGGCCGTGCTGGCCGGACTCAGCGCGTTCCTCGGCGCGGCCGTGGTCACCGGTCGGCTCGGCTCCGGTAGCGAGGCGCCGATCGCCACGATCGCGGGCGAGGCGGTCTCGTCCACCACCCAGACGGCGAACGACTTCCGGACCGTGGTCGACGACCGCGGCCCGGTGAGGGGGACCCTGCGCCTGGTCACTCCGGTCAGCGGGCCGGACGCCCGGGTGACCTACGTCGTCGAAGGCCCCCGCACGGTGGTCCAGGTCGCCGACGCGGCCCCTTACGAGCTCGTGCTGGACACGCGGACGCTGCCCAACGGCGGTTACATCGTGAAGCAGGTCGTGTTCGTCGGTCAGCAGTCGCCCCGCCTCATCACCACGCGGGTGCAGATCAGCAACCCGGACGTCGGCTTCCCGGCCGCCCCGGTCACCGGCCAGCCGACCAGCCCGGGGGCACTCGCCTCCGGCGGGTTCAGCCCGGCCGCGGCCACCGCCGTGCTCCCGGCCGCGGGCCCGACGGCGGCCGCCATCCGGGAGCAGGTCCTAGCGCTGACCAACGCCGAGCGAGCGAAGGTGGGCTGCCCGGCGCTCACCGTCGACACGCGCCTGGCCGTCGCAGCCCAGGCCCACGGCGAGGACATGGCCGCGCACAACTACTTCGACCACAACAGCCTGGACGGCGAGACCGCCTTCGAGCGGATCACCGACGCCGGCTACGCGTACTCGGCCGCCGCCGAGAACATCGCGGCCGGCCAGACGACTCCCGCGCTGGTGCTGGCCGGGTGGATGGCCAGCCCCGGCCACCGCGCGAACATCCTCAACTGCTCCCTCGCCCAGATCGGCATCGGCTACGCCACCGGCGGCAGCTACGGCTTCTACTGGGTCCAGGACTTCGGCACCCCGTTCTGACGGGACCTACCGGCTCGCCGTAGGGCAGGCCCGGCCAGGACCCGGTTCCGGCCCGGCATCCCATCGTGGCATCCCATCGTGGCATCCCGTCCTGGCATCCCGTCCTGGTTCGCCCCTCCGCCCCGTCCCGCGACCCACCCGCCGGTGGGACGGGCGCACAGGCGGCGAGCCGGTCCGACTCCGCTGGCACAATGACGCGGTGGTACTTCGCGGGGCGCGGACCCGATCCGGCCAGGCCGATCCGGCCAGGCCGATCGCGCGGAGTCCGATGTGTCGCCGGCGCGGCCGGCGCGGGATCCTGGAGGGCTGGCAGTGGCTCGGGCGGTGATCACGGGGGCGAGCGGCTCCGTCGGCGCCGCGGTCGCCCACGCCCTGGCGCGACGGGGCGATGACGTCGTGCGGCTCGACACCCAACCCGGCCCCGGCGTCATCGTGGCCGACGTGAGCCGGCCCGGCGAGTGGGCCAAGCAACTGGTCGGGGCCGACCTGGTCGTCCACGCCGTCGCGGTGGCCACCGGCGGGGTCGGCGAGCTCGGGCCGGTGCGCGGCGGGGTGCCGGCGCGGACGCCGCGGGTCAGCGACGAGGAGTTCCGCCGGGTCGTGCTCGGCGGGACCACCACCGTCCTGGACGCGGCCGAGTCGGCGCAGGTCGGACGGGTCGTCCAGGTGTCCGGAGTGGGCGCGCTCGGCCCGGCGCCCGGGCACTTCGACGAGTCGGTCGCGCCGGCGGTCAGCGCGCTGCCCCGAGCGGACGTGCTGGCGGCGGCCGAACTGCTTGGCCTGGACGCCGCGCGGCGCGGCACACCGGTGACGATCGCGCGCCTCGGTGACGTGTACGGGCCCCGCTCGGGCCGGTGGACGATCTGGCCGGTGCTGCTCATGCGGGCCGGCCGTTTCGCGCTCCCGGACGACCGGGCCGGCCTGCTCGCCCCGGTGCACGTCGACGACGCGGCGGCCGCGGTGGTCGCGCTGGCCGGGGCACCGCCGGCCGCGGGGGAGATCGTCCAGGTCACCGGGGGGGAGGTCGTGCCGGTGCCCGACTACTTCGCCCACTACGCGCGGATGCTCAACCTGGCCCGCCCGCGGTTCGTGCCGGCGGCGGTGCTGCGCGCGCTCGGCGAGGCCAAGTTGCCGCCCTCCGCGACCGGGGGCTCCGCCCATTCTCCCGGTCCCTTCGGGCGGATGGCCGACCGGCTGCTGCCCGTGTCCGAACCGGAGCCGGCCGCCGGCGCCCGGGGGCTGCTCGCGCTGCCCCGCGCGATCACTGCCCGAGCGCTGGCCGCGGTGGACCCGCGGGAACGCATCGATCTTGGCCCACTGACCGTGACCGACCTGACCCGTCGGGGCACCTTCGCCATCGAGAAGATCCATCGGCTGGCCGGCTGGCGACCCGCGCTCGGCCTCGACGAGGGGATGGCCCGAACCGAGGCCGCGTTACGCGAACGGGGCCTGCTCGGCGTGCCCGAACCCAGCCGTCGTGGGTGACGGTCCGACCCTGCGCACCGCCCGGCTGTCCGCGCTGCCGGTCACGATGTGGAACGCCGGCTACGTGGCCGTCGAGCTCGGCTTGGTCGTCGGCCTCGGCCCGGCCCGGGGCGCCCGAGACGGCGGGTCCGGGGGTCCCCTCGGCGGTGACGCGACCGACCTGTTGCGCCGGGACCTGCGCCGGCGGGCGGCGATGGACGCCCAGACGATGACCTGGGTCGTGCGCGACGGCGGGTCGCGGGCGATCGGGCTGCTCACCGCCGACACCCGAGGCCAGCGGGTCCTCGTCGCCGCCTCCATCGGCAAGCCCTACCGTCGGCGGGGCTATGCGACCGAGTCGATCCGGGCCCTGGCCAGTTGGTTGGAGTCGCGGCCGCGCACCGTCGTCGAGGCGCGGATCCGCTCCAGCGACCTGGTTGCCGCCCGGCTGGCCATCGCGACCGCGTTCGTCCCGACCAGTGTGGTACTCGGCGAGGTGTGGCGCGTCTGGTACCGACCTCCGTTGACCTAACAGTTACGCTGACTCGACACGCCGTTTCCCCAACGCCGACCCCTCTACACACACTGGCGTTGACCGCGGCACCATATTGGCGATGTCCTGTATCGAACACGGCGGGGGCGTACCGGGCTCGGCTGGGAGGTCGGGGTGGCCGACTGGACGAGTAGTGATGTCGTGGTGAGGCTGGGGGCCGAGCAGCGGCGCGTCATGCGCCTGGGAGGTGCCCGACTATGAGTATCGAGACGAGGCGGGGCGAGCCGTCGCGCGACGCCGTCGGCGCCCCGTCCGCGCCGGGTCCGGGCGCGCGCGGTCCCGGCGGTCAGGGGTCCGGCGGTCAGGGGTCCGGCGGTCGCGGTTCCGATGGTCGCGGTTCGGCCGCCTCCGGCGGCCAGAGCCCCGGACCCTCCCCGGGTGAGGTCACCTACGATCACCTGATCATCCCGCCGCACTGGCGCCGCTCTGAGGAGCTGAGCGACGGAGCGGTCAACCCGCTGTTCGACGACGGCGGCTCGTCCCGGGACGCCGGGGTGAGCCCGGCACCGACCGGAGCGGGCAGCCCGTCCGGGCCGTCGCCGGCCGCGACCGGCCCGCTGCTGGTCGGCACGACGGCGCGGGCGTTCGCCAAGCTGGACGACCTGATCCGGCTGGACGGCCGCGATCGGGAGATCATCGAGGCCCGTCGGGCCGAGGCCGACCGGGTCCTGCGCGGGAAGTTCCCGGCCCGCAGCGCCCTGCCGCTGGTCGGCGTGGCCGCGATCGGCTCGGCCGGGCGCGACACGATGATCAAGCCGCTGGACGAGGTGGACATCTTCGCGGTCTTCAGCGCGGCCAACTCGGCCTGGAAGCGGTTCCGCTGGGACTCGCGTGACCTGCTGCTCTGCGTCCGGGACGCCATCGGCGGGGAGCGCATCCAGACGATCGGCACCCGCGGCCAGGCGCTGCGGGTCGTCTACGACGCCCCGCCGGACGTCCACCTGGTGCCGGGCTTCGACCATCCCCGGGCCGGCTACGTCATGCCCGACCGGGTCGGCGGCTGGCTGCCGACCCGGCCAGAGCAGCATGCGAGCTGGATGGCCAACGCCGGTCCCCGGGTGATGTCCGCCGTGCGGCTGCTCAAGGCCTGGAACCGGGTGTACGGAAGCCATCTGCGTTCGTTCCACGTCGAGGCGCTGGCCGGCGAGGTGCTGATCGGGCGTGGTCTGAACACTCGCCAGGGGCTGGCCGAGGTCTTCGGCCGGATCACCGAGGTCGGGTTCGTCGCCCACGACCCGTCTGACCTTGAGGTCGATCTGTCGACCTACCTGCGTCCGGCTGACCGGGCCGAGCTGGTCGAGCCGATCAGTTTCGCCCGGGACCGCTCGGCCCGGGCCGTCGTGGCCGAGCAGGCCGGCCGGCACGAGGAGGCCGTCAACCTGTGGCGGGAGGTCTTCGGACCGGAGTTCCCGACGTTCGGCTGACGCCGGGGCCGCCGCGGCCGCCGGGGCCGCCGCGGCCGCGCGGCGGCGCGGCGGCGCGAGCGTCAGCTGGCGGCCGCCGTGAGGTCGCCGTCGGCGCTGGTGCCGTCCTTCTCGCCAGCCCGGGCGAGGGTCCGCTCGCCCCGACCGAGCCGGCTCGGCCACCAGATCGCGGCGCCGACGTCGACGGCCAGGGCCGGCACCAGGATCGAGCGGACGATCAGCGTGTCGAGCAGGACGCCGAAGGCGACCAGGAAGCCGATCTCGGCCAGCTGGACGATCGGCGCGATCAGCAGGGCCGAGAACGTCGCCGCCAGAACGACGCCGGCCGAGGTGATCACACCACCGGTGACGGCCAGCCCGTGCAGGACTCCGGGCCGGGCGCCACGGTGGCGCACCTCCTCGCGCACCCGGGTCATGAGGAAGATGTTGTAGTCGATTCCCAGGGCGACCAGGAAGATGAAGCCGAAGAGCGGCAGGGACGGGTCGCTCCCGGGGAAGCCGAGGATGTGCCGGAAGATCAGCGCGCTGGCGCCGAGCGCGCTCAGGAACGACACGACGACCGTGGCAATGAGCAGCAGCGGCGCCACGATCGCCCGCAGCAGCGCGCACAGGATGAGCAGGACGACGGCGAGCACCGTCGGGATGACGATCCACCGGTCCCGGATCGAGGCGTCGGCCACGTCCCGGTTCACCGCTATGTTGCCGCCGACGATGGCGTCCGCCCCTCGGATCGCGTGGACGGCCTCCCGTAGCGCGCCCACCGCCGCGTAGGAGTCGGCGCTGTCCGGGGTGGCCGAGAGCACGACGGTGAACTCGGTCCGGCCGTCGCCGCGCGCCGTCGGTCCGGCCGCCACCACGGTCGGGGCCCGGCGGACGGCCGCGAGCACCTCGTCGGCCCGGGCGTCGCGGCTGATCACGAACAGGGGGGCGGTCGCTCCGGCCGGGAAACCGGCCCGGACCAGGGCGATCCCGCGGGTCGAGTCGACGGGGGAGCGGAAGGCCTGGTCCTGGCGCAGGTTCGGGCCGAGGACGGCGATCCCGGCGGCGCAGGCGGCCAGGAGCAGCGCGGTCACGATCCAGCTCCGGCGCGGTCGGCGGGCGATGACCGCGCCCACCCGCGACCACGCGTTGCCCGCGGTCTTCAGCTTGCCGTCGTAGACGGGGATGAACGGCCAGAACAGCCGCCGTCCGAACAGCACCAGCCCGGCCGGCAGCAACGTCATCATCACCACGAACGCCGAGCCGATCCCGATCGCGCCGACCGGGCCCAACCCGCGGTCGGAGTTGAGCACGCCCAGCAGCAGGCAGAGCAGGCTGATGATGACGGTGGCGGCGGACGCGACGATCGCCGGGCCGGCGCGGTTGATCGCGACCCGCATCGCCACGCGGGGATCGAGGTGGCGGGTCAGCTCCTCGCGGTAGCGGGCGATGAGCAGGAGCGCGTAGTCCGTGCCGGCGCCGAAGACGAGGACGCGCAGGATGCCGGCGCTCTGGCCGTTGACGACGAGGCCGAGGTGCCGGGCGGCCAGGTAGATCAGCCCGACGGCGAGCTGGTCGGCGATGGCGACACAGGCCAGCGGGACGATCCACAGGAACGGGCCGCGGTAGACGGCGAGCAGTGTGATCGCCACGACCAGGCCGGTGACGAGGAGCAGCGTGCGCTCCAGCTTGAGGAAAGCGTTGTACAGGTCGGTGATCAGGCCGCCGGGGCCGGTGACCGACACCTCCAGCCCGTCCCGGGCCGCCCGGCGCACCTGGTCGCGGATCGCCCTGACGTTGTCGGTGAACGACTGGGCGTTGTCGTTCTGGGGCAGCGCGACGGCCAGCACGGCCGTCGCGCCGTCGGCGGAGACCACCGCCGCCGGCACCGGCGCGGCGGCGCGGGCCGACAGCGGCCGGCGCAGGCCGTCGATCGCGGACCGGTCAGCGCCGGTCAGCCCGCCGGCGCGGTGGAACACGACAACGGTCGGCACGGCGTCGCCGCCGGGGAGCCGGGTCTGAGCGTTGATGACCTTGGTCGACTCGGCTCCGGCGGGCAGGAACGAGGCCGCGTTGTTGGTCTGGGCCGAGTCCAGCCGGCCGGCCAGCGGTGTGACGACCACGGCGACGACCAGCCAGATCAGGATGAGGATCCGCGCGGCCCAGCGGCCGGTCGGAATCGCCACCACCGCGCGGACCCAGTCCGCCGGCACCCGCCCGCCGCGGCCCGGCCTCGGCGGCGGCCCAGGCCGCTGGTCGGGTCGTTTTGCCCCCGAACCCGCCGTTGAGTCCCACATAGCCGTCTATCGTCCCAAATCGGGCTGGCCAGGGCGCGACTCGCGCACCAACCGCCGGCCCAGCCGCGACGGGACCGGGGCCCGTGAGCGCCCCAGTCCCGTTTCGGTCCGGCGCTTTCGGTCCGGCGCTTTCGGTCCGGCGCTTTCGGTCCGGCGCCGCCCGGGTCCGCCGCCGGTCAGACGGCCGCGACGGCCGGCCGGATGCTCAGCGCATGCCGGTCCGGCGCGACGTCGACGACGATCTCGTCGCCGTCGCGGGCCCGGCCCGAGAGCAGCTCGCGAGCCAGGCTGTCGCCGATGCTGGTCTGCACCAGCCGCCGCAGCGGCCGGGCCCCGTAGACGGGGTCGTAGCCGGTCTCGGCCAGCCAGCCCTTGGCGTCCTCGCTGACGGTGAGGGTGATCCGCCGCTCCGCCAGCCGGCGGCGCAGCCGGTCGATCTGGATGTCGACGATCCGGGTCAGGTTCTTCAGGTCGAGCTGGTCGAACACGAGCACGTCGTCGAGCCGGTTGAGGAACTCCGGCTTGAACGCCTCCCGTACCGCCGCCATCACCGAGTCCCGCCGCACCTCCGGCGACTGGGTCGGGTCCGCGATGAACTGCGAGCCCAGGTTGGAGGTCAGGATCAGGATCGTGTTGCGGAAGTCGACCGTCCGTCCCTGGCCGTCGGTGAGCCGCCCGTCGTCGAGCACCTGGAGCAGGATGTCGAAGACGTCGGGGTGGGCCTTCTCGACCTCGTCCAGCAGGACGACGCTGTAGGGCCGGCGCCGGATCGCCTCGGTCAGCTGGCCGCCGGACTCGAAGCCGATGTAGCCGGGCGGTGCCCCGATCAGGCGGGCCACCGAGTGCTTCTCGGCGTACTCGCTCATGTCGATGCGCACGACCGCCCGCTCGTCGTCGAACAGGAAGTCGGCCAGCGCCTTGGCCAGCTCGGTCTTGCCGACACCGGTCGGGCCGAGGAACAGGAACGACCCGGTCGGCCGGTCGGGGTCGGCCACGCCGGCCCGGGCCCGGCGCACCGCGTCGGACACGGCCCGCACCGCGTCGCCCTGGCCTACGACCCGTGCGTGCAGCTCGTCCTCCATCCGCAGCAGCTTGGCCGTCTCGCCCTCGAGCAGACGCCCGGCCGGGATGCCCGTCCAGGAGGAGACGACGTCGGCCACGTCGTCCGGCCCGACCTCCTCCTTGAGCATCGCCGACGCGCCGTCGGCGCCGGCCAGCGCGCCGGTCGCCTCGGCCAGCCGCTTCTCCAGCGCTGGGATCGTGCCGTAGCGCAGCTCGCCCGCCTTGGCCAGGTCGAGGTCACGCTCGGCGACCTCGACGGCCCGCTTGGCCACCTCGAGCTCCTCCTTGACCTTCTGGACCTCGGTGATCGAGTTCTTCTCCCGCTGCCAGCGGGCGGTGAGCGCGGAGAGCTCCTCGCGCTTCTCGCCCAGCTCGCGCTGGAGCCGGCCGCGCCGCTCCTTGGAGGCGTCGTCGCTCTCCTTGGACAGGGCCATGTCCTCGATCTCGAGGCGGCGGACGCTCCGCTCGAGCTCGTCGATCGCGACCGGCCGGCTGTCGATCTCCATGCGCAGCCGGGAGGCGGCCTCGTCGACCAGGTCGATCGCCTTGTCCGGCAGGAAGCGGGCGGTGACGTAACGGTCGGACATCGTCGCCGCCGCCACCAGGGCGGAGTCCGTGATCCGCACCCCGTGGTGGACCTCGTAGCGTTCCTTGAGGCCGCGCAGGATGCCGATCGTGTCCTCGACGGACGGCTCACCCACCATGACCGGCTGGAAGCGGCGCTCCAGCGCCGGGTCCTTCTCGATCCGGGTGCGGTACTCGTCCAGGGTGGTGGCGCCGATCATCCGCAGCTCGCCCCGGGCGAGCATCGGCTTGAGCATGTTGCCGGCGTCCATCGCGCCCTCGGCCGCGCCGGCGCCGACGACCGTGTGCAGCTCGTCGATGAACGTGATCACCTGGCCCTCGGCCTCGCGGATCTCGTTCAGGACCGACTTGAGCCGTTCCTCGAACTCGCCGCGCAGTTTGGAGCCGGCGACCATCGAGCCGAGGTCGAGCGAGACGATCCGCCGCTCGCGCAGCGACTCCGGTACGTCGCCGGCGACGACCCGCAGGGCCAGCCCCTCGACGATCGCCGTCTTGCCCACGCCGGGCTCGCCGATCAGCACCGGGTTGTTCTTGGTGCGGCGGGACAGGACCTGGATGACCCGGCGGATCTCCGCGTCCCGGCCGACGACCGGGTCGAGCTTGCCCGACCGGGCTCGTTCGGTCAGGTCGACGGAGTACTTCTCCAGCGCCCGGTAGCTGCCCTCCGGGTCCCGGCTGGTAACACGGCGGGCACCGCCGCGCACCCGGTCGAACGCGGCCCGCAGGGTGTCGCCGGTCGCGCCCGCCTCGACGAGGATGCGCCCGGCCTCCCCGCCGCCGTCGGCCAGCGCCACCAGCAGGTGCTCGACCGAGGTGAACTCGTCGCCGAGGCGCCCGGCCTGCCGTTCGGCGGCGTCCAGGACGGTGACGAGCTGCCGGGACAGCTGCGGCGGCGACACGCTGGCCCCGGTTGCGTGGGGAAGCCGGCCGACGGCCGCCTCAGCCCTGGACCGGACGGCGTCGGCCGGGGTGCCCACGGCGTCCAGCAGAGAGGTCGCGACGCCGTCGGTCTGCTCCAGAAGGGCGACCAGCAGATGCAGGGGGTCGACCAGTGGCGAGCCGTCGCCGGTGGCCCGGCCGATGGCGGAGGACAGCGCCTCCTGGGAACGTGCGGTCAGTCGGTCAGCGTTCATCTGATCCAGATCCATCCAGATCGCGCAAGGGTTGGTCCTCTATAGCAACGCTCAGCTTAGTTGAGTCCTTCCCGCTCAACTTAAGCTTTTCTGGTGGGCGGCCCGTTCGGGCGGCCTGGCGCGCGCGTCGTCACCGTCCCCGCCGGGGTTTCCAGACCACGACGGCGGACCGGTCCACGGGGACCAGATCCCGCCGGTGGCTGGCGTGGGCCTCGGCCACCCGCCGGTCGGCCGCGGCGCGGGCCGCCGCCAGCTCCTCGGTCAGCGCCCGCACCTGGGTCCGCAGCGCCGCCACCTCGGCGCCCAGCTGAAGGATCCGCCGGATGCCCTCGAGGTTGATGCCCTCCTCCTGCGACAGGCGTTGCACCTCGCGCAGGAGCCGGACGTCCCGGACCGAGTAGCGGCGCCCGCGCCCGCTGGCTCGGCCTGGGGTGACCAGGCCGAGCCGGTCGTAGGAGCGGAGGGTCTGTGGATGCATGCCGGCCAGCTGCGCGGCGATCGAGATGACGTAGACCGGCGTGGTGTCGTCGTGCGCCGGCCCCACGGACTCGGGCCCCAGCCTGTCGTCAGACGGCCTCACCCTAATCACTCCCTGTTACAGCCTGACTTACTGGTTCATACGGTCCGTGAGGCCCGCCCGAGGGTCGGTGGGGTAGGCGGCGGCGAACTCCTGCAACGCGGCGCGGGCTCGGGGGGACAGCTCGCTCGCCCGCGGCACCCGGACGTCGACCGACACGATCAGGTCGCCCGATCCGCCGCCCGAACGCGGCACCCCGCGCCCGCGCACCCGCAGCCGGCGGCCCGGACTGGTGCCCGGCGGGACCTTGACCGTTAACGGCGCGCCGTCGAGCGTCGGTACCTTGACCGAGGCGCCCAGCGCGGCCTCCGAGATCGTGACCGGGAGGTTGATCGTCAGGTTCGCCCCGTCCCGCCCGAAGACGGGATGGGACAGGACGTGGACGGTGACCTCCAGGTCGCCGGCCGGCCCACCCCGCTCGCCGGGCGTGCCGCGCCCGCGTACCCGAAGGCGCTGCCCGTCCGAGACCCCGGCCGGGATGCGGATGCGCTGCTCACGCTCGCGCCGCCCGCTGCCCTGGCAGTCCGGACAGGGCGAGTCGACGATCTTCCCTTTGCCCAGGCAGTCCCGGCACGGCTCGGACAGGGCGAAACCGCCCTGGGAGCGGGAGACCACGCCGAGCCCGCGGCAGGTGGGGCAGGTCCGGGGGGACGTCCCGATCCGGGCGCCGCTGCCGGCGCAGCTGGCGCAGGTCGCCGCGCCGGGCAGCCGGACGGAGGTCTCCAGGCCGCTCAGTGACTTCTCGAACGGGATGGTGACCTCGGCCGCGAGGTCGGTGCCCCGCTTCGGCCCGCGCCCGCCACCCGGCGAGCGCTGGAAGAAGCTGTCGAAGAACCCGCCCGCGCCCAGCAGGTCGTCGAGGTTGATGCCGGCGGCACCCGCGCCCGGCTGCGGGCCGGGGCCGCCCCGACCCCCGTACGGCGGCTGGCCGAAGCCGCCGCCGCCGGGGTACCCGCCGGCGGCGAACATCGCCCGGGCCTCGTCGTACTCCCGCCGGCGGTTCGGGTCGGACAGGACGTCGTAGGCCTCGGAGACCTCCTTGAACCGAGCCTCCGCCTTGGCGTCCCCGGGATTCTTGTCCGGGTGCAGCTCCCGGGCCAGCCGCCGGTAGGACTTCTTGATGTCGGCGGCCGAGGCGTCCTTGGGAACGCCGAGAGCGGCGTAGTAGTCCTTCTCGACCATGTCACGAACACTCACGGCGCCCCTCCTTCCGTATTCATGTCAGGCGCCTCCCGGCGCGTCGCCCCCCGAGCCGGCGCCGGCGGCTCAGGCGCCACCGAGTGGGCCCTGATCGGCCCCACCCACCGTGATGTCGGACGAGGCCGCCCCGGCGCCGCCGGGTGTGTCCGGGATCTCGTCCGGCGGCTCGGCCACCGACACCTGGGCGGGCCGCAGGACCCGCTCGCCCAGCCGGTAGCCCGACCGGAAGATCTGGACGCAGCTGGGTTCGCTGACCTCGGCCGAGTAGGCGTGCATCAGCGCGTCGTGCAGCCGGGGGTCGAACGGGTCGCCCTGGGCGGCGAACCGCTCCAGGCCGGCGGCCTCGAGGCTGGTCTCCAGCGCCTCGGCCACCGCCTTGAACGGACCCTCCAGGTCGCCGTGGTCACGAGCCCGGGCGATGTCGTCCAGCACCGGCAGCAGCGCCGTGAGGAGCCGGGCCGAGGCCTGCTCGGCCACCAGCTGCCGGTCCCGCTCGACCCGCCGCCGGTAGTTGTCGAACTCGGCCTTGAGCCGCTGGAGGTCGGCCGTACGCTCCGACACCTGGAGGCGCAGCGAGTCGACGAGCTCCGAGGACGCCTCGGCCGCGGGTGGCGCGCCGGCCGGCGCGCCACCCCCCGCCTCCGGGCCGCCCGCCGCCGGCTCGGACCGCACCTGGCCGCTGTCCGGGTCGATCCGGCGACGGTCGCGCACTATGACCCGTGCCTCCTCGCCGGGGGTCTCCTCCGTCCAGCGCTCGCCGGAAGAGGGGGAAGTCACTTCTTGTCCTCCTCGTCCACGATCTCGGCGTCGACCACGTCGTCGTCCTGAGCGTCGGCCGGGCCGCCCGCCGCGCCGCCCTCGGCGGCGTTCTGGGTGTACAGCGCCTGGCCCATGGCCGAGCTCGCCTTGGCCAGCTCGGCGGTGGCCTCGCTGATGGCGTTGTTGTCGGTCCCACCGACCGCGGCGCGCAGGGTGGCCAGCTTCTCCTCCACGTCAGCCTTCACCGACGCCTCGACCTTGTCGCCGTTCTCGGCCAGGAACTTCTCGGTCGTGTAGACGAGGCTTTCGGCCTGGTTGCGGGTCTCGGCCTCGGCCCGGCGGGCCCGGTCCTCCTCCGCGTACTGCTCGGCCTCGCGGATCATCTTGTCGATGTCGTCCTTCGGCAGGGCGGACCCGCCGGTGATGGTCATCGACTGCTCCTTACCGGTGCCAAGGTCCTTGGCGCCGACGTGCACGATTCCGTTGGCGTCGATGTCGAAGGTGACCTCGATCTGCGGGACGTTGCGCGGCGCCGGCGGCAGCCCGGTCAGCTCGAACATGCCGAGCTTCTTGTTGTAGATCGCCATCTCGCGCTCGCCCTGGAAGACCTGGATCTGCACCGACGGCTGGTTGTCCTCGGCCGTGGTGAAGATCTCCGAGCGCTTGGTCGGGATCGTGGTGTTCCGCTCGATGAGCTTGGTCATGATCCCGCCCTTGGTCTCGATGCCGAGGGAGAGCGGGGTGACGTCGAGCAGGAGGACGTCCTTGACCTCACCCTTGAGCACACCGGCCTGCAGGGAGGCGCCGACGGCCACGACCTCGTCCGGGTTGACGCCCTTGTTCGGCTCCTTGCCCCCGGTGAGCTCACGGACCAGGTCGACGACGGCCGGCATACGGGTCGAGCCGCCGACGAGCACGACGTGGTCAATGTCGGCGATCTTGATGCCGGCGTCCTTGATCGCCTGCTGGAACGGGTTCTTGCAGCGGTCGATCAGGTCGGCCGTCATCCGCTGGAACTCGGCCCGGGTGAGGGTGATGTCCAGGTGGAGCGGGCCGTCGGCCGAGGCGGTGATGTAGGGCAGGTTGATCGTGGTCTGGCTGGACTGCGACAGCTCGATCTTGGCCTTCTCCGCCGCCTCACGCAGGCGCTGCAGGGCCATCTTGTCCTTGCCCAGGTCGACGCCGTGCTGGCCCTGGAAGGTCTTGATCAGGTGGTCGGTGACCCGCTGGTCCCAGTCGTCACCGCCGAGGTGGGTGTCACCGGAGGTCGACTTGACCTCGACCACGCCGTCGCCGATCTCCAGCAGGGACACGTCGAACGTGCCGCCGCCGAGGTCGAAGACGAGGATCGTCTGCTCCTTCTCGCCCTTGTCCAGCCCGTAGGCCAGCGCGGCGGCGGTCGGCTCGTTGACGATCCGCAGGACGTTCAGGCCCGCGATCTTGCCGGCCTCCGTGGTCGCCTGCCGCTGGGCGTCGTCGAAGTAGGCCGGGACGGTGATGACCGCGTCGGAGACGGGCTCACCCAAATAGGACTCCGCGTCCCGCTTCAGCTTCTGCAGGATGAACGCGCTGATCTGCTGCGGGGTGAAGGACTTGCTGTCGACCTTCATCTTCCAGTCGGAGCCCATGTGGCGCTTGACCGACCGGATGGTCCGTTCGACGTTGGTCACCGCCTGGCGCTTCGCGACCTCGCCGACCAGAATCTCGTCGTTCTTGGCGAAGGCGACGACCGAGGGCGTCGTCCGCGAACCCTCGGCATTCGCGATCACCGTGGGCTCGCCGCCCTCCAGCACGCTCACGACGGAGTTCGTGGTGCCGAGGTCGATGCCGACCGCTCGTGCCATGTCTGTGTGCCTCTCGAATCCGTGGGTGGTCCGCCTGACGGGCGAACCGCTCTGTCGTGTTGAGTCGCCCGCACTCATGATCCTGCCCGGCGGGCCGTCGAGTCAAAGCCCTAGTTTGGTCGCGCCATGAGTTTGAGTCTGATTGGCTCAACGTTGTTGCCAGGATACCTGTTCCCGCGGGTCGCGACACAGTGGCGTGCGCATGGTTCATCGGATCGGGGCAACCGAGGCGCTTCGGCTGTCCTGACGGGGATCTGGCCGGTCGCCAAGACCAGGACGACGGGCGTCCCGCGCTGGTCAGGAAGGTCGACCGGGCGCCAACCGCGCCTGTCGCGGCCGCGCTGGGAGGGTGGCCCGACCCCACACCCCTGAGGGATCGCTGCTCGCGTGGGCTAGGCCGCGGGCGCTAAGCCCGCGCGGGCCGACGCCGCCGGCGCCCACGGCCGGAGTGGGGACGTCGGCCGTGGGCCGACGTCCCGTCGCCGTATCTCGCTCATGTGTTCAGTGTAGATGCCGGTCAGGACGCCGCAAATGAAGATCAAAAATCTGTGGATAACTCATGGAAGCGCTGGTCAGAGCGACGGGCTGTCCCGATCCTCGTCCTCGCGCACGATGCTCAGCGCCCGCCGCTGCCCGCCTCGGCGCGTCCCGCGCCGCGAGCGCCGCCCCGGCTGGGCGTCGCCCTCGGCGCCCCGGGCGCCCTCGTCCGGCCGGGAGCCCGTCAGCGTCGCCGTCGGCGACGAGCCGCCGTAGTCCGCGCCCCGCGTCCACCGTGCGCCACCGCCCGGGCTAGAACCGCCACCGCCCGGGCCAGAGCCGGCACCGCCGGCGCCCCCGGAGCCCGGCCGGTTGCCCGATCGTCCGGCCAGATAGCCGAGCCCGCGCCGCCCGGCCGGCTCGGCCGCGCGGGCCAACTCGTCCTCCATCTGCGCGATCCGCTCCAGCAGGCCGGTCGCGTCGCCGCCGCTCTCCCGGATGGTGCGCAGCACGTGCATCAGGCCGATCCACTGGTCGCGGCTGAGCGACACCTCGCGCGACAGCGTCCCGGGACTGAAGGCCGGGAACGTCCGGTCGATCACCGCGGTGACCTTCTTGCAGGCCGACGGGTCCATCCGGTGCGGCTTGGAGCGGACGAACCGGACCGCGTCCTTCAGCGCGACGATCGTCACGCCCTCGACCGCGCCGTCAGCCCAGAACACCCCGGCCTCGACCATGACCAGCATCGACATGATCGGAATCTTGACCATCGGCAGTTCCGGGCGGACCCGGGCCTTGAGCTGATCGCCGTAGAACTTCGCCCGCTCCACCGATCCCTTCAGGGACTGCCCGTCCACGACCGCGCCATCCTTGGTGTAGCGGACCTGGCCCGGCGTCGGGTCGCTGGCCAGGACGAACACCCCGCCCGGGCCGATCAGGATGTGGCCGATCACCGCGTCCAGGGGGGAGATCTCCGGCCCGCCGCCCGTGCCGTGGAACGCCTCGACCGCCTCGTCCGGGATCAGCCGGTCATGCATGATCATGTAGCCGTAGCGGCGCAGCCGGGCGATCGCGTCGGCGGTCTTGCGCTCGACCAGGGCGCCCTTGCGCAGATCCTCGATCTCGGGCACCGGGTCGAAGGCCCGGGCCACGATGAACAGCGGCCAGCCGACGACGACCACCAGAAACGCGAGGAACGCCAGCCCTGCGCCGAGCCGGAGGCCGAGCCCGACGAGCAGGCTGAAGCCCAGCGCGAACGGGAAGGCCCGCAGGGCCGCGATCGGCACCGCCCGGGCCAGCCGCTCCCGGCGGTGCTGAGCGTGCTGCGCCATCGCGCTCTTGTACTCGTAGCGCAGTGACTGGCCGGGGCGGCCGTTCCTCGACCGCGCCGTCGTCGTCGCCATGGGTCCGCCCTGATCGTCGGGTCAGCAACATCGTCAGGTTAGCCACCGGGTCGCAACGCTGTCCCCGGACCTGTGTGGCCTGGAGTGTGAGCGTCCGGACCGGGATGGCCCCGGCCCGCCCGGGCCGGCCTCCGGTCCCCGTTGGGTCTCCGTCCGGTCCCCGTTCACCCGTCCGGCCGCCGACCCACCGGCGTCTATCGTGCCGGGGCGCCCGAAGTGGCGTCATCCGAACCCGCATTTTGGGCGCGATTTGCGGCAACGTGCGAGGCTGGGTCGCTCCACGGTGCGTGGACGAGGGAGACGAGGGATTTGTCGCCCGGGCCGAAGGGTGCGCGATCACGGCGAAGTCGCGCGCCCAGCGGCCGTCGGACAGCTGATCCGCTCCGGAGACGCGGGCTCGGCCGCGTGCGTATCCGCTCACTGGCCTGGGCAAGTTACCGGCGGGTAGCGGTAGGGTCGGGCGCGTTGGTGGCTTGTACTGGGAGGACCGAGTGAGACTCGCTATCGGCTGGGCAATCACCGCGATTGCGCTCGCGGTCGCCGGGCAGCGCGTGTTCTGGCTGTTCCGGCTGATCAGGTCCGGTCAGCCCGCGCCGGGCCGCACCGACGACCTCGGCCGGCGGCTGTGGACCGAGATAAGCGAGGTCGGCGGCCAGCGCAAGCTGCTGAAGTGGTCTGTCCCGGGGCTTGCGCACGCCTTCACGTTCTGGGGCTTCACGATCCTGCTGCTGACGATCATCGAGGCCTACGGGGCGCTGTTCGACGACAAGTTCAGCATCTGGGGCTTCGGCCACTGGTTCTGGATCGGCTTCCTCGAGGACTTCTTCGCCGTCGCTGTCCTGGCCGGGCTGATCGTCTTCACCATCATCCGGCTGCGCAACGCCCCGGCCCGGCTGGCCCGGAGCTCCCGCTTCTACGGCTCGCACACCGGCCCGGCCTGGGTCATCCTCGGGCTGATCTCCAGTGTCATCATCACGCTGCTGCTCTACCGCGGCCTCCAGTACGACACCGACCATCACCCGCAGGGCCAGACGAAGTGGGCCTTCGCCTCCTTCGCCGTCGGGAAGATCTTCTCCGGACTGTCCTACGACACGAACAACAACCTCGAGACGACCTTCCTGCTGCTCAACATCGCGATCATCATGGGATTCTCGGTCCTGGTCGTGTACTCGAAGCACCTGCACATCGGGCTGGCGCCGATCAACGTCGCCCTCAAGCGGGAGCCCAAGGCGCTCGGCGCGCTGGGCACGACGCCCGACATCGAGACGCTGATGGAGGCCGACGACCCGATCATCGGCGCGGGCAAGGTCGAGGACTTCTCCTGGAAGGCGATGCTGGACTTCGCCACCTGCACCGAGTGCGGGCGGTGCCAGAGCCAGTGCCCGGCCTGGAACACCGGCAAGCCGCTGTCGCCCAAGCTGGTCATCATGGACCTGCGCGACCACCTGTTCGCCAAGGCGCCCTACCTGCTGGCGGGCAATGGTGAGGAGGCCGAGGGCGCGGAGGCGTCGAAGGCCAAGACGGGCGTCGAGGAGGATGCCAAGGACTACAGCGTCCACCACGTGCCCGAGTCCGGCTTCGGCCGGGTGCCCGAGCCGGGTGCCGCCCAGGCCGAGCGGCCGCTGGTCGGGACCCTGGAGGAGGGCGGGGTCATCGACCCCGACGTCCTGTGGTCCTGCACGAACTGCGGCGCCTGCGTCGAGCAGTGCCCGGTCGACATCGAGCACGTCGACCACATCGTCGACATGCGCCGCTACCAGGTCATGATCGAGTCGTCGTTCCCCAGCGAGGCCGGCGTCATGCTGCGCAACCTGGAGAACAACGGCAACCCATGGGGCGTCTCGCCCCGCTCGCGCACCGAGTGGACCGAGGGTCTGCCGTTCGAGGTGAAGATCCTCGACGACGGCGAGGAGATCCCGGCCGACGTCGAGTACCTGTACTGGGTCGGCTGCGCCGGCGCGATCGAGGACCGGGCCAAGAAGGTCACCCGGGCCTTCGCCGAGCTGCTGCACACCGCCGGGGTGAACTTCGCCGTCCTGGGCTCGAACGAGTCCTGCACCGGCGACCCGGCCCGCCGGCTGGGCAACGAGTACCTCTACCAGGAGATGGCCAAGGCCAACATCGAGATCCTGGACGGGGTCAAGGCCAAGAAGATCGTCGTGACCTGCCCGCACTGCTTCAACAGCCTCAACAAGGAGTACCCGGCGCTCGGGGGGACCTACGAGGTCGTCCACCACACCCAGCTGCTGGGCACGCTGGTGGAGACCGGGCGGCTGGTGCCGATCACCCCGGTCGAGTCGTCGGTCACCTACCACGACCCGTGCTTCCTCGGCCGGCACAACCAGGTCTACACCCCGCCCCGGGAGATCCTGGCGTCCATCCCGGGCCTGCGCGGCCAGGAGATGCACCGGTGCAAGGACCGCGGCTTCTGCTGCGGAGCCGGCGGCGCCCGGATGTGGATGGAAGAGAAGATCGGCAAGCGGGTCAACGTCGAGCGGGTCGACGAGGCGCTCGAGCTCGACCCGGACGTCGTCTCGACTGCCTGCCCGTTCTGCATCGTGATGCTGTCCGACGCCATCACCGAGAAGAAGCAGTCCGGCGCGGCCAAGGAGAGCCTCGAGGTGCTGGACGTCTCCCAGCTGCTCGCTCGCTCGCTCGTCGCGCCGTCCGTGGCCGCCGCGGCCGCGCGGGCCACGGACGGGACCGGCACGACGGCCTGAGCCGAGCCGAGCGGTGAGACGCCGGGACCCCGGGAGCGCGTCCCGGCGCGTCCCAACGCGTCCCGGCACCTCCGGGCGCGGACGGTGAGTGAAACGGTTACTTTGCGTCAGAGGTAATTGGGGTTTCGACTTGACGCCCGGCGGAGTGATCGACCTACTATCACTCTCGGTAACGCAATCTCGTGATCCAGCCGTGGTGCCCGGAGTATGCCTCCGGCTGCCGTCTGGCCCCGGGAGGTCCGCCATGACAGTCACTCGTTCCCCTCGCGGCCCAGTCACGGGCGCTCGCCTGTGACGCCGTCCGTCAGCTCCCTCGCCGCCGCGCGGCGGCTGTTCGACGGCGCCTCCGAGCACCGCGCCGCCCGGGCGCCGCACGCCCTGCGCGGCGTCGCGCCGGCCGCGCGATCACGGTGACCTCGGACGGCCCGCCCGAACCAGCCGTCGGTCCCGCCCACCCCGATCTCGGCCCGGCCACGCCGGCGCAGGCCGAGGCGGAGCTGGACCCGCGCCCGGAGCCCGAGCCCGAGCCCGAGCCGGAGCCCGAGCCCGAGCCGGAGCCCGAGCCGGAGCCCGAGCCGGAGCCGGAGCCCGAGCCGGAGCCCGAGCCGGAGCCCGAGCCGGGGCTGGAGCAGGTGCTGGAGCCCGGACCGGTCGTCAGCCTGCTCAGCGTCATCCAGGACGACGTCGACGGCGTCCGCGACCAGGTCATGGCCATGGTCAGGTCGAACTACCCGGCCCTCGAGGTGATCGTGGTGGACGACGCCTCGGGCGACGGCAGCGCGGACGTGCTGTTCGAGCTGGCCCTGGAGCTGGGCATCACGGTGGTCCTGCACGAGGTGCGGCGGGGCCGGGCCCGGTGCCTGCGGGCGGCGGCCGACCGGGCCAGCGGCGAGGTGCTGGCTGTGGCCGACCCGGGGATGGTGCTGCCCGACGACGCGGTCGACGCGGCGGTCGGGCCCCTGCTGGCCGGCCGCGCGCGGGGGACCGTCCGCTGGCGCTCGCACGGCGTCACCGCCCACCTGGCCATCCCGGGCCGGGCCGCGCTGCGCCGCGCCGCCGGCGGCTGACCCGGCTGACCCGGCTGACCCGGCGCCTGGCGGCGGCCTGACGCCGGGCACGGTGGGTTTCGCTGCGCGCGGAAGTGATCGGGACGCCTCCCCGGGCCGACCCCGGAAGACGTAAGAATGGGTCAGGAAACGACTCGGGCCGCTTGGAGGCATCCGAGCCACCGACCCGCCGGAGGACGCCAGTGTCGAGTTTCATCCGCGGTACCCGCGGCGAGAGCGCGCCCGCCGGCCGGTACGTCCTGCCGTCGGTGGTGGAGAAGACCACCCGGGGCGAGTACGGCATGGACCCGTACTCCAAGCTCCTCAAGGAGCGGATCATCTTCCTGGGTGCGCCGGTCGACGACACCTCGGCCAACGACGTCATGGCCCAGCTGCTGTTCCTGGAGGGCGACGACCCCGACCGGGACATCAGCATGTACATCAACTCGCCCGGCGGCTCGCTGACCGCGATGACCGCCATCTACGACACGATGCGCTTCGTCCGGCCCGACATCGCCACCACCTGCCTGGGCCAGGCATCCTCGGCCGCCGCGCTGCTGCTGGCGGCGGGAACGGCCGGCAAGCGCTCGGCGCTGCCGCACTGCCGCATCCTGCTCCACCAGCCGTACAGCGAGGGCCAGGGCCAGTCCAGCGACCTGGAGATCCACGCCAAGGAGATCATCCGGCTGCGGGAGCTGATGGAGACGATCCTGTCCCGCCACACCGGCAAGGACGCGACCGAGATCCGCCGCGACATCGAGCGCGACAAGTTCTTCAACGCCGACGAGGCGCTGGCCTACGGGCTGATCGACGAGATCATCCCGAGCCGGAAGACGTCGCTGCTGGCCCGTAAGGCGAAGGCCTCGGCCTGACGGCCGTCCTGGCCTGACGGTCACCTCGTCACCTCGATACCGCCGCGTCACCTCGATGCCGCCGCCGAGCGCCGGCCCGGACGCCTGACGTCCCGGCCGGCGCTCGCGGGTCCGCCGCTGCGCGGGGTCCGGGCGGCCTCAGAACCGACGGCTCTCGGCGTGGCCGCCGTCGTGGATGGCGCGCCACAGCTCACCCAGGTTGCCCACGGTCATCGTCGCGGGCAGGCTCTCCACGGCGGTGACGAACCGGTCGGGCGCGTTGCGCTCGCGCAGGTCGCGCGCGATCGCGGGCGGGCGACCGGGGAAGACCGACCGGTCGAGCCTGCGGGCGAGCTCGGACCGTTCGGCCACGTCCCGAGGACTCATGGCCGCCGGCCCCGGGCGGGCCGTCTCCGACTGGGCCGTACCGGCACCCCGAGCGGCGCCGGGCCCGGCGGCCGCGAGGGGATCCATCGGCGGTGCCAGCGAACCGGCCAGGTCGTCGTCCAGGGGCGGCTCGGCCGAGCGCCACTCCTCGGCCCGAGTGTCGTGCCCCGATCGGATGAGCCCCTCCACCTCGCCGGCCAGCAGGTCGTCCGACCAGGCTCCGTGCTTCGAGCTGCCGCGGTCGAGCACCATGGGCGTCCTCCCTCGAGCTCCGCGTACCGATTTGGCCCTCCTTCCCGCCCGGGCCGGGCCCGGAACATCTGACCCACCGCCGACCGGCCGAAGGGTGCGCGATCATGGCGAAGCCGCGCGCCCGGAGGCCCTGGGAGTGTCACGGCCGAAGGGCGCGCGATCATGGCGAAGCCGCGCGCCCGGAGGCCCTGGGAGTGTCACGGCCGAAGGGCGCGCGACCATGGCGAAGCCGCGCGCCTGTGCGCCCCGAGGCCCGGGGATATCTGTTGCCCGAGGTTTGGCCGGGGCGGGCGGCGGAACGGTTCCCGGGGTGAGGACCGATCCCGAAGCACGGACGGGCTGGCCGCCGGGCGGCGGCCAGCCGCCGGCGCGCAGCGCGCTGGGGCTGCGTCTGGCGCTGGCCCTGTTCGGCCTGGTGTTCTGCGCCGCGGCCGCGGTCGTGGCCGCCGTCTACGGCCCGTGGCCGCTCGCCGCCGTCCTGGCGTTCATTGCGCTGACCGCGGCCGTTGACATCCGCGTGATCAGTCGGCACCGGCGGCGGCGGCGCGAGGCGGAGCGGGTCACGGGGGCCGCCGCCGGCCGGTCGCAACGGCTACCGTGAACCCACACTGTGAACCCACAAAAAGCAACAGATGCCGGATCTGGGCACGCCTGGCGCAAACCGTCCGGGGATGAACTGTTATAACCGTGGGCGATGGACGTGCACCTACGGGACCTCCGTTACTTCGTCGTCGTCGCCGAAGACCTGAGCTTCGCGCGCGCGGCGCAGCGGTTGCAGTTGACCGAGCCGGCGCTGACCAAACAGGTCCGGGCCCTGGAGAAGAGCCTCAACGCCGACCTGTTCGAGGACGCGGGTGCCGATTTCCGGCTGACCGAGGCCGGCCGCACACTGCTCACCGACGCCTACACGCTCCTGGCGACCTGGGAGGACTCCGCGGTCCGCCTGGCCGAGGCGATGGACGCCCAGGAACGCCTGGTCCGGCTGGGCGCGCTGACCAGCGTGACCCGCGGCCTCTACCCCGAGGCGCTGAAGATCTTCCACGACACGGTCGAGGGCGGCCGGGTCGAGCTGCGCCCGGTCGGCTGGGGCGACCCGACCGCCGGGCTGACCGACTCGACGACCGACGTGGCCCTGCTGTGGATGCCGGTCGCGCCGGCCGGCATTGGCTTCCGCAAGCTGCTCAGCGAGCCGCGCTGGGTGGCGCTGGCCGCGAACCACCCGCTGGCCGACCGAACCGTGATCGACTTCTCCGAGCTCCAGGACGAGCCGTTCATCGCGATGCCGGCCGACGCCGGGGTGAGCCGGGACTTCTGGCTGGCCGAGCGGGAACGGGCCGGCCGTCGGATCGTCATCGCCGGGGAGGCCCGCACGGCCGACGAGGCGTTCGAGACGGTCGGCTCGGGCCGGGGCGTCGTCCTGCTGGCCGCGAGCAACGCCGAGCTCTACGCCCACCCGGAGATCGTCTGCCGTCCCGTACACGGCATCGCCCCGGCGGTGCTGGCCGTCGCCTGGCGCCGGGTCGACAAGCGGCCGGCCGTCCGCGCGTTCGTCAACGCCAGCATCGAGGCCGCCGCGGCCCCGCCCCAGATCTGACGCGGGCCCAGAGCTGACGCGCGCCCGACGTGCCCGCTCTGACCTGGCGGCCCGGGCAGGCGGGCTGGCCGCCGGCCGGTCAGGGCAGCTCGACGACCTGCGCCGCGTAGACCAGTCCGGCCCCGAACCCGATGAGCAGCACCAGCGCGCCCGACGCGGCCCGGCCGGAGCCGAGCAGCGCCTCCATCGCCAGCGGGATGGACGCGGCCGAGGTGTTGCCGGTCGTCTCGATGTCGCGGGCGACGGCCACGTGTTCGGGCAGTCGCAGCCGGCTGGCCAGCAGGTCGATGATCCGGGCGTTGGCCTGGTGCGGGATGAAGGCGCCCAGGTCGTCGGCGACGACCCCGGCCAGCTCGAGGGCCCGCCGCGCGATCGGGGCCATCTCGTAGGACGCCCAGCGGTAGACCTTCTGGCCGGCCATCCGCATCGCCGGCCAGCCGCCCGCCGGGTCGTCCCGCCAGTCAAGGTAGGAGCGGTCGTGCCCGATGGCGTCGCGGGCCGCCGCGTCCGAGCCCCAGGCGACCGGACCGATCCCCGGGTGCTCGGACGGCCCGATGACCACCGCGCCCGCCCCGTCGCCGAACAGGAACGCCGTCCCCCGGTCGGTGGGGTCGACGATGTCGCTCATCCGCTCGGCCCCGATGACCAGAACGTGCCGGGCCGAACCGGCGAGGATCATGTCCCGGCCGGCGGCCAGGGCGTAGCAGAAGCCGGCGCAGGCGGCGCCCAGATCGACGGCGGCGGCGCGGCCGGCGCCGAGGCGGCGGGCCACGTCGGTGGCCAGCGACGGGGTCTGGGTGACGTGCGACATCGAGGCGACCAGGACGGCGTCCAGGTCGGCCGGCTCGATGCCGGCGTGGGCCAGGGCCTTGCCGGCGGCCGTGGTGGCCATCGCGGCCAGCGTCTCGTCCGGCCCGGCGAAGCGGCGGGTTCGGATGCCCGAGCGTGACTCGATCCACTCGGGCGAGGAGTCGAGGACGGAACAGATCTCCTCGTTGGTGACCACCCGCATCGGCCGGTAGGCGCCCAGGCCGATCAGCCGGGCGGCGGCGGCGCGCCGGCCAGCCGCGATCGCCGGGCTCATGCTCGATCCCAGGCCCTCGGGCCGGAGCCGGCGGCCCGCTGACGGGCCCGCGGCGCCCGGCGCGGGACCGGCCGCGCGACCATCAGGCTCACGGCGACGGAACTCACGGCGACGGAACTCACGGCCACGCAACTCGCGGCCACGCAACTCAGGACCACGGGCTCACGACCATGGGAAGGGATTCCTCCGGCTGACGGACGTGGACGAACACCTCGACCATGCTGGATCGATTACTTTCATATCCTACTAATCGGCCTGCTCGGCCGGTGGCTGCCGGCTACGACTACTGAATGTGACGGCTCTCGGGCCTGCCTGGCAACCCGCCCCGCCGCCGCGAGGGCCGGGAGCAGGTGGACCACATCGAGGGTGGTCGCGGGCATCCTTTACCTCGTGGAGGCTCGGCCTGCTCCCCGTCCGGACGATCGGTGATAACTCTCCGGTATTGTCGCACCCCCGGTCACAGTCACCGACGACCGCGCGAGCCTGCTCACCGAGCCGACCACGCGGCGCGACGGCGAGACCATGTTCCGGGCGGGACCGCTCGGCCGGGTGTGGGCCCGGGTACGGACGCCAGGACAGGAGGATTCCGCGCCGATGGGTGGACGGCCGATGGGCGACGGGATGGGCGACCCGCGGGACTCGCGAGATCGCGCGCGACAGGAGCGCCACCGCTGAACGGCTCCGACGTGCCGGTCGCGAGCGAGGACCGGCCGCTGCGCCTGCTCCTGGTCGAGGACGACGACGGCGACGCCTTCCTGGTCACCGAACTGCTGGCCGACTCCGGACTGGACACCGACGTCCGCCGGGCGGTGACGGTGGCCGAGGCGGTCTCCGCGCTGGACCAGCCCCGCCTGAGCGGCACCGAGGGGGTCGAGATCCTCGGCGGCATCGACACGACCGCCCGCGCCGGCGGCATCGACTGCGTGCTGCTCGACCTCGGGTTACCCGACGCGCACGGCCTGTCCGGCCTGCAGCGGCTGCTGGCCACCGACTCGCACGCCGCCGTGCTCGTCCTGACCGGACTGCACGACGAGAGCCGCGGCAGCCTCGCCGTCGCCGCCGGCGCGCAGGACTACCTGGTCAAGGACCAGGTCGACGGCGCCTCCCTGGCCCGGGCCGTCCGCTATGCCGTCACCCGTCGCCGGGCCGAGGAGTCCCAGCGGGCGCTGCTGGCCTCCCGGCTACAGCAGGAGGAGAACACCCGGCTCGAGCGCGGCCTGTTGCCTGTCCCGGTGCTGCGCGACGACGCGCTGTCCTGCGTCCCGCGCTACCGGCCGGGCCGGTCGCAGGCCCTGCTCGGCGGCGACTTCTATGACGTCGTGCAGACCGAGGACGGGTCGCTGATCGTCATCATCGGCGACGTCGCCGGGCACGGGCCGGACTCGGCCGCGCTCGGCGTCCACCTGCGGGTGGCCTGGCGGACGCTGGTGCTGGCCGGCCACCAGCCGCCGGAGCTGCTGCCCATCCTCAGCCGCGTCCTCGAGCACGACCGGGCCTCGGAGGAGACCTTCGCGACGGCCTGCCAGCTGGTGATCAGTCCGGACGGGGGTTCGGTGACGGTCTTCTGCGCCGGCCACCCCAGCCCGCTGCTGCTCGCCTCGCCGACGCGCGCGCTGCTCGAGGTCACGCCCGGCCCGGCGCTGGGCATCGTGTCGGACTGGGTATGGGATGCGGCATCGGTCACCCTGCCAGACGAGTGGACGCTGATGCTTTTCACCGACGGTCTCATCGAAGGTCATGTCCCGGGCGGCGCCGAACGCCTCGGGGAGGAGGGCCTGGCCGAGCTGACCACCAAGCTCGCCCACGAGCACGCGAGCTGGGGTGAGCTGGCCGACGCGCTGCTGGAGGCCGTCCAACGGCTCAACGGCGGCCCGCTGGCCGACGACATCGCGTTGCTGCTCCTGTCGGGCCGGCGGAGGACCGATGCCCGGCCCGGCTGACCCCGAGCCGGCCGGCGGAGAACCGACGCCCGGCCCGGCTGACCCCGAGCCGGCCGGCGGAGAACCGACGCCCGGACCGGCTGGCCCCGAGCGGCCCGATCCGGCGGTGACCGGCCCGGCCGTCGAACCGGGCGGCCGCCCGCTGCGGCTGCGGCTGCGGCTGGCGTTCGCGCTGTTCGCGGTGCTGATCGTGGCGGTCGGCACGATCGGCCTGCTGGCGCTGCTCAACGTCCGGGACGCGCAGCACACGCAGGTCGACAGGCTGGAGCCGGCCAACTCGGCCGCTCACGACCTGACCGTGGCCTGCCTCGACCAGGAGGACGGCGCGCGCGGCTACCTGCTCGCCGGTGACCCGGCGTTCCTCATCCCCTACACCCAAGGCCTGAACCGGCAGCACGCGGCGGTGGACCGGATGCGCGCGCTGCTGGCCGACCGGCCGGCGCTGCTGGCCGACGTCGCGAGGGTCGAGGCGGGCGTCGAGGCCTGGCGCCGCGACTTCGCGACGCCGGCCTTCGCCCAGCTGCGCGCGGGCGGCGGCTCCCGAGCCGGGTTCGCCCAGGAGGACGTCGGCAAGAAGCGCTTCGACGAGCTGCGGGTCTCCCTCGACCGGCTGCAGGCCGACGTCTCGGCCCAGCGAGCCTCCTCCCGAGCCGACCTCAGCGACTCGACCGCGATCCTGATCGTCCTGTTCGGCGTGACGCTGGGCATCGTCGTCCTCATCGGCGTCCTGCTGTGGATCGCGCTGCGCCGGTGGGTCACCGACCCGCTGGCCAGGCTGGGCGCCGAGGTGCGCCGCGTCGCCCGGGTCGACATGAGCCACGGCATCGGCTCGTCCGGCCCGGGGGAGATCGCCCGCCTGGCCGTCGACGTCGAGGAGATGCGCCGGCGCATCGTCGCCGAGTACGAGGTCTCCCAGCAGTCCCAGCGCCAGGCGGCCGAGGCGGCGGCGCTCATCGAGGAGCAGGCCGAAGACCTGCGCCGCTCCAACTCCGAGCTGGAGCAGTTCGCCTACGTCGCCTCCCACGACCTGCAGGAGCCGCTGCGCAAGGTGGCCAGTTTCTGCCAGCTGCTGCAGAAGCGCTACGGCGGGCAGCTCGACGACCGGGCGGACCAGTACATCGCGTTCGCGGTCGACGGGGCCAAGCGGATGCAGCGGCTGATCAACGATCTGCTGGCCTTCTCCCGGGTCGGGCGTTCCAGCGCGTCGTTCGGGGCCGTGGACCTGGCCGAGTGCTTCGACGCGGCGCGGATGATCTTCTCGGAGACGATCGAGAGCACCGGGGCGACGGTCGACGCGACCGGGCTGCCCACGGTCGACGGCGACGCCGGCCTGCTGACCCAGCTGTTCCAGAACCTGATCGGCAACGGTCTGAAGTTCCGGGGCGACGAGTCGCCCCGGATCATCGTCACCGCGGTCCAAAACGGCGCCGAATGGGAGCTGGCGTGCGCGGACAACGGTATCGGGATAGAACCGGAGTATGCGGACCGCGTCTTTGTGATCTTCCAGCGGCTGCACGGCCGGGACGCGTACGACGGTACCGGCATCGGCCTGGCCCTCTGCAAGAAGATCGTCGAGTTCCACGGCGGGCGGATCTGGCTGGACCCGAACGCCCAGGGTGGCACGACCATCCGGTGGACGCTGCCCGTGCGCGCCGAGGTCGCGAAGGAACCCGAGGTCGCGAAGGAACCCGAGGTCGCGAAGGAACCCGAGGTCGCGAAGGGACAAGGAGTCGACTAGACATGGTCAGTGGGGCGATGGGCGGCCCGGTCGAGGTGCTGCTCGTCGAGGACGACCCGGGCGACGTGCTCATGACCCGGGAGGCCTTCGACGACTACAAGATCAACAACACCCTGCACGTGGTCGACAACGGGGTGGACGCCGTCTCGTTCCTGCGCCGCGAGGGGGAGTACACGGACGCGCCGATCCCCGACCTGATCCTGCTCGACCTGAACCTGCCCCGGATGGACGGCCGGGAGGTCCTGGCCGAGGTCAAGAACGACCCACGCCTGTGCAGCATCCCGGTGGTCGTTCTGACCACCAGCCAGGCCGAGGAGGACGTGCTGCGCAGCTACCAGCTGCACGCGAACGCCTACGTGTCCAAGCCGGTCGACTTCGAACAGTTCATCAACGTCGTCCGCCAGATCGACGACTTCTTCGTCACGGTCGTCAGGCTTCCCGGCCGGGACTGAGATTGGGCCGCTCCGCCTGGGCGCTTCGCTCCTGGCCCGGGATCGCCCGGCGCGGCGAGCGGGCCAGCACGACCCCCGTCCGGTCGTCGGTGGCCCGCCCGGGCGCGAAGGCGGCCACCGCCGTGAACAGCGAGTCCAGCAGGCGGATCGGCCCCTCGTGGGCGTGGGCGCGGGCGGCTGCGCGCAGCCGGTTCGGCCCGAACTGGGTCCCGGCGCCGTCGCGTGCCTCGGTCAGCCCGTCGGTGTAGCAGACGAGCAGGTCGTCCGGACCGAGGCGCAGGGTCGCGGTCTCCCACATGTGACCGCCCTCGAACAGGCTGGCGACCAGCGGGCCGGTCGGCGGCAGCGAGGTCGCCTCGATCCCGTCCCGGGTCTCGTGGCCGCCGCGCTGGCCGGCACGCGCCGGTCGGCTGGGCCGGTCCTGCCGGCTCGCGTTGTTCTGTCGGCTCGCGTTGTTCTGTCGGCTCGCGTTGTTCTCTCGGCTCGCGTTGTTCTGCCGGCTGTCATGGTCCTGTTGGCCGGTATCTTCGCGCTGGCCGGCGTCTTCGCGCGCTCCGGCCGAGTCGGCGCCCACCGACCGGTGGTACGGCCGGGATGACGGGCGCAGGTGCAGCGGCCCGGGATGGCCGGCGTTGGTGTAGCGGACCAGGCCGTCGGCCGGGTCGAGGATCGCGATGAACACCGTGGCGAACATCTCGCCCACGTCGCCCAGCGCGTTGACCGACTCACGGATGGCCTCGGCCGGGTCGGCCCCGCAGGCCAACGCGGCGCGCATCAGGTATTTCAGGCGCAGCGCGTGGACACCGGCCGGCGAGCCGTGCCCGGAGACGTCGCCGACCACCAGGCCGAGCCGGCCGCCCTCCAGCGTGAACGCGTCGAACCAGTCACCGGCCAGCAGGCCTTCGGCCGGGATGAGGCGCCCGGCGATCTCCCAGCCCGACCCGAGCGGGTCGGTGGTGTGCACGGGGGCGGGCGCCAGTGCCGCCCGCAGGGCGACGACCGACGGACCCTGCTGGCCGAGCGCCTCGACCAGGCGCAGCCGCATCGCCTCGACGCCGCGGGCGAGGTCGGCCACTTCGGCCGGCCCGGTGGTCGGCACCTGGTGGGTGTAGTTGCCGGACGCGACCGTGCGGACCGAGCCGAGGACGCGGCGGACCGGGGTGAGGACGAGACGCCGGCCGGCGACCGTGACCACGGCACCGACCAGCAACGTGGTGACGACGGCCGCGATGAGCGCGCCCATCAGCATGTTCAGGGCCCGGTTGTTCTCCTGGATCGCGTCGGCGCGCAGGGTGGCGATCTCGGCTCGGATCGCGCTGTTGAGGTTCTCGTTGGCGCCGAACTCCCGGGCGCCGGGTGAGCTCTCGATGACCTGGGCCTTGGCCCGGTCGCCGGCGGACATCGCGGCGAGCTCGGGCTGGGCCACCGTGGTGGTCCACCGCTGGTGGGTGGCGATCTGTTCGTCGATCATCGCGGGCAGCCGGCCCAGGCCCTGGGCCTCGGCGACCGCCTTGGCCTGGGCGTCCGGGATGACGGCGCTGGCCGTCCGGTAGGCGCCCAGGTAGCCGGGGTCGGCGGTGAGCAGGTAGCCGCGCAGGCTGCTCTGCTGCTCGGCGTAGGCGGCGGAGAGCAGTGCCTCGCTGGCGTAGACCGGCTCGACCCCGTGGTTCCACGTGTCGATGGCGGACCGTGACCGGGCGCCCGCGTAGAGCGCCAGACCGAGGGATGCCAGGGCGAGGGCGACCGCGACCACCACCAGCCAGGTCATCCTCCGCCGCACAGCCCGCCCCCTTGCCGAGGCGACTGCCCGGCCCGGCCGCGAGCCGGCCGGCGCCGTCACCGGCAGTCCCGCTGTGATGGTCGGGTCAGCCGGCGGTGGGCGCCAGACGGACGGTTACTCGGCGTGACGTCGGGCCCCGTTCCGCCGTCGGTCGGGCGGTTCGTCCTACAGGCAGGGCAGGCCGAGCACCGAGGAGAGGTCGGCCCGGACGACCGGAGTCATGCCCGAGCAGCCGACCTGGGCCGTGCCCAGCTCGACCAGGGTCCAGTGGCCGTTCGTGCGGCGCAGGAGGGCGGCGGCGGTGTCGGTGGTGTCGGCCGGCGGCACGATGTGGGCGGCGGCGTAGTTCGGGTCGGTCCGGGAGACCTGGACGTCGGTGATGCGCAGCTGGCTGGCCGGGAGGGCGGCGGTGAGCGGGCTGGTCCGGACGGCCTGGGCGATCTCGTTGGTCAGGGCCGCGTTGTTCGCCGCCTGGTCCGGGTCGGCCTGGTCCGGGTCGGCCTGGGCCGGGCGGTCCTGGTCCTGGGCCGGGCCGTTGATCGTCATCGTCAGCTCGTCGCCGCCGGCCTCGGGGGCCCAGTTGCGGGCCGAGGTCGCGCTGATCGACGGCGCGGCGACCGAGAGGGCGATCAGGGCCGCGGCCGGCAGCATCCGACTCGCTCCGAAGCGTGATTGGGCCCAGACCGGGCTGGGGTACGCCGTGGCCGGCCGCGCGCGGTCAGCCCGGGCCGGGCGTCCGGGGGTGGTTCCCATGCGGTGTCGAGCCATGTATCCGGTGTACCCACATATCGCGTCCGAGCACGTCAGACAGGCGGCATTTCCGATGTCGGCCGCGCGACGGGCGCCTCATTTTGCGGCCTGACCGGGCGTTTCGCCGCGACGGTTAGCCGACAGCACGCCTGCCGGCAGCCTGTCAAGGCCTCCGCGCCCGGCGTGGCCACCGCCGGGCCTGGCCCGTCTCGCCCCGATCGTCGGCGGGACAGACCACACTGGAACGCGGGCAAACGGTGGGTTTCGTGGCGGCCGCGAGGGAGGGAGGGCGTGATGACCATCGTTGGGCGGTCGCGTGTCCTCCGGTCGCGCCCGGGCGGCGCGCCGGGCGACAGTGTGCCGGGCGATGGTGTGCCGGGCGATGGTGTGCCGGGCGATGGTGTGCCGGCCGCCCGGCGGTGGGCGAGCGGGCGGGTGCGGCTGCTGGCCGTGGTGGTCGTGGCGGCCGTGTGCTGGCCGCTAGCCACGGCGCTGCTGACGGTACGGCTCACCGTCCAGCGGCCGGGGTTCTACGAGAGCGCTCTGGACCGGTCCGACGCCTACGAGCGGGTGTACACCGAGATCCTCACCGATCCCCGGGTCACCGACGTGACCAACCAGTTGCTGGCCGGCCTCTCGGTCGACGAGAGCGTGGTGAGCGACAACCTGCGGGTCGTCGTGCCGCCGTCGGCCCTGCGCGGGGTGGCCACGAGCCTGGCCGGCCGGGTCTCCGGCTATCTGGCCGGTGAGAACATCCCGCCCCGGGCGACGATCGACCTGCGGCCGGTCCTGGCGAACGTCTCCGAACTGGCCGACAGCTACCTGGCCGGCGCGGTCGCCCGGGCCGGCCACTACCAGGTGGACGACGTCAGCGCGGTGATCGTCGGGGTGCTGGACGCCCTGAGCGCCGTCGCTCGTGGCCAGCCGCCCCGGAGCCTGCCCGCCGTGTCGCTGACGCCCGACCAGGCTGACGCGGTCGCCCGCGCGGTCGAGGGCGCGCTCCCGGCCGCCGAACGCGGCCGCTTGGACGCGCCGTTACGGGCCGCGCTCGTCGCCGGTGACCTCACGGCCGCGGTGGCGATCGCCGGGCCGCCGCTGTTCCGGGGCGACGAGCGCTCGATCGCCGGGCTGCGCGCCCGCCTGGGTGGCGGCACCCAGCTCGACCTGGGCGGGACGGTAGCGCCTCGCCTGAGCCCCGAGCTGCGCGGCGGGATCGGCGGGCTGCACCAGGTGGGCTCGTTCGGCGTCGTCGCGCTGGCCGGCGGACTGATAGCGCTGATGATGGCGACGATCGTGGCCGCGGCCCGGCCAGCGGGGCCGACTCGCTCCGGAGAAGCCGACAGCGCCCGATCGGGCAACGCCGGGTCTGGTGGCGGTGGGTCTGGTGGCGGCGGGTCGGGTAACGCTCGGTCGGGTGGCGCCGCGGCCGGGTCGGCCGGGGCCGGGTCGGTCGGGGCCGAGCCGGTGCCGCCGAGCCCGCCGTCGCCTCGGCGGCCGCGGCTGGTCGTGGCCGCGCTGGCGGCCGCCGGAGCGTCGGCGTTCGCGGTCGGCCTCGCGCTCACCCTGGTCATCGGCAACCCGTTGGCCGGGCTGAGCGGGCCGGGTTCGCCGCTGCCGCCGTCCGCCGCCCGGCTGATCGGTGACATCGGCGGCAACCTGATCGGCGAGACGCGGCGGACCTGGCTGTGGCTGGCCGCCGCCCCGCCGCTCGTGGCGCTGGCGCTGGTCGCGACCGGAGCCGTGCTCACCGGGTTCGTGCGCTCCAGCCAGCGCCGCCGGCGGCTCCTGGTAACGGCCGGAACATCGCTGGCCGGCCTGAGCGCGCTGTGGATCGTCGTGCCGACGCCGGTAGCGTCCACCGTGACCACCTGCAACGGCGCGTCGGCGCTGTGCCGCCGGGCCTACCCGGACGTCACCTACGCGGCCGCCCACAACGCGATGGCCTCGACCGACGCCCGCTTCTTCGGAGCCACCCAGGATCTGGACATGATCGGCCAGTTGGATGCGGGGGTACGAGCACTGCTGATCGACGTCCACCTCTGGACGCCACCGGCTGAGCTGGCGAGCTTCCTGGCCGGGCTGCCGCCCGCCCAGCGGGACGCGCTCCGGCCCTGGATCTCCGCCGCCGCGAGTCACCGGGACGGGCTGTGGCTCTGCCACGACGCCTGCCAGCTCGGCGCCTTACCCCTGGTTGGGCAGCTGGAGAAGATCCGGGCCTGGCTGGCGGAGAACCCCAGTGAGGTCGTCACGCTGATCATTCAGGACGGCGCGCCCGCCCCCGAGGTGATGTCGGCGTTCCAGGCGGCCGGGTTGGGCCGCTACCTGGCTACCCCCCCGGCGAAGCGGGCGGGGTCGTGGCCGACGCTCGGCCAGATGATCGAGAGCGGGCATCGCCTGGTGGTGTTCGCGGAGTCGGCCGACGTTCCGGGGACCTGGTACCGCAACGTCTTCCGGTACACGCTCGACACCCCGTTCGACGTCTCCTCGCCCTCGTTCGGATGCGCCCTGGGCCGGGTCGCCGGGGAGAAGGGCGCGGGCAGCGCACCGATGATGATCCTGGCCAACCACTGGGTGACCCGAACCGCCGGCAGCCGGGCCGCCGCGGTGACGACCAACCAGGCCGGGTCGCTGTTGGCCCAGGTCCAGGCGTGTGAACGGGACCAGGGCCGCCGCCCGACCTTCCTCGCGGTCAACTTCACCTCGATCGGCGATCTCGTTCCCACGGTCGAGCAGATCAACCTGGCGCCGTCGCTGCCGTCGCCGAGGTCCGCCCCGCCCGAGCCGTCCCCGACCGCCCAGCCCACCCGGCCGTAAGGCGACATTCCTGTACTGGTCACGGCCGTCGAGAGGCGCCGGAATACAGTTGCTCGGGCAACCGTTGGCGCGGATACAGTTGAACACGCAAGAACCGATCTGCCCGACCCGAGGAGACGCAATGAGCACCGCCGCTACCGAGACGATCCCCGGCTACCTGGCCGGAACGTGGACGATCGACCCGGTCCATTCCGAGATCGGCTTCAGCATCCGTCACATGATGGTGAGCAAGGTCCGGGGCCGGTTCGCCACCTTCAGTGGCACCATCACCACCGCCGAGGACCCGACGGCGTCCTCGGCCCGTGCCGAGATCGCGCTCGCCTCGATCGACACCAACAACGAGCAGCGTGACGGCCACCTGCGCAGCAACGACTTCTTCAACACCGAGTCGAACGAGACCATGACCTGGGTCTCGACCGGCGTGAAGATCGACGACGGCGACATCGTCGTCGACGGTGAGCTGACCCTGCTCGGCGTCACCCGCTCGGTCCCGCTGGCGGTCGAGTTCAACGGCATCGGTCCGGACGCCTGGGGCGGCACCCGCGCCGGCTTCTCCGCCACCACCGAGATCAACCGGTCCGACTTCGGCCTCTCCTTCAACATGCCCCTCGACGGCGGCGGCGTGGTCATCGGCGACAAGGTGACCATCCACCTCGAGATCGAGGCCGTTCTGGACACGCCGGCCGCCTAGGCCGAAGGGCGCGCGATCATGGCGAAGCCGCGCCCGGCGGCCTCGGGAGTGTCACAGGCCGAAGGGCGCGCGATCATGGCGAAGCCGCGCGCCCGGCGGCCCCGGGATCCCTCGGCAGTGCTCCGGGGGCGGTGCGACGTGCAGGTCGCGCCGCCCCCGGCACGCGGCCAGCGCCACTCCCATCTGACCTACCTGGATCGTGGCCGAGCCCGGCTCCTCCGCCGCGGAGATCAGTCGATCGACGGCCCAGGCCGCCCGCCGCGGCGGCGCAGGAAACCGGTGATCGCGGCGGCGAAGGCCGGCCCGTCGGCGCTGCGCCCGACCGTGGCCAAACGGGCGGCCGCGAGCCACGCCTGCTGGCCCGCCGCGACCGCCGCCTTCGCCCCGCGCACGGCCGGCGGCGGCGCGGCGGCGACGGTGGCGGCCAGCTCGGCCAGCGCGCCGTCCAGCTCACTGTCCGGGACGGTTCGGGTGACCAGCCCGAGCGCGGCCGCCTCCGGCGCGCCGACCAGCCGTCCCGTGTAGAGCAGCTCCTTGGCCCGGGCCGGTCCGACGGCCATGGTCATCCGGCCGGCGAACGACGGGCTGACGATGATCCCCAGCCGGGCCACCGGCATGCCGATCCGAGCCGAGGCGGCGGCGATCCGCAGGTCGGCGGCCAGCGCGAGCTGGCAGCCGGCGCCGGCCGCGTCACCCTCGAGCACAGCGACGGTCGGGGCCGGGACGGATTCCAGCGCCCGCAGCGCCGCCTCCATCTCGGCGAAGCTGGCGTCGACGTCGGCCAGCGCCACGGCCGAGCCGTCGCCGCCCACCCAGTCGGTCATATCCGAGCCGGCGCAGAACGCGCCGTCCCGGCCGCGCACGACCAGCAGGCGCAGGCCGTCCTCGGCGGCGAGGCCGGCCAGCGTCGCCCGCAGTGCTCGCCAGTCGGCCCGGCGCAGCGCGTTGCGCCGCGCGCCCGACCCGATCAGAACCGTCAGTACGCCGTCTGATCGATCACGACCTGTGACGGTGACGGCGGCCGGCGCCACCTTGCTCGCCGGCTCGATGCGGTCGGCGCCCGACCCGGACGGTCGCATTTTGCGCAGCTCAGGGGCATTGGCCGCATCCTGGGTCCCGTCGCGATCATCGGTGGCCAGTTCTGTCGACATCGCTGCCTCCTCCGCCGGCGGCTACGCGCCGCGACCGGTACGACGGTCTCCTACCCACAACCGTCCGCGAAGGTGGGATCAGACGCGCGGAGTGCGCGACTACGTCACATGCGCGGTCACCCGGGCCTGATCACAAGTTCGGACCGGGGGTGGACCGCCTGGCTTACCCCCACCCGTTCCCTTGGCAGCCGCATGCGACGAAACTAGCCGGATGGGCGAACAGCCGAAGCCGGCGAGCATCGCCGCCGCCGGGCTACTGCTGGCGGCGGCGGTCGGGTTGGACCTTCTTCCGACGAAGCTGCTGCTGGCCGGATACTTCGGGCTGCCGGTCTTCGTCGTCGCGGCGGCCGGGACCATCCCGATGACCCTGGGTTTCGGCGCGCTGTCCGTTGGGGCCACCATCGCCTCCGGCACCTGGGACCATCGTTTCGGCAGCCATCAGCACATCGCCGTGATCTTCCTGGTTCTGGCCGAGGTGTGCGTGGCCGCCTACGTCGCCCAGGCCCGGCTGCGCCGGGAGGCGGAGATGGTCCGGGTCCGGGCGGTGGCGGACGTCGCGCAGCGCGCGCTCCTGCCGGCCGTGCCCGAACGCCTAGGCGAGGTCGGCTTCGCCACCCGCTACGTCTCGGCCGCCCGGGAGGCGCTCGTGGGCGGCGACCTCTACGAGGTGGTGTCGACCCAGCGCACCGTCCGGCTGATCATCGGGGACGTCAGGGGCAAGGGGCTGCCGGCGGTGCGGTTGGCGACCGTGGTCCTCGGCGCGTTCCGGGAGGCTGCCGTGACCTGGCTGGATATCGAACAGGTCGCTTCGGCCTGCACCCGGGCGGTCGCCCGGGAGTCCGGCCAGGAGGACTTTGTCACCGCGATGATGATCGACATCCATGGCGACGGGCACCTCACGCTGCTCTCGGCCGGCCATCCGCCGGCGATGCTCATCTCGGCGTCGGGCTGGCGGTCGCTGGCCGCCGACGTGCCCAGCCCGCCGCTGGGCATCGCCGAGTCGTTCCGCTCCACCACGATGACCTGGGACCCGGGCGACCGGTTGCTGATATACACCGACGGCCTCATCGAGGCCAGGGACCGGCGCGGTGAGTTCTTCCCGCTCGACCGCCATCTGTCGGCACTGGCCGGCGGCGGCCTGGACGACGCGCTCGACCGGCTCACCGACGCGGTCCACGCCCATGTCGGCGGCGAGATGCGCGACGACCTGGCCGTGCTGCTCGCCCAGCGCCTCACCGTCCCGGACCAGGCTGGGCCGGCGGACGCGCCGGCGCCGGCGAACGCGTCGATCCGGGCGGTACAGAGCTCGCGCTCCAGACCGCCCGGACGGGTCGGGTAGGTCAGCCGGCCCAGACGGCTGGCTCGGCCGCTGGCTCAGACGGCGAGCAGCCGGTCGAACAGGCCGCGGTAGCGCTGGAGGGCCAGCCGCAGGTCCTCGGTCGAGGGCTCACCCACGCCGTCGGCCCCCTCACCGGGGTGGGCGCCGATGCTCGAGGTCTCGGCGGTGAGCGCGTCGGTCAGCCGGCGGACGGTCTCCTCCAGCAGCTCACCGGCGTCGGCGACGGCGCGGCCCGGATCGTCGACGAAGTCGGCCTGAATGGCCGACCACCGGGTGCGCGGGCCGTTGTCGCGGAGGAGGTCCTCCAGCGGCGAGCTCCCCGCGCCCGCGCCCGCGGTCCCGGTGCCGGCGGCCGGGGAGCTGACACCCGGGGCGGTCGCCGGGTTGCCGGTGACCTGGGGCGTCGGCGCAATCGGAGCGGAGTCCGTGACCGCGGCGCCCGCGACCCGGGAATCAGCGGCTCGACCGGCGTTCGTCTCCCGGTCACGGTCGTATTCCGAGCCGGTTTCCGGAGCGGTGCCGAATTCGTCGCCGCGCTCGTAGCCGACAGCCCGCTCTCGGGTCCGGTCGTCAGCGGTCCGGTCGTCAGCCACCTGGTCGTCAACGGACCGGTCGGCGGTGACGCCGGCGTCGACGACACGGTCGTCGGTCGCGCGGTCGTCGGTTGCGCGGTCGTCGGTCAGGCGTTCGTCGGTCGCGGTACGTCCGAGGTGCATTTCTCTCACTCTCCACTTCCGCGTGGTCTGGCGGGTGCTGTGCGCTTATCGGCGAGTGGTGACGGTCTCGCCATCGTCGCGAACCTTGGCCTCGTCGCGGGCCTCGTCGGGGGCCTCGTCGCGGGCCCGCTCCGGGGCGCGTGGGCCGTCCGCGTCGGTCGGGCCGGCGACCTTCTCGAAGATGTCCCGGTAGGCGATCAGGCTGGCCCGCAGGCGCTCGGTCGTCTCCGCCGGGAGGGGTTGCCCCGCCTCGGCCGGGGCGGCGTTCGACGTCGTGGCCCGGGCCGATCGGAAGCCATCGGCCTGCTCGGGGTAGTCGGCGACGAGGGAGCGAAGCTGGGCGTCGGCGTCGGCCGCCGGGTACCCGCGGGTCCGCAGGACCGCGCCGACGAGCGACTCGGCGTCCCGGGTCGCCTCGAGCGGCGACTCGACGAAGGCGGCCTGGATGCCGTTCCAGCGCTCGGTGAAGGACGCGCGCTCGGCGCTGGTCAACGGCCGGACCTGGGCGTTCGACCGTTCGCGGACGACGTCGGCCAGCTCGGCCTCGGCGGCGTCCCGGTCGTTGCCGTGCCGGCGCAGCGCCCGGTCGTATTCGGGGCCGAAACGGGTTTGCAGCGCCCGGCGCCGCCCCTGCGCCACCAACCGCCGAGCGATGAAGAATATCGCCACGACGACCACGATGGCGACGACAATCCAAAGAACGGCTGACATGGGGGATTCTCCAATTTCTCGCGGCCGTGTGGGCGTTTCGCCGCCGAGGCCCGCCGAGTGGGTGAACGGCCGTTATCTCCCCGTCGCCGCCGGACCGTAAACGTCGGAATTCGGGACGGTTTCGGCGATTGGCGCGGCCAGCGCGACTACCGGCGGGTTGGCCGGGTACGCGGACCGGCGGTTTCCGGCACGGTGACCGGCCCGACTACTGGCGACCGGCCTCGCTCGCGTCCCGTTCGAGCGCCTGGGCCGTGGCGAAGATCTCATACGGGTGGCGCGGGAAGCCCGCCAGCTCCCGGCGCAGGCCCTGGCCGTCCGTCGCGCCGAAGGCGGCGGGCAGCAGGTCGCCGAGGTCGAACCGGAACACCGCCGCCCCGGTGACCTGCCGCGCCATCGCCCGCGTCGGTTCGTCGGGGTAGCTGGCCGGCGCGACCGCCCGGTTGGGACTGAGGAAGCCGCCGAGCCTCGCCCAGATCGTGGCCGACGACGGGTCGGCCAGGTAGGTGACCAGCGCCCGGGCGCCGGGGGTGTCGCGCATGACGACCGCCGCGTCGCCGTGGCCGACGACGGCCGCCGGGGCGTGGTTGACCATGGGGAACGGGAACGTTCGGGCCTCGATGCCGGGCCGCGCGGGTGTGTCGGCCGCCACGATCCGGCCGACGGCGTCCCCGCCGGCGACGATCGCGGCCTGGCCTGCGCCCCCCGGGTCCGAGCCCCGTGCGCCCGAGCCCCGCGCGCCCGAGCCGAACACCGCCTGGACCGACTCGACCCGAGACATCGCCGCCGGGTCGCCGGCCAGACGTCCGCCCGGGCCCCACAGATCGCTGAGCATGGTGAGAGTGGTGACGACGCTCGGGTCGGTCCACGGGATCTGGTGGCGGACGAGCAGGTCGTAGTCGCCCGCGCCGGCCCGCTGGAGATAGGCGTTCTCGAACCACTCGACGACCGTCGCCGGGTCTCGCCCGCCGACGGCCAGTGGGGTGATCGAGGCTCCCTGCAACGCGACGACGTCATCGGTGAACGAGTCCCAGTCGGTCGGGGGCCGGACGCCCGCGGCGGCGAGCGCGTCCGGGCGGTACCACATCGTCGACGAGTCGCTGACCCGGAACCACACTGCCGAGGGTCGGCCGGCCACGCTGGACAGGGACGTCCAGACCGGCGGGTAGTAGCGCCGGATGGCCGCCGCGGCGGCCGCGGGCAGCGGTCTGACCGTGCCCGCCCGGGCCAGCTCGGCCACGTCCGACGGCCCGTCGAGGACGGCGACGTCGGGCGGCGTCCCGTCGGCGGCCAGCGATCGCGCGCGGGCGTTCCCTCCGGGGGAGTAGCCGACGACGGCGCCCGTCGTGGCCTCGAAGGCCGCGAGGACCCGCCCGAACGCGTCCCGCTCGGGACCGCCCGTCCAGGGGCCGACGACCTCGACCCGCTGGCCCCGCAGCGACGGCAGGTCGAGTGGCGCGGCGGTGACGCCGAACGTCGCGGGGTCGGCCGACGGCGTGGAGGGCAACGAAGATTCGCTACAATGAGTGAGTGTCACGGCCGTCAGCAGTGCCACTCCGGCCAGGACGCGCCCGCGCCGCATGTGACCTCCCGCGCCCGTCGCCGGCCGGTGCGGCCGTCGTGTCGCACCGGTGGCGGGCGCCGGCCGGAGCCCGTCGCGCCACCCCCGAAAGTCCCAGTGGGAAGGGTCTATCGGTGGCCGCGGTGCGCGCTGACCGTACGGCTTTCCCGGCCGTGGGACGAGTGCTCGGCCCGGGACGCGCCCAGCGCGGGAACGCGGTCGGGCGGCAAGTCGGCCCGATCCGTCGTTAACTACTGTGAGTGACTGTCGGTGGTCCGGATCGGCGCGATCCGGACCACCGACACCACCGACACCACCGACTCGCCGGGTGGATCAACTCCGGATCACGCATCGGATCCGGAGGCGTCCTCCTCCTCGGCCAGGATCCGGTAGAGCGCCCGCCGAGCCTCGGAGAGGATCTTCTTCGCGGCCTCGACCTGCTCCTCGGTGCCGGCCTGGGCGACCTGCATGACCGCCGTGCCGACCTGGAACACGATCTGGCGGAGGTCGCCGGACCCGTCCGCCTCGGCGGCGGCGGCCACGGCCTCCCACGGCTTGGGCTGGCCCTCGCGGCTGGCCACGTCGGCCTGCCCGGCCTCGGTCAGGTGGAACACCCGCCGGCCGTCGGTCTCCTCGGCCCGGACCAGGCCCTCGTCGGTGAGCAGCTGGAGCACCGGGTACACCGACCCGGGGCTCGGCCGCCACGCGCCGCCGGTCCGCTCGGCCAGCTCCGTGATCATCTGGTAGCCGTGCATCGGCTGCTCGGCGAGCAGCGCGAGCACGGCGGCCCGGACGTCCCCACGGCCGACCCGCGCGCCGCGGCGGAAGTGCTTGCCGCGGCCACCGCGGCCGCCGCCGAACCCGCGCGGGCCGAAGCCCGGCCCGAATCCGGGGCCGAAGCCGGGGAAGCCGGGACCGAACGGGAAGCCGGGGCCGAACCCGGGCCGCGGTGGCGGCGCGTCGCCCTCGGCCGGGCCCGTCCGGGCCTCGGCCCAAGCCCCCCGCGGGCCGAACCCGTACTCGAAGTGGCCGCCGCCCGACCCGTGGTCGTGGCGGTGGTGATGGTGGTGCTGGCGACGGGCCCCGCTGGCCCATCCGCGCGCCCACGGGCCGTAGCCCCAGGCGCCATATGTCGCGTCAGACATTGTGGATCTCCTTTCATCGTCTGGCGTAAGCTCACGATATATCGCGAGCGTTCGTTTGGCAACATCCTCTGGCCTGGCCGTTGCCTTGCGGACCCGTCGTCGCGGGCGGACGATTGACGCCGGAAGGCTGGGGCTCGCCGGCGGCCGCGGATCGGAGGGATCTCCATGGACGTCTCCCGCGTGGCGGGGTCACCGGCGGCGCCGGGCGCCGACGCTCCGGCCAGCTGGGATCTGGGCCCGACCACCGGTGCGGACATCCGCTCGGGCGCGGCCACCGACCTGGTCAACGGCGCCACGGGCCCGGCCCGTCCGGACGCCGCCGGTCCCGCCGCGGCCCCGTCGGCGGATTCCGCCGCGGCTCCGCCGCCCGCGTCCGCCCCCTTCGCGGCGAAGATGGCCTACTACCGCTCGCAACACACGACCCGGGGCATTCGCCTGACCCACCTGGTCGGCATTCCCGGGGTCGCCTTCTCGCTGCCCGTGCTGGCCACCCGGCCGCGCGTCGGCCTACCGGTGTTCGCGGCCAGCTGGGCGCTCCAGGTGCTCGGGCACGTTGTGTTCGAGCACAACCGGCCCGCGCTGACCAAGGGGTTCCTGACCTACCAGATGTGCGGGCTGGCCTTCTGGTGCGAGGAGGTAGCCGACCTGGCCGCCGGCCGCGGCCCGTTCGGGGGCGCGTCGGACGGGTAGGGATCCGGCCCGGCGTCGGGGCCGCTGCCAGGGCCGCCCAGCTCAGGCGAACCGGCTTGGCCGGCCGCCGCGGGAGCCCCGGGCGTCCGATCGGTCCCGTCCACCCGGCCTGGCTCCGATCGCTTCGGGCTCCGATCGCTCGGGCTCCGTCTCGTCCGCCCGGTCGGGCTCCGTCCCGCCAAGCGCCGTCCCGTCCGCCCAGCCCGGCGCCGGGCCGCCGGGTTCCGGACCAGCCTCCTCCGGCGGTCGGTCGAAGGTCACGGTGACCTCCTGGAAGCTCTTGAACTGGCTGATCTTCGCGTACGACGTGTAAGCCCGCCGGTCGTGCTCAGTCAGTCGGACGGAGTCGGTGAACGGTGTCAGCAACGCCCGGGGATACAGCCGGCGGCGGCGCACGGCGTCGGCCTCGGCCGCCAGCACGACGATCAGCGCCTCCAGGTAGATCCAGGCCAGCAGGCCCAGGACCAGGCCGAACGTGCCGTAGACCTGGCTGGCCCCGCGCAGCTTGTGGTTCAGGTACCAGGCTCCCACCGTCTGGAGCCCCTGGAAGCCGACCGCGGCCGCGACCGAGCCGACCCAGACGTCCCGGATCGACGGGCGTTTCGCGGTCAGCACCGTGAACGCGACCAGGAACAGCCCCGTGTTGCCGACGATGGAGAGCAGGCCCGCGAGCACCCGGGACCACTGGCCGATGTCGGTGCCGAAGATGTTCGCGCCCGACGTGATCCCGGTCAGCCCGGCCGTGACCAGGACGCCCAGCCCGAGCAGCACGAGCAGGCCCAGGCTGCGCAGCCGGGAGAGGAACGGGTTGGGCCGGTCCCGGCGCGGGATGGCCCAGACGGCGTCCAGCGCGTTCTGGAGCGCCTGGGCCACCCCCAGCCCGCCGTACAGGCTGACCAGGATCCCGACGACCAGCGCCGTCGTGTTGCCCTGGAGGTGGCCGACGTCGCCGCGCAGCTCGTTGCCGATCACCGGGAACTGGCTGAGCGCCGAGTCGACCACGTCGCGCTGCAGGTTCGGATGGCCGTGCAGGACGAAGCCCAGGATCGTCGTGAGCAGCAGTAACAGCGGGAAGAGTGATAGGAATCCGTAGTAGGTGATCAGTGCGGCCAGGTAGCCGCCCTGGTCGTCGAAGAACTTGTAGGCGACCGCTATCGGGTAGCCGAGGGCGGGGACGCGCCGCTGCGTCCGGTCGAGCCGCGCCGTGAGCGACATCCGTTCTCCCCACCGCCGCGGGCGCCGCGCGTGCCGGCGGGCCCGATGCCCGGGGTATGCCCGGAAGCCGGGCTGTTGTCCCCGCTCCCCGCGGTGGTATCCGTCGCCCTCAGGGGGCTGGCCGGGTGCTCAGAGAGACAATGCGTTCGCTATTTTGACTGCGTAGCCTCTATGGGTACCCTAGGCGGGCTTGTTTGTCCGTCGTTCACTCAGGCGGACGGGCCGGCGACTCCCCTTCGGTGCCGGATTGCGACCGGTCGGGTACCCAATTCCGGCATATCGCCTCCTCGTCCCCCGGGTACAGGTCTTATCCTCTGCGGTAATGACAAGCAAACGGGTGCTGGTAACGGGCAGTGCGGGCCTGGTAGGCACCGGTGTCTGCGCCGCGCTCACGGCCGCCGGCGACCGGGTGGAGCCGTTCGACATCGTCGACGGCAAGGATGTCCTCAATGGTGGGATGCTGCTCGACGCCGCGCGCGGCGTCGACGTGATCGTGCACCTCGCCGCGGTCGATGACCCGCTCGGCGACCCTGACCCTCAGGTCGTCTCGCCGAACACTCCGGGTCGCCCGGAGGACATCATGACGACGACGATCGTTGGTACATCCAACGTCCTGACGGCGGCCCGCATGGCCGGCCACCGGATGGTCGTCGTCATGAGCAGCATCGACGCGCTCGGCGTCTTCCTCGGCCATGGGAAGCCGGACTACCTGCCCATCGACGACCGCCACGAGGCCCACCCGAAGACGCCCTCGGCGCTGGCCAAGCGGATCGCCGAGCGGCAGTGCCGCGAGTTCACCCAGACGAGCGGCATCTCGACCATCTGCCTGCGACCGGCCGGCGTGTGGACCGAGGACACCATCGCCATGCTGCGCTCCCGCTGGGCCCGCGACCCCGACCTCGACCACCAGCCCTTCTGGGAATACGGCGCCTACGTCGCCCTCGAGGACCTGGCCGAGTTGGTCCGCCTTGTCATCCACCGGCCTATCCCCGGCCACGGCGTGTTCAACGTGGCGGCCGACGACGCCGCGCTCAGCTGGGGAAGCAGCCGGCAGGCCGCCTCGCGCCTGCTGCCCGACGTGCCCTGGCGCGGCGGCCCCGAGTTCGACGAAGACCCCGAGCGGACGCTGCTGGACAACACCCGGGTCAAGTCGGTCTTCGGCTGGAAGCCCCGGATCCGGTTCCGCTCGTCGCTCACCGACCCGCCGGTCTCGCTGGCCAGCACGCGACGGCCCGGCGCCCGGGCGGGCTGGCCGGGCGGGGTTCCGACCTCGCGCCCCACCCGCGCGGCCGACTTCGGGGCGACCGGCTACTCCTCGGCCGGGCCGAGCGCCGCGGTCGGCCCGGTCGGCCCGGCCGGCCCGGTCGGCCCCGGCAACCCGATCCCGCCGGGCGGACCAACCGGCCCGGGCGGACCGATCGGTTCGACGGCACCGAACGGACAAAGCGGTCCCATCGGACCCGTGCCGCCGGCCAGCCCGCACCCGACCGGCCCGACTCAGGGCCGTCCGTCCGACCCGCGCCGGCACGCCCCCCGCCAGACCGTGCCGTCACTCGTCCGCTTCCCACCCGACCCGCCCAACCCGCCGGACACGACTGGCCCACTCCACCGGCCAGGACCGCTCGACGGTCCGGCCCCGGCCGGCCCGGTGCCGCCGTTGGCTTCCTCGTCACCGCTGGACGGGCCATCCCTCGCCGGCGCCCCGGACGACCCTGGGAGGAGCGGCCACGGCGTCGGCCCGCTCTACGGCGGCGAGCGCCCGGACCCGCCGCGAACCGAGGGACCACGCATCGAGGGACCACGCATCGAAGGCCATCGCATCGTCGGCCCGGGAGGGATCGGACTGGGCCCGACGCGGCGGGCGGGGGTTCCGGACGGGCCGAACTCCTACTCCCAGCCGGACCGCATGACGCCGCTTGACCGTCTGCCCCCGCTGGCGGCCTCTGACGCGCTCGTCGGCACGCAGTCGTTCGATCCGCGTTCCCCGCTGGGTGGAACGGGCCCGCTCGACCTACCCGGCGAACCGGTCCACTTCACCGGCCACCCGCTCGACGTCACGCCCCGCTTCCCGCCGCTGCCGCCACTGTCCTCCCGCGAGTCGGTTCCTCCGCTCCCGCCGCCCCGGCTGGACGACAACCACTGGTACAGCGGCCCCTGGCCGGACTGACCCGTCGCACCGCGGCGGCCGATCCGCCGGCCAGGGCTGGGGACCGACCCGGCCCCACCGCGGGAGGCGGCCCGGTGCCCCGCCGGCCGCGCCGGCCCTGTAGGATGCTCTTGCACCATGCGGGCGTAGTTCAGAGGCAGAACACGAGCTTCCCAAGCTTGCAACGCGGGTTCGATTCCCGTCGCCCGCTCTTCTCGATCGAGGTTCCGGCCAGGCACAACAGGTCAGGAAATCTGAGGTGAGCGGAGCATTCCCCGATCACTGGGGCGCCCCCTTCTCGACCGCTCGGTCCGGTTCAGTGACGGGTGCGCCGCCACGGCGCAGGAATGCCAGGGTGGCCAGTACGCGGACGTTGACCTCCCGGCGCACGGGGTCGTCCGCCACCGGCAGACCAAGGCTGGACGTGATCGCGGTCAGGTTCTTCTCCACTGTGTTGATCTTTAGATTGAGCTCCTGGGCAATGCGCAGATTGGATCGGCCTTCGGCGACTAGCGCGAGGATCCGACGCTGCTGGGGACTAAGAGCCTCGATCGGATCCGCGCGGCGGCGGCGCTTCATCAACGTGCTGATGAAGGAGTGGTCGATCGCCACCTCGCCGGCCGCGACCCGGGTCAGGGTGGCGGCAAGTTCGTTCACATTCCCCACCCGTTCCTTCAGCAGGTAGCCAACGGCGCCCTGCGCACCACCGATGTTGATCAGCCGTTCGACGTAGGAAAGTTTTGCGTAGCCGGAGAGGATCACGAGTCCGACGTCCGGATAGCTGCGCCGGGCCGCCTCGGCGATCCTCAGTCCTTCGTCGGTGTAGTCCGGGGGCAGGCTGACGTCGAGGAGTGCCACGTCGCAGGCGCTTTCGTTGATGACCTGAAGGGCTTCGTCGAACGTGGTCGCGCGTCCAGCCACCTCGATGGATCTGGTTTTCAGGGCCTCGGCGACGGCGTCGAGATAGAGCCGCTGGTCCTCAACGATGACGACTTTCATGAAGACGGGTTCTCCGTAGGTAGTAATGCCGTGATGACTGTGCCCGTTCCGAGCGGGCTGTTCAGGGACAGGGAACCGCCGATGACGCTGGCCCGGTCGGCCAGGCCGGGTCGTTTGTCGTCGTCGAGCCGAGCGCCGCCGGTGCCGTCGTCGCTGATCTCGATCCGCATCTGTAGGGCCGACTCGCTGACCCGGACGCTGATCTGGTTGGCCCGCGCGTGCCGGCAGGCGTTGGCGATCGCCTCCGCGATCAGGAAGTAGGCGGTGATCTCCAGCTCGCTGTACCAACGGGTCTCGGGAATGTCCACCTCGACTGGGACGGGTGAGGTGTCGGCCAGCTCGTCGACCGCCGCGCGCAGGCCCTCCGAGGTCAACGCCGAGGGGTACATGCCCTGGACGAGGCCGCGCAGGTCGTTGATCGCCGCGAGGAGCTGCTGATGAGCCCGGCGGACGAGGTCCCGGGCCTGGACGGTGGCTTCGGGGAGGGCACCGGCCGAGACGGAGGCGGTGGCAGCGGGCCGGGCGGCGGTCGTGGTCGGGGTTGCGGCAGCGTCGTCCAGGAGGTCCCGGGCCAGGCCCAGCAGGGCGTGCACGGCGAAGAAGGCATGTTGCGCGCCGTCGTGGAGGTCGCGTTGAAGCAGGCGGCGTTCCTCCATCGCCGCGGCCGCGACCCGCTGCCGGGACTCCTCCACATCCCGCAGACGCTGCCGCAGGAGATTCTCGATCGGCAGCTGGGACACCAGAACCAGCGGCAGCAGCAGCACGCCGACCTCGAGCGCGGCCACCATGAGTTCCTGGTCCAACCCGGACGGGCGCGGCGCCAGGCACGCCACGCCCGCCGCCACGCTGGCCAGCGCGACCAGCAGCAGCGCGCACCAGACGGGGAAGCGCCAGCGCCGGTCTCCGGAGGAGAGCATGCGCCGCAGAGTCACCAGAATGACGAGGACCGCGAAGACAATGACCCCGACGCTGCCCGCTCGGGTGGTCGGCGTTCTCGGGATCGCGGTGTAGTCAGGCCAGGGGCCGCGGGCGTCATCCAGAACAAGGCGCAGGGTCTGGGTCGTGACGGCCATGAGGTAACAGCCCGCCAGCAACACCCTGTCCCGCGGGCCGCGCACCCGCCCATCCGGCAGCGCGAGCACCAGATGGGCGACGACGGCCGCCCAGACGTAGGCGAGGGACACGCCGACCCCGAACAGCACGGGATTGGCGCTGCTGCGCAGGTACTGCAGGTAGTAGGCCGCGCCGAGAAGCATCATGAGGCCGCCGAGTCGCGGCTTGGACAGCCGGGCCGCCGTGACGAAGCCGAGCAGGATGCACCCAGCGCCGAACCCGTAGAACGGCCCGTCCACGGCGAGGCCGGCATGCACGGACACCCGCCAGGACCACGCGGTCATGCCGGCCGCGCCGAGCAGACCGGCAACGGCGCAGGCCACGGTCACGCCGAACCGGATGCCGTCAAGGCGCACGAAGCCCGCGCGGCTCGCCCGCATCGCCATCACCAGTCTCCTTTCGCGCCATCCATGCTCCAGGGCGGTGGGGAAGGGCACAATCCAGGTTTCCGGGTGAACCGCCCGGCCGCGACGCCAGCTGGCCGGTGCCGGCCGAGGCGGGTAAAGTGCCGCCACGCTCGCCGACGTGCGGCTTTCCGGTTTTCCGCCGACGTCCCCCCGGGGTTTCCGCGCCTCCGCGACAAGGTTTCTGGATGGTGGGTGTTATCCGGCCTGCTGAAACTCGCTGGTGACAGCGCTTTTCGTCGCGAATCTATTGTTGGTATACGGGCAGTCTGTCCGTTTTTGTACTGACTTCAACCGACGAAAGGCGACGGGACGGCGCCGGATTCGTCCGTTGCTATTCAGTAAGGCGGGGAAAAATGATCATAAATTCGTTCGGTCCGAACGCGCCCGAGTCTCGTCGGGCGGCGCCGCTGTCGCCCGCGGCGGCCGGCCACCGCCGGCGCTGGCGCCGACGTCAGCCGGCCGCGACGGCCCTGACCACCGCGCTCGCGGTCGTCCTTTCCATGTTCGTGCTGACGGGCTGCCCATGGCCTGGCGACAACCGGCAGCTGACGTCGTGCCCGGCGATGAGCCGTTCGGCGGAGAACGACCAGAGCTGCGTGTCGGCGATGCAGAACGCATTCCTCACCCTCGGCGAAGATGTCGAGGTCGACGGCGTCTACGGTACGCAGACCGAGAAGGTCGTACGCCGTTTTCAGGCTACTCGGGACCTGACCATCGACGGGATCGCGGGAACGAGCACGCTGAAGGCGCTGGAGGACGCTCAGCCCGCGGACAGGACGATTATCACCGCGCATGGCGCGTTCACCTGCGGTAACCCGTTCAAGACCTGCACGTACTACTTCGGCCGGGCCACGACGCGGCAGATCTACGTGGCCAGCGGCCAGGCAGACGGTCTGAGGGCACTGTGCCTCCGGCTGGAGGAGATCCGGACGCGGGTGGTCTGCGAGGTTCTCCTGACGCTCGCCACGCTCGTCGTCCGGGAGGAAGCCGGTCGCGCGGTGGCCGCGCACGGCTGCCTGGCCGCGGCCCTCGGAAACGTCAGACTCCGAACCGACACCGGCCCGCACTGCCGCCCCTGAGGCCCGCACTGCCGCCCCTGACCAGCCTAGGTTAACCCGCGATCTGCCCGTCGCGCGGAACCCACCGCGCGGCGGCGGTCACCAGCGGACGGGGCCGTCGTCGTCGAAGAAGCCGCCGGTGGGGCCATCGGCGTCGATCGTGGCCAGTCGGACGGCGATCTCGGCGCCCTGGGCGGCCGTTCTCGGCGCGGGGAACGGCAGGTTCCGGGTGAAGTCGGTGGCGCACGCGCCGGGCGCCACCGCGTTGACCAAAATGCCGTCGCCGGCCAGCGCCTTCGCGTACTGGACGGTCAACGAGTTCAGCGCCGTCTTGCTGGTCGGGTAGGCCAGGGCGGCTGGCAGTCGTGACATGTAGTGGTCGGGGTCCGTCATGTTGGCCAGGGAGCCGACGCCGCTGGATACATTGACGATCCGCGCGGCGGGGGAGCGGCGCAGCAGCGGGAGAAATGCCTCGGTGACCCGGATGACGCCGAAGAAGTTCGTCTCGAAGACCGATCGGACCACGTCGAGGTCAACGGCACCGGGCGACTGAGCCGCGCGGCTGCCGGAAATGCCGGCGTTGTTGACGAGCACGTCGAGCCGGCCGAACCGTTCGCCGACCCATTCCGCCGCCGATTCGACCGTCGCCGGCCGGCTCACGTCCAGCTCGAGCGACCAGGCGTCCCCGCCGTTCGCCCGAACGGGCTCAGCCGCCGCCGCGCCCAACCGCGGATCCCGCGCGGTGAGAAGAACCGTCATTCCCAGGCCGGCGAAGCGTTCCGTGACGGCCCGGCCTATGCCCTTGTTGGCCCCGGTCACCAGGGCGATTGTCGTTGAGTCCGCCATACGCTCATCCGACCAGGGGTTGGGCGCCGCGAACAGAACCGGCTGGGTTGCCAGTCGATACCCTGCTGGTATGGACGGATCGGAGCGGATCAGTTCCCGGGAGGTCGGCTACTTCGTCGCGCTCGCGGAGGAACTGCACTTCGGCCGGGCCGCCGAGCGGTTGGGTATCGCGCAGCCACCGCTGTCCCGGGCGATCCGCCAGCTTGAGCGCCGCCTGGGTGTCGCCCTGGTCGAACGGGTAGGCCGGACGATCCGGCTGACCGCCGCCGGCGAGGTGCTGTACCGCGACGGCGGCTCCGCGCTGGAGGCGTTGGACGCGGCGGGCCGCCGGGCCCAGCGGGCCGCCGACCCCCGGCTGGTCCTGGCCATGAAGCCCGGCGGCGACGCCGGCCTGCTGACGGCGATCCTGGCCGAGTACGAGACCCAGGCCGACGCAGTCCCGGTGGAGATCGTCTTCGACGTCCGGGAGCGAGCCGCGCGCCTGCGCGACGGCCGGGCCGACGTCGGGCTGCTCCATCGTCCCCAGAACGACCTGACCGGCCTGGACGCCGAGCCGCTACGGACCGAACGCCAGGTCGCGCTGCTGCCGGGACGGCACCCGCTGGCCCGGCGGGACAGCGTCCAGCTGGCCGATCTCGAGCGCGACCCGACCCCGCGCTGGGCCGGCCCGACCCGGCCGGGGGCGGCGAACTCGGGCGAGATCATGCAGCTGATCGCCCTGGGCCGGCTCACGGCGGTCGTCCCGGAGTCGGTGCGCGACCGGCTGGGCGCCGGGGTGGTCGCCCGCCCGGTGCTCGACGCCCCCACGGCCACCTTGGTCGTGGCCTGGTCGGCGCGCAGCACGTCCGTGCGGGTGGCCGACTTCGTCCGCGCGGCCACCCGCGTCGCCCAAGCGGGAACGCTCAGGCCAGGATTCGGGACTTCTCCCGCTGGTACTCCTCGTCGCTGATCTCGCCGTTTCGACGCAGGTCGGCGAGTTTCGCCAGCTCGTCGGCGACGGCCCGCGGCTGCACCGCCCCGGCCCGGAAACCCTGGTACAGGGCGTCGCGCCGCCGAGCCTCCTCGAACGCGCGCTCACTCATTCCGCCGCCGCGCAGGACCGAGTAGATGAGTACACCGAGCAGCGGAAGGACAATAACGCCGATGAGCCATCCGGCCTTGGCCCAGCCAGACAGGTCACTACTGCGGAAGATGTCGGTTATCACCACGAACAGGAGATAGATCCAGAGGGCAAACAGGAAGAAGTAGAGCATCGTGAGGAAGGCGTCGAGAAGCGGATAGTCCATAGCTGCCAGCACCTCCTAGGGCCGGGCCGCCCCGGCCCGTTACCGGGATATGTACCCGGGGCAGACCAGGACACGTACGCGCGGGTGGCCGTGTCCCGTTTCGGCCCGGGCGCAAAGAACGCGGAAAGAGCGAAATGGAAGGAACGGACCAATGTCGACGTTAACCCCGGAGCGGACCCTCGGCGCGATCGCGCACGGCGAGATGCCCGTGCTGGAACAGCTGGCCCGGATGCATCTCGACACCCTGACCAACTCCGGGCTCGACGAACGGACCTACCACCTCGTACGGCTGGCCGCGCTCGTCGCGATGGACTCGGCGCCCGTGTCGTACCTGGCCAACCTGGACGCCGCCCGCGAGGCGGGGATCACCGCGACCGACGCCCAGGGCGTGTGCACGGCGATCGCGCCGATCGTCGGAAGCGCGCGCGTCGCCTCGGGCGCCGGAAACGTCCTGCGGGCCCTCGGCCTGGCCGAGGCTCTGGACGAACCCACGTAGACGTCCGAGGACTCCTCAGGCGGGTCGGTCGTCGGCGCCGGCGACCGGCGCCGCCGCCGGGTCGCTGGGGTGCGGCGCGAGCGGGACGATCTCGGTCGTGAGCCAGCGGGCCATCGGCAGCGCGCTCAGGATTTCCCGGAGGGACCGGGCATCGTCCGCCCGCCACAGGCCGAGGTTGCGGCCGGGGCCCAGCGACCACAACCGGACCAGCTGGCCCCGGCCGGCCAGCGCGCGGGTGCGCTCGGCCTCCTGGATGCCCAGGTCGTCGACGAGGGCCGGGCTCGTCCCGGCCGGGACGTCCACGACGAACGTGACCAGGAACTCCGGGCGGCCGCCGGTGAACGGCACGGTGCCCGGCCCGGGATCGTTGGGGTGCGGGGTGAGCGCGGTGACCTCGTCCGTCCGCCAGACGCGCAGCGGCATCGACGCGAGCGTCCGCTCCAGGTCATCGGGGTCGTCGGCGGCGAACAGGCCGATAGTGCGCCACTCGCCTGGCCCGAGCGGCGGACGCCACAGGCGCAGGAGCCGTCCCTGGCCCGCCAGCACGCGCGTGTTCGCCGCCTCGCGGGCCCGGACGTCGTCCACCTCCGCCGCCGACGTTCCCGCCGGCACGTGCGTGGTCATCGTGACTCGGTACTCGGAGACCTGGTGCTCAGTTCCCCGGTGTTCGACGTTCAGGTCTGTCACGCCCCGCCTCCAGGAATTGCGCGGACCCGTATCCGACCGCGGCGGTCTCATGATGGCGGCGGACTCGGTGAACGCGAAAGGGACGCGGAACGCGGGGGCGGACGGGAGTCGGGATCGGGTGGCGACGGCGGTTCGCTGGACGGGCCGTCGGCGGCCGCCTGGCCCCCAGACAGCGGGTCACCAGACGACTGATCACCGAACGACTGATCATCAGGCGGCAGGTTCGGGCCGGGTGGGCGCGGCGGCGGGGTGGGTGGCCGGCCGGCCAGACGGCGCTGGATCGTGTCGAGGAACAGCCGGCTGCCCTCGGGCGGCCGGACCGGCAGGTCGAGGAAGAACCGTACGCCGGTCACGGCGTAATGGACCCAGCCCTGGCCGCGGGCGTAGGAGTCGGCCGACTCCGGCGACTCAAACATGATGATCGTGTCGATGATCCGCCGGCCGTCGGCGTCCGCGAACCGGACGATCCCGAACATCAGCGGCGCGGATCCGCTCGCGATGTCCCCGCTCGCGATGTCCCCGCCCACCGTGTCCTGGCCCGTGGCGTCCCCGGCCGCTGCGTCCCCAGTCACATAGTCCCTCCGCTCTAGTCCCTCCGCTCCCGCCCCGTCCTGCCCCGGCTGGGCACCGGCCCGGCCCCGCGGAGGGACATTCGACGCGGAGGCGGGCCGGCGTGAACCCAGCTTCACCCACCGGCACCGCATATCCCACGCCGAAGCGTCATGGCTGCACGGCATGTAGCCAATGCCGCCCAGACCCGCCGCCGACTGCCTCACGTCACCCGCACCGGTATTCACGTCTCCCGCACCGGTATTCCACATAGGCATACCGCCGTGGCCGGTGGGAGTTAGGCTGCTTTTGGTACCTGTTGTTCCACCCATAGCGAGGTTGGGCCTGGCATGGCTGAGGGACGACCGGCTCGGAATCCCAGCGGCCGCTACACGGTGTCGGACCGCCTGCTGGCCCGCGGTGACATGCGGGCGGCGCTGCACGCCCACGACTTCGCGGCCGCCTTCAAGCTGATGCGCCAGTACGACCAGGCCACCCAGGACCGGATCGCCGGCGCGGTCGAGGGCTTCGGCCAGCCGCGGGTCAGCCGCATCATGCGGGGCGACGAGCACGTCCAGTCCCTCGAGGTCGTCGAGCGGATCGCCGACGGCCTGCGCATTCCGGGCGCCTTCCTCCGCATCGCCCGACGCCCCTGGGAGCCGGACCCGGCCACGCCACCCGGCGTCGGTCATCCCGGTCATTCCGGTCAGCCCGGTCAGCCCGGCCAGCCCGGCCAGCCGGCCCCGCTCGGCGAGGCCGGCGCGCCCCCGCCGGGCTCCGCGCTGAGCGATCCCACCGCCCTCGGCGCGGCGGCCCCTGGCTCGACGGCCGCGGGCGCGACGCCCCCCAGCGCCGGGGGCATCGTCGTCGACGACGAGGCGGCCGTCCTGCGCTACGACAACGGGACGTACTACGCGCACCAGCGGCGCCGGCTTACCAACGTCGGCTCCGAGCCCGTCACCCGCTACCTGATCCGCATCTCGGTCGACCGGTTCCCGGGCGACCCCGAACGGTCTGCCCGCCTCTATCGGTCGAACCCGCTGCGCTGGGACGAGCTGAAACTCACCGCCCGCTGCGGGCCGGACGAGATGGCCTGGCAGGTCAAGACGGACTGGGACGCGCTCAAGGAGGTCTGGCTGCTGTTCGAGAACGCGCGCGGCCGCTTTCCGCTCTACCCGGGCGACGTGGCGACCATCGAGTACTCCTACCAGGTGTCGGACGACCGGTGGGGGCTGTGGTTCCAGCGGGCCGTCCGCGTCCCGACCCGGCGCCTGTCCGTGCGCATCGACATGCCGGCCCGGCTCGACCCCGTTGTGTGGGGGATGGAAACCACCATCAGCGCCGACGCCCTCCCGTTCCGGACCGCGATCACCCGCGAGGACCGCGGCGGCCGCCGGGTGTTCTCCTGGGCCACCGATAATCCGCCGCTACACGCCCGCTACCGGCTGGAATGGAACTTCCGCGCGGCCGTGCCGGACACCCAGCCGGCCGCCAGCCCGTCCGAGCAGATGGCCGCGGTCGGCGTCATCCAGGCCGGCGCCGACATCCTCGGCCAGCTCGCCCGGCCGTTCGACCTGCCGGCCGAGGCCGAGGACGCGCGCCGGGTCGTCGCCCAGCTCTATTCGGCGGCCGAGCGGATCGCGTCCCTGCACACGTTCGGCAAGGGAATGGGAATCGCCGCCCCGCAGATCGGGATAAGCCGGGCCGCCGCGATTATCCGCGACGTCGACGGAGCGATGATTACCCTGCTGAACCCGGAGATAATCGAACAGTCGCCGGATATCGACGAGCAGTTCGAGGGCTGCCTGTCGTTCTTCGACGTCCGGGGCCTCGTGCCGCGCCCGCTCGCCATCCGCGTCGCCCACACGGCCATCGACGGCGTCCGCCACATCACCGAGTTCACCCGCGGTTCGGCCCGCCTGGTCGCCCACGAGGTCGACCATCTCAACGGCCATCTCTACACCGACCGGATGCGCCCGGGGGTGCAGCCGATCCCGGTCGAGCAGTACCGGGGCGTCGGCACCCGTTGGACCTACCCGCAATGACCACCCGGCCCGACCGGGCCCGCGGAGCGGATCGTCCTCATGCGGGGACGCTGGCCCCACGGACGAACGCCGCCACCAAGGCGGCGTCCTTAGCCCCGCCCCGCTCAACGCCGCTGTTGACGTTGACCGCCCAGGGCCGGACGGCCCGGACGGCCGCGGCGACGTTGCTGGGACGTAGGCCCCCGGCCAGGATCACCGGGACCGGGCTGGCCCGGGCGATCCGGGCCGAGACCGTCCAGTCGTGCGTCCGCCCGGTCCCGCCGATGCGGTCCTCGGCCGGGTTGACCGAGTCGAGTACGAGGCCGTCGACCAGCCGGGCCCAGGCGGCGACGGCCGCCGTCTCGAGCCAACCTGCCGCCCTCCGCGACCGGGGGCTCCCCCCATTCTCCCGGTCGCTTCGGGCGAGTGGCGTCCCGGCCACGGCCAGCGCCTTGAGCAGCCGAAGGCCCGGCGCCCGCTCCCGGAACCGGGCCGCGGTCGCCGGGGGCACCTCGGCGTGCAGCTGGACGGTGTCGACCGGCAGCTCTGCCAGCGCCAGCAGCTCGTCCAGCTCAGTGGCGTGGGTGACGGCGTACCGGCCAACGTAGGGCGGGACGCCGGCCAGCAGCCGGGCGGCGGTGGCCAGGTCGACCGCGTCCTCGGCCCGGTGCCGCACCTGGACCAGCACCCCGACCGCATCCACACCGCCGGCGACGCAGGCCGCGACGTCCGCCGCCGACTGGTTCGCGCACACCGACACCCGAACCCGGCTCACCGCCGTCATCGGGGCGACCCGCCGGACTCCCACAGGGCGCTCATCGGGACGGCGGCCAGCCGTTCGCCCAGACGGATGGTCCGCGGCCCGGCGTGCAGGATGACGCCGGCCGCGAACCGGTCGCCGACCTTGTCGCGGAAGGCGACGAGATGCCGGACGTCCTGGGCGGACACCTCCATGGCCGCCTTCATCTCGATCGCGGCGATCGCGCCGGACCGGTCCTCGGCGATGAGATCGATCTCCGCGCCGCCCCGGTCCCGGTAGTGGAGCAGCGCCGGCCGCGACCGCGACCAGCCCCATTGCCGCAGCAGCTCGCAGTAGACGAAGCCCTCCAGGACCGGGCCGTCCATCCCCCGGGCGATCTCCGGCCGCCGCAGACCGGCCAGGTCGAGCCCGCGCAGGTGCGCCGCCAGCCCGGCGTCGGTGACGAAGATCTTCGCGGCGCTGGACTCCCGCTGACTGAGGTTGCCCGACCAGGCCGGTACCCGGCGCACCAGGAACACCGCCTCCAGCGTCTCCAGGTAGCGGCGGGCCGACGACTCGGGGATCGCGGCGTCCCGGGCCAGGTTGGCCACGTTGAGGAGGCCGGCGTGCCGGGCCCCGACCAGCCGGAGCAGTCGCGGCAGCTCGGCCGTGCGCGGGGACGCGGAGATACCCGGCGCCTCCCGCTCGACGACCGTCTCCACGTACGAGTCGAACCAGGCGCCGCGCCGCGCCTGGGCCCGGCGCAGCGCCTCCGGGTACCCACCCGCGACCGCCAACCTCAGGTAGTCGGCCTTGGTCAGGCTCGTGGTCGGCTCGGGGACCTCGCCGGCCAGCAGCCGGTCGATGAACGTGCCCGGCGTGCCGGTGATCTCGGACTGGGCCAGCGGCCACAGTTCGAAGCGCTCGATGCGCCCGGCCAGCGTCTCGGAGACGCCCCGGTTCGCGCTGAGCTGCGACGAGCCGGTGATGACGAAGCGGCCCGGCCGCTGGTCGGCGTCGACCTCCGCCTTGAGCGCGACCAGCAGCTCCGGGACCCGCTGCACCTCGTCGATCGCGAGCATCCCGGGGCGTCCGGTGAGGAAGCCGCGTGGGTCGGCCTCGGCGGCCGCGCGGACGTCCCGGTCGTCGAGTGAGACGTAGGCCGCGCCCGGCGTTCGCTCGGCCAGATGCTTCACCAGCGTGGACTTGCCGGCCTGCCGGGGACCGAGGACCCCGACGACCCTCGTGTCGGTCAACGCCAGCTCGATCGCCGGCCGGATGCGGCGCGGGACTTCGCGGCCTCGGGCCACCCCGTCCTGTTCCACCGCCATCACGTGCACATCGTCGCATGAGATGGTGGATCCGCGAGCTGATCGTGGCGGAGTCGCGCCGGGTATAGTGGTGGATCCGCATCTCATCGCGTGGCGGATTCGCAAAGATCGAATGGCGGGTCCGCCCGGCTGGCCGGGATCATCGTGGTGCTCCTAGGCCGGCTCGGCCCGGCCGGTCGGGTCGGTCGGGACGGTCGGGCGGGTCGGCTGAGCCGGGTGCTGGCTGAGGCTGCCGAGCAGGCGCAGCGCGTCGGCCGACGGCGAGCCCGGCTCGGCCGTCTGCGTGACCAGGATCTGGTCGCCGTCCTCCCGCAGCCACAGCGTCTCCTGGGTGAGGGTGAGCCGGCCGACCCAGGGATGGCGGAAGTCACGGGCGATGGGCTCGCAGGTCCGCACCGAATGCGCCGACCACATGGTCGCGAACTCCGGGCTGGACACGGTCAGCTCGCCGATCAGCTCCCGCAGCCGTCGGTCACCCGGGAACTGCCCGGCGACCAGCCGCAGATGGGAGACGGACGAGCACGCCTTGGCGTGCCAGTCCACGTAGAACTCACGCGCGGCCGGGTCGAGAAACACCGTCCGGGCCATGTTCGGCCGCCGCTCCGGGTCGCGCACCGAGTCCCGTTCGACGCCGAAGCCGAACAGGGCGTGGGCCAGGGTGTTCCAGGCCAGGACATCGGTCGAGGGGGCTAGGACGGCCGCCGGCACGTCGGTCATCGCGTCCAGCAGCCGGACCACGCCCGGCCGGGCCTGCCACACCGGCTCCCGGCGCCCGCCCGGCGCTCCGGTGGCGCGGGCGACGTCCAGCAGGTAGCCCCGCTCCTGCTCGTCGAGCCGCAGTGCCCGAGCCAGCGCCTCGAGCACCTCTGGGGAGGCGTTGTGGCTCTGCCCCTGCTCAAGCCGGGTGTAGTACGAGACGCTCAGCCCGGCCAGCTGGGCGAGCTCCTCCCGCCGCAGCCCGGCCACCCGCCGCCGGTCGCCGTAGGAGCGCAGCCCGACGTCGGCCGGCCGCAGCCGGGCCCGCCGCGTGCGCAGGAAGTCACCGAGCTCGCCACGGTTGCGCATTACCCGAGTATCGCCGGAGGCTCCCCGGCCCAGCCTGACCCCGCCAGGGATAGGCATCGCGGGGATCTGGGCCCGCCGCCGGCCCGGGCCGACGCTCGTCGTCGTAGCGACACGCGATGAGTGCGAAAGGTGTTGCCTTGATCGACAACGAGTCGATGTACGAGGCGGGCCCGGCTCCGGCCGGCCGCTGGGACCGCCGGTCGCGGGCCCTGCTGTTCGTCCTGCTCGGCGCCCAGTTCCTGGTGGCGGTCGACTTCTCCATCCTCAATGTGGCCCTGCCCTCGCTCGGGCGGAGCCTGGACATCTCGCTGGGCTCGCTCCAGTGGGTGGCGACGGCGTTCGCCCTCCCGGCGGCCGGGTTCACGCTGCTGTTCGGCCGGGTCGGCGACCTGTTCGGCCGGCGGCGGGTGCTCCTCGGCGGCCTCGGCCTGCTGGTCGCGTCCTCGATGGTCGGCGGACTGGCGACCGGCGAGGCGATGCTGCTCGTCGGCCGGGCGCTGCAGGGGTTCGCGACCGCGATGACGATCCCGTCCGCGATGGCCCTGCTGACGACCTCGTTTCCGGAGGGCCCGGTGCGCAACCGGGCACTCGGCCTGTCCGGAGCTCTGATCTCCGGCGGGTTCACCGCCGGCGCGCTGGTCGGCGGGGTGGTCACCGAGGCGCTGAACTGGCGGTGGGCGTTCCTGCTCAACGTGCCGGTGGCGGCGCTCATCGTGGCCGTCGCCCCGGCCCTGATCCGGGAGAGCCGGAGCGAGACCCGGCCGCCGATGGACGTCCCCGGTGCCGTTACGGTCACGGCCGGCCTGCTGGCGTTCGTGCTCGGGGTGAGCGAGGCCGGCCACCGGGGCTGGTCCGATCCGCTCGCGCTCGGCGCGATGGCTCTCGGGCTGGTCCTGCTGGGCATCTTCGCCGTGATCGAGTGGCGGGCCGCTGTCCCGCTGGCCCCGCTGCACATCCTCCGTCTGCCCGCCGTCACCTGGGGGAACGTGGGCGGCCTGCTGGTCTTCGCCCTGGAGAGCGCGGTCGTCTACCTGATGACGGTGTACCTGCAGGACGTCCTGGGATTCTCCCCGCTGGTCACCGGGGCGGTGTTCGGGGTGCCCGGGATCACGGCGGTCGTCGCCGGGATCGTCGCCCACCGGGTGATCGGGCGGACCGGGGCGCGCTGGGCGCTGGTCGGCGGCCTGACCGTGCAGGCGCTGGCCAACCTGGCCCTGCTGGCCACCGGCCAGGACCGGGGCACCGGTCTGACGATCATCATCCTGGCGCTCGGGGTCGGGTTCTTCGGCCACGTGACCGGGATCGTCGCCTACGTGGTGACGGCCACCTCCGGCCTTTCCGACCACGACCAGGGCCTGGCCACGGCTCTGAGCACGCTCACCCAGCAGGTGGCGATCACCGTGGGCATCCCCGTGCTCAGCTCGATCGCGGCCGCCCGGACCTCGGCCCTGCGTTCCTCGGGGTCGTCCTCGGAATCGAGTGCCGTGATCGGCGGGGTGCACCTGGCCCTGGCGGTGGACGCCGGGATCACCCTGCTCGGCGCGGCGGCGATCGCCGTGCTCGCGCGAGGGGTCGCCACCCGGGCTCCGGTCGCGCTGCCGGCCCAGCGGGATGGTCGGCCGGGCGCGGAGCGGGTCAGCGATCCTCACCGCCGGGCGGCGGCGGGCGGTTGACCGCGATCGCGGCCACCGGCGGGATCACCATCGCGATCAGCATCATCCCGATGGCCGCCGGCGTCGACACCAGCCGGACGATCGCCCCGGCGACGACGAACAGCGTCACGCAGATGCCCATCGCGATGAAGTAGGCCCGGCGGGCCCGAGCGTCCGGCTGGGGGACCCAGCTGGCCGGCGCCGGGCCCGGCGCCGGGCCCGGGGCAGGGGGAGCGGCGCGCCCGGCGGCCAGCCGCTCGTCGTAGTGGCGGCGCCGGTCGGGATCGCCCAGCACCCGGTAGGCGGCGGTGACCTGGCGAAACGCGCCCTCGGACCCGCCGGCATCGGGATGGGTGGCCCGGGCCGCCCGCCGGTAGCCGGCCCGGATGTCGTCCGCCGACGCGCTCGGAGCAACCCCGAGCAGGTCGTACAGTGAACGCCGCTTCCCAGCGGTCGCGCTCGCGCTCGCTCGGTCCGGCACCGGCCTCACCTCTCCCCGAGCGCCCCCGCGGGGCTGGCCAGCGCGGCCAGTGCCGGGCCGTCCAGCCGGTAGCGGACCCACTCGTCCATCGCCACCGCGCCGATCGAGCGGTAGAAGCCGATCGACGGCGTGTTCCAGTCGAGCACCGACCACTCGAACCGCTCGTAGCCGCGGTCCAGGCAGATCGCGGCCAGCGCCCGCATGAGCGCGACTCCGTGGCCCCGGCCGCGGGCCTCCGGCCGGACGAACAGGTCCTCCAGGTAGAGCCCGGCGGTCCCGGTCCAGGTCGAAAACGTCGGGAACCACAGCGCGAACCCGACGACAGGCCCGTCCGGCTCGCCCGGCCCGCCGTCCGTCGTCACCAGGCCGGACACGGACGGCGCCGGGCCGAACAGCGCTCGCGCCAACTGCTCGGCGGTCATCCTCACCGCGTCCGACTCGCGTTCGTAGTCCGCCAGCGCCTGGACCAGCTCCAGGATCACCCCGACGTCCCCCGGCTCGGCCGGGCGAACGCTCACCGCGCCCCGCTCACCGCGGCCCGCCTCACTGCGGGCCGCCGGAGCCGGGCTCCGACTGCTCGGCCAGGAAGCGCTCGAAGACGTCCCCCAGCTCGTCCGCCGTGGGCAACCCGTCGCCGTCGACCTCGACCTCGCCCGGCTCGCCCCGCTCGCCCCGCTCCCGGGTGGCCTCGTCGTACTGCTCCTCCAGGGCGTGGACGACCGCCGCCGCCTCGCCGCCGCTCTCGAGCTGGCTGTCGACGTTCTCCCGGACCGCGGCGGCGGCCGCCGCGAGCCCCGCCAGCGGCAGCATCAGCCCGGTCGCCTTCGACACCGACGTCATCAGCACCTCGGTCGCCGCCGGGTAGTCGGACTGGGCCAGGTAGTGCGGGACGTGGGCGGCGAAGCCCAGCGCGTCCCGCCCGGCCCGGCCCAGCTCGTACTCGAGCAGATGGCTGGCGCTGCTGGGCACCTGGATCCGGCGCAGCCACGGCTCGTGCCCGGCGATCAGCTCGGGTCGGGTCGCGTGCGCCGTCACCCCGGCCGGCCGGGTGTGCGGGACGGCCATCGGGATGGAGGCCAGACCGACCGTCATCTTGACGTTCAGCGCGGCGATGAGGTTCATCGTCGCGGCCAGGAACCGCTTCCACTGGTAGTCGGGCTCGGGCCCGGTGAGCAACAGGAACGGCGTGTCGGCCCCGTCGCGCATCAGGTGGATGGCGAGCGAGGGCTCCTCGTAGTGCTCCCAGCGATTGACGTTGAACAGCAGCGGCGGCCGCCGGGCCCGGTAGTCGATGAGCTGGTCGACGTCGTAGGTGGCGACCATCGTGCTCTCCAGCGTGGTCAGCAGGTGCTCACCGGTCAGCCGGACGGCGCCGCCGGCGTCCACCATGCCGGGCAGCGCCACGATCAGTACCGGACTGCCGACGTCCGGCCGGCCCTCGGCGAGCTCGTAGAGTCCGTTCGGATCAAGCATCTCGGCCGAACCTCCTCGCAGCGGCCCTCAGCCCCGTCTTAAGGAAAAGCATCTTCGACGGTAGTGCATTCCGGGGTCCGTTCGGGCTGAGCTGCCCGGGACGCGTCGGTGGGCCGGGCCCGTTGCCGGAACCCGACCCACCATCGGGGGACGTGTGATCAGTTCATGCGATCGGTCGGCGAATCAGTCTCCCGCCACCGCGGGGACGGCCGCCGGCTGGGCCGGGGCGTTGGCCCCCGCCGCGGCACCCCGTGCCGAGGCTGACGCGGGGGCCTGAGCCGGCCGGGGCAGCGCCAGCGTCCCGATCATGGCCAGGGCGATGAAGGCCAGGTCGCAGATCAGCGCGGCCAGCATCCCGTCGGCCGGCCCATGGCTGGACAGCTCGCTGAAGAACAGCGTGCCGACGCCGGCCACGCCCAGAGACGCGGAGAACTGCTGGGTGGTGGTCAGCACGCCGCTGACCGCCCCGGCGATGTCACCCGGTACCCCGGACAGGACGGTGGCCACCAGCGACGGGATCGTCAGGCCGTTGCCGACGCCGGCCACCATCAGCAACGGCACCATCCCCGCCGTCGAGGTACCGATGCCCTGCTGGGCCAGCAGGAGCGTCAGGCCGCCGACGCCGAGGAAGCTGATCGTGGTGCCGACGGTCAGGACCCGGGCGCCGTAGCGGGCGACCAGGCGCCGGGCCAGCACCGAGGAGACCGCGAAGGTCACCCCGAGCGGGGCGAACACCAGGCCGGCGTTCAGCGGCGAGCGGTGCTGGCCCTGCTGCAGGAACAGCGTGAAGGCCAGCAGGAAGCTGCCGAAGAAGAGGAAGAACCCGGCGCTGGTCAGCAGCCCGGCGAACACCCGCCGGGTGGCCAGCACCGCCGGCGGGACGATCGGCGCGCCGCCGGCCCGGGCCAGCCTGGCCTCCCAGGCCCCGAACAGCCCGAGGGCGACCACGCCGCCGGCCAGGGCCAGCCACGTCCACAACGGCCAGCCCTCGTCCCGGCCCAGGGTGAGCGGCACCAGGATCAGGCCGATCGCGACGGTCAGGCCCCCCAGGCCGACCAGGTCGAGGCGCTCGTACCGGCTCGCCCTCGACTCGCTGAGCAGTCGGCTGGCCAGGGCGATCGTGACCAGGCCGATCGGGACGTTCACCAGGAAGATCGGCCGCCAGTCCAGGCCGAACAGGTCCGCGTTGAGCAGGACGCCGCCGATGACCTGCCCGGACACCGCGCCCAGCCCGATCGTGACGCCGAACATCGCGAACGCGCGCGGCCGCTCGGCCGGCGGGAAGATGACGCTGATCAGGGCCAGGACCTGCGGCACCATGGCCGCGGCGCCGATACCCTGGAGCAGCCGCCCGACGATCAGCGTGGTCTCGTCCGGCGCCAGCCCGCACAGCGCGGACGAGACGGTGAACAGGCTCATGCCGAGGATGAACAGGGACCGGCGCCCGAAGCGGTCGCCGAGGCGCCCGCCGGTGACCAGGCCGGCGGCGTAGGTGAACGAGTACCCTGCGACCACGAGCTCCAGCGCCGCGTCCGACGCGTGCAGGTCGGTACGGATGCTGGGCGCGGCGACGTTCACCACGAAGACGTCGAACAGGGACATGAAGGTGGCGACCAGGATCACCGGCAGCGCTCGCCAGCGGCGGGGGTCGGGGCCGGCGACGGCGCCGTCGTTCGGTCCGCCGGGAGCGGGAGCGGGGGCGGGGCCGGGGCCGGGTGTCGCGGGAGCGTGCGACCCTCGCGCCGCGGCGGCGCGGCTCTGGTCTCCTTGGATGGCAGCCATCCGGATCCTCTCGGGTCTTAGTTCTATCGATGTCGAACTAGGCCAAGTCCCGGCGGCGCCCGAGCATTCCCGGGGACGCTTCTTGCGGCGGCAACGGTTATGGGAGGTGCCGGCCGGGTGGCCGGTCGGGTCCGGGGCGGCCGACCCGGCGCGTACGGCGGCCGGCTCCGGCCGTGGGAGGTGACAGTAGGTGGGTGTTCTGCCTGGTCCGGCGGTCGAGGAGCTCGACGTGCTGGCCGTGCTTTCCGCGCTGAGCGACCCGGTGCGGCTGGACATCGCGGCCGAGCTGGCGAAGGTCGACGAGCTGCCCTGCATGCGGCTCGGACCGGGTGTCGCGAAGTCGACACGGACCCATCACCTGAAGGTCCTGCGCGAGGCGGGCGTGATCTCCACCCGGGCCGAGGGCACCTACAAGTACTCCCGGCTGCGCCGTGACGATCTCAACGACCGCTTCCCCGGCCTGATCGACTCGATCCTGGCCGCCGCCCCGCCCCGCCCGCCGGGCGCCCCCAGCCCCCTCGACGATGCGTACTGGGAGGCTTGAGCAGCCTTTTTCGCGCGGCGCCGGTCATGTGTGCCGGTCTGCCGGCACGGCCGGTCCACGCCCGCCGGCGTTTTGCGCCTCAGCGGCGCCCGGGATTCCGGCACAATCCGCGCTGGCCGGAGATCGCGGGGGTAGCGTGGACCGCATGACGGGGATTGCCGTGCTTCCTGTGTCGGTCAAAGTGTTGTGATCGAAAATGATCACGCCTCGCTGCGAAAGAACAAGCGTGACGAGTGGGAACTGCCAGGCGGAAAGATGGAGGTCGGGGAGCAGTCGTCGGACACGGTGGTCCGCGAGATGGCGGAAGAGCTCGGCATGGAGGTTCGAGCGGGACAACCCGTTGGCGCTCACGTATATGTGGTGGCGAACTCCATCGACGAGAGTCGGGGCGTCCTGGTTCTCTCGATCCGCTGTGATGTCCTAAGCGCGACGGGAAGGTTCGAGACGGTCGGCGAGCGCTTCTCGGATCTGCGGGGGAATCCGGTCGGAGCGGAGACGCTCCTAGCCGTTCTCACGCGAGATCAATGCCGCTAACTTAGGAATACAGGACTCATGGCAAATTTGACACGCCACCGGACAGGCTGGGTTTTGTAAACTATTCGCGCGACGCCAGGCCCAGGTCGGCAAGTCGTACGTGTGGGGCGCGACCGACCCGGACGCCTGGGGCTGCTCCTCCCTCGTCCAGGCGACCTACGCCACCATCGGCGTACAGCTTCCCCGGACCACGTTCGACCAGGTGGGTCCGGGCCAGCAGGTCTTCGGCACCGACCTGCAGCCCGGTGACCTGCTGTTCATCGCCGGATCCGACGGCACCACGGCCCGGCCGCGGCACGTCGGCAGGTACGTCGGCGACGGCAAGGTGATCGACGCCAAAGGCGCCCGCTGGGGCGTCGTCGAATCGGCGGTGACCGACTGGACCGGCGCCGTCGCCGTCGTCCGCCCGCTGGCCGGGAGGGCCGGGAAGGCCTGACAGACGCACGGGGCAAGGAAGCACACCGGCCTGAATTGTGACCCAGGCTAGTTAGGAGCGAAACAAGGTGAGAGCGAACCAGCCAGCGGTTCCCGCGATACCCGTGACGTTCGCCCGGTCGGCGCAGCCGGCCGGGCACGATAATCAGTTGCTCAGCATCCTTGCCCGGAGCAACTCGATCACCTTCGTGAAGCTCGACTGCTGCCAGCCCAGCGCATCGGCCTCATCGAGAAGGCTAACCGCCTCGGCTCCGAAAGCCTCGGTCGCTCCCATTTCCTTGGTCAGAGCAACCGCCTCGTGGAGATCCTTGCGAACTATGTAAAGAGGTGCCCAGGCCTGGCCGTCGCTGTCGAAGGCGCCGGAGGCGGCACTTGCGAGAGTGGCGGTAACGAGGCCGCCGGCAGCGGCGGAGTAGGGGACCAGGTCGAGAAGAGCCCGGATGCTGATCCCGGCTCGCTCCGCCGCGGCGGCGGCCTCCAGCATCAGTACCGCGGAAGTGAAGCCCACGTACTGAGTTAGCAGCTTAGCCACTGTGCCCGTCCCAACCGGACCGAGATGGTGGATCGAGCCGAGCTTGGTGAGCAGCGGAGCTGCCCGCTCCAGCGTTGTGTCGGTCGCGCCGACCATCAGGGTCAGCTTCCCCTCAGCGGCAGTGCCGCCGCCCTGGCTGACGGGGCAGTCGACGAAGTGAATGCGGCGCGACTCGCAGCGAGTCGCGGTTCCTTTAGTGGTGGCAAAGTCATTCGTGGAGCAGTCCACCAAGACCGTCCCAGGGCGCATCGCCCCCAGTGCCCCTGCTTCGTCATCCCACAGAGCCAGCGCCGTGGCTTCAGGATTCGGCAGGGATGCGACCACGAGGTCACAGAGCCCCGACAAGGCAGGGATGCTGTCGGCGACGGCCGCACCGCGGCTCTCCGCCGGCCCGCACGATGAGCGAACGACGTCGAAGACGACGAGATCGATGTCGCAGTCCAACAACCGCTGGGCCATGCCGGCACCCATGAAGCCCTGTCCGATCAGCCCTACCTTCATCGCCACCCCTGTCCCTCGGCCCTGCTCTGCCACCTCTGCTGCGGCCGGTCAAAAATCTAGCATATTGATCTCCTCGGTGCAACTTGACATGTTCGATGCATCTCCATATAATCGATTCCTCAGCCCCTCTTAGGAGGAGATGCTCGATGATGAGATTGCTGGACGACTATCACTTCCTGACGCTGGATCAGGAGACGGTTACCGACCCCTATCCGTTCTTCAGTCGGCTGCGCCACGAGGCGCCTGTGTTTCACGAGCCCGACTACGGCGTCTACTTAGTCAGCCGCTACGAAGACATCGTCGAAATCAGCCGCGACACAGCCACCTGGTCGGCGATCGCCCAGGTCACCGGTCCCTTCCTTCCACTTCCCGCTCCGGGGGCGGACCTGGATGCCTGGCGGCGGTCCAGAAATGAAACAGATAAGCTTTTCACTAATGACCCGCCCGAGCACACCCGCTACCGCTCTCTCGTGGCGCGCCTCTTCACCGCGAAGAGGGTTTCCAGGCTGGAGGACAATCTGCGGGCTCAGGCATTCCGCCTGATCGACCGCTTCATTGACGCTGGGAGCGTCGAGTTCGTCAAGGAATTCTCTTACGTATATCCTTTGCTAACGGTGGGTGAGTTGCTGGGCGTGCCCTTGGCGGACAACAGTCATTTCGAAGTGCTTTTCCGCCGGGAATTCGAGCGGATGGACGAGAAGTTCGTAGGCAACCCAGAGGCTCCTCTCGAGGACATCTCGTTCCGGCCCGAGCTCGTCGAGTATTTCCGCAAGGAGCTATCGGAGCGGCAGAAGAACCCCCGCGGCGACATCATGACGGAACTCTGCAACGCGACCTTTCCAGACGGGGAAAAGGTTCCGTTTGACGACCTCGTGAACACGTGCATCTTCCTGTATGGGGCGGGCGGGGACGCTAACGTGCCGCAGATCCTGACCAACGGGATGGAACTTCTGGTCGACCATCCTGACCTGATGTCAGAGCTTCGGTCCGATCGCTCCAAGGTGGCGGCATTCGTCGAGGAGACACTTCGGTACAACAACTCAGCGATCGGGCTGTTCAGGCTCGCTCGGAAGGAAACGGTGGTCCGTGGCGTAACGATCCCCCAGGGAGCTCTCGTCATGATCCTCTACGGTTCGGGAAACCGCGACGAGACCGTGTTCGATGATCCGGAGACCTTCCGTCTGGACCGGAAGCCCAACAGGGTGCTCTCGTTCGGTCACGGGCCCCACCTTTGCCCAGGTGCCTCGCTCACCCGCTTGGAGACAAGGGTGGCCTTCGAGACCCTGCTCGACCGGTTGCAGAACATTCGCCGGTCTCGGTCTCAGACGACGACGCGATATCTGCCGAGCTGTCTCCAGCGCGGGGCCACCAGCCTGTCGCTGGACTTCGACCCGACCCCCGCCCTCAGGGCGGTGGCGCAATGAGGCTGGAAGGCAGAACGGTCATTGTCACGGGGGGCGCCCGCAACATCGGCGCCGTGCTGGCCACCTGTCTGGCTGAGGAGGGCGCGAAGCTGGTCGTGGGCGATATCCGGGACACGAGCGATACCGTCGCCAAGTGTAAGGCAGGGGGCGGGGAGGCCATCGGCGTCACCGTGGATGTCACGGACAAGGCGAGCGTGCGGGGGATGGTTTCGGCGGCGCTCGAAGCGTTCGGCCAGGTCGATGTGCTGGTCAACAACGCGGGGCTCTACGGGGACCTGGAACCCCAGCCGCTCGAGGAGCTGAGCGTCGAGCTGTGGGACCGCACCATGGCAATTAACCTGAGGGGCCCATTCCTGTGTGCCCAGGCCGTCGTCCCCTCCATGCGGGAGCGTCGCGGCGGCTCGATCATTAACGTGTCCTCCGGCACCGTGTTCAACGGGTTCGGCACGGCGAACTACGTTGCCTCGAAAGCCGGTGTCGTGGGCCTGACCCGAGTGCTGGCCCGGGAGATCGGCCGCTTCGGCGGACGGGCGAATGCGATCACCCCCGGCTTTACGATGAGCCAGGCTAGCAAGGACCTGATCGAGCGTCACTCGATGCACCAGTTCCTGGAGGCGATGATCGCCAGCACGCCGCTCGGCAGGGCGGAAGAGCCGCGGGACCTGGTCGGGGCGGTCAAGTTCCTGGCCTCGGAAGACTCCTCGTTCGTGACCGGGCAGATACTGAACGTCGACGGCGGCGTTCACCTGCACTAGCTAAAGACTCACAAACGAGAAAACTTCCGACATGACAACGGAGTTGTGAAAGTGACTGAGGATCAGATCGCCTCGTCGAAGCTGCTGATCGGTAAGGAGTGGGTCGAGGCGGAGGGTGGCCGCACCTTTGTCAGGAATGACCCTTACACAGGTGAAGCGGTCACGCGGGCGGCGGCGGCGTCACTGTCCGACGTTCAGCGGATCGTCGAGGCGGCGGAGGAGGGCTTTGCCGCCTGGTCCGCGACGCCGCCCCGGGAGCGGGCGGCGGCACTGATGGCAATCGCGCAGCAGCTGGTGAACCGCAGCGATGAACTCGCGCAAATGGCCCTTGAGGAGACGGGGGCGCCTCTTGCCGGTGGGCATCTCATGGTGGGCATGGCGGTGGAGAATCTCCGCTGGGCGGCCACCCAGGTGCACGCCCTGGAGGGCCGCACCATACCGTCTTCGAAGCCGGATCGGCTGTCGTTCACTGTGCGAGAGCCCGTTGGCGCGGTGCTGGTCATGGCCCCGTGGAACGGCGCGATCTTCCAGATTGTCCGTTCCATGGTCATGCCGCTGGCCCTCGGCAACTCAGTGGTGCTGCGCGGTTCGGAGCTGGCGCCGCGCTGCCACGCTGCCGTGGCGCGGGCATGCCTGTCGGCGGGGTTGCCCGCTGGCGTTGTGGGTTACCTGACGAATGACCCAGCCGACGCGCCGGCGGCGGTGGAGTCGCTGATCGCGTCGCAAGCCATCCAGGCCGTGAGCTTCACGGGGTCCGACCGGGTTGGGTCGATCGTCGCGTCGCAGGCGGGGGCGCATTTCAAGAAGGTCGTCCTGGAGCTCGGCGATACGTCCCCGGTGGTGGTCCTGGCCGACGCCAACGTCGATGCGGCGGTCACGGCCGTTGCCATCGGCGGCTTCGGCTTCAGCGGTCAAGGCTGCATTGCCACCGAGAGGGTGCTGGCTGACTCGGCGATTTCGCGGGAGTTCTCCGAGAAGCTGGTGGCCGCCGTCGCCGGAATGAAGACGGGGGACCCGAGGGATCCGGCTACCCAGCTGCCCCCGCTGATCAACGAGGCCGCCGTCGACCGGGTGGAGGGCCTGGTCCAGGACGCGGTGGAGGCCGGCGCGACGCTGTTGTGCGGGGGAACCCGCGAAGGCAGGTGCTTCCCGGCGACGGTCCTGACTGGCGTAACACCGTCTATGCGGATTTTTCAAGAGGAGACCTTCGGTCCTGTGGTGACGGTCACGGAGGCCAGCGGGCCCGAGGATGCGCTCCGCCTGGCCAACGACTCCTCCTACGGCTTGTGCTCGTCGATCTTCACCGGTGACGTGGAACTCGGGCTGAGCCTCGCCCGGCGCGTGCGGTCGGGCATGTGCCACATCAACGGGATGACCCTTGATGACGAGGCACCCGTGCCTTTCGGCGGCGTCAAGCGCAGCGGCACGGGACGCCACGGCTTGGAGGGAGCGCTCGACGTCTTCTCGGAAGTCAAGTGGATCACCGTGGAAGTCCCGGGCGGCCCTCAAGGCGCGCTGTTCGGGGTGCCGCTCGGATAGTCCGGACAACAGGCGAGCGAAAGGCGGAGAACGATGGAGATGGCATACGTAGGCCTTGAGGTAAGCGACCGTCCGGCGTTTGACGCCTTCCTGGGCGACATAGTGGGCCTGGTACCCGGTGCGAGTGTGAGCCCCGGCGTCAGCAGCTGGCGCAATGACGAGCGGATCTATCGGATCCAGGTCAGCGACGGGCCCGCGGACGACGTGACGTTCATCGGGATCGAACTTGAACCTGCCGAGTTCAGCCGAGTGGTCGACCGGATCGAGGCGTCGGGTCTGGAGGTAACGCAGGGCAGCCAGGAGGACCTGGCCGCCCGGGGCGTGAGCCGCCTGGTAAGAGTGACCGCCCCGTGGGGTGGTCCGCTGGAGCTGGTCACGGGGCTGGAAGCGGCTCCCGGCCACTGGATGCCGCCTCTGGTGCCGGGCGGGTTCCTCACTGCTGGCCGCGGGTTCGGGCACATTGTTCTCGTCGTCAGGGACGAGAACGAGCTCCAGGCGGCCCACCACTTCCTGGTCGACCTCGTGGGCTTCCGCCAGAGCGACTGGTTCGAGGCGAAGGGCGAGTTCACAGCCATTGCCCGTTTCTATCACTGCAATCCCCGTCATCACAGCATCGCTCTCGCATGCGTGTCCGGAATCGGGCGAGAGCGCATGCTGAACCACATAATGCTGGAGACGGTCAGCGAGGAGAACGTCGGGACGGCGTTCGACCGGGCGTGGCTGGGCGGTGTGGAGATCGCGAACGGGCTGGGCCGTCACGACAACGACCGGATGTTCAGCTTCTATATGGTGTCCCCGGCGGGCATCAACATCGAGTTCGGTTACGGTGCGCGCGAGGTATCTGAGCCATGGAACGAAGACCGCTGTTACGACCGGCAGAGCGTGTGGGGCCACCTGCCCCTTGGACGTCGTCCCGCGGCGATCGGCGCTAGCCGTCCCCCGGAAGCGTAGCGTCCAGCATCTTGATCAGCCAGGAAGAGGTGGCGGTGATGTGCCCTACCAGCTCTTCCGTTGCCCGCTCGACGTCGCGCTCGAGTGTCGCCTGCATCAGTCGCAGATGCTCAGCGTGGGGATCTCGCCGCTCGCCTGCTGCTCTCATGGACCAGTGGCGGTAAATCTCGGCGGCATCGAAAAGGGCTCGGCACGTCTGCAGCGCCCGGGGTGCCGCGCAGGCGCTCAGCAAGGCGGCGTGAAACTCGGCATGTGCCGCCATAGCTTCGTCACTGGCTACCGCGTCGCTGTCCTTCGAGTAGCGCACAAGCACGTGATGGGCGGCAACGATGTTGGCTTCCCAGGCCAGGCCCCCCCGCTCGATAGAGCGGGCCAGGCACAGGCTCTCGAGATGACTCCGCACGAATGTCAGATCCTCGAGGTCCGCCCTCGAGAGCGACACCACCCAGAACCCGCGATTCCGCTCCATGCGGAACAGGCCCTGCTCCGCCAGGCGGGTAGCCGCCTCTCTCACCACGCTCAGGCTGACGCCGTGCTCGGCCACTATGTCCGACAGGTTCACTCGCTCGCCCGGCTTCAGCCGGCCGGAAAGGACAGCCGATCGCAGCTGATCGTACAGATGACGGGGGCGAAAGCTGCCCTCCGTGCCGGAGGGCAGCTTTGGTGCCGCGCCAACAGGTTGATTATTAGCAGGAGCCATCCTCCTATGATACCTCGTGCGTACCCCTGCAACAAAGATGATCGATGATCTGTAAATCATACTATCCATCTACGAGGATCGATGCTAGGATCACTCACAATGACTCGGAGGTAAGAGGTGCGAATCGCCAATGCGGATGGCCGCGCAGCCGTTGTGCGGGACGGCTCGGCTTTCGACATCAATACTGCAAGCAAGGGACGATTTTCCGCTGACCCCCAGGCGGTCTTCGAGGAATGGGCCGAGTTGCGACGCTGGGAGGCTGCGACGCCGATGCAGCCCGCGGACGGGGTGGCCCTTGAATCGCTCGTGGCCGCGGGTGTACTAGGGTCCCCTGCTCCCCGGCCGCGTCAGGTCTTCGGCATCGGGCTGAACTACAAGAGCCACGCAATCGAGGCGAACCTGCCCCTTCCGGAATTCCCGGTAGTTTTCACCAAGTTCCCGAGCTGCCTCACCGGCCCTTACGCGGATCTCCCGCTGCTGAGTGACACAGTTGACTGGGAGGCCGAGCTTGTCGTCGTCGTCGGTGAGGGCGGTTCGAACGTCGCCGCGTCCCAGGCATGGGAGCGCATCGCCGGCATCGCGGTAGGTCAGGACATATCAGACCGGATAGTGCAGACCAGGCCGCCGGTCCCTCAGTTTTCGCTGGGGAAGTCGTTCCCTGGGTTCGGTCCGTTCGGACCCGTGCTCGTCACAGCGGACGAGTTCGCCGACCCTGACGACCTCGAGCTCACCTGCTCGGTCAACGGGACGACCGTGCAGCGAGCGAGAACCAGTGACATGATCTTCTCGGTCCCGGAGCTGATCTCTTACGTCTCGTCTATTGTCCAGCTGCTTCCGGGAGACGTGATCTTCACAGGGACACCCGCGGGTGTGGGCGGCGGCCGCGATCCGCAGTGGTACCTGAGGGATGGTGACCTGCTCGAGACCGGGATCGCCGGAGTCGGCGCAATTCGGCAGCGCTGCGTCCGCTCCTCCTCAACTGCCGCGGTGTCGGCGGCCACCGGATCCTCCGTCTGATTCCCTATGGAGGATTGCTTGTCAAGGGGTGCTCGGTCGGTCGTGCTTGACCGGGCCGCCCTGTGGCGCGGACGATCGTGTGTGGGGAAGGTCGCCTCGTGTTCGCGTGCTTCGGGCGCGCTG